>SXGT01517772.1_pt1 | contig 109100 bp, 99 predicted proteins | sample 3176221 | NCBI WGS metagenome assembly SXGT01 (sample SAMN11356862, study PRJNA531348) | freshwater metagenome | isolation source: freshwater sample F1-120 | place: China: Fuxian Lake, Yuxi | collected 2017-12-25 | reverse complement strand
CACTGGCAAGCAGCGCATCCTTGATACTGGCGGCCGTGTGGCTAAGTTTGAAGAGCGCTTTGGTAAATCGGCAAAAAAGCAGGATGACGCCACAGCCAACTAGCTTTCTGAAGAGACCGCATCGCAACCCTCGGGTTGTGTTCGCGGTTTTTTTATTTTCCACACAACTTATGAGCAGATTTGCTTAAAGGAGGCACAGGCCATATGAGTAATGATCGCTTTGCATCGGCCCATGAGATGGTCCGTGAATATGCTGAACTTGAGAGCAAGATGGCCGATCCAGCTATCCATGAGGATCAGGGCAATGCCCGAAAACTAGGTCGGCGCTATGCCCAGTTGGGTCCAGTCGTTGCAGGCTTTAAAGCCTGGAAAACTGCCGAGGATGATTTACTAGCCGCGCAAGAGTTGGCTACAAGCGATGCCGATTTTGCATCTGAGATTCCAGAGCTAAAGGCCATCGCTAGCGCTGCAGCTTCGCATCTAGAGGAGCTATTACTCCCGCGCGATCCAAATGATGACCGCGATGTAATTTTGGAGGTCAAGGCTGGGGCAGGCGGAGATGAGTCTGCAATCTTTGCTGGAGATTTACTGCGCATGTATATGCGATATGCAGAGCGCCAAAACTGGAAAGTCGAGATCATCGATGCGACCGAGAGTGAGATGGGCGGATACAAAGATATCTCAGTGGGAGTTAAATCAAAGGGTGTAAGCCCCCCAGGAGAGTCTCCTTATGCACGCCTCAAATTCGAGGGAGGAGTGCACCGGGTACAGCGTGTGCCAGAGACTGAGAGCCAGGGCCGTATTCACACATCGGCGGCCGGTGTTTTGATCTTGCCAGAGGCTGAAGAGATTGACGTTGATCTGAATATGAATGATGTGCGGGTGGATGTCTACCGTTCATCAGGTCCTGGTGGGCAGTCAGTCAACACCACCGACTCTGCAGTGCGTCTGACGCATATTCCTACAGGCATCGTTGTCTCATGCCAAAATGAGAAAAGCCAGCTACAGAACAAGGAGTCAGCGCTGCGAATTCTACGTGCCCGCATGCTGGCCGCAGCTCAAGAGGCTCAGGAGGCAGCGGCCTCGGCCGAGCGAAAGAGCCAAGTGCGCACCGTTGATAGGTCAGAGCGAATCCGCACGTATAACTATCCTGAAAACCGTATTAGTGATCATCGGGTCAATTACAAATCAAATAATCTGGATGCGGTCTTAAATGGCGATCTTGATGCTTTGATTCAAGCCTTAATCGATGCTGACAAGGCAGCGCGACTTGCGAGCACAGAGAAATAATTCATGGATATCAAAGAGATATTGCGTGATGCAAAATCACACTTGTCTGATTCGGGAATTTCACAACTCGATGCCGAGTATTTGTTAGCTCACCTCTTGGGTATCTCACGCATGGATCTTCATAACTCAGTCCTAGTCGAAACGGTTCTAAGCGCTGTGAAGGAGACCGAGGTAATCCAAGAGCAGTTCTTGAACTTACTGGAGCGGCGTATCAATCACGAACCACTCCAATACCTCACAGGTGTAGCGCCCTTTCGATACTTAGAGATCGCAGTTGGCCCAGGTGTCTTGGTGCCTCGTCCTGAATCGGAGTTATTAGTTGATGCAGTATTAGCACACATCAAGAATCTTCCATCACCTGTGAGCATCATCGACTTAGGTGCAGGCTCAGGCGCATTGGCACTAGCAATTGCCACAGAGGCACCAGGTAGTCGTGTGATCGCAGTCGAAAAATCCCCTGAGGCGATTTATTGGCTCAAGAAAAACGTCTCAGTAATCGCTGAGAATGTGCGAGTAGTCGAGGGTGATGTCGCCGAGGTACTTCCGGGGGTCAAGTGTGATGTCGTCATCGCAAACCCACCATACATTCCAGATGCCCAAGAGCTACCGCGCGATGTGATCGGCTTTGAGCCGCATGAGGCCCTCTTTGGTGGACCCAGCGGCATGGAGCTACCCAGGATTTTTATCAAGGCTGCGGCTCGCCTGCTCAAACCTGCAGGAGTATTAGTCATTGAGCATACTGAAAACCAAGGAGCTGAGATAGCCAGTGAATTAGCCATGGATTTTCTGAGTATTACACTCCATGATGATCTAGTCGCTCGCCCACGCTGGACGAGTGCGGTGAGGAGGTAGCCATGGGCAAAGAGATTGATTTGAAAAAAGGTGAACAGAGCCGTCATGTCAACAAGGCACTCAAAGCGATCTCTGAGGGTTACATCATCGCGATTCCACTCGAGCACAGTTATGCATTTGCATGTGATGCCTTCAAGCATGATGCCGTCCGTGCGATGCATGTGCTGCGTGGTGATCCACTTTTCACCGCAGCTCAAGTCTTAGTCGGAAGCACAAAGACCGCACAGGGTGTTATACGTGAGATCACTCCAGAAATTGGCGCACTCATGAAAAAATTCTGGCCAGGAATGTTATCGATGAATCTCAAGCCACAAACGGGATTGACATGGGATTTAGGTGATGCAAATCAGCTGGATCGAGTCAGCGTTCGTGTCCCAAAAAGTAAGTTTGCCAAAGCCCTTGTCTTAGGTAGTGGGCCACTAGCCGTGGCAAGTGCGGTGCGAGTTGGCCGCCCCACCCCTAAGGCATTGAGCGATATCCTCGTATTAGACTCGGATTTAGCGTTGCAGTTCAACTATGGGAATCTGCGTAAAGGTCCCACTACAACCGTGCTCGAAGCCGATGAGACAGGTGTACGAGTACTAAGGATTGGCGCTATTTCGCTGGAGCAAATCCAAAGTGTCGCGCCGGGAGCTACTGCGATATAAGATTTGGGCATGTCCACTTTTTATGGCCCAGATTTTGATGCGCTAACCAAGCAGGATCCTGAGATCGCTGGGGTTCTATTATCTGAACTCAACCGTCAGCAAACTAATGTGCAGTTAATCGCATCTGAGAACTTCACCTCTCGTGCTGTATTGGCCACGATGGGTTCGACGCTATCGAATAAGTATGCCGAGGGTTATCCCGGCAAGCGATACTACGGGGGATGCGAAGAGGTCGATAAGGCCGAGATCCTCGCAATTGAGAGAGCAAAGAGTTTGTTTGGAGCAGACCATGCAAATGTCCAGCCTCACTCAGGTGCTAGTGCCAATATCGCCATCTATCAGGCCTTTACCAAGCCGGGAGATACGGTCCTTGCGATGTCACTGCCACATGGTGGCCATCTGACACATGGCTCGGCAGTCAATTTCTCAGGCAAGTGGTTTAATGTCGAGTCATACGGAGTGCGCGCCGATAACGAGCTCATTGATTATGACGAGCTACGCGATAAAGCCCTAGCCATCAGGCCAAAGATGATCTGCTCTGGTGCAACTGCTTATCCATCATTGATAGATTTCGAGAAGATCCGATCAATCTGCGATGAGGTCGGAGCGATTATGTGGGTCGATGCTGCACACTTTATTGGCCTGGTAGCTGGTAAGGCGATTCCATCCCCTGTGCCATATGCCGATGCCGTCTCGTTCACAACCCATAAGGTTCTGCGTGGACCACGCGGGGGAATGATTTTGGCCAAGGCCGAACATGCCGCCGCGATCGATAAGTCCGTCTTTCCCGGCATGCAGGGTGGGCCGATTATGTCGGCAGTGGCAGGCAAGGCGGTGGCCTTAGCCGAGTGTGCGACAGAGAGTTATCAAAAATATGCCAAAGATGTCATCGTCAACGCTCAAGCGTTAGCCAGCGCTCTTGAAGCGCAAGGTATGCGTGCAGTATCGGGTGGAACACAGACTCACCTTGCCTTGATGGATATTCGCAGCACTGGTGTGACTGGCAAGGTCGCCGATGAGAGATGTGGGGCCGCTGGAATCACCATGAATAAGAACTCAATTCCGTATGATCCGCAAAAACCAGGAGTGACAAGTGGTGTGCGCGTTGGGACCCCTGCCACAACGACTCAGGGCATGGGTGTTGAAGAGATGAAGCAGATTGCATCCCTTATTGCGCGTGCAATCGCAAGCGATGAGGCCGCAGTCCATGCATCGATCAAAACTGAGGTTCACGCCCTTACTGCACGTTTTCCAATCTATCGGGCCTGACTCGTTCAATGCGTGAGTACCTAGTCACTCTGCTTGTATCTGCCTCACTGTGTTATCTCATTACTCCCTATGTGCGTAGGCAAGCGATTCGATTCGGTGCAGTAGCCCAAATCCGAGGCCGAGATATCCATACGACACCGACTGCTCGCTGGGGTGGGGTTGCGATGTGGATGGCTATGAGCCTGACCTTTTTGATCGTTAATCATCTGCCGTTGGTCGGAAAATCCTTTGGTCGTGAGTCACAAGGAATCTTCCTCGCGGCAACTGTGATCGTCCTACTGGGTATGGCAGATGATCGTTTCCAATTGGATGCCCTGACCAAACTTGCAGGACAGGTCTTTGCTGCGAGCATCTTATTGCTCTATGGAATTCAGCTCTTATGGCTTCCAATCAACGGGGTTATCACCCTGCCCCCGAGCATAGGACAACTACTTACCGTGCTAGTCGTGGTCGTAATAATCAATGCCGTCAATTTCATAGATGGGCTCGATGGATTAGCCGCTGGAATCGTGGCGATATCAGGTATCGCCTTCTTTGCCTTTGCTTATCTGCTTGCCGTTGAATTCGGCTTTAGCCGTGCGGGAGCACCATCCCTGATCACTGCCGTTTTGGTCGGGCTGTGCATCGGCTTCCTGCCTCATAACGCACACCCAGCCAGGATATTCATGGGAGATAGTGGCTCGATGTTACTTGGGCTCTTATTAGCTTCGGCTGCAATCACATTAACTGGCCAAGTCGATCCCAATGCAATCTCGGCTGAATCAGCGGGACCAACTCTCTTACCTCTGCTCCTACCATTTGCCGTTCTGGCTATTCCCTTGGCAGATTTGCTCCTTGCAGTAGCCCGCCGTGTTAGAGCTGGTAAATCTCCCTTCGCACCCGATAAGCAACACCTGCACCACCGTCTCTTGAGTGCAGGTAATTCACAGATAAAAACCGCCTCTATTCTCTATCTCTGGACTGCGACGATAGCCTTTCCAGTGACAGTCCTGGCCTTTGCCCCGTGGTGGGTAGCCCTGACGACAGCCGCTGTTTTGATTGCGCTGACCTATGCATCCTCTCGCCTTGGAAAGAGGGTTTCTCTATGAGCAGTAATGAATCACGATTACTTCGTGGGGCTTTTCTACCCACTATTTTCCTCGGTGTGATTGCAATTATCATCTCTACACTCACGCAAGGTGCAAGCGGTCTCTATGGTGCACTTCTTGCCCAGTTTGTGGTTGTCATCTTTTTTATCGTCCATATTGCACTCTCGCACCTGACCCGAAACTTGGACCCCATCTCTACGATGGCGATGGCTCTCTTCTCCTACTTCGCAAAACTCCTCTCTCTAGGTCTACTGCTATGGGCGATCGCAAAATTCACCGATCGGGCCACCATCAGTCGCCTTGCCTTTGGAGTCACTGCATCGCTTCTCACCATCGCCTGGCTCTGGGGTGAGATTGCCAGTTTCATGAAACTGCGCCTACATTTACCCCTACCGCAGAGAGGACCCTAAGGAGTCTGCCCATGGTAAAGCGTGAAGAGAGTGCGATGTGGTCGATCTTTGGCTACCTGCTATCGGGCCTACTCTTTTGGGGAGGCATCGGCTACGGTCTGGACCAGTGGCTGGGCAAGAGCTACCTCACTCTGATTGGCCTACTGATCGGAGTCAGCGGGGCCATCTATCTGGTCTGGCTGCGCTTTGGTCGCGAGTGAGCAGTCCCACAAACTGAGCTGGTAGCGCGATTTCTCAACCCAGGCGCCTCTGGAATAGGCTTCCCCCGTATTTCCCCGTCATGGCTGGTAGTAAATAGTTCTAAAGGAGTTGTGCGTGGGAAATGTGAGGCGTTCAAGCGGTGAGGGTGGCTTTGTTCCCCCCGGCAGCGCCGATTTTGAACTACCCCCCATATTTGGTGATAACGCCTATACAACAAAGCCGATCTTCCTGGTCTTTCTCTCCATCATTCTGATATCCCTGTTTTTTATTGTGGCCTCGCGCAGAGCGGCCATTGTCCCCTCAAAACTCCAGTTCGCTGGCGAATCCATCTATGGCTTTGTGCGCAATGATTTGGCCAGAGATGTCATCGGTCATGACTTCCTTCGCTTTGTACCCTACCTCTTCACTCTTTTCACCTTCATTTTAGTCAACAACCTGTTTGGGATCATCCCGCTCTTGCAGTTTCCCACAATGTCACGGGTCTCATTCCCATATGTCTTGGCAGTGACCATCTATCTGGTCTTTCACTACGTCGGAATTCGCAAGCAGGGTGCGATCAAGTACTTCAAAGAGATCATGTTCATGCCTGGTGTTCCAAAGGCGGCATACATCCTCATCACTCCCCTTGAGATCCTGACATTTTTCGTGGTCCGCCCAGCCACTCTGGCTCTTCGTCTCTTTGCAAATATGTTTGCGGGTCACTTATTGTTGCTCGTATTTATCCTGGGGGGAGAGCACCTTCTCCAGGGTGTTATTGGTTTGAAGTTGATCAGTCCATTTGCCTTCATCATCGGCATTGCCCTGACCTTCTTCGAATTCATGGTCCAATGTTTGCAGGCGTATATCTTTACTCTGCTAGCAGCTCTCTACATCGCCGGCGCTCTTGCCGACGAGCACTAATAGGAAAAAAAGGAGAAAAACATGGAAGGCACACTCAACCTCGTTGGCTTTGGCTTAGCGGCAATCGGTCCCGGAATCGCAACCGGTCTGATATTTGCGGCCTATATCAACGGTGTAGCACGTCAACCAGAGGCACGCAGCGTGCTCCAGCCAATCGCGTTCCTTGGGTTCGCTCTTGCTGAGGCCCTTGCACTCTTTGGCCTCGTTCTCGCATTCGTTCTCTAATATTTATTCGATTTGATTACTCTGAAAGTAAGGAGAACTGATGCAATATGTTAACTTGGCCGCAGAAGGAGAGATCAATCCGCTGATTCCACACACTGCAGAGCTTGTAGTCGGTACGATCGCTTTCATCCTTCTCTTTTTGACCCTGCGCAAGTTCGTAGCGCCGATGTTTGAAAAGGCATTTACCGATCGCACCAACGCAATCCAAGGTGGCATTGAACGGGCTGAAAAGGCGCAGTTGGAGGCCCAACGTGCTCTTGCTCAGTACACCGAACAGCTAGCCAATGCACAGGCCGAAGCGCAGACCTTGCGCGAGGATGCTCGCGTCCAAGGAGCATCGATCATTGAAGACCTGCGTGCAAAGGCTCAAGAAGAGGCGGCGCGCATTACGGCAACGGCTCAGGCATCGATAGAGGCCCAGCGCCAGCAGGCCATCACATCACTTCGCACAGAGGTGGGGGCACTCGCGGTCGAACTTGCATCAAAGATCGTCGGCGAATCACTCGATGATGCAGCCAGGCAATCACGTGTTGTCGAACGTTTCCTCGATGATTTAGAGAAAAGTAAGTAGGTCATGAGAGTCCACCTTGGAGGCGCCAGCCGTCAGTCACTAATGACTGCACGGTTGAGATTAGATGCTGCCATCAAGGCCGTGGATGCAAGGGCTGCATCTACTCTGAGCACCGAACTTTTCTTTCTCGCCGATGTGCTCGATAGGAATATTGCACTTCGCCGGGCTTTGAGCGACTCCTCTCGTGATGCCACATCAAAGTCAGCACTTATCTCAGAGCTATTTGGATCCAAAATCAGCGCACCTGCACTCACAATTTCCTCTGATATCGCAGCTATGCGCTGGTCTGCCCCGAAGGATCTTGTTCTTGTGATCGAGGCGCTGGCCATCGAGGCAGAGGCATCGGCTGCCAATATCGCAGGTGAGCTCGATCGTGTGGAGGATGAGATCTTCACGGCCTCAAGGGCTATCGCGCTCTCACCTGAGCTGCGCAAGGCATTGACTTCAGATGCGCAGATGGCAAAAGCGGTCCTTGTTCGTCAGATTCTCACCGATGCATCTGATTCGACCGTGAGATTGGTTTCGCAGTTAGTCAATACGTGGCGTGGGCGCAGTATCGAATCGGCCTTTGCCGATTATGCACACGCCCTTGCCGCACGACGCAATCGCGTCATCGCCCTGGTTCGTGTAGCCATGCCAATGAGCTCGCAGCAGCAAGAGCGCCTATCTATCGCCCTTGACAAGCAGGTAGGCCAACCAGTGCGCATCAATATCGAGATCGATCCAACTGTTATCGGTGGAGTCTCAATCAAGTTCGCAGATGATTTAGTAGATGGAACAGTTTCAAATCGTTTGGCTGGGGCCGCACGCGCCATAGTCGGAAGCAAATAAAGGGAGAGATACATGTCAGAGCTCACAATCAACCCGGCCGAGATACAAGGGGCCTTAGCAAATTTTGTTAACTCTTACGACCCGGGTGTTGCAGCACGCGATGAGGTTGGAACCGTTAGCCAGGCAGGTGATGGAATCGCACGTGTTGAAGGCCTGCCATCGACAATGGCAAATGAACTCCTGCAGTTTGAAAATGGCACTCTCGGATTAGCTCTCAACCTTGATGTTCGTGAGATCGGTGTGGTTATTCTCGGGGGATACGAGGGTATTGAAGAGGGAACATCGGTTCGCCGTACGGGTGAGATTCTCTCGGTGCCCGTCGGTGATGCATTCCTTGGCCGTGTTGTAGATCCACTGGGCCGTCCCATCGATGGTAAAGGTGAGATCAAGGCCGATGCCCGCCGTGCACTCGAACTTCAAGCTCCCTCTGTAGTCCAGCGCCAGCCCGTCAAAGAGCCCCTGGCCACCGGAATAAAGGCGATCGATGCGATGACAGCTATTGGTCGCGGACAGCGCCAGTTGATCATCGGTGATCGCCAGACAGGTAAGACAGCAGTTGCTGTTGACACGATTATCAACCAGAAAGAGAACTGGAAATCTGGGGATCCTAAGAGGCAAGTCAAGTGCATCTATGTCGCTATCGGACAAAAAGGTTCGACTATCGCAGCGGTCAAGGGCGCTCTCGAAGAGGCAGGAGCAATGGAGTACACAACCATCGTTGCATCGCCTGCATCTGATCCGGCCGGCTTTAAATATCTAGCGCCTTACACTGGTTCATCTATCGGCCAGCATTGGATGTACAAAGGTGAGCACGTTCTGATTGTCTTTGATGATCTCTCAAAGCAGGCCGAGGCATACCGATCAGTCTCACTCTTACTTCGTCGCCCACCAGGTCGCGAGGCATACCCTGGTGATGTCTTTTACTTGCACTCACGACTTCTGGAGCGTTGCGCCAAATTATCAGATGAGCTCGGTGGTGGTTCGATGACTGGATTACCCATCATCGAGACCAAGGGAAATGACGTATCTGCATTCATCCCCACAAACGTCATTTCCATTACTGATGGACAGTGCTTCCTTGAAACCGATTTATTTAACGCCGGTGTTCGCCCTGCGATCAACGTCGGTGTCTCTGTATCTCGTGTAGGTGGTTCGGCTCAGACAAAGGCGATGAAAAAGATCGCTGGTCGTCTGCGCCTTGACCTTGCACAGTTCCGTGAACTCGAGGCCTTCGCAGCATTCGGCTCTGATTTAGATGCGGCATCGAAAGCACAATTAGAGCGCGGTGCCCGGATGGTGGAGCTGCTCAAGCAGGGTCAGTACTCACCATATTCACTCGAGAGGCAGATCGTCTCGATCTGGGCCGGTACCTCAGGGGCTCTAGACTCAGTGCCAGTGGCTGATATCCGTCGCTTTGAGGCAGAGCTGCTTGAGTTCATCGGGCGTGAGCGCAAAGAGATCTTCACCGTCATCTCAGAGACCAAACTCCTTGAAGATGACACAGTTGCCACAATGCAGAGCGCAGTCGATGAGTTCAAGAAGATCTTCAAGAGCTCGGCCTCTACCATCGTCAATGATGCACCTGTCGATGCCCTTGATGGCGAGGGTGCAGAGCAGATCACTAGATATGTAGCCCCGGCGGTGAAGAAGTAAAAAATGGGTGCCCAACTTCGCGTTTATCGCAGACGCATGAGATCAGTTAAAGCGACTAAAAAGATTACGAAGGCCATGGAGTTAATCTCGGCATCTCGTATCGTCAAGGCGCAGCAACGGGTCAATGCATCGACGCCTTATGCCAACGAGTTGACACGTGCGGTATCTGCAGTCGCCTCTTACTCCTCAACCAATCACCCTCTGACGACCACATCAGAGAGGCCAATCCGTGCAGCGATTCTTATCATCTCAGCCGATCGTGGTATGGCCGGTGCCTACTCGAACAATGCGATAAAAGAAGGTGAGCAGTTAGCCGCTCTTTTGAAGGAGCGAGGCCTTGCGACCAAGTCATATCTAGTCGGACGAAAAGCTATCAATTATTATCGCTTTCGCAATCGAGAGATTGCCGGGCAGTGGAGTGGTTTTTCGGATAATCCAACATATGAGAATGCCAAAGAGGTCGCCAACGCTCTGATCGCCGCCTTCGTTGCCGATGCCCAGGTCGATGCAGCTGGAGTAGATGAGATTCATATCGTATTCACCGAATTCAAATCGATGCTGACGCAAAATGCCATGGCCAAGCGCATGCTTCCCTTGGAAGTTGTGGAGAGTGAGACACCGGCACCTGCCGGATTGCTCCCTATGTATGAATTCGAGCCTAATGCCGGGGTTGTGCTCAATGCACTCTTGCCCCGTTACATCGAGGCTCGAGTATTTAACGCGATGCTTCAATCAGCTGCCTCCGAGCATGCTGCGCGGCGTCGGGCGATGAAATCGGCGACTGACAACGCCGATGATCTAATCAAGTCTCTGACAAGACTTGCGAACGCAGCCCGTCAGGCTGAAATTACCCAGGAGATCAGTGAAATTGTTGGCGGCGCAGATGCGTTGGCCTCGGCTAGTACAGGGAGTGAATGATGTCGGCATCAATAGGTAAAGGTCGTGTAGCACGTGTCATTGGACCGGTCGTAGATATTGAGTTCCCAGCCGACTCAATGCCATCGATCTTCAACGCGCTGCACGTAGAGGTGAGCATGTCGGGTACGACGCGTACTCTGACCATGGAGGTCGCCCAGCACATCGGTGACAACCTCGTGCGCGCAATCTCCATGCAGCCAACTGATGGAATGGTGCGTGGCGCAGAGGTCTCTGATACTGGCTCTGCCATCTCAGTGCCAGTCGGTGATGTGACAAAGGGCCACGTCTTTAACACCTTAGGTGAGTCAATGGATGTCCCAACATCATCACTTGATATCAAGGAGCGCTGGCCAATTCACCGAAACGCACCAGCATTTGATCAACTCGAGTCCAAGACTGAGATGTTCGAGACTGGGATCAAGGTCATCGATCTGCTCACACCCTATGTTAAGGGCGGAAAGATCGGGTTGTTCGGTGGCGCCGGGGTAGGTAAGACAGTTCTTATCCAGGAAATGATTTATCGCGTAGCTGAAAACTTCGGTGGCGTGTCGGTATTTGCTGGAGTGGGAGAGCGAACACGTGAGGGTAATGACTTATTCCTCGAGATGACTGAGACGGGCGTTATCAATAAGACGGCCTTGGTCTTCGGTCAGATGGATGAGCCACCTGGCACGCGTCTGCGTGTGGCACTCTCTGCCCTCACGATGGCTGAGTACTTCCGCGATGTCCAAAAGCAGGATGTTTTGCTCTTCATCGATAACATCTTCCGCTTTACTCAGGCAGGTTCTGAGGTATCAACGTTGCTTGGTCGTATGCCATCTGCCGTGGGATACCAGCCTACGTTGGCCGATGAGATGGGCCAGCTCCAAGAGCGCATCACATCAACACGTGGCCACTCGATCACATCGATGCAGGCGATCTACGTCCCTGCAGATGACATCACCGACCCAGCACCACACACTACCTTTGCCCACCTTGATGCAACCACAGTGTTGTCTCGTCCGATCTCAGAGCTGGGAATTTATCCAGCTGTAGATCCACTTGACTCAACCTCACGCATCTTGGATCCACGCTATATCGGTGAGCATCACTTCCGTGTTGCAAACCGTATTAAGCAGATCTTGCAACGCTATAAGGATCTACAAGATATTATCGCTATCTTGGGTATCGATGAACTATCTGAGGATGACCGTGTCCTTGTCGGACGTGCACGTCGTATTCAACGCTTCCTGTCACAGAACACATTCGTAGCCAAGGTCTTCACTGGCCTTGATGGCTCCTTCGTTCCACTCGTTGATACAATCGCTGCCTTTGAAGCCCTTGCCGATGGCAAGTACGATCACGTCCCCGAGCAGGCCTTCTTTATGTGTGGTGGGCTCGATGATGTAGAGCGCAGAGCTGCCGAGCTCGCTGCGAGCATCGGAAAGTAGGGGGATATGAGTCTTAAAGTCGAACTCGTATCTCCGACAGAGCGCGTCTGGTCGGGAGAGGCAAGCTTTGTCTCAGCCCGAACCGTTGAGGGTGATCTCGGCGTTTTGAGTAATCACTCACCGCTCTTTGGAGTCCTTGTCGATGGGGCAGTGAGCATAAAAGGAGTGGATGGAAGCATCACTAATTTCAATGTCAGTGGGGGCTTCCTATCGGTTGCAAATAATCGTGTCTCGATTCTTACAGAGAGCGTGGGTAAGTAACCTACTTGAGGTGGTGTTCGGTTTCGATAAGGCGGACCGTCTTGGATTGGCCGCGCATCACAATCGACTGGCTCACTGCGCCAAAGCTGGTGTAGCGAATTCCCTTTATCAATTCTCCATCGGTAATTCCGGTGGCAGCCAGGAAGACATCCTCTGAGTTCACCAAATCCTTGGTGTGCAAGACGGGTCCAGATGGCCTTGCATCGATATGGAGCTGGCCTTGAATCGAGCCACCCAGACAGATCATTGCAGCGGCGGTAATGACACCCTCTGGGGTGCCTCCAATACCCATCAGAAGATCTATTCCAGTGTTCGGACGGGCCGTTTCGATCGCAGCTGCGACATCCCCGTCTTGAATCAAACGGATGCGTGCACCGGCTTCACGTATCTCACTGATGAGCCGCTCGTGGCGAGGTCGATTAAGAACAATCACAGTCACATCACTGAGCGCCAGATTTTTGGCCTTGGCGACTGCTGCAATATTCTGCGCCGTCGTGGCATTGATGTCAATGACATGGGCCGCCTCTGCTCCCGTGACTATCTTGTTCATATAGAAAGAGGTCTCTGGGTCAAACATCGTGCCCCGTGGTGAAAGAGCGATCACTGAGATTGCACCGTTCATCCCATTTGCAGTCAGTGATGTGCCATCGATTGGATCAACGGCCACATCATAAGATGGACCTTGTTGATTGCCCACGTGTTCACCGTTGTGCAACATAGGAGCATCATCTTTTTCACCTTCACCAATGACGACTACACCTGCCATATCAACTGTATTGATCATCTTGCGCATCGCCTCGACTGCAGCTCTATCAGCTAAGTTCTTCTCACCTCGCCCGACCCATGGCGCAGCCGCGATCGCAGCGGTTTCGGTCACACGGATGAGCTCAAGGGCCAAGTTACGATCTGGAATCGGTAACATCATTCACGCCTGACTTTTGCACCTAGGGAGACTAACTGCTCGGCAAAGTTTGGATATCCACGATCGATGTGAAAGGCCGCATCGATCGTTGTCTCTCCATCACTGACGAGTGCTGCTAATACTAATCCAGCACCGGCCCGGATATCTGTCGCCTCTACTGGGGCACTGGAAAGCTCAGGTACTCCATCAATGGAGGCATGGTGGCCATCAACTGATATCTGTGCGCCAAGACGGATGAGCTCGTTGACGAACATGAAGCGGGATTCAAAGACGTTCTCAGTGACGAGGGAGTGTCCATCAGCGATTGAGTTAAGGGCGATCACCATGGGCAGAAGATCCGTGGGAAAACCTGGATATGGAAGGGTTGCGACATCTATGGCCTGAGGTCTCGAATCCATGCGCACCCGAATCCCATCAGCCATTGTTGTAATGATTGCGCCGGCACTTGCTAATTTTTCTAGGGGGAGCTCGAGGTCGCCTGCGCGTGCCCCATGGATTGTGATGTCACCTTTGGTCATTGCAGCGGCAAAGGCCCAGGTCCCTGTGATAATTCGATCAGGGATTGTGGCGTGAGTGGTGGGGCTAAGTTTTTCAACACCGGTAATAGTGATCAACGGAGTGCCAAGGCCTTCTATCTGAGCCCCCATTGAGATGAGAAAATCTCCCAGATCTATCACATCAGGCTCACGTGCTGCGTTATCGATCGTTGTGACACCTTTAGCTAGGACCGCGGCAGTCATAATATTTTCAGTCGCACCTACGCTTGGAAAATCCAGTACGACTATGGCCCCGGTCAATCCAGCATCTGCCTGTGCAATAACATAGCCATGTTCAATATGCACCTTGGCTCCCAATGACTCTAAACCCTTGATATGAAAATCTAATCCTCGAGAGCCGATTGCATCTCCACCCGGAAGAGCTACCTCAGCCTTGCCAATACGTGCTACCAATGGGCCCAACACATTGATGGATGCTCGCATCTTTCGAACCAGATCGTAATCTGCACGGTGACCTGGGAGTGCTGGCACATCTATTGTCACGCTGTCCTTTGAATGAATGACAGCGCAGCCCAAGCGGGTGAGTAAATCCGACATGATCTCGACATCAGCGATCTCTGGGACATTCGTGATGGTCGTCTTACCTGTGGCCAAAAGGGATGCGGCCATGAGTTTGAGTACCGAGTTTTTGGCTCCTGTAACGGTGACCTCTCCACGCAGATTCACACCACCGCTGACACGAAAGCGATCCAGGGATGCCATGAGTGCAGTCTACTTATAGGCTACGGGCATGGTTAATTTAACGCGGATTTATACCAAGACCGGTGATGATGGCACGACATCTCTCGGAGACATGAGCCGGACCTCCAAGAATGATCCACGCCTTGAGGCATATGCCACTGTCGATGAAGCCAACTCATCGATAGGTGTCGTGCTTTCAACCGATGAAATCTCCTCAGATGTTCGTGCACTGTTAGTGCGAATCCAGAATGACTTATTTGATGTGGGTGCAGATTTGTGCACTCCTGTAGTAGATGCACCAGCCTTTGAGCCCCTGAGAGTCCTTGAGTCACAGATCCTCTATCTAGAGGAACAGATCGACAAATACAACGCAGAGCTCGAATCTCTACGCTCCTTCGTTCTTCCATCTGGTACCCCTGCCGCCGCACATTTACATGTCGCTCGAACTGTGGTGCGCCGCGCAGAGCGATGCACGTGGGCAGCGATTCACGCCTTTGGTGGCGGAGTCAACCAGGTAACAGCCAAGTATTTAAATCGCTGTTCAGATCTGCTCTTCGTTTTAGCACGCCATGCCAATAAAGAGATTGGGGATCAGCTATGGGTCCCAGGAGCAAACCGCTAGCTATTTAGAGCAGTGTAAGTTGATGAGGGAACATTATCTGCCGCTGGGTCATGGTGGCATTTTATTGAGATGCCCCTGACCACATGTTTGAGTGTAAGTAGCTCTTGGCTGATGAGTAGAACAGTGATTATCTGCTTGGGTTTTGTTGCCTTGGCTAGAACTTGAATAGTGCCAAAAGTACGCTGTGTTGAATCATCGGGCGAGGTTTGACCAACAAGTTTTGCATTGACCTCCCACCATGTGCAGCCGTTGAAGGATGCAACTCGCACCGCTCCACATGAATATCTCTCACAGATTGGCACTCCATCGACAAGTTGGGCCAATTGGCTGGTCAATATCTTGCTATTGGATGCCGTACTAATGAGCTCTTTTGCGCTGGGTATCTTGGCGAAGACCTCACCATTTGATTTGAATCCAGCTGGTGGCCATTTTGGTGAGGGAGAGGGTGTGAGAGTGTTTTTCTTTCCTGGCTTCTTTGTCACCTTCGCCTTGGCTGTTGGAGTCGCCTTGGCTGTTGGAGTCGCCTTGGCTGTTGGAGTCGCCTTGGCTGTTGGAGTCGCCTTGGCTGTTGGTTTTGGTGAGATTGTTGCGGCATGGCTTACGGGTGTCATCATAACTAGGGCCACTATGAGCGCCAATGCTCCTCTAATCACGGTCCCACTTAAATTTTCTTACTGAGAAATAGATACCAACAAAGAGCCATAGAACCAAGATGACAAAAGTCTTTTCGCTCTCCCAGGATTGTGCTACCTCTTGTTCTGCAAATGAATCGGGAAGAAACACTGAACGGATGCCTTGCGTCAGCCATTTGAGTGGGAAGATTGCGGCAAGCTGTTGCATCCAAAAAGGTAGTTGTGTGAAGACCAGAAAGACACCACTAAAGAACTGCAAGATGATCACAATTGGAGATACAACGGCAGATGCACTTCGGCCACTTTTTGGCACGATGGAAAAGGCGATTCCAAGCGCAGTTGAGGATGCACTTCCTATGAGTACTAACCAGATAAAGGTAATCCACTTACCTGGCTCAGTGGGAATCTGCACACCAAAGAAGGCAAAACCAAAGCCCAGCAACATCACGATCTGTATCACTGTGCTGACTGAGACCAGGATCGCCTTACCGATGAAATAACTGGAGGCGGGCATCGGTGTGCCACGAAGTCGCTTGAGTGCGCCAAAGTCACGCTCAAGTGGAATTGTTATCGCCAATGCCTGAAAGCCAGTATTCACAAGACCTGAGGCGATCATCCCGGCGACGAAGTACTGAGAAAAAGTCACTCCCGGTGCAATGGTGTCTTTGAAGACCGATCCAAAGATTATGAGCAGGATAACTGGAAATAAAAGCGTGAAGACCACAGATTCGCGCTGGCGCGCGAATTGGCGCATCTCAAGGCCGCCACGGCGTATCCCGAGGGTGATGGCCTTTGGCAGCCTATTCATGATCTGCACCGATCATTTTCAGATAAATATCCTCAAGGGAGGGGCGGATCACGGTCAGCTCTGGGATCTCACCGTTGAACTGGGAGTTCAGCTTGTTGATGGTTGAGGTGGGATTGGCAGTCACCTCTGATTTGATCTCATCCCCATCTCGCCAACTCACAACTGCCTTGGCACTGGCGCGCCCACCCAGATCTGCAGGAGAAGAGATCTCCACTATCTGCCCAGCATTGATCACACCTACCCGATCGGCTAGGGCCTCGGCCTCATCTAGATAGTGCGTTGTCAGAAGGATCGTCGTCCCGCTCTGACGTAGTTGTCTAATCAGACTCCAAAAGCTGCGTCGTGCTTGGGGATCAAAGCCCGTTGTGGGTTCATCTAGAAATAGAAGTTCAGGATTTCCAATGATGCCCAGGGCGACATCTAAGCGCCTTCGCTGACCTCCCGATAGTTTTCGGATGAGGGAGCCTGCCTTCTCATCTAAGCCAACAGAGCTGATCACCTCATCTATCGGGCGAGGATTGGAGTAGTAACTGTGAAAGTGCTTGATCGTCTCAATGACCGTCAGATCACCTGCGTCCGAGGTCGATTGGAGAACAATTCCGATGCGATTGCGCCATTGACGTGCGGCCAGGCCACCACCACTGGGGTCAAAGCCGAGCACTGAAACTTTGCCACTATCACGGGCTCGATAGCCCTCAAGGATCTCCACCGTCGTGGTCTTACCTGCGCCATTGGGACCGAGCAGGGCAAAGATCTCCCCGCTAGCAATCGCCAGATCTATGCCACCCACGGCTTCGAGATGACCATAGCTCTTCTTTAAGCCGGTGACCTCGATAGCGTTCATAGGTCGATACTACTATGCGAAAATAACGCCATGAGTCCGCGTAAAAACTACCCAAAGAACAAGCGGCCAAAAAGGCAAAATCTGGAAATCACTGCATCAAACCAAAGATTTGAAGAGCACAGTGAGGGTCTGTATACAGTTCGTAATTTAACGGGATCGGGGGCGACTAAACCATATCGCTGTCCAGGTTGTGATCACATGATCCCACTTGCAACGCCTCATATCGTTGCTTGGCTCGAAGATGATGAAGAAGGGCGTAGGCATTGGCATAGCACCTGTTGGGCCAAGAAAGACAAGCGCCGTCCTAATACTGAGCGAACACGTAATGCTCCAAAGTACTAAAGCCTTTTAGCCCAATCTACCTTTGAGAAGTCTGGTCAATCTCATGACTAATCGGTCATCTTGTGGGCGGCGTTTAAAGCTCAGGAAATGAAGAGGTAGGTAAAAGCGGCTGCGCACGACAGTGCGCGCAAAGGTATATTCCAAAAGCCCCTCAGGGCCATGAACTCGACCAGATCCACTATCTTTCACACCCCCAAATGGAACCGAAGGGATGGCAGCGAATGCAAAGGTCGAGTTGATAGCGACCATTCCACAGTGCAACTGCGATGCGATCTTCTTTGCCTTTCGTTTGGACCAGACATTTGCGCCAAGTCCATATGTAGAGGCATTTGATAGCTCAATCGCCTCGCTCATTGTTGCGACACGGTTGATGATGATCACGGGACCAAAGGTCTCACTTTGCATCGCGATGGAGTCCTCTGGAACATCGAGAAGGATCACAGGTTGTACAAAGGGTGCCTTTACCGACTGGGGACCACCAAAGACAGATGTGCCTCCATCTGCGATCGCCGCTTTGATATGGGATTGAATAACCTTGATCTGCGAGGGCATTGTCGCTGGTCCATAGTTGGCATCACCTGGTGCTCCAGCATGAATTTGTGCAGCTAGCTCTACAGCTCTGGAGATGAACTCATCGGCCACACTCTCATGGACATAGACGCGCTCTGCTCCGATACATGATTGACCGGCATTGGCCATAGCCGACCACATCGTCGCATCCACTGCACGACTTATATCGGCATCAGGGGCGATGATGACAGGATCTTTTCCACCACACTCGAGCAGGACTGGGACCATCACTTCTGCACATTGGGCCGCAACCAGTTTTGCGGTGCGAGTAGAGCCGGTGAATGAGAGCTTATTGATACCACTGCGACATAGTGACGAGCCTGTCTGTGCCAAACCTGTGATCGTCGTGAAGATATCGGCAAAGGGTGCGACTTCATTGAAGATATCTTCAAGCCACACACCGACGCCAGGTGTGTACTCACTTGGCTTAAAGACCACAGTATTTCCAGCGGCTAGGGCATATGAGATCGAACCAACGGGTGTGTACAACGGATAGTTCCATGGTCCGATCACACCAATCACACCCATTGGTGCCCTCTCCACGGTGGCCGACATATTCGCCATCAGTAATCCTGGGCGGCGAAATGATGTGCGCAAAATCGATTCGGCATGGCGGGCGGCCCAGTTGATTTGATTGACGGCGATACAGACCTCAAGTCTTGCATCACTAAGTGGCTTTCCAGTCTCGCGCGAGATCAGATCGGCAATCTGCTCTATCCGCGAGATTATCAGGGAGCTCCATGCAAGCAGGACTTTCTTTCGTTCATTAAAACCAAGCCCCTTCCACTGCGCAGATGCTAGGCGGGCATGTGCCACCACATCATCGACTTCACTCTTACTCATGATTGGGTAGGTACCGATTACCTCATCGTTGACTGGGTTGTGAGAGTTGAAAGAAGGTCTTCGCTTTATTGCCATGACCAGAAGCGTAGTCGTGTGTCGATACAATTTGAAGTATGGTCGAGTTCATTAGGGCTGGGACAGTCCTTCCAGCCTTACGCACACCATTTGTCGTTCGCACTAGTGATGGCAAAGATCTCGTTGGAGAAGTCGCAGCACCAATTGGTCAAAGCCGTGGTGCAATCTTGTGTTTGCACCCCTTACCAACAGCTGGCGGGATGATGGACAGCCATATATTAAAGAAGGCAGCGAATCGATTACCGGCAATGGCTAGGATTACAGTGGTGCGATTTAACTCTCGAGGCACTACAAGTGAGGCTGGCACAAGTACTGGTGAGTTCGATAATGGAGTCGCTGAGGGGTTTGATGTTCAGGCGATGCTTGCATATTGTTTTGATGTATTGACATTGAAAAATCTTTGGGTAGTAGGTTGGTCTTTTGGCACTGATTTAGCCCTTCAGCATGCAAAGGATCCGCGGCACAAGGGACTCATTTTACTAAGCCCACCACTTCGTACGACGACAGATGAACAATTACGATACTGGAACACCGATGAGCGCCCTATCACCGCCCTTGTTCCCCAGCTTGATGACTATCTGCAACCAGAGCAGGCACGAACACGCTTCTCCATCGTTCCAAGGATAGAGATTGTGGCTGCCACAGGTGCCAAGCATCTGTGGATCGGGGAGCCATCGGTACACCTAGTCTTATCTACCATCAACCAAATCGTGACTGGTGACGGTCATGAATTACCGGTGGAGTTCTAAGAGGTTTTTGCCCGAGGTATTACAACCTCATCTAAGATCAAAATAATCGCTGCCGCTACCGGCACTGCTAACAGACCACCCACTAGACCCAGGAGTGATGAGCCAATTAGGGCTGCGATGATTGTGACCACCCCCGGTACGGACATAGTTTTTTTCATGATGCGAGGTGTCACAACGTAGTTTTCAACCTGCACATAAACGACATATGCGACAAGAGCAATCACTCCTATCGGCACCGATTGCGTCAGAGCGATTATCGTCACGATTGAGCTACCTATAAAGTGTCCGATCAATGGAATGAGTCCACAGACAAAGATGATCATGGCGATTGCGAATGGGGATGGTAGTCCAAGAACCAATGAGAGAAGAAGAACGAAGATCGATGCCATCACTGCGATCACAATCTGACTTCCGACGAAAGAGCCCACACGGGCGATGATCGCCTCCGTGAGTCGGCCAACACGCTCCCTGCGAGTAGCTGGCACGAGGGATAGACCTAAATTTACCGCCTGCGGTAGTGAGGTGATGAAGTAGAGAGTGAGCACCAGGACGGTCAGGAAGGAGAAGAAGCCTGAGAGGATTGATTTTCCGACTCCGAGTACTCCACCAAACGTTGATATCAATAATGTGCCATTTGAGGTAACTGACTTTAATTTACTCTGTAATGTGTCGATAATCCCGTACTCATCATTGAGCCTGGCGATTGTCTGATTATTGGTGAGCTCATCTAACAACTGTGGTGCCTTATTGATGAGTTGAGTTCCTTGCGATAGGACAGGAGGTGCGACAACTAAGGCAAAAAATATGACAAAGGCGATCACTGATGTGAAGATGATCGTAACTGCCGTAGTCCGAGATAGATTCTTGCGGCGAAGTGACTCAACTGCAGGGTTCAAGCCAGTTGCCAGAAATAGTGCGATCAAAATCAGAACGAAGATCTGACTCAGACTCGCAAGTGCACGTAGCAATACAATGGCACTCAGAGCCCCCAAAGTTGCGATAAATCCGAAGTAAAATGGATTGGCTCGATTGATCGGAGCCCCGAGTTCACCAAAGTCAACAACGGGGGCGGGCGCCTTGGCTCTTGACCTGGTGACCTTCTTTAACCGCGATGTGATGGCCATATCACCATTGTAAAGTGCTAATGAAGCAAAAGCCCCGAGAGGATGGGTAAGAGAGTCTAGAGTTATTGCACGCTAAGATTGTTAAATGGCGAAACCCCCAAATTTTGCACGGGCCGTGGATTTAAGCTCCCTAGGAAAGCCAAAAACTACGCCCACAGCCCCGATGCCAGGCCGAGGGGTGAGTGCGGCCAACTTGAATGCGGAGTTTCTGCCACTCTCGAGTATCAAGCCGGTGATTGTCATCGTTTGGTCAGCGCGATCTGCGGAGTCAATCGAGATGGTGAGGACTCTTGGCGCTCTTGAGAGCGCTTATCAAGGTAGCTGGGTACTTGCTCATTTAGATCTTGATGCCGAACCACAAGTGGCCCAGGCCTTTCAAACCAAGAGCGTTCCATATGCGATCGCATTGATCGGCCAGCAGATGGTGCCGCTATTTGAGCAAAGTTATCCTGAGGCACAGATTCGTTTGGTACTCGATAAGGTCTTGGCCCTTGCCGCGCAGCAAGGTATTGGCGGTGCACCTATAGAGGTAAGTGAGCCAGAAGAGGATGAGGCGGTAGCAGCCCTTGAGGGCGGAGATCTCAGGGGCGCTGAGCTCGCCTATAAAAAACTCTTGGCCCGCAAGCCAGGTGATAGTTTTGCAAAGTTGGGCCTGGCCCAAACACAGCTCTTGATTCGAACTGATGGGTTAGATCTTCCAACGATTGTAAGAGCGGCTTCACAGAGCCCGAGTGATATAGCGCTACACCTTCAGGCCGCAGATTTGGAGATTGCAAATGGAGGAGTAGAGGCGGCATTTAACCGACTACTGCATTTAGTGCAGCAGACATCTGGTGAAGAGAGAAACAAGGTCAGGGAGCACCTTTTATCTCTCTTTGGACTAGTCGATCCCTCTGATCCACGACTGGCCGCTGCACGTAGCGCCCTTGCAAGCGCGCTCTTTTAATGAGGGAATTAACAAGCAAGGCAGAGATAAACTTCTTAAAGGCCCTCTTTTTTCTCTTTGCCTTTTTGATTATGTCCTGGGTGCCCCGCTTTCCCGAAGTCAAAGCCAACCTGGGTATCTCAAATGGAGAGTTCGGATCAATAATCAGTGGCTCAGTGGTGGGAGCAATTATCGCTCTTATGACCGTGGGCCACCTTGTGCACAACCATGGGGTAAAGCCGATCATGCGTATTGCCACAGTTCTAATGGTGATTAGCCTAATGATCCTAACTACGACGCATTCTTCTTTTGTCTTTCTCGCAAGCATGATCATTCAAGCTGGAGCTATAGCTGCTTTCCACATCTCAATTAATTCACAGGGATTTGATTTTCAAGATCGCACAAAAATCAACGTGATAGTGATGCTCAGTGGCTGGTGGAGCAGCGGGCTTCTGATGACAGCAGTGATAGCGGGATTACTTGTCAATCGGGTCTCATTAAAAACACATATTTTTATCGTATCTCTCTCCTGTTTATTTCTAATCTTTTACATTATTTCAATGATAAATCAGAAATTACTTCTACCAAATCAAGACAAAGAAAGTGATTACAAAATCATCGATGTATTCAAAGGTTTCCGAGTCGATAGTCTGGTCTCGAGTGCTCTATTTTGCTCAGTCTCACTAGAGTTTGCAGTTGGTGATTGGGCGGCGATATATGTGAAAGAGGATATTGGAATAAAGAGTGGGCTCCATACTTTGCCTTACATTCTCTTTACTCTCTCCATGATTATTGGACGTTTGAGGGTCCATTATCTTTTCTCAAGATTTTCTCTGCAACTGTTGATAAAAGTGGGCTCGATAGTCTCTGGAACCTCGTTTCTGGCAGGAATTTTTTTAACTAGTTTGATAGCACCAGAAAATCAGATGCTGATACTGGTGATCCTATCTATCAGTTTTACAATGTCGGGCTTGGGTGCGTCATTTCTCACCCCTAGCGTTATGAATATAGCAAACTCTCGCTCGGCAGCACCTGCCAGTGTTGTCATTGGCCAGATGGGTGTAATTAATAACATCGCTGTTTTTGTTATGAGAGTGGTAGTTGCTTGGACTGCCCAAGTATTTTCTTTGTCAATTGCCCTTGTGATCCCTGCTCTATTAATTTTGAGTGTTTTTTACCTTTCAAAGATATTTGAGCGCGATTAAACCAGATGGCCGCAAGAGGTATAACCGAGTTCAATTCGTGAGATTAACCCGAGCCTTCTGTGTTACCAGCATCAGCGGCTAAGATGTCATCGAGACGATATTTCTGCATCGCAGAGATCACGACACGTCGAGGAACTTGTCCGAGCTTTTCTAGCTCTTGCAGCGTGGCTACGGCGATAGATTCTGCATCGACCTTGAAGTGCCGGCGAAGGGCTCCTCGGGTATCAGAGAGCCCAAAACCATCTGTGCCCAGTGAGGTGAATGGATTTTCGACCCAAGGGGCGATCTGATCTTGTACCGAGCGCATGTAATCACTGACTGCGATTACTGGACCTTTGTGCCCATCGAGTTTTTCACTCACATATGCACGCCGTCTGTTGTGTGGATTGAGTAGATTATGGTGATCGGAAGATAGGCCATCGCGACGAAGTTCGTTCCATGAGGTCACCGACCACACGGAGGCCTCAACCCCCCAATCCAACTGAAGAAGTTTTTGTGCCTTAAGCGCCCAGTTCACGCCAACACCAGATGCCAGAATCTGTGCAGACTTCTTACGCCGATTTTTCCCAGGAGAGTACAAGTACAGCCCCTTGAGCAGACCAGCAACATCCAAATCTTCAGGTTGTGCTGGTTGGATGTAAGGCTCGTTATAGACCGTGATGTAGTAGTAGACGTTCTGACTATTCTCACCATACATACGACGTAGTCCATCCTTGATGATGTGACCGAGTTCGAATGCAAAAGCGGGATCGTAAGAGATGACGGCTGGGTTAGTTGAGGCCAAAAGATGTGAGTGACCATCTTCATGCTGCAGGCCCTCGCCATTGAGCGTTGTGCGACCAGCGGTGGCACCAATGACGAATCCACGCACCAACTGATCGGCTGCAGCCCAGAACGCATCCCCTGTGCGCTGGAATCCAAACATTGAGTAGAAGATATACATGGGGATCATCGGCTCATCGTGGGTTGAATATGAAGAGCCCACCGCAGTAAATGAGGCGACAGAGCCGGCCTCATTGATTCCCTCATGCAAGATGACACCCGTCATCGATTCTTTGTAGGACAACATGAGCTCTCGATCAACGGCCTTGTACTGCTGGCCATGGGGTGAATAGATCTTCATCGTCGGAAAGAGAGAGTCCATTCCAAAGGTACGTGCCTCATCAGGGATGATTGGCACGATTCGTGCGCCAAGTCCTGGATCTTTGACTATATCTTTTAACATACGAACAAATGCCATCGTGGTTGCGATCTCTTGATGGCCCGAGCCGCGCTTTACTGAGTCATACACCGAGTCATCTGGCTGCGCCAGCGGGCGCGAGATCGAGCGCCTGCGAGGAATAGAGCCACCCAAGGCCACACGTCTCTCGGCTAAGTACTTTGCCTCTGGTGAATCCTCAGCAGGTCTGAAATATGGTGGTAAATACTTATCTAATTTCTCATCTGGGATCTCTAAGTGCAGGGTATCTCTGAATCCTTTGAGATCCTCAAGGCTCATCTTCTTCATCTGGTGCGTTGAGTTACGCCCTTCAAAGGAGGAGCCCAATGTCCAACCCTTAATCGTTTTGGCTAAAATCACTGTTGGGCGCCCGTTATGTTCGACGGAGGCGCTGTAGGCGGCAAAGAGCTTCTTGTAATCATGGCCGCCTCGTTTGAGGCTCCAAATCTTCTCATCACTCCAGTCGGCGACCATCGCAGCGGTACGAGGATCACGGTTAAAGAAGTTCTCGCGCACATATGCACCAGATTCGGCTTTGAACGTCTGGTAGTCACCATCGAGGGTCTCGTTCATAATCTTGACAAGTGCGCCGTCACGATCTTGGGCAAGAAGTGGATCCCAGTCACGGCTCCAAACAACTTTGATCACATTCCAACCAGCGCCACCAAAGATCGACTCAAGCTCCTGGATTATCTTTCCATTTCCACGAACAGGACCATCGAGGCGTTGCAAGTTGCAGTTCACGACAAAGGTCAAGTTATCCAAATTTTCCCGTGAGGCAAGGCCGATTGCACCGAGTGTCTCGACCTCATCGACCTCTCCATCACCCAAAAATGCCCATACATGCTGATCATGGGTGTCTTTGAATCCACGATTGTGAAGATAACGGTTGTAGCGGGCTTGATAGATGGCATTCAAGGGCCCGATTCCCATCGAGACGGTTGGGAACTGCCAAAAATCTGGCATCAAACGTGGGTGTGGATATGAGGATAGAGAGCCACCTGGATGGGAGAGCTCTTGTCTGAAGCCATCTAATTGATCTTGACTTAAGCGACCTTCAAGAAATGCACGTGCATACATTCCAGGGCTTGCATGCCCCTGGAAGAAGATCTGATCTCCACCACCTGGGTGATCTTGTCCACGAAAAAAGTGATTGAAGCCAACCTCATACAGTGATGCCGATGATGCATAAGTCGAGATGTGTCCGCCTACGCCAACTCCTGGGCGTTGGGCACGGTGGACCAATATGGCTGCGTTCCATCTGTTAATTCTTCGGATTCGTCTCTCAATGTCCTCATCACCTGGAAACTCTGGCTCGTGCTCGGGAGAGATCGTGTTGATGTAATCAGTTGTGCGAAGGGCAGGAAGGCCGATGTTCTTTTCATGAGCACGGCGCAAGAGGGCAAGCATCAAGTAGCGGGCCCGCACGGGCCCGGCATGAGCCAGGGCGGCATCAAAGGATGCCTGCCACTCAGCGGTCTCAGATGGATCGGTATCTACCAACTGCTCGATGATCTGATCGGGCGCCTCGGAGTATTCGCTCATGCTCCCTATTCTCCCCTGAACTGACCAGTAAGTCGAAATAGAAAACAGGGCCCCAACCTCTTGCATATCCCGTTTAGATTCGGTGGACTTAGCCTGTGCCGGCCAGAATGGGGATTAAAAAAGGCGACGTGGTCTTAGAGCTTGGGCGCAGCCATGACTGTGATCAAAAAGTGCGAGATGAGATCGCTACAATCACAGAAACTCAGTTTTTAGATGGACAGACACAAGAGGTTGTCGATGTCGTAATCATCTGGTGGCGCGATGGTGATGGTGATCTAGTCGATGAGTTGATGGACTGTCTTACCTATCTCTGTGCTGATGGCATCATCTGGGTCCTAACGCCAAAAGTTAATCGTGATGGCTACGTAGAGGCTAGTGATATTCAGGATGCAGCCCCAATTGCGGGCTTGAGTCAAACATCAACTCTCTCCATCGCACCTGATTGGACGGCAACACGGTTAGTGGCGCGCAAGGTTGGTAAACGCTAGATTTCCTCCTATGACTCTGACTATTGGCCAAGCCGCCCCCGAATTTGAAGTGAAGAATCAGCACGGTGAGAAGATTTCGCTCTCATCATTTAAGAACAGTAAGAACGTGGTCCTCATGTTCTATCCCTTTGCATTCTCAGGGACATGTACGGGCGAGTTATGCCAACTACGCGATGATCTTTCAGCATTTCAAAACGAGGATGTGCAGTTATTGGCAATCTCGTGTGATCCTATGTATGCACAGCGAGCATTTGCCGAACAAGAAAAATACTCCTTCCCAGTCCTTAGCGACTTTTGGCCTCATGGGGCGGTCGCAAAGGCATTTGGCGTCTTTGAAGAGGCGTACGGTTGCAGCACTCGTGGAACATTTATTATCGATAAGGCCGGTATTTTGCGATGGCAGGTCGTCAATGGACTAGGCGATGCACGCAATATCTCTGATTACAAGGCGGCGATCGCTGCGCTCTAGGGGCTATTTACCCTTTCTAACTTAGGTGAAGTAAGATTTGTCAGTGCTCTTTCAGAGCTCGGGTGCTTAGCTCAGTGGTAGAGCGTCTCGTTTACACCGAGAATGTCGGGGGTTCGAAACCCTCAGCGCCCACAAGAGATATTAAGGAGTTGATCATGAAGGCCAGCCCCAGTGATCAGCGTCAGATACTAGATATCGCAGGTTTTGACCAGCAAAGTACGGCTATCAATCACAAAGTCGCCGTCCTACCTGAGCTGGCTCTCATTGCTAGTGCCACGACGAAGTCACATAATGCGCGTGATCTGCGTATCGGGGCACAGACTGAACTAAGTGATGTGAAGCGTGAACTACTGCGTGCTGAGGCCGATGTCGAGCAGATAGTGATGCGAATTACCCGTGATGAGGCACGCTTAAATGGGGGTTCTGCATCACCAAAAGAGCTCGAGCAGTTACAACACGAAGTTGGAACGTTAGGGGTTCGCAGAGCAGAGCTTGAGGAGGTAGAGCTTGAAGTCATGATGCGCATTGACGATATCAATGCGCGTCTGAGTGAGTTGAGTGCGCAAGAGGCGGCATATGCAGCTGAAATCGAAAATCTTGAGATACGCAAAGAGAGTGCACTCACTGCCTTCAATGCAGAGCTTGGCAGGATTAATCAGGAGCGCAGTGCGACTGTGGGCAAAATTGCAGGTGATTTTATGGCACTTTATGAGAAGATTCGAGCATCAAATAATGGGATTGGAGCCGCCGCCCTCCAAGGTGGAAGTTGCAATGGCTGTCATCTCTCAATTAATGCCGTTGAACTCAAGCGCATCGTAGATTTGGCAGATGATGAGGTCATTCGATGTGAAGAGTGCAGGTGCATTCTGGTGCGCGGAGTCTAGGTAGATGGCCCGTCACTTTCTCTTAACCGCCGACGGTGGATCACGTGGCAATCCAGGACCTGCAGGTTATGGAACTGTCATCACCGAGAATGGCTCAATCATCGCCGAGCTCTATGACTTCATCGGCATCGCCACCAATAATGTCGCCGAATACAGCGGGCTTATCGCTGGATTGAGCGCGATCCATACAATCGATGCGAGTGCCACGATCGAGGTGCGCATGGATAGTAAGTTGGTCATCGAGCAGATGTCGGGTCGCTGGCAGATCAAGCATGCCGATATGCGCTCATTAGCCGCCACCGCACGTCAGGCACATACTCCAGCACTTGTCTCCTACACATGGATACCCCGTGATGCGAATTCACATGCCGATCGCTTGGCCAATAAGGCACTTGATCGAGAGGTTGGAGGGGGAGAGATAGTTCCGATTCAGAGGAACTATCTCACTGAGCGCCTCTTGAGCAAAGATATATCCACCACGGTTTTTCTCGTTCGCCATGGCGAGACGGCCCTGACACCACTTAAGAAATTCTCAGGTGATGGCCCACTCGATCCTGAATTAACAGAGCAGGGCTTACAACAAGCCGAACTCGTTGCTCAAGCACTCGCCGATTTAAAGCCGGAGGTAATCATCGCCTCACCCCTTAATCGCACCAAGCAGACCGCTGAAATCCTTGCGCGAGTAACCGGTCTAGCTATCAATTACGAGAGCTCTTGGATTGAGTGCTCATTTGGGATCTGGGATGGCATGTCAATCGATGAGGTGAAGCAAAAGTATCCAGATGATTATCATTCATGGCTGTGCTCGACTGGATTTGCACCACCTGAAGGTGAGTCATACGACAGTGTTGCTGTGCGTATCGATGAGGCGTTAGAGAAAATCGTTGCCATGTATCCGGGACAGCGCGTTGTTGTCATCACTCATAATGGAACAATAAAAACGGCGGCCAAGCTAGTAATTGGTGCTCCGGCTGACTCGATCTTTCATATAGATATCTCACCATGCTCGATAACGACGTTATCTATCTGGCCCAGTGATGGCCTCCGTGCATTACGTGGGCTCAACGAACTAGCCCATTTGCGATAGTGCTTCAGGCGAGCTTGCCCTTTACCTCGACATAGGTGATGCCGGCATTAGATAGTGATACCGAGAACTCATCGCCGAGCTTTCCAGGGCAGGAGAGCCCCCAACCAAAGGAGATACTGGCCCCGACTGCAAGAGGCTCAGTCGGTGCTCCCGCCATGATGTAATCGCCATCGAATATATCTACGCACTCTCCAGCGGCAGTGCCTCCCTTGACAATCAAGGTAGCAAGGTCGAGAGCAACGGCTGAATTATTGGTTATGGATACCGTGAACTTCTCATTGAGCAGTCCAGGAAGATATCCCGATGCGAATTTTCCAGGGTTGAATGTTGATGGCGATGAGAGCATGTAACTGACCTTATCGGGTGTGACAACTGGGGCATCAAAACCTCCACTTGCCTGGGGAGCGGCCTCAACGCTCTCGGTGAGTGCCGCACTCTCACTCTCACTCAGAGATGACTCTGCAGCCTTACCAGCGCAGGCACTCAATGCAAGCAGTAGCACAAAGGCGGCTGCGATTACTCTTATCTGTAGACCAGTTCTCATCTCAACTAGACCCCTTTTGTTCTTGATTCACTACGCCCTGACGGGCTCCAAGGTCAAAGTATAGAGTGGGGGCTATGGGCTCAGAATCTGAAACAATCCATAGCCCCAAGAGTTCTGGGGTGATTCAAGGTCGTAGCCCCCGCCAAATCGCCTGGATGCGCTTTAAGCGTAACAAAGTGGGGGTCAGTGCCGGCATCGTCAGTCTGACTCTGCTCCTGTTGTCTCTGTGTGCTCCGATTGTGGCAAAGATAATAAACGTTGACCCAGATACCTTGAACTTGGATGTTTTAGATGTCAGCGGAATTCCAGAGGTAGGTATCAGTTGGGACCATCCCCTGGGATTAATTCCAGGCACTGGCCGTGATTTCCTAGCCCAGCTTCTCTATGGATCTCGGATCTCATTTCTCATCGCCATCCTGACGACACTGACAGCTCTGACGATCGGATTATTCGTTGGGATCATCGGTGGGTATTTCAAGGGACGAATCGATAATTATTTGGGACGCTTCACCGATTTTCTTCTCGCATTCCCAGCATTTTTTATGATCGTCGCCCTCAATCAACCGATGGTGGCGCGCATCGAAAAGTCCGGCATCGCACAAGGCAACAGCGCTCGCATCATCTTTCTCGTTTTTTTCCTCTCCTTCTTTGGCTGGCCAGGTTTTTCCCGTCTCGTGCGCTCTCAAGTATTGAGTTTGCGTGAGCGCGAATTTGTGACTGCCGCTCAAGCCATGGGTGCAACTCGCTGGCGCGTAATCACTAAAGAGTTGATCCCAAATCTCTGGGCACCTGTCATCGTTGTGGTCTCACTCTCACTTCCAGGTTATCTAGCGGCCGAGGCCGTCTATTCATTCTTAGGTCTTGGCGTACAACCCCCTGCATCAACATGGGGGATTCTGCTCTCCAATGCCACTCGATATGTAACGGTGATGCCTAGCTTCTTTCTCATCGCAGCTGGCTCACTCGTTATCGTCGTGCTCGCCTTTAACCTTGTGGGTGATGCCCTGCGAGATGCTCTGGATCCAAAGGCAGAGCGCTAAATCAGGGTTTCAAAGAGCTCGTTACCTTTTCGTTACGATTTCCGATTCACAAAATCACTCAACTCTGCTTGGATTTAGGGCACTGGCGTCACATTTACGCCCCCTTAATGAAAGGAAATACGTCAATGAGCAATATTTCTGCTCTCCGTCGTGCCGTTGTAGTAACAGCCGCAGGCGCTCTTGCCCTCAGCACCGTCATGGTCGCTGGTGCAACATCGGCCTCAGCTGCAGTTACACCAAGAGCTGGTGGAATCCTCACCTTCCTTGAGCACACTCCACGACTAGACCACTACGATCCATCACGTATCTATACCGGCCGTGACCTAGCGTTTATGAACTCATTCATGACACGCACACTCGTTGCCTATAACCCAGTTCCTGGTGCCGCTGGTGCCAACCTTGTCCCTGATCTAGCAACCAACACTGGTGTGCCTAGTAACTCTGCCAAGACCTGGAAGTTCACTCTTCGCCCAGGCTCGACCTTTGAAGATGGCGTAAAAGTTACCTGTGAGAGCGTGCAGTACGGCGTCTCTCGTGTCTTTGCCACTGATGTCATCACTGACGGTCCTGGATACCTGCAGGCCTGGTTGGATATTCCAAAAGATGCCGAGGGAAACTCTGTCTTTAAGGGACCATATAAGAAAGATGCAGCAGGACTTGCAGCATTTAAGAAGGCTGTATCTTGCTCAAAGGACAACCGTACGATCACTTTCCAACTCAACAAATCAGTCGCCGACTTTAACTACCTAGCAACATACGGAGTTATCTCTCCAGTGCAGGCAAGCAAGGACACAGGCGACAAGTATGACCTACGTCCACAATCAACGGGTCCATACAAGATCGAGGAGAACAGCAAGACCCAGATGAAGCTTGTTCGTAACACAAAGTGGTCAAAGGCCTCAGATCCAGTCCGTACGCCATATCCAGATGAGGTCGTTATCCTCTTTGGTTATGACGAGGAGGTAATCGACCAGATTATTCTTGGAGACACCATTCCAACTGCAGTCAGCTTTGGAGAGCCATTGTCAACAAATAACGACAAGTTCTTCTCAGAGGCTTCGATGAAGAATCGTCGTATGAACAATCCCGATCCATATGCACGCTACTTCGCATTCAATGTGAAGGCGATGCCATGTCTTGAGATCCGCCAAGCGATGTACTACTCACGCAATGCCAAGGCCTTGCTTGATTATGCTGGTGGCCCAACCTATGCAGGATCATATGCAACGGGTGTCATTAGTCCGCTGCTTGCAATCGACTACACCCCAACCAAGGTCGTTGGTCCAGGATCTGCTGACTTCATCCCTGAGGGAAATATCCCTAAGGCCAAAGCCTTGATGGAGGTTGCAAAGACCAAGTGTCCTGCCGACTACAAGAAGGCTACTGAGACGGGTATCAAGATCGACGTACGTCAATCAGTGGCCCTTAACGACACAATTCCAATCGATACTGCTGCATATGCACGCGCTGGAATCAAAGTCACCTTCAATCCAATTAGCTCGGGCTATTACCCAACTGTCATGAATCCAGAGAAGCAGAGCGACCTATCAGCATCAGGCTGGGGCGCAGACTGGGCAAATGCCTCAACGGTGATTCCAGAGCTCTTTGCTTCCTATGGTGGGTTTAACATTTCACAGAACCTCGGTGATCCTGCTCAAAAGGCCTTCGAAGATAAGGTCAATATTGCAATGAAGACCACAGACCGGGCAGCACAATCAAAGATGTGGAAAGCACTCGATGCAGAGGCTATGAAGGCCTTCTGGGTGCTACCAACAATCTTTGGTAAGGCTCAGTTTGTATGGGGATCACAAGTAGCCGGTGTGTTCTTCTGGGTACCTCAAGGTAACCCTGCATTTGGCAAGATGTGGATCAATAACTAATCACACATTTCTAAATGCAGTGTTAAGTAAGTAGTTAGAAGTAAAGTACTCCTGACACAGATTAGAATCTGTGTCAGGAGTACTTTCTTAATGAGAGTTTTCTTTTAAAACAGTGTGATGGGGGAGTGATGCTCAATTTCATCGTCCGTCGCATCATTTTTGCAATCATCACCCTTTTGGCAGTCTCAGCCGTCGTCTTTGCTATTTTTTCACTTCTTCCCTTTGATCCAGCTGCCTTGACCTGCGGTCAGCGCTGTACTGATCAGATCATTGAAGGAAATCGAATCAAACTGGGATTTGATAAGCCCATCTATATCCAGTACTGGCTTTTTTTGACTGGCATATTCCTTGGTCGATCCTATGGTGAGGGCGCAGCAGCCTTTACCTGCCCAGCGCCATCTTTTGGCTACTCCTTCAATGAGAATGAGTGTGTGACAAGCCTTCTTACAGAGGCCCTTCCAGTGACTGTTAACTTGGCACTAGGTGCTCTGATTATCTGGCTTGTGGCGGGTGTGAGCTTGGGGGTAATCGCTGCACGATTTAGGGGCCGATGGGCAGATACAACGAGCTCAGTCTTTGTATTACTTGGCACCTCACTTCCTACATTTGTGACTGGATTGGCACTCTTGATCTGGGTAACGATCAAATGGAAGCTTGTCCCACTATCTGTGATCGGCTATACGCCCTTCCTGGAGAATCCAGTCAAATTCCTCCAATTCTTCATCTTGCCCTGGATCACTCTTGCTATTGCCTATGCAGCGCTCTACACCCGTTTTACGCGTGCAGCTGTGCTTGAGATTTTGGGCGAGGATTACATCCGCACGGCTCGGGCAAAGGGCGTTAAAGAGAGAGCGGTCCTTCTCAAGCACACGATGCGTGCCGTCTTTGCACCGATAATCACCCTGGCAGGTTTAGATTTTGCAGGGTTGATAGGTGGCGCCATTATCACTGAGACTATTTTTAATCTGCCTGGGTTGGGCCGCCTGACCCTGCGCTCGGTGACTGAGTTTGATCTTTCAATTGTTCTGGCTACCACGCTGTTGGCCGCCTCTGTCGTGATTATTATGAATCTGATCATTGATATGTTGTATGCCGTTCTCGATCCCCGCGTGAGGGTCTGATGTCGCAGATCCTTACCGTGAATGACCTTCATGTGGCATTTCCTACCGATGACGGCTTGGTCCGAGCAGTCGATGGTGTTTCACTTACCTTAAGTCAGGGTGAGACGATCGCCATCGTTGGAGAGTCCGGCTCGGGCAAAACCGTAACTGGCTTATCGGTGATGGGTCTACACAAGAAAGGTGCGACACAGATCTCTGGCTCAGTCTTACTCAAAGATGGCGATAGAACGGTAGATATCGTCACAGCCAGCGATGAAGAGATTCGTCAGCTGCGTGGGCGTGCAGTTGCCATGATTTTCCAGGATCCCATGTCCTCGCTCCATCCTTATTATCGGATAGGCAATCAATTGGCTGAGGGATATTTGGTCCACAACCCTGGCCAGAAAAAGCAGGCCCATGCACGTGCAATCGAGATGTTGGATCTTGTTGGCATCGCCGAGCCAGCACAACGTGCCGATGAGTATCCTCATCAATTCTCAGGTGGTATGCGCCAGCGTGTAATGATCGCCATGGCGCTCATGAACTCACCACGGGTATTGATCGCCGATGAGCCGACAACGGCCCTTGATGTGACCGTCCAAGCCCAGATTCTCATCCTGCTCAAGTCAATTCAAAAAGAGTTCAATATGGGGATCCTGTTGATCACTCACGATCTTGGAGTCGTCGCCCAAGTCGCTGACAAAGTCTCGGTGATGTATGCAGGGCGTGTCATCGAGCAAGGTGCCGCAGATGATGTCTTTTACACACCAAAGGCTCCGTACACACTCGGTCTGCTCAAATCCGTGCCTCGTATCTCAACTCACGGCTCGGCCAGATTAAAGGCCATTCCAGGCCAGCCCCCATCGATGATCAATCTGCCGACAGGGTGCGCCTTCGCACCCCGCTGTGAATACACATCCGATGCTCTGGGAGATATCTGCGCCACCGATCGACCAGCGCTCTTAGGCACTGATTCCATGCATCTGTCTCGTTGCCATGTTGCAGAGCCCACACGAGATCGCCTCTTTGTTAAAGAGCTCAAAGAGGTGCGCTTATGAATCATGATGTAATTTTAAAAGTAGAGAATCTCACTAAACACTTTCCAGCTGGCGCAAGACGTAAAAATAAGCTTGTTAAGGCCGTTGATGGGATCTCATTTGATCTACGAGCCGGTGAGACCATCGGTTTAGTCGGTGAATCGGGCTGTGGAAAGACGACCGCCGGTCGTACCATCCTGAAATTAAATGAGCCAACCTCGGGCAGATTGATCTTTGAGGGTCAGGACATCACTGATTTCAAGCCTGGCAAGATGCGCACATTACGTTCGCAGATGCAGATCATTTTTCAGGATCCATACACAGCGCTCAATCCACGACAGACCATTGGCAAAATCATCTCAGCCCCCTTTGAGATCCAAGGAATTGATCCTCAGGGAGGGTTGAAGAACGCCGTGCAATCTCTGATGGAGCGAGTGGGATTAAACCCTGAGCACTACAACCGCTACCCTCATGAGTTCTCAGGTGGTCAGCGCCAGCGCATCGGTATTGCACGAGCGATCGCATTGAAGCCACGTTTTATCATCGCCGATGAGCCAGTGAGTGCACTTGATGTCTCGATCCAAGCCCAAGTGATAAACCTATTGGAGGATCTCCAGACCGAGGATAAGATCAGTATGGTCTTTATCGCTCACAACTTATCTGTCGTGCAACATATCTCCGATCGCGTTGCCGTGATGTATCTTGGAAAGATCATGGAGATTGGTGAGACCAATGCCCTCTATGCCACACCCCATCATCCATACACAAAGGCATTGCTATCGGCAGTCCCACAACCAGACCCCCGGACTGAAAAGACACGCGAGCGCATCATCTTGTCGGGAGACCTACCCAGCCCGATGAACCCCCCATCGGGTTGTGTTTTCAACACACGCTGCTGGAAGGCGAGTGATAAGTGTCGAAGCGATGTGCCCGAGTTGTTGCAGGTTGCTCAATCACTGGTCGCCTGTCATTTTCCAGAGTAATTCCTCATTTATGTGCAGTGCTCTAAACTCCAGAGGCGTGTCCCTCGCAACGAGGATCTGATCCAAAGGCGTACGTCCCATTCGGTAGTACCTGCATTAACTGCGCTGATGATCCATGCCCCCATGCTGCAAGTGGCTTGACCTCATGTCCTTTAGCTCCTAACTCATCAAAGACATCTCCTGGAACTCGATCTTCAATCTCTAGCACACCTGGCCCACTCTCTTGCTCAGAACTGGCACCAGGGGCATTGAGATGCTGCCAGCGCGGTGCCTCTATCGCCTCTTGAACATTCATCTTCAAATCAATGATGTTAGTGATCAATTGCAGATTGGTTTGTACTTGAATATTTGCACCCGGTGTCCCACCCACCAGATATAAAGAGCCATCTGCTTGCACCGCAGTGAAGGCATTTAAAGTATGAGCTGGGCGTTTGCCGGGTGCGATGAAGTTGGGCGAAGTAGGATCCAATGAGAATCCGGTCAAGCGATTATTGAGAATGATACCTGTCTGTGGAATCACCCACGAGCTTCCAAATCCATGAAAAACTGATTGGATCCAGGAGACCGCATTACCTTGAGAGTCTGCAACTAGAAAATAAGTCGTATCACTTCCCTCAGTGACTGGTGCGATATCAGTTCCTACCGAATCCATCGAGATCCTACTTATCTGCCTATTTATGTGGCTTTTTGAGAGAATCTTTTCAGTATGTACAGGGATGAACTCTGGATCTCCCAAAAGAGCATTGCGATCTGCAAAGCCGATTTTTTTAGACTCGACACCAATATGAATCCGATCAGCCTCCGACAGGCTCGCTACATCAAACCTTTCATTGATCAAAAGTTCCTCCATCAAAATCATCCCCTGAGTCGGCGGAGGCTGACCATAGATCGTGTAGTCGCGATATTTAATCGATAAGGGATCAAGGACTCTGGTGGTGTGGGCTCTCAAATCTTCAGCGCTAAACCAACCCTGTGATCCTTTGATGAGTTGCTGTGCGATATGACCTTCGTAGAAGGCAGAACGACCTGCAGTTGCGATCTCTCGCAGAGAGCGAGCCAGATCTTTTTGAACAATAAGATCACCAACTTTTATCGTCACATCTATACCCATATCTGCAAACAGTGAGGTATTTGGTGCGATAGTCAGGTGAGCTTCGATTCTGTGGACAAAGCCTGCATTTGCTGGGAATCCATTTTCGGCGAAATCGATGGCCTGCGCCAACAGTTGCGACATGGGCAATGTTCCGTAGCGCTGGTGAGCCTGAAACCATGTCGAGACTAACCCTGGAATAGTCCCAGATTTATATCCATGAAGAGGAATTCCATCTCGATAGTTTTCAGGTGTTGCCGCATGAGATCCTTCGCCACTGCCATTGAAGGCAAGATTGCTTTTACTTGCACCATGGTGGGTCACCAAAAATGCATCTCCACCCAGGTGGGAGGCTCCGGGCTCAACAACACAAATGACTGCGCTCAGTGCAATAGCGGCATCGATGAAGGTTCCACCTTGCTTGAGAATATGAATTGCAGCGCTAACGGCCAACGGTTGACTGGCTGCCGCCCCACCATTGTTTGCATAGACAACGCCTCTGCCTGTTTGCACTCGTGAACTGTGGCCTATTCCGGCACTGATTACAAGAACTCCACTATTGCAAGTATCCTTAGTCCAAGAAGAGTCGCCCGGATCACCGCGTTTCCTCCCAGTTAACTCTGGGATGAGCCGAGGAAAGTCCGGACTCCAAAGAGCAAAGTGGTGGGTAATACCCACCCGGAGCAATCCGCGGGATGAGTGCAACAGAAAGCAGACCGCCTCTGTTAGAAATAGCAGCGGTAAGGGTGAATCGGTGGTGTAAGAGACCACCAGTAATTGCAGCAATGCAGTTAGCTATGTAAACCCCACTTGGAGCAAGACCACGTAGTTGGCGTTTGAGAGCTGCTCGCTCGAGTCAACGGGTAGGTTGCTTGAATCTGTAAGCAATTACAGATCTAGATGGATGGTGATCCCTCGCAAGAGGACAGGATCCGGCTTATAGGGCGACTCTTCTTCCAATTAGGTGGGTGCAGGTTAAAACTGCGCTCACCTTTCTGCAATTTCGTTGTACCAGTTCGCTATCTTCAACCTGCATATTGTTAAAAGCGATTTAAATTGTTGGGGATGAATATAGGGTTTTTTTATTGACGATAATTTCTACATCCACTAGATACTTGGTAATTGCATCTGTACTAAAGGAAATACCAAGACCAGGACGTTCGGGAACAGAAATCATCCCGTCTTTATCCGGTAGTATCTTAGAATCATTTAACTCAATACAAAGGAGCTTTGGTTCCATCGGATACTCAGCTACCCAAGAGTCCTTGAGTCCAGCAAACGGTTGCATAGAAGCAGACAAGGCTGAGTGAGATGTGAAAGTATGATTAACAAATTGAACTCCACAATTTTTCGCAAAATTTGCAATTTGATAAGCAGGACCGATCCCTCCCACATATCCAGTATCTATTTGAATATAACTAATTCCACCATTTTTGATTAAATCTTCAGCTTGAAATACATTATGAGCACCCTCGCCTCCTGCTAGCGGCACCAAGGGATTCATACGAGAAAGCTCCTTGTAAAGAGAGACAGCAGCCGCTGCAACCGGTTCTTCAAACCAACTAACTTTTGCATCAGATAAACTCTGAAGCCTCTCTGAGGCAGCTTCAAGATTTTCATTAAAAATTGTTCCTGCATCAATCATCAGATAAGCATCCTTTCCGATACCTTCTCGAGCTGCAAAAACATGAGCGGTATCAACTTCCACGCTTCCACGCCCATAAGGTCCCCAACCAAATTTAATTGCGGAAAAGCCAGCAGAGCGGATTGACTTTGCCTTTTGGAGGGTTTGTTCTGGAGTATCCCCAAATAAGACCGAGGCATAGGGAAGTTTGGGCTCAGATTTTTTGTATCCAAGCAGTTGATAAACAGGAACTTCTCTTGCCTGTCCTATCAAATCCCAAAGTGCAACTTCAATTCCAGAGAATGTGAGGTCACTTTGAATAATCCCATAAAAAGAACTTTCTTTTACCTTTCGTGAAATTCTTTCAATATCACTTGTCGAATTCAATTCTTCTCCAATAACAGAATCAATCACAGGATGACAGCCACTATGCGACATTGGGGCAATCCAGCTTGCTATTGAGGTCAATGGAGAAGCCGCTGCCTCACCCCATCCTTCATAATTTCCAGCCCGGACACGAAAAATTATTCCATCTTGACTTCCATCTCCAATATCTAAAACCTCTGGCATTCTCAAATAAAAGAGATCTACTGAGTCAATTTTCATGCATTAAACCTACACTCTTCCACTTGGCATTGGAATCATTTCTGACAAAACTGATATCAAATTAGCAAATTAATCGGGCAATGGGCAGAAAAGCGGGCAGAAATAAGCCTAAATGCCCACCAAAGCTTTGTGGTTGCGATTAATAGTTGAGACTCTCATCACTCTTTCATCGGAAGATTTCGGTAAGTTTGAGGACAAAGGACATTTTTGCTTTCTATTGAGCCTTCAAACTATCACTGAATTTTGTCAGATGGAGTAGGGGCAGTAATTAACGCATTGCACTCAGCGCAGCTGGCGTTATCAAGCAGATACATCTCGATCTCGTATGTTTTATAATTGAATGAGGCTGTGATATTTAATAGATTTCCGCCACAAGCAGGGCAGACTGGCGAGGGAATGCCTCGAAAATCCCACATCCGATTGACCTCTTCTCCCCGCTAATACGAGTACTAGTCTATTGATAACTATTCTCAGTAAGACTCACCTTAATGTAATTTGTTCTCATTATCAATAGGCTGTAGTATGGAAACATGAAAAAATCCTACAAATTGGCCCTTGCCCTATCAATATCATCGCTACTGATCGCCAGTTGTTCATCTGATTCCTCAGAAAATACAGATGGCAAACTCTCTGTCATTGCCGCCTTTTACCCAATTGAGTTTGTTGTAAGTGCAATCGGTGGAGATTTGGTTTCAATCGAAAATATGACCCCCCCGGGTGTTGAGCCTCATGATTTAGAGTTAACAGCAAGTCAGGTAACCCGCTTATCACAGGTGGATCTGCTCTTTTCAATCAAAGGATTTCAGCCAGCACTAGATGAGGCAGCTACTCAATCCCCACCGGGTGAGGTTATTGATCTACTTACTATTGATGGGCTAAACCTTCTTCAAGCCACAGAGGACAGCGACAGTCATGGCGATGAGGAGGAGGGCCACAGCGATGAGGAGGAGGGCCACAGCGATGAGGAGGAGGGCCATGGCGATGAGGAGATGATTAATGACCCACATTTCTGGCTCGATCCAAAACGTTTAGTCGTAGTTGCCAATGCAGTAGCCGCAAAATTTTCTGCAATTGATGCAGATAATGCCCAAACCTATGAAAGCAATCGATCAGCTTTTGTCGAAAAACTAGAGTTATTGGATCAGGAATACGTTACTGGTCTTCAAAGCTGCGAACGAAGAATGATTGTTACTTCTCACGCTGCATTTGGTTATCTTGCAAGTGCTTACAACCTTGAACAAGAGGCGATTGCTGGTTTAAGTCCAGATGCTGAACCAACTCCAAAGCGTTTAAATGAAATTAGCAAAGAGGCAAAGGCCGATGGCACTACTACGATCTTTTTTGAGACTTTAGCATCACCAAAACTTGCTAAAACTCTGGCTGATGACCTAAAAATCAAAGCTGCGGTGTTGGACCCTGTTGAGGGAGTAGGCGAGGGACAGACATACTTTTCTGTGATGGAGAGTAATCTGAGTGCATTGCGCGCCGCTTTAAGTTGCAAATAGGTAATCTGGTCCTAAGCACCAGTAATTTAACCGTGCACTATCCAGGGCGAGTGGCTCTGGATAGTGTGAGTATTGAGATTGAAAAATCCTCAGTTGTTGCAATTTTGGGTCCAAATGCCTCTGGCAAAACTACCTTTGTTAGAGCTTGTTTATCCTTAGCACCTATTTATGCGGGACAGGTAAAATTATTTGGCCAAGACATAAAAGATTTTAAAGAAAAAAATCGCATTGGCTATGTACCACAACGATTGCATGAGGGTGTTGGTATGCCCGCAACAGTTTTTGAAGTAGTTGAATCAGGCCGATTATCTAGGGGTTGGTTTCGCAGATTTAATAAGGAAGATTTTGAAAAAATAAACCATGCGATAGAGGTCGTTGGCTTAACTGATGTTTGTCATAATTCAATTAACAATTTATCTGGAGGGCAGTACCAGCGCAGTTTAATTGCTAGAGCATTAGCAAGTGAGCCAGACATACTTTTCTTAGATGAACCAACTGCTGGGGTGGACCTAGAAACGCAAAATGTATTTGCTAATGCTCTTAAACACTTAGTCGAAGGTGGCACCACCATACTCTTGGTTTCACATGATTTAGGACCATTACGGGCTTTGATAAATAGAGCAATAATGTTTCGTGAGGGAAAGATTGATTACGACGGACCCCCAGAACCTGAGGCTCTTGATCGTCACATCTTTCATGATCACCCTCATACTTCCACACCAAGTAACCGTTCATCGATTTTGTGAGAAATGTCAATGTTTGAATTTTTAGAACCAGCATTTATGCAACGAGCCTTACTTGCTGCATTTGTTGTTGGTCTATGTGCTCCACTTGTTGGAATCTTTTTAGTTCAACGCCGTTTATCACTAATGGGAGATGGGCTTGGCCATATTGCCTTGACTGGGGTTGCGCTTGGCTTTTTATTACAGACAAATCCAGTTTTAACGGCTGTAATTGTGGCATCAATTGGTGCAATTGTTGTCGAGCTAATTAGGTCATATGGAAAAACTAGTGGGGACGTTGCCTTGGCAGTTTTATTCTATGGTGGAATTGCCGGCGGAGTACTACTAATTGGGTTATCTGCAAAGCAATCAAATGTGAATTTATTGTCATATTTATTTGGCTCACTTACTACGGTGAGTCGTTCTGATATTCTGATAATCCTGTCCTTGGCTGTTATTGTATTTTTTGCTACCTTAGCGCTAAGAAAGTCATTATTTGCTTTATGTCATGACTCAGAATTTGCTCAAGTTTCAGGCATACCTACCAAGGCTCTTTCAATCTTTCTAGCCGTACTGACCGCAGTTACAGTGACGATTGCGATGCGGGTAGTTGGCTTATTGTTGGTGAGTGCCTTAATGATCATTCCAGTAGCCTCAGCCCAACAAATTGGCAAGAGCTTTTCGGGCACTAGAATTCTTGCCAGTGTAATTGGGGCATTGACCGCAAGCGCAGGGGTGATTAGTAGTTTTTACCTTGACCTAGCGCCCGGCGCATTAATCGTAGTTTTGGTAATATCAGTTTTTGTAATCACAATCAGTGCTACCGCACTTAATAGCAGAGTTAAGTTATCCAAACAGATAAGTTAGGAATACTATATGTCGGTGAAAGTTGATCTAACAATGGTAAAAACTAGATCGACCCAGCAAAGAGTTGCGATCTTGCAAATTTTAGAGGGCACTGATGAATTTCGAAGCGCGCAAGAAATTCACAAATTATTAGAACAAAAAAAATTAAAAGTTGGTTTAGCAACTGTCTACCGCACCCTACAAAAAATGGCAGTACAAGAGGATATTGATGCCATAAGAAGTGCTCACGGTGAAATAATTTACCGCAAGTGTGGTCAAAAAGAAGGCCATCACCATCACTTGATCTGCCGGCAGTGTGGAATCACAATTACCGTTGATGGGCCAACAATCGAAAATTGGACTGAGAAAATTGCAAAAGAAAATGGTTTTAGAGAGGTAAGCCATACACTAGACATTTTTGGTATATGTAAGAATTGTTATCGTAAAGCTTAATTACCTACATTTTTCTCCCATTTACAATTAATTTCTGCACAACTCTAGTTTCCGGCTTATAGGGCGATTCTTCTTCTAATTAGGTGGGCGCGGCCAATTGATGGGAATGCTTTTTCAGGAACTTGGCATTGTTGTTGGGACCAAGAGAAATACTAACCGCATGCGTAGAAATGCTGGTACAAGAAGTTTGAGTAAATTGATAGTTTTGTCTTATTAATTACCTGTTCATATACACTTATTGACAGAACCCATAAAGATCAGTACTTTGAAGCTTTCTTGGCATCAAGGGGAGAGACTCATTAGTATGACAATGCCACAATCACCAAATGAGCAATTAACTCCTTCTACGACTGTTTGGCGTGAAAGTCTCAGTGCTCTCAAACTAGGTATTGCGCAATTGAATATCACCCCACCGGTCGGAATTGAATCTGGTGTTTGGGGGGCTAGTAAATTCTCGAGATCACAATCAGTACATATGGGACTTTTTGTCACAGTGTTAGCACGTGAAGACATAAATAAAAAAATATGGTTTATTGTAGGAATAGATTTATGCGCACTCGGGTGTAATGAATGTGCAGAAAAAATTTTATCTAGTATTGTCTTCAGATTAGAAATTGATCGTGATCAACTTTTATTCTCTTCAAGCCACTCACATTCAACTCCTTTGCCATGTATTCATCGATCAAAAAAAGATGGACATGAGCTAGTGCCTGAATTTCTTGGGCAAATTATCGCCGGCACAGTCAAGACCTGTAAGCAAGCCGTTCACAATATTGCTGATGCTAATGTGACGTGGGCATATGGAAAGTGTGATTTAGCCGTTAACCGTGACTTACCCTGTGGCTCGCATGAAGTTGTCGCTTTTAATCCTGCTGTCAAAGCCGACGATACATTAGCTGTTGGTCGTGTGAGTGATCAAAGCGGTGATCTTGTGGCTATCCTGGTCAATTATGCGTGTCATCCAACAACCCTTGCTTGGGATAATCGAGCTATTTCTCCAGATTATGTAGGACAAGCTCGTGAAATTGTGGAAACATCCACCAAAGTGCCCATGTTATTTCTCCAGGGTGCATCTGGAGATCTCTCCCCCCGCAATCAATACAGCGGTGATACAGGCTTGGCTGATAAAAATGGAGAAAATTTGGGTCATTCTGTGCTTGCAACGCTTGCTGCAATGCAATCTCCCTCAACAGAGCTACGTTGGCAAGGGATCGTGGAATCTGGGGCACTACTCGGTCAATGGCATGAGTTCGCGACTAAGGGTTCAATCATGACAAGTGAAAAGCGAATTGACGTCGATGTTCGAGTCAAAGAGTTAAAAAGTATTGACCAGTTGCGAGAAGAGTGGGCAGGAATTGATCCGGATGCACTCGAAGAGAGAATCCAGAGAGCAACTCGTCTGCGAATAGGATTCTCCTCGGGTCAAATTACCAAGCACCCAGTCTGGGTCTGGCAATGGGGTGATGCATTTTTTATTGCGCAACCTGGTGAAGCATATTCTTACTTACAAACAGAACTTCGTAGGCGAAATCCTGATCGGGTTATTTTTGTGCTTAATCTGACAAATAATCCAGGTCTATTTTATCTCCCCACAAAGAGTGCATATGTCGCACCTGCTTATCAAGCGTGGCAAACATTACTGGCACCTGGGGCTCTAGATGCAGTTATCGAGGCAGCAGATGCTGAAATAAAGAAACTGAAAGGAAGAAAAGATGACACAATTAATTCGTAAGGACTTAAGACCAGCTAAAGATGTTTGGACACCAACATCAGCACGATTACAGGCAGGAATTGCGCAGCGCATAATCAATCCTCCTATTGGAATTCGAACAGCTGGCTGGGGTGCAGCAAAAGTTTTTACAGCAACAGGAATCCATAATAAAATCAGCACAACAGCGTTGGCAATCGTGTCAAGTGGAAAATTTATTCAATATCTCGTGACGGTTGACTGGGGATGGTGGCAAGGCAAAGCTGATGATTGGGCTGTGCGCGGTGAAATTATTAAAAGTTTAGGAATTAAAGAAGATCAGCTACAACTTCACTTAACTCATACACATGCTGGGCCAACTACGGCTTCGGATGCTGCGCATCTTGAGGGTGGAGATCTGGTATCTGGATATCACGCTAGAGCAATTGCTGAAATAATTTCTGCATGCGAAGAAGCGAGAAATCAGTCACAGGAGGCAAACATTACCTGGGGTTATGGAAAATGTGACCTTGCAGTAAATCGTGATTTGCCCTGTGGTACAGAGGACGTGGTCGGTTTTAATCCTGGATTACCGGCAGATGATACTCTCGCCGTTGGACGAGTGAGTGACCTCGCCGGAAAAACACTGGGGATTATTGTCAATTACGCCTGCCATCCAACAACTTTAGCTTGGCGAAATACTAAAGTTTCACCGGATTTTGTTGGGGGTGCACGCGATCTTGTTGAAGAGCGAGTCAAAGCACCAATGCTCTTTTTACAGGGAGCATCGGGGGAATTATCACCTCGGGATAATTATTCGGGGGATGTTGATGTTGCTGATAAAAACGGTCGCATTCTAGGCTTTGCGACTTTGGCAGTCTTGGAGAAGATGGCTCATCCAGGAATGCGTATGCGCTATCTAGCATCAGTTGAATCTGGTGCACTGTTAGGTGATTGGGATAATGAGGTATTCATTCCACCCAGCGAAGTTTCCCATGTACGTATAAATGTTGATGTTCCCCTGCAAAAGCTCCCTACGATTGAAGAGCTTCGTCAACGCTGGAAAGATGTTGAAGAAGGCGCACGTGAAACTCGTATTAATCGTGCTATGAAGTTGCGTACAGGCTATGTCATTGATGGTGCAGCAATACATCCAGTTTGGATTTGGATGTGGGGAGATGCGGTAATCGTTGGACAACCTGGTGAGGCATATTCATACTTTCAAATGGAGCTACGCAGACGTCACCCTGATCGAGTAATTTTTGTCCTTAATTGTACAAACGGGCCAGGATATATGTATTTACCAACACCAGATGCATATGAACGGCATCGCTATCAAGCATGGCAAACCTTGCTTGCTCCTGGAGCACTCGAGAAAATAACCAATGAAGTCTCGGAAGAAATCTTGAAGTTTTCAAAAAACTTGAATCTATGACCCCTACTCGTCCGACTATCGATTACGAAGGTTCATCGCTTGCACGTTTGAAAATTGGCGTATCCCAGGCTGATATCACTCCACCGATCGGAATTTCATCAAATCCTTGGGGCAAGAGCACGAGTGCAATTTCCACAGGAGTACATCGCCCATTGATGGCAGTTGCTCTCTGTATTCGCGGCCAGAGCGATCTATTCATAGTAACTCTGGATCTAGGTTGGATTGGTTGCTATGAATGTGATGTTTTAAATTTTCGAGAGAGGGTAGTTAAGGAATTAGGAATCAATCTCGATGATTTACTTGTAAATTTAAGTCAGACACATAAAAGTCCACCGATGTGCCTTCACGAAGCCCTACGAGAAGGCAAAGAGCTAGTCCCAGATTTCATTGAAAAAGTGATCGGCTCTGTAATTGAAATCTGTAAGAAAGCGCGTACTCAAGTTGCCATTGCTGATATCACATGGGCCTATGGAACATGTGATCTTGGAACTGTCCGAGACTTACCCATTGGTAGTACGGATGTAGTTGGTTATAACCCAGGAATCATTCCAGATGACACTCTTGTTGTGGGTCGCATTACAAATCTAGCAGGGAATCATGTAGCGACTTTAATCAACTATGGCTGTCATCCGACAAGCGTCGGTTGGGAGAGTTCACTCATTAGTCCCGACTATATAGGTAGAGCACGCGAAATAGTAGAGGATGAAACTGGCGCACCTATGCTCTTCTTGTTAGGAGCTTGTGGCAATGTTGCACCACGTAGGCAATACAGTGGCGACGTCTCGATAGCTGATCGCAACGGCGAGATGTTGGGGTATTCGACCTTGGCCACTCTCTCTCGAATGCTTCCACCTTCAACAGAACTTGCTTTTACCGAAGTGATTAAATCCGGCTCTAATTTAGCAGGGTGGGAACCACGGGCAGTAGTGCCAAATTCAACGATTCGGGCAAGCCGGTTGAGCGCTGTTTTAAAACATAAACCATTGCTTGATGAGGCCCAAATGCGTGAACTATGGGGCCACATGACCGCGAGTGAAGAATTCCTCAAATTTAGAATAAGAAAACAATTTGAGATGAGAATTGACTACGTCAAGCCGGGGGGAGTAGTACATCATCCAATCTGGTTTTGGCAATTAGGCGATGCATTGGTGATTGCACATTGTGGTGAGGCTTATTTTGAGATGGCGCAAGAGTTGCGCCGCAGGCACCCAAATTTTGTGATTTTATTTTTAGACATGACTAATGGTCCCGGGTATATTTACATCCCAACAAAGAGTGCTTATGAGAGAAATGCATATCAGTCATCACAGACACTATTAGCATCAGGTGGATTCGAAGATTTACTTGAGATTATTGACGAATACATAGTCAGGCTTGGCTTTTAGCTAAAAATATCTTGTATCTCATCTATCGAGGAAAAAGGCTTCCCGATTACGGCCACTACATCTCCAGGTTTGACTCTTGGAAAACCTCTCATAACTCCAATAATCCCGTCTTGCTTGGCAATTATCTCCACTATATCTGTATTGGGATGATCCATTTCATGGATAAGGCCTATAACTTCATCCTTCTTAACGGCCTTCCCTAAACCAACAATATTTTCATAAAGACCAGTATGTGTTGCTGAGTGATAGGCATTTGGCCCACGCATATCTAAAAAAATGGGTGCAGATAACCCAATCTGCACCCGTGATTTTGGTACTCCACCAATAACACCGCATGTTCGCAGAGCATTTTTTAATCCATCTTTTGCCAGCTGTGTTGTTTCGAAAGTGGCGATGCCCGAACCACCGAGTTCGGTCGTGAAAAGTGTTTTGCCTTGACGCTCTGCTTCACCTGGAAGCAGGGAGGCAGGATCTGTTCCCGGTTGCTCTGGAAAAATTAAGTGGTGACTCGTATTCCATGCCATCATACTTTCTGCCATCTTTACTCGTTGAATTTTGTCCTTTGCCCAGACCATATGAGAGCATGGAATAAAGTACATTCCACGTCCACCACTATGAATATCCATCACCACATCTGACATTGGAAAGAGTTCGGTACTCAGGTAGTGTGCCAATTTATCGCTTACCGCTCCATTTTCCTCTCCTGGAAACGAACGATTAAAGTTAATCCCTGTTGGCCAGAGACGCGTGCCAGCCTTGGAAGCTTCTTGGGAAAGGCAAGGAATAATAATGATTCGACCACGCACATCTGAATCTTTCAGCTCATGCGCCAAAGTTGCTGCAGCAAATTGGCCCTCATATTCATCACCATGATTACCGGCAAGGACTAATACCGTTGGTCCCGCACCGTTTTTGATTTTAATAATGGGTACACTGAAAGAGGCCCATCCGCTGTTATTTGTTGAATCCCCAATAATTAAATAGCCAGTCGCCTTTCCCTCTGCGTTGAGGTCAATTGAGGATGAGACCGTACTACTCATTTTAACCAGCCACCTTTTCCATTTCAGCAAGTGAATTCAATTTCTTTCCGACCACACAGACGACATCGCCTATAGTGATCGGAGGAAAGCCCCTTATGACAGCTACTACCCCTGAAATCTTGCTTAGAAGTTCAATGGGTGCAACATTATGATGGTCAAAGTCATGAATCTTGCCAACTACATCGCCAACTTCTATATCTGCGCCAAGTCGAACACAGTTTTCGTAAATTCCGTGGTGAGTTGCTGAAATGAAGCCTGCGGGACCAAGAAATATAATTTCAGCAGGTTTTAGTCCAAGGCTTTCTCGAGTTTCTGGTAAGCCCCTGAGGACCCCAAATGCTTTGAGGAAATTGAGAAGTCCATCCTTGATGATTTTTATGCTCTCTGGTGTTGTATATCCAGAGCCTCCAAACTCTCCGGTGGAAACAGACTTTCCTTGTTGCTCAGCATTTCGATTGAGAAGTGAGTAAGGATTTGTTCCAGCCTGTTCTAGACCAACCATATGAAAGTCTGTATTCCAAGCCAACATATTGTTAATCATCTTAGTTCGTTGAGTTAGTTCTGAGACCCATGTCATGTTTGAACTTGGAATGAAATGCATACTTCTACCACCACTGTGCATGTCTAGAACCCCATCACAGATCGGGAATAAGAAGCTGCTTAAATAGTGGGCAAGTTTTTCACTTAGTTTTCCATTCTCGTTCCCTGGAAACACTCGATTAAAATTCGAACCATCTGGCCATAAGCGAGTCCCTGCGCGAGATGCCTCCTGAGATAAGCATGGGATGATGATGATGCGTCCTTGGACTTGATTTAAATCTAATTGATGCGCAAGTGATGAAGCGGCAATCTGACCTTCATACTCATCGCCGTGGTTTCCACCCAGCACAAGAACTGTGGGTCCCGCACCATTTGAGAACTTTATAATTGGGACGTTGTAACTGGTCCAGCCACTGTTATTGGTCGAATCACCCATGATGAGGTACCCGGAATCTTTTCCAGGTTTATTTATGTCAAAAGAACAAGTGACAGTACTGCTCATGGGTCGAGGTTACAGGTCAGTGTCGCACTACGACAAGCTTCTTTGAGTTAGGGCTGATTGTGATTAATGAACTCGATGCAGAGCTTTCACAGCAGCGGCAACTGCCTCTGACTCTGAATCAGGATGCCACAGAGCAGGTTGGCAATAAACCTGTGGCAGGAGGTCGGGGAGGGCATGAGTGTTCGGCCATTTCCATCCATCCTTCGGAAAATCCTCTTTTCGTGGCAGATACATAATCATGCCATTGCTATATCCGAGAACAAAAGTATTTGGGCACGGTGATTGTGCGCGTATCGTCTCACCGGTCTCAAAAAATGCCTCAACGCCAAGTCCAACAAGTGCAACATCACCGATTCGAAGTGCATGTGCGATGAAATCACAAGTGGGATTTTGATCTTTCACGCGCTCTAAGGTGGCAACTGCCCAAGCATGAGTGGCGCGCGCTATGCGAATCTCCCAGGTTAGTGCCCCACGAGCAATTCTCTCTTCAATCTCTTTTCGCCACTTCTCCTCCTCAACACGAAGAAAACTCTCACTGGGAAGTTGTGAAAACTTAAAAGGTACAACCTCTTGAGCACCAGCAAGTATGACGTCTGGATGATCGCTCCGTTTGTGCCAAGGTTTAAAGAGAATATTGGGAACGCCATTAAGCGTTGTCCGCTCACTCTGAAAGCGATGAGTATTGATTCCAAGAGCAAGACGGACAACTTCGGCACCAAGGGCGGTACCGACTCGATAGACTGACTCGCTACAATCACGTTCATACCCAATTCCTACTTGGGGGTTGAGATTACCGCCGCAACCTTGCAAGAAGAAGGCGAGCCCGCCAACTTTTTCCTGCACAAGGCGGCGGGCTGGGCCTGGAAAGTCAGCAGAGAGACTCGGTGAGGCTGCACCATTGACTACGGGATGACACGAGTATCGAAACAATGTCAAAATCGCTTTTCCATCAAGATCATCAAAGCGAATTACCCCAACGCTATCGTCAACTCGATGCCCAACTACTTCTCCAAGAATATCTTGGCCTTGATTCCACTCTCTACGATAAATATTGAGATCGGCTGAACCCCACGCAGTTGCCATTCGTGCATCTTTCATCGATTGAAGGGCAGATCTTGTGCAATCAGCAATCTTGTCAACAAGATTGCGGTAGTAGGCAGTAATTTCTGTGTAATTCTCCTCGAGAGCGGGAGATCCGATAAATCCCAATAATGCAGGGGAGCTATGGTTGTGGCTTAGATTGAAAAGAACATGTGAACGCTCAATTTTGAGGATTTCCGCAACGACATCTCTAAATTCATTCGCTTCATTTGTGGTTGCTGATCCTAAATCAGAGGCGATAAGGGCAACCTTCACTCCCTTTGATTCAAATACAGCAACCCCCAGCTCAATATCCTCATCAATTGATGAGATTGGCTCACCAAAGAGTCTGAATCCACCCTTTCTAAGCCCAAGGGGTGGGCTGATAATTACTGATGCTGATCCAACTTTCAATGGCGTCACTTCGAACCAACTCTCATTTATTGAACTCTACTCAATACAAAGATAGCAGGTATCAAAATCTTGTCAATACATTTTGGTTTACTCACAGATTTCCAGGAAATTTCCAATGGAATTTTAGAGGAAAAGAGTAATAAAAGGAAAAATGAAAAGAGTTGTAACAAAGAGATACTGCGTTAGACCGTGCATGAGCGCGACTGATGCATCAGTCCCATATCGATAATGATTGAAAGTTGACATAATTGAAGTCATGATTGGGTACATTGCAAAAGCACCAGAAAGTTGAGGCCCTAAAACTTGAGCAAATTGTGTTATGGTGATAATTAAAGTGAGAGCTGAGGCGATACGAATCCAAAGATCCCAATTTGGTGCTGGTGAAAGTTGTGATTTTTTCTCATAAAAAGGAAAGTTTTTCAATAGTATTGCCCAAAGAAATGACCAGAGAATGATTCCTAGCCATAGATTGCTAATTAATTGTCCAAAGATAGTCACTGCTAATAAGAATGCTGATGTCGCTGAAAAGATGCATATTTGCCAGGGAAATCTTTGAGCAAGATGTGAATAAGTTAAAATAAAAAAAAGTAATCCAATTTGACCTGAATATGTTCCAATGATTGCCTCATAGAGAAATTCACTTCCATGTTGGAGATAGATAACTGCCAAGATCGGTGAAACAATAAAAGGAATTGACATAAAGATACCGCCAAAGCGTGGACCAAATTTTCCTTGAATCAAATAGGTCAGGATTATGAAGAAGGGAGCTAGTAATAACTTGACCGAGAGCACTAACATTGATTTAGTTCTTAAGCTCTTCTAATGACTAAAATGGCTAGTTTTTAGTGATGAAGACTCTGTCTCAAAGAGAGATTTGACCAGACCGTTTGCCGCAAGAAGTGCATCATTAAATATTCGCTGGCCTTTTTCTTTTGTAGCCAGAGTGGGATCACCCATGACCCCTTCTCGTGAGTCGCGACGAAAGTCCAGGGGAATACCGAGAAAACCTGGTTGGCGAAAATCGATGCAGGAGAGCGCAAGTCTCGATTTCGGGAGATCCTGTCTTAACTCATTTAAGTTGACCAACTCTGGACGGAGATAGAGAGCAAGTGATGTCTCCATCTCACAAGCATGCCCCATTCCGCCAATTTCTGATTCACCAAGCTCTATCAAAGTGCTTATGATCGATTGCCAGTACGAGTAAGTTGGAATTGAGACCCCGAGTGATTCACTAAGCTCCCCGGTTGATGCATTCAAAATCCCTGCATTGCCACCATGACCGTTGATAATAAGGAAGCGGTAAAAACCATGCTGGGTAATTGATGAAAAAATGTCGGAGAGTAGTGAGTGAAACGTCTCAATACGTAATGAGATAGTGCCTGAAAAACCTTTATGGTGAGGGGATGTTCCCCACCAGATGGGTGGGAGGGCAATTACCTTTGAGTCAATTGTCTGATCTGTTGTCTTCCAATTTTTTGCTACGGCATTTACAAGTGAATTAGAGTTGAATATATCGGTATCTATGGGCAAGTGAGGACCATGTTGTTCAATCGCACCAGTTGGCAGTAAGAAAATTGTTCTATCAGGGTCGAGTTTATCTATCTCACGCCAGGTAAGCGTACCCCACTGATGAGCGTTTGTACTTTGATTTGCTTGACTCATAGCTAGAATATATATCTATGAGTCAAGTAGTTCAAGCCCCATTAATTCCATACTTAGATTCTCAATTCTATTTCTAGTAGTAGGCTCGACAGATATAAAGGCGTTTAATGTACTGATGGTGAATGAGATCTATAATTTAAGGAGAATGTGATGAGAAGCGTAGAGACAGTCCTCGGACCAGTGATTGCAGAGGATCTCGGTTTTATTTTGCCACATGAACATCTTTTAGTTGATACCTATGATGTCCGGCGAAATTCTGATGGCGTGCTTTTAGAATTATCAACGATGTGTGAAGAACTGGAATTTTATCGTGCTGCTGGAGGTAATACGATTGTAGATCAGACCATTTATGGCCTTCATCCTGACCCTCAAGGACTAGCTACTATTTCCCAAGCTACGGGAGTCCATATCGTGGCTGGTACTGGCTTTTATCATCAGCAGTACTATCCAGAGTGGCTAGATCAATGGAGTGTTTCTCAAATCGCAGATCGATTTACCAGTCATATCACCAAAGGTTTTCCTGGCACTGATATTAAGGCAGGAATTATGGGAGAGCTCGGCACACATCACCGTGGTGTCAAAGTAAATGAGCGGAAAGTCTTAGAGGCTGCCGCATTGGTACAGCGCGAGACTAAGACGCCGATTGCCACTCATGCTCTTTTTACTGAAGTAGGAATAACACAGTTGGATATTCTTGAGAGTGCCGGAGCCGATCTTGACAAAACTTTAATCGGTCATTGTGATACCAATCGAGATGTTGAGTATTCAAGAAAGTTGCTCCGCCGGGGAGTATGGATTGGATATGATGCGATTGGTCAATTAGACAAGCAGCGTGATGAACGCCGAGCAAAGACTATCGCGACCTTAATCAGCGAGGGATGGCTTGGGCAGATTTTGATTTCGACCGATATTGCAAGTCGTTCTCGTTTGCAAATTCATGGCGGAGAGGGATATAAATTTTTAATCACCAAATTCTTACCACTTCTTCGTGACGCTGGAGTGAATGAGAATCAGATTGATACCCTAACTAGGAAAAATCCACAGAGATTTTTATCTGGTATCTGATAGATGACATACTGAATACTGAGAGCAAGTCCTATACTTCAAAAGAGCCTCAGTAATTATTTTGCAAGAGACTTTGTCATCAATCTAATACAGTGCTTCAAAAGTGAGTCAAAAGAACCTTTCCCATAAGGTGGTTGCCATGCTTGATAAAGATTGAGATCGCACAACTCTTCCCGAACTATATATCCGATTGCAGAGTAATTAACAGCGGTTATAGCGATCACGCTATACCCTGGGAAAGCCGCCCTCACTTCTTTTTGCCAGGCAACATCCATTTCACATGAGATTGCAACAAAAATCAAATTTCCAAATGCCCAAGCAAACACTTGGGTTGGAATCTCATTTTTGCCTTGAGTAAAGTTTGCAATTGTCTTCTTTCGAATCAAACGTTCACGAATTCGAAAATCACTTTCTACCTCTAATTGACGATCTAATTCGCCAACGCTTGGCCAATCTTTAGAGGGCAGACCTACAATTTCATAATTAATCGAATGATTATCAGGAATCTGATATGAGCGTGGCTCCCAATAGGCCAGTGGCGCTCCTGATTCAATTGGCCTGACGTACTCCAATCGTTGACCTGCAGGATACATTCCAGTGAGGGTGGAGAGCCCAGCAAAGCCAAGTTGATGGCCATGGCGGTCTGCAATCGAAGTATCTTCAACGTACTGAAAGGCTGGAGCTAGATCTCCGGATGCACCCTGAAGGAAGAGACAAATTGCACCATCTGTATGCGCCTCCATTACATCGCGCATACCCCCAATAAAGTCAGGTGAGACTAAACGATTTTCTCCGCCAAGAGTAGTGGGGTGGCAGGCATAGTTAATTACGGTTCCTTTAATTGAGTTATCACTTGCTCGAGTGATTCGACCAACCATAACAGTGTCATCTGCAATGGATTGATTAGCTGGATTAAAGCCCGTGAGATATCGGCTTGGGTTTGCTGGATCTGCAAGGTTACGGTTTTTTGCTAAATCACACCGTCCTGATTTAAAAGTGATGATGCAATTCTCAGCTGTTTCTATCGCCTCTCGTGAGGCCTCTAAAATCCCCCTTTTCAACAGATTTAGATACCCCTCAATCAAATCACCTCCGGGGAAATCCACACGACTTCGATATGCCCAAGGTGCTCCATGAGTATGTGATGATGCCAACATGAGGTGAGAGAGAGGAATATCTAACTGTGCAGAGACATCTCTTCTTATCCACTCATCTTCAAGGCCCGTGAGATCTCCTGTGGTGCCAAGATCCACACCAACTATGACCATTGGTTTACTTGCCGCCTGTGGGGAAAATACTAAGGCTGTAGCAAATATCGGTTTATGAGTGCCCCTCGAACTTCCATCATGGGTGGAAAATCCCCAAACAGGACCATAGATCCCAAAAGGTGGGGTGATATCTCGTCGAGCAATACCTATCAGACCTCGGGCTTCATGAGGCTGGTCTATAAGGTTTTCACTCAAACTTCCCAGTAAATTTTCATCCAAGGAGTCACTACTTAGCCATTGAGGCCGGGATGGTGAACCTGTCATAAACGAACCCCCTTTTAGACTACTCTCCTGAACAAGATATTACTCAATCGGGGAATCCAAGTCAACAAACTCAAAAAAAACAAAAATGAACAATAAAGACAAGAGAATTTCATAGAGAAAAACTGGTAAATTTATGTGACTACGGTTTTTATTCGATTTCGAACAGTAAGGGAACTAAATAGCATCGCAATAGCACCAAAGAGAATTGCACCTCTAGTTGAGAATGTTTCGCTTATCCAACCTAACATCGGCCCACTTATTGCAAGAGCGCTAAGGTAGAACGCAATGTAAATTCCCCAAACCCGACCGTAATATTTTGGGTCCACATAGAGTCGAATTGCAATATTTGTCGAGAAATTAATCCATACTACGATGTATCCGGCAATGAAAAGTGTCATGGCGTAAGTCATATAATTTGGTGCAATAGCGATAAGGAACCAAACACCTGTCAAATAAAAACTTTGGCGGGAAAGAAACTTAAGATCAAAAACTACCTTAGAACGCGTGATTAACAGTGAACCTAGAACTGCTCCTGATGCAAAGATTGAACCCAAGAGACCAAATAAAGTAGCATTTACCTCAAAGACCTTCCATGCCATCAGCGCAGAGGTTATCTGCATATCCTGGCCAACCATCGCAGAAATAGAGACAAGTCCGATAGGAATTAAGGCCTTGGGATTACTTTTAAGAAATCGAATTGAATCAAAAAACGTTACTTTCCTATTTCTTTGGTCTAGTGACCCAAGCATGAAATAGTTTTCGACACGTATTGCTATAAGTCCCACTAGTAACAGAAAAAATGTAAAAGCGTTAAGAAAAAAAGCTGGACTCAATCCGAAAAACTCAATGAGAAGTCCTGCTAAAAGAGGGCCGATCAACCTACCGCAGTTTAAGTTGACTTGATTCCATCCAAGTGCATTAGGCAAATCTTGGTCACCGACCAAGATGACGTAATAACTTTGGCGAACTGGGCCATCAATTGCTGAGACAATTCCAAGTAAAAGTGAGGAAAAAAAAAGGATTTCAAATGTTAAAAAATTGTTAAAAATAAGAATTCCAGTTGTTGTTGCAATCAAAATTCCAGCAAAATTACACCAGAGCAAGATTGGCTTTTGATTATAACGATCAGCAATGACACCAGCGTAGGCGGCAAATATAATTCCTGGAAAAAACTGGGCTGCAACGATTAGTCCGAGACTTTTTGCACTTCCAGTGAGATCAAGTGTCAACCAATCCTGTGCAATTCGATTTGTCCAAGTACCAATATTAGAAAAAATTATGCCAATAAAAAAATAGCGATAATTCTTATGCTTAAAAGCAGTAAAAGCCATTAGGATTCCCAAATTGACAAATAGAATTTACATAGATATTTTAACAGGACCATCTTATTAAGGAAAAGTATCGTATGTCAATGGAAAATAGAGTTGAAAACTTCAAGGAAATTATAGAGGAGAGATTATTTGTCACTACCGATGATGATGTATCACTGGCAGTACTAATTAGGAGGCCAGTAACAAATCAAAAGCTTCCAGTCTTGATGACATACACGCCATATCGAGTAAGCACTGGACTTGGGGGAGTAGACCTACTTGATTTTGCCACATATGGGTATGTCACGCTGATTTTCGATGTTCGTGGCACTGGTGACTCTAGTGGTTTATGTGATTCTATTTATAGCGATGGTGAACGCAGGGATGGACTCTTTATGATTAACTGGGCGGCATCGCAGAGCTGGTCCGATGGAAATGTGGGGATGTGGGGTCTTTCTTATGGGGCAGTTATATCGATTCAGATGGCAGCCGAGGCACCACCAGCTTTGAAAGCAATTATCGCTCGTTCAGGTAGTGATGACCCTTTTGCCGAGTGGACCAACCGTGGTGGTGTCCCACGCAATTATATCTATGAGTCTTACTCACCATTTATGAGTGCTCGCAATTTTGCGCCACCTAGTTATCTACTTTGGGGTGATAAGTGGATAGGAATCTGGTGTGAGCGGCTAGAAGGCAATACACCTTGGGGGATCTCCTTTCTTAACGAGATTGAAGATTCCAAGTTCTGGAGAGATCGTGCTGCAAGGTCGAATCTTAGTAAAATTTCCTGCCCTGTCTTTGTAGTCGAAGGTTGGTCAGATTGGTATTCCAACCCGATGCTCAGAATATTTTCTCAATTGCAAGGAGTTAAACGTGCTTTGATCGGACCATGGGGACATCAATGGCCAAACAATGCCCTTCCAGGGCCACGAATCAATTGGCAAAAAGAGGCTCTTCTATGGTGGGACAAATGGCTTAAAGGAATTGATACCGGAATTGAAAAAACTCCACCTCTTACGATTTATGTCGAGAAATATCGTCCGCCAGGTAATTTTATTGACCATTCGCCGGGTTACTTTATAACTGCAGACCAATGGCCAATTAGGAAGACGAAAGAGATTAAATTTTTCTTTGATTGCACTACTTTAAGGTTAATAAATAGTCCATTAGGAAGTGATACACAAATAGAGATTCCTTACTCACCTAAAGCTGGTCAATATTCCGGTAAAACTGGAGGAGGTCCCTTTCGTTACAACGTTTTAAAACCAGGAGATCAAAGATTAGAATCTCAACGATCAATTACTTTCTTTGCGGGTGTAAATGAAAAAAAAACCTTAATAATCGGAAATCCAAAAGCCCAGCTTTTTCTTTCAAGTGAAAGCGATATTGGTCAGATTTCTGCAACTCTGATCGATCAAGCACCTAATGGAAGTGAATTGCTAATCTCACGTGGATTTATAAATATCTCATATGCCGACTATCCAGAAAAAAATCCAACCGTATTAGAGGCGAATCAAATTTATGAAGTAAACCTTGAGCTTCATGCCTTGGCTTATCAACTCGATCCAGGACATCGAATCGGTTTGAAGTTAGCCGCTGCTGATTTTCAGATGTCATGGCCAGCAGCACATCCTTTCTTACTCACCCTACATAACACAGCGGAGTTTTGCCCATCACTGACTGTTCCTTACTTTTCGCCAAATTCTTTAGGTAGCGAGACTGGGTCAGATTTGGCTTCTATCGAATTACTTATTGATGATCAGGCTCCAGTATCACCACCAGTGTCATATCAACTCATTGAAGATCTCGTGAATAATGAGGTTGGTTATCGCTTTGAGAGTCAGACCGTCTTTGGAAACGAAGGATCACTTCGTATCAACATTGATCAACCAGGATTTGCAGAGATATCCGCGCAGTCTGTTTATGAGGAGACTAATGGACCACACAGGATTTCAATTGAGGCAGATTGCACCACGGCTAGCGACCCTTTCGAAATTTGGCACCAAACCGAGGTGAGCGTAGTGCTTGATGGCGCGGAGTTTTTTCGCCGCACCTATCAAAGTCGAAAGCCCCGTCACCTTTTCTAGAGGTGTTGAGGAACTTTAGAGCTATGCCCCGAGATCAGCATGGAAAATAGGGCCAGTACGAGTGTCTTTTAGCTATTGGAATTTCGCAATTTCCAGGCATTTCCAGTTTCTTGGGTGGGCCTCCAAAGACGAGAATCTGGCATCTGAGCATCCTTGACCACGACACATTCCCCAGATACAGTTTTGGAATGCCTTTGTAAAATTCATCCCACAGCAGATAATCGGGATGGAGTTAATACCTTCGGGAAAGGTTGCCATAATCAGTAACTGTCGCACTATTTTGGAGAAAGGTCTAAAATGAAATCAAATGCAAAAAATGCTTTGATCGGGTTGTTCACCACTTTATCAATGGCGGTTGGAGTTCTTGTGGGAGTTGCGCCGGCGCAAGCAGCTGATGGGGCTAACTGCAAGGTAACGACAACTACCAGTAAGGCAGATTGTGATTTGATTACGGTCGCCCTCGTCAACAAGGTATTGACCCTTGATCCTGCAAATCCGGGCAGAACCACAAATCAAAATTATGTTACTAGACTTCTAGTTCAGGGCATGCTCTTTCGTTACGATGCAAAGGGTGTAGCTCAGCCAGATCTCGTCGATAAATACACAGTCTCTGCTGATGGATTGACTTACACCTTAACTTTATTGCCAAATCTTAAATACTCTGATGGAGTCACACCGGTAACTGCAGATGATGCCGTGTTTAGCTGGGAGTACAACCTCACTCCGGCTCCTCCAGGATTTCAGGCCGTAACAAAGGTTGTAGCAAAAGATGCTCAAACCATAGTGATCACTTTGTCAAAGCCGTTCAGTGACTTCCCACGTGCATTGGCTGGGATTTATTACACCATAAATCCACGGAGTAAGGCTGCGGGAAACCCAAGTTATTGGACAAATCCCCTCAGTGCTGGCCCATTTAAAATTAAGAAGTGGGTGGTAGGCTCTGACGAGTTTGTGATAGAGGCCAATCCAAATTACTGGGCTCAAATCTCTGTAAAGGAAGTGCGCTTTCTTGCCGTACCAGATCCTGTAACTCGCGTTCTGGCGGTCAAGCAGGGAACTGTCGATTATGCCTTTGACCTTCCTGCATCAATTGCTCGAAATACACTCAAAGATAAGAAGCTCTTCCGTGGACAGCCATTCCAGCTTCAGGGAAACTTTACTCTTGACTTTAACCTGCGAAATACTGCAGATAAGCCATGGGCCGATAGCAAGGTTCGTCAAGCGCTTTCATATGCTCTTGATCGCCAACAATTCAGCGATCTTGCATTTAATGGTGAGGTAGTCCCATCATGTGCTTTGACTTACCCAACAAGTTCGGTTTATCTCTGTGTTAAACCTGGTGGTACGACACAAGATTTGGCCAAGGCAAAAGAACTTCTTGCTACAACCAAGTGGCCGACTGGCTTTAACATCCGGCTTAGCGTATTCAACCGACCTGGTTGGGCTGATGCTGCGGCGGTTATAGCCTCACAATGGTCAAAGATTGGCGTCAACGCTACCGTTGCCGCTGAGCCAGATGCAGTTGGGCTTGCAGCCCAGGTTGCTGGAACTTTTGACGTTCAGCTCTCTGGTTACGGTTCAACATGGCTCTCCGGTGGCTTGGCTACATATATGGGCAAGGTCGGTGCTTGGACCGTTTGGTCAGGCTCGAAAGCTGATGACGACCTTGTTACCGCATTTGATGCCGCTCAAGGGAAGGTCAATCAACAGGTTGTTCTCAAGAAAATTGAGCAGTTGATTTGGGATGAGTCAGCACATATTCCAGTCGGTCAGCGCTCAGGATACGGCTCATCACGGCTGCCAAAAGGTCTTTTTGAGAACTCAACGGCAACTGACTTGTACTACGTCAAGCAAAAACCAGCTCTCGGTGCAAAGAGGGTCACCAAGAAATAGGTAAAAACGAGGGAAAGTAACAAGAGGAGGGAGGGGCCAGCAATGGCCCCTCCTGAATCAATAGGTCTTCACTTTTACCTAAACCTTTTAAATTAAGGTATTCAATTGATCAAAGGAAGAAGTATATCTAAAATAGATTAAGGAGCCGTGAACTTTGATCTCACGCAACCTATCGGATGAATCATTAGGGGAAGAGATCTCCTCCGAGCAACAGGCTCCTAATAAAAATCGGGGAGAGCTGCGTCGGACCTTCCAAGGCAGGATCCTCAGATCCTGTATTGTCTCCTTTTGGGTCATGTTCATCGCTTTTTCACTTCTTCGAATTAGTCCCGGCGATCCAATCAGATTAGCCCTTGGTACAGATGCAACTGAAGAAGCAGTCAAAGTTCTCAGAGAAAAGTTTGGTCTGGACAAACCTTTCCTTGTTCAATTTTATGATTATTTTACTGGCGCACTCAGTGGCAACATAGGCGTCTCATTCTTCTCGCAACGTCAGGTCAATGAGGTTATTTCGACTCACCTGCCTGTAACAGCAATGATAATTATTCTCTCGATGGGTGCGGCAATTTTTATTTCCATTCCAATAGCTCTCTCTGTAGCGCTTAGCTCTCGCTCATCCAGCAAACGCGTATTCGGTGTGTCCACCTCTATTTCTCTGGCCATTCCAGGTTTCTTTCTTGCATTACTCGGCCTTCTTTACTTTGGAACTGTTCTAAATTGGGTTCCGGCGGCAGGTTATGAGGGCGAATTCCCAAAAAATCTCAAGTATCTTTGGCTACCAGCGCTGGTAAATTGTTTTTCCCTTGTCCCGATTCTTACACGTGTTCTTCACAGTTCATTGATGGATACCTTGGATGAAGAGTTTGTAGAGACTGGTGTCATTCGTGGGGTCAGCAAGATTAAGTTCTATTGGTCGTATTTACTTCGCCCATCTCTTGCACCTACAGTCGTTCTAATGAGTTATATGGTTGGCGTCATGATTGGTGGCACAGTGGTGATGGAGACAATCTTTTCACTTCCTGGCATCGGACGAGAATTAATTCAGGCAGTGAGCACTCGAGACTATGCGGTAGTTCAAGGAATTATATTGGTGTTTGGGCTTATTGTTGTTTTTGTCAGCTTTGTTGGTGATCTCCTTGGATATCTTTTGGATCGGAGGGTGACACTCTCATGACTAAGAAGCAGAGAGAGGAGGGAAAATTTGACATTTATTGTGGTTTGAGCATGCTTTCTTTAATGCTTGTGGGTGGTCTTTTAGTGCCATTACTTTCTAAATATGGTGCAAACGAGGTGACTGCAGATCAAATGATGTCACCGAGTCTTGAACACTTTTTTGGTACTGATCTTCTTGGTCGGGATGTTTTTGTCAGGGTATTTAGTGCAGTATTTATCGACTTAGGTGCTGCATTTATCGGAGTTTTGATTCCGCTCTCAGTTGGAACTGTGATTGGTACCCTACTGGGTATTTCAAAAAATCGAAGAATTAAAGGGGTGGTTGGCTCTCTTATTGATGGAATCAATGCCTTCCCTTTTTTAATCTTTGTAATCGCACTTGTTGCCTTTCTCGGTGCAGGCCTCGGTAGTATTATTGTTGCGCTCTCTCTCGTAAATTGGGCTCGCTATGCTCGTATCGCAAGAACAAGAGCTGTAGTTATAAATCAACAGGGCTATGTCGAAGCCGCTCGGACTCTTGGGTACCGTCCAACACGAATCCTATTTCGCCATATAATTCCAAACGTTTCCTCAGAGACGCGAGCCTATGCGCTAAGTGATTTTATTATTGTAATCATCGCTGTTGCTGCGCTCTCGTTCTTAGGTCTTGGTGTCAATCCTCCCCAAGCTGAGTGGGGAGGTATGATTAAGGATGCCTCAAACATAATCACTCTTGCCTGGTGGGCATCGGTATTTCCGGGATTAGCTCTCTCTTGGGCTGGTATTTCAGTGGCGCTTATCTCTGAGGGTTTGAATCGGAGAAATCGTGAAGGAAGTCAACGATGAGTTCACTAGAGAAAAAACTCTTAGAACTAACGAACCTCGAAATAGGCATCGTCAAGCCAGGACGCAAAACTCTCGTCCTAGTGAATCAAGCAAATTTCCAGGTGGACTATGGCCAGATGGTGGGTATTGTCGGTGAATCTGGTTCTGGCAAGACAATGGTCTGTCGCGCCATTATTGGTACTTTACAACGACGCGGAGTCTCAATTATTGGTGGTCAAGTTCTTTTTGAAGGTGAGGATCTCAGCCAGATTAACGAGGCAAGATGGAAGGTTCTTCGCGGCAAGGTGATTGGCTATGTGCCGCAAAGCGCGCTTGCTGGACCTAATCCTGTCCTTACCGTCGCGAAACAGTTAGCTGAGGCTTTAGAGCAAATTGAAGGTACGGAATCAATTAAGTCAAGGTCAAAAGAGATGTTAGATTTAGTGAAAATTCGAAGAATTGATACGGTAATGAAGCAATATCCTTATCAACTCTCTGGTGGAATGAGACAGCGCGTCATGATTGCTTGTGCATTGGCTAGTAAACCTAAACTCTTAATTGCCGATGAGCCAACAACAGGCCTTGATGTCACAGTGCAATCACAGATCATGGAATTATTGAAAGAAATCCGTCGTGATCTTGGGACTGCGATTATATTAATCTCACACGACTTAGCCCTGGTTGATGAGGTTTGTGACAAAATTGTGGTGATGCATGCGGGTGCAACTGTTGAGGTTGGCACGACAGAGGACCTGTCTAGACCTCGTCACCCCTACACAATTGCTCTCAACTCATCGCGTATCGATATTGCCAAGCCTGGTGGTGAACTCATCACGATCAAGGGTAATCCACCCTCTGTAGGCCAATGGATGCAGGGGTGTCGATTTGCAGAGCGCTGTGACTACAAAGATACTGATTGCTCCGTTGGTGAACAACCACCACTTTTTGGTGACAAAGATAAACATCAAACTGCTTGCCTTCATGCCGACAAGATTGTGAGAGCCTAATGGGCAAAGGCAATCTGTTGATGGATGTAAAGAATGTCAGTGTCACCTTTGGTACGGGGGCCTCGGCTGTCGAAGCCGTGAAGAACTGCTCAATCAAGGTTCATGAAGGCGAGCCGATTGGAATCGTTGGCGAATCTGGCTCTGGTAAGTCAACTTTGGCTCGTGCGATGGCAGGCCTCCAACAGCCCTCTGCGGGTGAGATACTTTTTCGTGGTGAGAGTATCTTTAAGGGAAATAAGTCATATCAAAATGGAAATCGTAATCAGGTCCAAATGGTCTTTCAGGATCCCTATGGCAGCCTGAATCCACAATTAACTGGTCTTTCGGCAGTCGCTGAATCGGTACGAATTCATAAAAAAGTCGGCAGGGATGAGTCGGAGGAAAATGCTCTAAAACTTCTTCAACGAATGGGAATAAGTAAGATAGATGCATTAAAGAAACCTCGACAACTTTCAGGTGGACAACGTCAACGAGTGAGTGTTGCGAGAGCCCTTTCAGCCTCGCCCTCACTACTTCTTGCTGATGAACCAACATCTGCGATTGATCAGAGCGCACAAGCGCAGTTACTAAAATTATTTCACGGCCTCCTAGATGATAATTTCTCTATTGTTCTTGTCTCTCATGATCTTGGTGTTATTCGTTATCTTACTAAGCGGGTCTATGTAATGAAGGATGGAGTCTTCGTTGAATCAGGTGATACCGAGTCGGTATTTAATGATCCGCAGGAGGATTACACCAAGTTGCTCTTAGCCTCGATTCCAGGTGAATTAGGTAAGGCAGCGCGAGCAAAGTTAGCGAGGAGTTAGATTTAACTATTTACCATGGAATTGTCGGTGAGATTTGATGGCGCGATAGTTTGAAAATGAGATGTGTTGATACAGCCAAAACTCTAGTTTACTGATAACTTACCCAACGTGGAGGACCATCTAAAGCATCAGAGATTTCAGGAAGATCAGGGATTGCTAACTTAAAACCTTTTCCATCATGGGTAATACCAGATGAGCGTTGATCAAGAATTAGCTCGGCCAATGGATCAACGCTAGCTCCAGGCGCTGAATATTCAATAGAGAAGGTGGGTGAATCGATGATAGAAGCAATCTGATTATGGATTGCATCGTAGACATGCCATGAGATTGCAAGCCCACTTTTCTCCATGTATTCATTAAGCAATATCATCCTTGATAATCCTCCTTGACAGGTGGCATCTATTCGTAAAATATCTAGAGCTCCAGTTTCGATGAAGACTTGTGGGTGATAGAGATGAGTTTCATCATCGCCACTGGCAAGGGGAACATCAAGCATTCGTCGTAACTGCACTAACTCTGTAATACTTCCGGGGATAAAGGGATCTTCAACCCAAGCAAGATCTAAGCCACGGACGATTTCAAATGCATCTTTTGCGCTCCTACATGACCAGGCAAGATCTGTAGCCACTGGGCAAAGGCCGGTTGCCAAAGCGGCTTCAATTCGCTCTCGAGTTTTGGCGGGATTGGCACCGACAGGGAGTTTGACCCCGATAGCACCGGCAGCAACGGCCGCTTCAACTTCCCAGGCGATCTCTTCAGGTCCACGTGAGGGTGGATAACCAATGACAGCCCAGATGGGATGGGCTTGTTTAATTTTCCCAAAATTTTCTACTACTGTGATGTCTTTATGGCGGGCAACAGCATCATGGACAGCTAAATCAACAAGTGAGAGTCCGCGCAATGAGGCACCAGAGGAGAGTGGCGCACTCATTCTCCTCAAGAGAGCATCAAAAGTTGCTATGGGATCCCCATCAAATATTTCTTTGTATGGCTGTGCAATCAGAGTGTTGATACTCAGGGCAACAGGTGTCCCACGATCAAGTGAGAAAGCATGTCCTTTCGTACCATCTGCAAGCTCTACGGTCACCACTGCAAAACCTCTAGAACTGATCACATATTGTCCGAGTACAACTGGTGAAGGAAGTCGCAGAGTTACCCGCCGAGCAGAGATCTCCTTGATTTTTGGGATGAATTTTTTATCATGACTTAGCGAATCAATCACGATTCCACGGAATCCTTCTCGGGATAAACCCACCGTCAATAGTCAACATTTCACCGGTTATATAACTGGCATCGTTAGAGAGTAGGAATTTAACTCCAGCTGCAACCTCATCAGGCTCTCCAAATCTCTCCATCGCATGCATAGTCCTGATAGATGGATCCACACGGCCCGATTGAATCCCGGTTTCTAACATAGGAGTATTGACATATCCAGGAACAACGGCATTTACCCGGATCCCGAACTCCGCCCACTCCACTGCAAGTGTTCTTGTTATTGAATCAATACCAGCTTTTGCTGCCGCATAAGCAACGCGACGAGGCCAACCAAAAATATGTGAGACAGAGGAAAAATTGACTATTGCTCCTGGAAGTTTATTTTTGATCCAGTACCTACCAGCAGATTGATTGCAGAAAAAAGTTCCATCAAGGTGGCAACTAATCATTGCACGCCAATCTTCTGGAGTCGTTTCAATGCTAGAAATGTTCGTTGCAAATCCAGCTGCAGCAATCAGTCCTGAAAAACTCTCTTTCCATTTAAGGACTTGCTCAAAAGAAGTTTGAACAGATTGGTAATCAGATACATCCGTTTGAAAAAACATTATTCGATTGTGATTAAATTCAGTAATTAATTCCTGGGTACTCCCCTCTTTCAAATCTAAAAGAGCGATATTGAGCATTGGCCAATCGGTGAGAAGACGTCGTGCTGAGGCAAAACCAAGCCCACTGGTACCACCTGTGATGACTATAGTTTCATGCTCAATTAGCAATCGGTTCATCTCTCTCCTCCTCTAGGAATTTATTCAACATAAAGGGTCATCTCAACTTCTACGCAAAGTTCGGGAAGCATTAAACGTGAAATTTCAACAAAAGATGAGGCCGGTAAAATGTTAGCAAAGCATTCTCCATGTGCCTTTCCAACCTCAGCCCAATCATCTATATTAGTTAGGTAAACTCGAGTTCTTATGACATTCTCGAACGAGGCTCCAAGCTCTTTTACGGCTTTTCTAATTTCCTCTAGAATATATTGAGTCTGACCATATGCGTCATTTGGAAACATTACTTTGCCATCTCGCGTGGTTGAACTTGTTCCGGCAACTTCAATGAGATTTCCCATTTTTACTGCGCGCGAATAACCAACAATGGGCGCCCAAGGCCTGTTACCGTTTACACGCTCAATTTTAAGCATTATTTAATCCTCCAATTTTTATCTACAATAGATAATACAAGATTTTTTGTAGTCAAGGCATTGACTTTTTGACAGACTTAAAAGTTACTACTATTAAATTAGCGTCTTTTTAAATAGTAATCTCCTCTCATCTAAATACTACCTTTGGAACTATCACGCTCAACAAATTGAGTTTCAATAACGCTGACTTGTGGTTGAGCACCTTCAAGGCCTTCTAGGAGTAAAATAGCGGCTTCACGCCCCATCTCTACGGGATCTCGATAGACTGTAGAGATGTTTGCAAAGAAAAGTTCTAAGAAAGAGAGTGTATCAAGCGCAACAAAAGCGACATCTTTGCCCATGATAATTTTATTTTTTTTAAATGCTCGACTTATACCCATAAAAGCACCAACTCCGCCAGCAAGAAATGCGGTTGGTGCCGATTTCTGATGCAGGAGGTTTAGAGAGTGAGAAAAGGCATAATCTGCATCAAAGCCACCAACTGCAAGTAAATTAGAACAAATCTCTAGATTTGCATCTTGATGAGCTTTAGTAAAACCTTCTAGTCGATTTCTTGTTGGATAAATGTTATTTGAACCCGTAATAAGAGCAATCTTGGAATGACCTAATTTAACTAAACTCATTACTGCTTCATAAACTCCACTAGAATGATTTGCGATGACGGCACTAATATTTCTGTCAGATACTTGTCTATCGAGAAGAACAATAGGGCAATGAGCAGAATCTAAATTCTTTCTAAGATAAGGTGAATCCTCTGCCACTAATGATGCAATAATTCCATCAACTCTTCTTTTTCGAAGTAATGAGAAGTTTTGATTCTCAATTTCAACACTGCCATCAGAATTTATCAATATCATCGAGTAGCCATTACGCCGAAGTTCCCGCTCGCATGCTTGCGCAATGAGAGTAAATAAAGGGTTATTAATGTCACGAACCACAAAACCAATTGTTCGGGAAACACCACTTCTTAAAGTTTGTGCATTAAGATTTGGTTCATACCCGAGCTCCTCAGCAACTTTTTGCACCTTTATTCTCATCTTCTCGGAGACGTGGGGATGACCCGAGAGAACGCGAGAGACGCTAGAGAGAGCGGCATCGGCACCCTCGGCCACATCGCGGATGGTCACTCTGTGACCTAGTTTCCGAGGAGTTCCTGAGTGATCTCCAACCATTGTCTGCTCCTTTCCTGCAAGATTGCTGGAAAATTTCCAGTGGTTAAGATTCCTACTAAGAGGTTTGCTCTGGGACTGTACACGATGCTACTCTAGATTGGAATCGATTCCTATATTTTTCCAGGGAGAAAATTAGATGGATTTGACCATAACAGCCATTGAGACCGAGCAGATCAGGGTTCCACTCGACAGGGTCTATCAGGGAAGTCACTACAGGATGACTCATCGTTCCACCATCCTCACACGCATTTTTACTGATAGTGGATTAGTGGGAGAGGCTTATGCTGGGGATGAAGATGCTGGACTGGCTGAGATTGATCAGATTATTCACGAGGAGATTGCACCAAATCTATTTGGTGAAGACGGCGGAGCAATTGAGCATTGTTGGAATCTCGCACGGCCGGCAACCTGGAATATATTGCGGGACCGTCGCCTTGGTTTAGTGGCTACTGCCTCAGTGGATCTTACACTCTGGGACCTCTTTGCTAAATCTCTCTCAATTCCCCTTTACAAACTCTGGGGTGGCTATAGAAACTGGATTCCTGTAATCACCATTGGTGGCTATTACAACAGTAATATTTCGATTCAAGAGGAGGTTGAATCTTTAGTAGAGCAAGGCTTTGCCGGAATGAAATTTAAAGTAGGAGGTCTCCCACCAAAAGAGGATGTAGTCCGATTTCGTGAGGCGCAAAAGTACGGTGGAGACAACTTCCGTATCGCTGTTGATGCCAACCAAGGATACTCACTTCCGCAGGCAATTGAGTTTTCACAGATTGTCCGTGATGACAATTTACTTTGGTTTGAGGAACCATGTAATTGGCAGAATGATAAGCGATCAATGCGTGATGTTCGATTTTTGGGAGGAGTACGAGTCTGTGCTGGACAGACAGAATTTTCCGCTGCAGCATGTCGTGATCTTATGGAGATTGGAGCTATTGATTTTTGTAACTTTGACTCATCATGGTCGGGAGGGCCTACAGAGTGGCGGCGAGCCGCGGCGACCGCGCATCTATACGATGTGCAAATGGCCCACCACGAAGAGCCACAAGCAGCATCACACTTACTCGCCTCAATTCCTCATGGTACGTATTTAGAGGTTTTTCACAAAACCCGTGATCCGATTTGGCATAATATGATAGCCAACCGTCCACCCCTCAAAAATGGCTACATTACACTTTCGGATACGCCCGGGCTGGGTTGGGAGTTGGATCGAGATTATGCCGCAAAATATAGAATCAATATTCGACGCAGCGAACGTCAATAATTTGATCTAGTTTTTTAAAAAAAAAAAAAGACTCTGCTTGGGCGAGTATTTTGGCTGCTCGGCGGCGAGAGGCTTCGTCAATCATTTGTTCACCTTCTAGGCAAGCTCCTTGACCTTGAGCAAGCGCTGTTTCATACCCTTGGGCAAAATCGAAGATACCTTTGTGATTTGCCAGTTGCGATAAGTCAAGTTGAAGGGACTTATGCCCCGTTTCTGGCAAGCCAAAAATTATTTCGTCAGTGGAAGATCCGGGCGCATCAACGAGGAGAACTTGAGCCCCAGCTTCTGCAAATCCTTGGACAACTGCCTTGCCAATTCCACTCGCGGCTCCAGTAACAACATCCCCATTACCTTTTAATCCTGAATTACTTCGCTACTTGGACGCCCCATCCTGTGAGCTTGTCGAATAACCACAAGTCTAGAGAACTTGACAAGAAAACTTAATTTCTAGTTTTTGGTGGTGAGCTTGTGGGAAAAAGGTCGAAAGACCGTTGGCCAGTATAAGATTTGGCTATGAGCCAAGAAAAGTTAGCAGAGTATGCCAAAAACTTGGAGATCTTCATAGCCCAGGCGAAGCGGATAGATACCAAGACCGCTGGAGTCGCCACGAGGGAGAGTGAGTGGTCACCGGCGTTTATTCTGCATCACATAGCAGATGCCGAGATGCATTTTATGAACCGGTACTTCAATGCCCTCACAATTGATAAGCCCCAGATCATTCAATTTGATGAGGATATATATCCATCTGCCCTTAACTACGAAGGTCGTGATTGGGTGAACTCCCTGGCCCTCATTGAGTCGATTGGAAAACAGGTGCAAGTGGCTCTCTCTGGATTATCAAAGGAGCAATGGGAGAGAGTTTCCATCCACCCACAGGCCGGAGAGATAAGCATCTCATCGCTGGTAGCTAAGGCAAGTAATCATCTGCATGCCCATACATCTCAACTCAAAGAGGCGTCTTAGCCCTTATTCTTATGACTCCACAACTCCACTAGGGAAGGGTGTCTGCGTGATTGAGGCGATTTTTTTAGGCATCGTGCAGGGTCTGACTGAGTTCGTACCCATCTCCTCGAGTGCTCACCAGAGAATTGTGGGGGAGTTCTTTGAAAATGCCCAAGATCCGGGCGCACGCTTCACTGCGATAACACAGATTGGCACTGAGTTGGCGGTGCTGATTTATTTCAGAGCCGACATTAAAAGAATTATCCTGGCCTGGTTTGCCCAAGTGATTTTGCGTAGAGATTTGCTCGGTGATGAAAGACAACAGGCACGTATGGGTTGGTTGATTATCGTGGGATCATTACCGATTGTCGTTCTTGGATATTTTGGACAGGATGTGATCACTCAAGATTTTCGCTCCTTATGGCTAATTGCGTTGATGCTGATCCTCTTTGGCATCCTTCTGGGCTTGGCAGATCACTTCGGCAAGAGGGAGCGTGAGCTAAAAGAGCTCAGTACTGCGCATGGTCTTTTCTATGGCCTTGCTCAATCTCTGGCGCTCATTCCTGGCGTATCACGCTCAGGTGCCACTATCGCAATAGGCAGATATCTTGGTTACACACGAGAGGCTGCGCTGCGCTACTCATTTCTATTAGCCCTACCGGCCGTCTTTGGCAGTGGACTATTTCAACTCGAGGCTGCCCTTAATGATCAGACTAGTAGGCAAACCTTCTCCTTAGACCAGATTTTTATCGCAACCAGTGTCGCCTTTGTTGTCGGATACGGGGTTATTGCTTGGCTACTCAAATTCGTCACCACTAGAAGTTTTATGCCCTTCATCATCTATCGCGTGATACTAGGCAGTGTCCTCTTAGTTTTGCTCTCAAATGGAGTTATCAAAGCCTAAAACTTAGCTCCCAGGGCTGAGAGTGGACATATTGAAATCTTTGATGATCAGCGGTGGAGTCACCATATTAGCCATATCGCCGGCCCACTCACGGGGCTGAGTCCACTCGCTGGCACCGGCATGCATAATTCGATTCAGCGCTGAAACGGGAGAGTCATTCCAACGGAAGTTATTGGTGGCACCTACAACCTCGCCACTTTTGACATGATAGACACCATCTCTTGTCAAACCTGTAAGAAGCAGCGAGTTTGGATCGACCATACGGATATACCAAAAAGTAGTCAAGAGCAGTCCGTTCTCGATCTTCTTCACAAGATCCTCGAGTGTGCCTTGGCCTCCATCAACCCTCATAATCAAATTCTCAGCTATAGGTGTGAAATCAAGCTTTGTCATCTGTGCACTCGCGCGAGTCTGGATCAGGGATTTAAGGACACCATCTTTGAACCAATCCACGCGCTTGATCGGCTGTCCGTTATCAAAGACCGATGAGTATGGTGAGCTCACTGCCGTGGCGACAAAGTTGGCTGCAGGCAAGGCCTCATAACTTGGGTCGCTAAAGAACTGGAGACCCACATTCGAGAGTTTTTCTCCTACGCGGGTTCCGCCACCTTTTTTAGAGAATACAGATTGACCCTCATGCGCATCCCGAGCTGCAGATACCCACATCATGTAGGTGAAGAGATCGGCAACGGACCCAGAGGGAAGAAGAGTGTCATAGCGCCCGGCGGGAAGATCTACCTGACGTGCTTGCCAGGTCAGACGCTGGCGAATATGTGAATCGATTGATGCCACAGATACATCTTTGAAGTCTCGGGTCTCAACGCCACTCCATGTTGAACGAGTGCGATTGTGTGACTTTCCAGTCATCTCAACGCGACCAACAGGGCTATCTTTTCGAAGACGCAGACCACCCTTTGAGCCGATCCACGTCGTCTCACTGGTGTGTTCGGCGTAGCCAAAGAGCTCTATCGCATCAGAGACAGAGCGCGAGAACATCTCACCAAGGGCAGGTGCAAATGTGGAAAAAACCTCTGGCCCAGTTGCAGTGTGCGGGGCTGCCCAATTACCGATGGAGATGTCGGTTGCCAGGGGGGCAAAGTCCTCGGCTCTTTCTCCAGCCTTTGCCGAAGCTATAGCCTCTGCCAATAAGGCAGGCACATCCGTCAGATTCACATCGGTGCGGGTGACCCCACCGGTTGCCATACCTTCACCTGTCTTCACAAAGGCGATTACAGTGAGGCTTCGCTCCTGAATGACACCATTGGTCGTCAAGGTGCTGCCGGCCCAGCGCAGGTTGGCCTGAGTCTTATCCTTGACGACGACGATGCAGTCATCACAGGTTGCATCTGATGTGATCTTTTCAATGAGCTCTTGGGCACGAATCATTTGCCGGCCTCAGTAACGGTGTTAAGAATATTGACCTGATCGAATATCGCCGCCGGACATCCATGGCTGACCGCTGCAACCTGTCCAGGTTGGGCCTTGCCACAGTTGAATGCACCACCCAAGACATAGGTTGATGGCCCACCGACGACCTTCATCGACCCCCAAAAATCAGTGGTTGTCGCTTGGTATGCGACATCTTTCAATTGACCGAGGATTTTCCCATTCTTCACGCGATGGAACTGTTGGCCGGTAAATTGGAAGTTATAGCGCTGCATATCAATCGACCACGACTTATCACCCTTGATGATGATGCCATCCTCCATAGATGCGACCATCTCCTCATAGGTTGGTCCTGCCGGATTTGCGGCCAGGGAGACATTTGGCATGCGCTGAATGGGAACATGTGCGGGGGAGTCTGCGTAGGCGCAACCATTGCTTCGATCACGATTGACACGCGCAGCTATCCGCCGATCGAGCTGATAGCCAACCAAGACACCATCTTTGATGATGTCCCACTGCTGGGCGGCAACACCCTCATCATCAAATCCCACAGTACTCAAGCCATGAGCTGTATTTCGATCTCCCGTGACGTTCATGAGAGCAGATCCATACTTCAAAGTATTCAATTTATCGGGAGTTGCAAAGGATGTGCCTGCATAGTTGGCCTCATAGCCGATAGCACGGTCGAGCTCTGTGGCATGCCCGATCGACTCATGGATCGTGAGCCATAAGTTTGAGGGATGAACGAGTAGGTCGTAGCGACCAGGTTCAACCGATGGTGCAGCGGTTTTCTCTGCCAACAAAGTTGGTAGCTGAGCTATCTCCTCATCCCAGTTCCAATGCTCACTACCCATCCACTCCCAACCAAAGCCTGCAGGCTGGGCTAAGGTGCGCATGGATTCGAAACCATCAGCACCGATTGAAATCGCTTCAATCTGAGTCTGAACACGTACTCGTTGCTGAGTAGTACTCGTGCCATAAGAGTCTGCATAGTGCTTCTGCTCTTTGACATACATGGTGAGTGCTGAGGTGTGATTCACCGTTGCAGATTTTAATAACTCATTGCTCAAATGAGCCAGGCGATCCCTCTTCTCTGAATCCGAGATTTGAAACGGATCTATCTCATACTCAGATACCCATTTTTGATTGGCATAGATGGGCTCGGTGACAAGTGAGACAAGCTCAGTTGAGAGAGGCTTAGATATCTTGGCCATTGCAACCGCGCTCAGCGCCAACTGCTTGGCTGCTATTACAGAGATTTCAGGGGCCGATGCAAAGCCCCAGGCACCATTGACGATTACTCGAACACCCAGACCTGCCAGAGTCTCATCACTTTGTGTCTCAGCTTTGGCATCGCGCAGTGAGAGCAATCCTGTGCGAGTGCGCTCGATTCGCACATCGACATGGGATGCGCCAGCGGCCTGTGCCGAACCTATGGCGACCTCAGTTACTGCCGCCAAAGGAAGCGCTAAAAAATCAGCATCGACATCTCTCTTCACGATGAAACTGTATCTGCCACATAAAAATATTGTTAGTCGAAGCTGGCCCGATTCGAACCTCTGTGCCCCAAAATCACTCCTGAGATCGGTATTTGAGCCAGAATCTCTAGAAATACCCTCTTCATGGTGGGAATTTGCCCCCTAAAGAGCGTGGTTGGAGGTGATTCACCCATCTTTGCTGGCAAAATTGAAGGTGTTAACGTCAACTATGTACTGGAGAGATCATCATGAATAAAAAAGAGATCACCGCAAAATTAGCGGCCAACTCAAAGCAGAGCGAGAGCGCTGTTTCGGCCGTATTAGAGGCACTTGAGGAGCTTGCGATTAAAATGCTGCAGAGCAAGGAGAAACTCGTTCTTCCTGGCTTTATCTCGATAGAGGCGGTGGCACGTGCTGCACGCTCAGGGCGCAACCCTCAGACAGGGGCCGTTTTGCAGATTCCAGCCCGCACTGGCGTCAAGGTAAGTGCTGGAACCAAGCTCAAGAAGGCTGTTTCCAAGTAAGTTCAATTTTTAAGTGAGTAAAGGCGTGAGATTACCTGCTCACGCCTTTTCTCCTACTCTCACTCTCTTATGGGTAAAGACAACGCAGCGTATGCGCCCCTTCCACATACCCTGACCCAACAGGAGGTAGGTTGGCATGGGCAGTACCTCAGGTCAGGTGTAGGAAAATCCTGCATAGACCTCACTCGGGCCAGAGTGTGAGATTGTTACAGGCAAGAAACTTGGCGAGTAGCCTTTGCCAGCCAGTGCGGATTGATTTCAACGCCCCATCCAGGCCCTGAGGGTATTTCAATCTCTCCATCCTCGATTGCAAAGGGATCTCCAAGGAATAAATCCTTTTGCCATGGATAGTAATCAAAGCCCTCGATGGAAAACTCAAGATACTTGCCTGGATTATCGATAGCACCGAGTAAGTGCATCGTGCAGATGGTCACTAATGAGAGATTGGCGCTGTGGGGTGTGATGCTCATCCCCGCTTTTTTGGCCATTTCGACAACCTTTAAAGTTCTCCAGATTCCACCCAGATACATAATGTCGGGCTGGGCGATATCGACGGCGCGCATATCGATCATACGCGCCCATGTGCTCAAATCCCAATCCTGCTCACCACCTGTAACATCGATTGAGAGAGCATCGCTGACCTGTTTGGTCTCCTCCAACTCCCAATATTTGCAGGGCTCTTCAAAGTGGGAGATACCCTCATCCTCAAGGAGTGCTCCGAGTGCGATGGCTTTTTCAGGTGAGAAGCCACTATTTCCATCGACTAACTTTGCGATCCCATCGCCCAGTGCGCGGGCGACAACGGGTACAACCTCTTCGGTGCGACCTGGCCACTCATCAATATCATCTCCACACTCGGCGCCAACGCGCCACTTGAATGCATCAAAGCCAAACTCATCACGAAGTCTTACAAAGCGCTGTGCCTCTTGCTCGGGTGTGATCTCTCGCTTCATTGAGGATGCATATGTGCGCAGCTTCTTAGGCACTCCACCGAGTAGTTCAACGACAGGCTTACCCTCCACCCGCCCACGTAGATCCCATAACGCTGTATCTAGCCCGGCGTTAGCCCGGCAGCGATAGCTTCCAGGAAATTTGTGTTCGCGTGACTCAACAAGAGTGATGAGTGCGCCGATATCGGATGCATCTTTGCCTAATACCCATGGCGCGACCTGCCTATGAAAGACTTGAGCAGTGATATCGGCGTGATACGTCGATGTCTGGCCCCAGCCGATATGTCCATCAGATGTTGTTGCCTTGACAAAGCAGACAAATTCATCGGTAAAGGTCTCTAGCTGTGTGATTTTTCCAAGGATCATCCTGCAGCCTTCACGAATACTGGAATATCCAAGAGCGAGACGTTAACGCCTGCTCCAGCACCAAGACCAGTGGCATCAGGGCTAGGTAATTGTGCTGTTATACGCGCTCCATCACGCATAGTGATGGTGAGTCGGCAGGTTGCGCCCAGGAAACTGGCAGAGAACACGGTTGCATTACCTGATTTACTGGCAACGACATCAATGCTCTCAGGACGTACTAATGCAATACCGGCACCCGATGTAATCGATCCAGGTAAAGTCTTGACAACTCCTCCAAGAATCTCAATCGACCCACCTGAGACTTTTCCGGCAATGGGATTTGTTAGGCCCACAAACTCAGCCACAAAGGCTGTTTGTGGTCGATCGTAGAGTTCGGCTGGGGCGGCGATCTGCTCTAACTTGCCGTTGCGCAGCACACCGATGCGGTCGGCGATACCAAGAGCTTCTTCCTGATCATGAGTGACAAATAAAGTAGTAGTGCCAAGTTCGACTTGAATGCGTCGAATCTCCTCACGTAATTGTGTCCTCACCTTTGCATCGAGTGCAGAGAGTGGCTCATCCAGCAGCAATACCTTTGGAGATATGGCAAGAGCGCGGGCAAGGGCGATTCGTTGCTGCTGACCACCAGAGAGTTGATAGGGATAATGATTTGCATGTGATGATAAACCGACCAGATCCAGTAGCTCAGCAGAGCGAGCCTTGCGCTTATCTTTTGATGTTCTATGCACATGAAGCGTCAATCCATACTCAACATTTTCTCTGGCATTCATATGTGGAAAGAGTGAGTAAGCCTGAAAGACCATTCCCATCCCACGACTACTCGCCTTTTGAAAAGTTACATCCTTGCCATCGACAATCATGGAGCCACGGTCCAAGACTTGTAGGCCGGCAAGGGCTCGAAGCGCGGTGGTCTTGCCACATCCAGATGGACCCAGCAAAGCAACTAACTCACCCTCTGCGATGTCAAGACTTAAGCCATCGAGAGCTTTGACTTTGCCAAAGTACTTAGCAATATCAACTAATTGGACATACTTCGATGAGCTCAAGGTAGGGACCCGTCTTTCTATTAGATGGTATCGACGTCAAGAACACTGCCTTGGCGCTTCTTAGTAGGAATGATTAAGAGCAGGAGGATAACAAAGAGCAGTGAGGCTAGAGACACCGCAACGGCAACATTCCCATCAGATCGGCCGATCTGAGCGATTACCACTTGGAAAGTCTTAAAGTTGAGAATGTTCGAGATTGTGTACTCACCCAGCACTAGAGCGATTGCAATGAAAGAGCCATTAATAATTCCAGTCTTGATTGTCGGCATAACTATTTTGAAGATTATTCTCGCAATGCCGCTACCTAGAGTTGTAGCCGCCTCTGCCAGAGTATGAATGTCAACTGCGTCCAGGGCGGCTGATAATGAGCGGTAGGTGTAGGGAAGAATCAGCATCGAATACACACCGGCAAGGGTTATGGGGGACTCATAGAGATTTATTGAGATCCACCGATATAAAGGTGCGATACCGACCACGATCACAATTGCAGGAATAGCTAGGGGCAGGAGGCAAAGAAGTTCAAATGGACGTCGCAGCACTGGCAGTTTTAGGTGAACCCAGATTGCGGTGGGAACTACAAGAAAGAGAATGATTGCCATCACAATCGCTGCCGTAATTAATGAACGAGTAATCGCTGGAAAGAGATCTTGTTGAGTTGGGATCATCTGCCAGGCTCGAAACGTCCGACCCTGATCGCCAAAGCCATATGGTTTTGTGGAGAAATCATACATAGCATAGAGCGGGACCAAGAGATACAAGGCCACCACAGAAATAATACTCCAGCGCCATAAGCGCAAGCCAAATGACTGCTTCATCGCTTCTGCTCCCACTTGCTCACTTTTTTGCGCAGTAGTGCATAGGCAGACATTGAGATCACTACAACCACAACCATGTAAAAGGATAAGGTTTTTGCCTCTGCAGGATTTGACCCGCCAGTCTCACTCGTGAGCGCAATTGCAATCTGTAGTGGAGTTAAGTAATCGCCTAAGTTAATCAAAATATTCGCCGTGGCATATGCTGAAAAGGAGTTAACAAAAAGCAAAAGAGCAGCTCCTGTAAAGGAAGGTATCAAGATTGGAATTCCAACACGCAGCCAGTACTCATAGGCCTTGCCGCCCAGGGCGTCGGAGGCCTCACGCCATTGAGGCTTTAAGTTCTCAAGAGTTGGAAGAAAGACCAAGACCATGAGAGGAATTTGGAAAAATGTGTAAAGCACCGCTAAGCCATTCATACTATAGAGCCAGCCAGCATCAGCCAGAAAAGAGTTGGGTAAGTATTTAGTAGCTAAGGTTAAAATTAGACCATTGAAACCAAAAGTAGCCAAGAAGGCAAAGACAAGCATCACGCCACCAAACTGTGCCAGGGCACTGCTCAGAGCCACAGAGATTTTATAGAAATTACCACCGGGTTTTCCAGTAGCAAGGGTCCAAGCAAAGAGAGCTCCAAAGACCGCCCCGACTAAAGCAGTTTTGAAAGAGAGCTCAAGTGAGTTGCCAAAGGCGGTACGGGCGATGGGCGAGTAAAAAATCTCTCTAAGCATCGCCGTGCTTCGCACGCCATAGTTATCTTCAAATGCTCCAGAGATTACATTCCATGTTGGGTAGAGGAGGAATAGACCAGAGAAAGCAAGAAAAGGTAAAACGCCAAGATAAGCCAATTTGCCACGCCAATAGAAAGAGCCGGTCCTGCTGATAGCAGGACCGGGCTCCCTATACTCAAGTTGAGTCAATTACTTAATCTCTCCTAGTTGACTCCCACAGCCGCTGGCCAGGCAGTCTTTAGATAAGCGCGAGCCGCAATGGTTTGGGCAGAAGTTGCAGCCGCAGCTGTCACTTTGCTTTTACCGATTGATGCGATACCGGCTGCAGATGCACGCTTGGTTTTGACTAGGTGTACCCAGAGAGTTGGAGTTGCTCCTCCACCCGCCCAGATATTTGCACCAGTTTCACTTAGCGTGTACTCCATCCATAGACGGGCACATGCTGGGTTTGGAGCCCATGCCGATACTGCGCTGTTGTATGTAGATCCGACTGATGCAGGTGTGAACATCTTCCAGACTTTTCCAGCTGCGGCCATTTGCTTGATTACGCCAGCCTGAACGTAACCATTGTCGATTACAACTGGAGTTTGACCCGATGCAATCGTTGCCGCTGTTGGGTTAACGTTAATGAAGTTACCAACAGACTTCAACTTGGCAAAGAAGGCAACTCCCTTGCTAACATCGTCAAAGGTTCCACCCAGTACTTTATTGATCATGTAGATGCCATTCATACCAGTTGATGAGCCCAGCGGATCTCCGTTAAGAGCCACCTTGCCCTTGAACCTTGGCTCAAGAAGATCCTCTATCTTTGTGATCGTACCTAGCTCTCCGCTATAACCAATTGTCATCGTTCCCGAATAATTAGGGGTAATTTGTCCAGTTGGATCAACTGTGGCGGCAAACTGCAAGTTACTCCATCCGCGTACCTTGTAAGGGGCGTAAGTTCCTGTGTTCAGGTACTTAACCGCCACTGCAAGTCCGACGTCAAATACATCCGGTGAACGCTTAGTTCCCTTATTGGTAACTGCTGCATCGATCTCTTGCTGTGATGAGGCCTCTGGATCTTGCTCATCGATTTTAACGCCATACTTAGCCCTAAAGCCATCGAGCATACCCTTGTAGTCTGCCCAGTAATGTGGCAGAGCAATAGTATTGAGTTGTCCCTCTTTCTTACATGCAGCTTCAAGACCTGCCAGACCGCCGGCCTGTGAGGCATTTGTTATCTTTGAGAAATCTCTTCCAGCGGCACTCGCTGGCGAACTCTCTATTACAGGGATTGCAAGGGCAACAACAAGTGTTGCTGCAAGAGTTCCCCGTTTTGTCTTCGAATACTTCACTACGTTCCTCCTAGTTGTAAGTGGTATGTGCTTATCTCATACATCCTTATCACTTGCAGTACACGTGTTGACGGCAAGTAATATGGAATTTTGTACTTACCTCGCGCTCGTTCTTAGTCAAAGACCAGGACGTTGCGAGCTCCCTCTCCGGCCCTTAAACGATCAAAGGCCGAGTTGAGACCGTCCAAACCTATACGCTCTGAGATAAGTTCGTCTAGAAAGAGGTGTCCATTTAGATAATTTTTCACTAATTTCTGGACATCTGCCTTTAAGTTGGCAGAGCCAAAGTAGCAGCCCTTGATCCACTGTTCATTGATGAAGGGACCGGCCTCTAGGGTCAGTGTGGCACCGTTTTTAAGAATGCCAACCAGGATGAGTCCGCCATCGACATCGACCGTGCCCCAGGCCTGCTGGATTGTCGACTCACGCCCTAGCGCCTCAAAGGCATAGTCCACCCCGCCGCAGATCTTCTTGACCTCGGCGATGGGATCAGATGTTGAGGCGTTGATTGTGTGCGTGGCCCCCACCTTGCGTGCAAGCTCTAGCTTCTCATCGGTAACATCAATAGCGATGATTGTCCTTGCCCCTGCCATACGGGCACCTTGCACGATATTTAGACCCACTCCACCGCAGCCAAAGACTGCAACACGAGAGCCAGATCGCACCTGCGCGGTATTCATGACTGCGCCATAGCCAGTCAAGACCGCACAACTGATGAGAGCTGCGCGATCGAGTGGCATCTCTTTTGGTATCACCACTGCCCCAGATGCTGGCACCACGACGTATTCGGCAAAGGAGGCAACGGTCAGGAAGTGATTGACCTTTTCACCGTTATGGCTGAGTCGACTGGTGCCATCAAATAACCCACCGACTGACATGGCATTTCCTGCAGTTGAACAGTAATTCGGGCGTGCAGATGCGCAGTAATCACAACTGCCACAGCTAGGGACGATCGACATGATGACGTGATCACCGACTGCAAAACCGGCAGTGTCTGGCCCAACTTCAACTATTACGCCCGCAGCCTCATGTCCGATCACTGCAGGGAAGGGAACTAATTTGCGCTTTCCATCTATGGCATTGAGATCACTGGCGCACAGTCCGCTAGCGGCCACTTTGATCAAGAGCTCTCCAGATTGAGGATTATCTAGATCTAACTCCCTTATCTCAAAGGTTGAGCCGATACCATCTAGGACCGCTGCCTTTATTTTCACTTCGTTTTCTCCTTGATTGAAGTAGGTTTAGTTGAGATCAATCCAAGTGGTCTTTAAGGCGCTATAGGTATCTAAAGCGTGGAGAGATTTGTCGCGACCACTGCCCGATAATCCAAAGCCGCCTATCGGTGTGATCACATCTACCATATCGAAGGTGTTGACCCACACAGTGCCTGCACGCAGTCTGCGCGCAAGAGTGTGTGCTTTTGCGATATTACTGGTCCAGATCGAGGCAGCCAGGCTGTACTCAGTTCCATTGGCGATAGATATCGCCTCATCGGCATCTTGTGCATCGATTGAAACTAAGACAGGACCAAAGATCTCCTCTTGAGCAAGGCGAGATACTGGTTTTACATTATCGATCAGAGTAGGAGCGATCAGTAGGTCTGCACCCTCACTCTTTTCTCCACCAAAGACTATTTTTTCACCGTCCTGGCCGATCAAATCGAGATAGCCATTGACTCGATCTCGTTGGGGCTTTGAGACCAAGCCAGCCATCTGGGTCAAAGGGTTGAACTGGCTTCCAACTACGAAGCTCTCAAGAAATCTGCGAAGGTGGGCGAACAACTCATCTTTGATGCCCTCTTCAACGATGATTCGAGAACCAGCGCTGCATGTCTGTCCAGCGTTGTAATAAATCGCCCATCCAATTGCAGATGCGGCGGCCTCTAGATCAACGCAGTCATTGAGAATAACTTGTGCACTCTTGCCACCGAGTTCAAGGGCTACCTGTTTCATATTTGATTCGGCGGCGTATCTGAGCATGTTGCGCCCAACTGCCGGACTTCCAGTGAATGCAATCTTTGCAACATCCATGTGCCGGGCAAGTGCTTGACCTGCCTCGATCCCAAGGCCGGGCACAACGTTAAAGACACCTGCAGGCAAACCTGCCTCCATGGCCAACTCGGCAATACGCAGGGTGCTAAGAGTTGAGTTTTCGGCGGGCTTGACGACAATACTGTTGCCCATGGCAAGTGCTGGGCCTATCTTCCAAGAAGTGATCATCAAAGGATAGTTCCAGGGCACCACAGCGCCGATCACCCCCAGGGGTTCACGTGTGATCATCGCAAGGGCGTTGCGCGGTGCAGGGGCTATCTCCTCATAGGTTTTATCGATTGTTTCGCCATACCACGAGATCACTCGCGCAGCGTTCGGCACATCCACAGATAACGTATCTCCGATAGGTTTTCCCGTATCAACTGCCTCAAGTAAGGCTAACTCCTCCCTATTTTCAAGCATGAGTGCAGACCATCGCAGCATGATCGCTTTCTTATCGCGAGGATTCATCTCTCGCCATGTGCCATTTTCAAATACTTTTTTACTGGATTTGACTGCGCGATCTATGTCTTCAACATCACCCGATGCGACATGAGCGATAAGACGATCATCATGGGGTGCAATATCCTCGAAGGTCTTGCCAGATGCCGCATCAATATAATTACCATCGATAAAAATCTGTGACGCTGGCTTGAGTTCAAGGGCGCGTTGATGCCAGTTAGTGCTCACGTTCACAACTCCACCTTATATCGCTGTTTGCTCGCTCTGCGAATGCCCTCGGGTGCACATGATGGAACTCCCCCTTAACTTTTAATGACTCGATACCTCATAAGGGTTGGGTCAGTTGAATATGCGATCCGCACACCGGCCGCCTTTGCTGCAGAAAGACCCTCGACAATGGCCCCAGTCAAGACTTCACCAGGTGCAACAACGGCAACTCCTGGGGGATAGGGAGCAATCAAGTCGGCAGAGATTCGGCCTATCGCCTCATCGGAAGCGAGCATCTCTGTCTGGGCAAAGAAGGCCTGGCGCATTGAGATTGCAACCGTTGGGATGGTGGACCAGCTCACGGAGGCGGCGCTGGCTCTGGCAGGCCCCTTTTGGCTGGTAAGTATTGGAATGAGGGTGTGAGCCAGGTGATCAAAATCCTCCCTTGAGTCAACCAAGGTTGCCAAGAAGACGATGGTGTCATTATCTGCCATCTCAACGCGGATCATCTGTGTCTGCAAAGCCTTTTCAATCTCAACGCCAGAGGCTCCAATTTGATTGGTGCGAAGGACGATCTTTGTGGGATCAAATCGGCCTGGTGGGAAATCACTTGAATTCAGGAAGATTGGGATATCAAAGTGGGCTTGGATCTCTTGCTTGAACTCTTCAATGGTAGTGAGCAACTCTTGAATCAACTCTCTTCCTCGAAGCTGCAAAAGAGCACGACAAGCATCGATAGATGCCAGAGGAGCACCTGCAGGTGATGTCGTATGAGTAGTCTCAAAGGCCTGCTCTATTCGATCGAGATCCAGATACTTTCCTTGGGCAATCAACACGGCAGATGCGCTGTAACCTGGCAAGGCCTTATGAGTGCTCGTAATTAAGGCATCTGCCCCCATTGCTAGAGCGTGATCTGGCACGAGTGGTGAGAAACCAAAGTGGCCACCCCACGCTGCATCGACAATGACGGGAATTGCATGTGAATGCGCACTTCCTACCAGAGCTGGTAGATCCGAGAGTGTTCCTAGATATCCAGGCTCGGTCAACAGCAGTGCGATTGGGCCTTGCTCGATGATCTTTTCAAACTCTGAGAGTGAGATTCCTATAGGGACACCCGTTGCCGTATCGATCTGAGGTGATAGCCATATCGGCTCCAATCCAGCCAAGACGAGTGCGCTCAATACAGAGCGGTGCGCATTGCGAGTCAGTGCGACCTTATCGCCAGGTTTTCCCAGTGCCAAAATGATGGCCTGGTTGGCATGGGTCGATCCACCCGTTGAAAAGCGCGCATACTCCGCCCCCCAGAGAGTGGCGGCAAGGCCCTCAGCCCTCTGAAGGACTTGGTTAGTTAACTTAATCTCATCCAGGCCACCGTAGAGGGGGATATCGCTATCGACGACTTGGCCCAGCCCAAGATCTAATCGCGATGCTCTCTGCTTGTGTCCGGGAATAGTGAATGGTTGGCGCAGGCTCTGAAAATATGTGAGATAGGCATCTAATAACGGTGCCGAAGCTCTCAATGAACTCATGCTCCTAGCCTAACTTTTCGGCCTGTGGTTGGGAAATAAAGCCTTAGACTTTACTCATGACTACCGTGACTGGTCTTACCCAAGAGCGTCGACTAGTGAGCGCAATCCCTGGACCAAAATCTATCGAGGCGATCAAGCGCCGCACTGAGGCGACATCCCAGGCTTTGGGAATGGCTATTCCTGTTGTCATCGAGCGCGCAAGCGATGCCATCCTGCTCGATATCGATGGAAACCAGATCATCGACTTGGGCTCTGGTATCGGTGTCGTCAATGTTGGTAATGCCGCAGGCCGTGTTGTCGATCGTGTCATTGAGCAGGTTCAGGCATTTACTCACACCTGTTTCACTGTCGCTCCATATATGGGCTACATCGAGGTCTGTGAAAAACTCAATGCGCTCACTCCTGGCACTCATAAGAAAAAGTCAATCCTTGTCAATTCAGGGGCCGAGGCCGTTGAAAACGCAGTAAAGATCGCACGTCATTACACCAAGCGTGCAGCTATCGTCGTCTTTGAGCACAGCTATCACGGTCGTACAAATTTGACGATGGCCTTGACGGCCAAAAACATGCCCTACAAAGAGGGCTTTGGTCCCTTTGCCCCAGAGATTTATCGTGTACCGATGCCATACTCTTTTCACTGGCTCGGTGATCAGGCCACAATCACAGATGATGCACTTGAGATGGTCACCTCTAAGATCGAAAAAGAGATCGGTGCACATAACGTCGCTGCGATTTTGATTGAACCCATTCAGGGTGAGGGCGGATTTATCGTTCCCCCCCAGGGTTTTATGCCAGCACTTGCAACATATGCAGCCGATAACGGCATCGTGTTCATCGCAGATGAGGTTCAAACTGGTTTTGCCCGCACGGGTCGTATGTTCGCCGTTGAAGATGAGAATCTCGTGCCAGATATGATGATTACGGCCAAGGGAATCGCTGGGGGATTACCTCTTGCCGGAGTCACGGGCCGGGCCGAGATCATGGACTCGGTGCATGTCTCAGGCTTGGGTGGAACTTTCGGGGGTAATCCAATCGCCTGCGCCGCAGCCCTGGGCGCAATCGAGACGATCGAGGCCGAATCCCTTGTCTCCCGAGCCGCTCACATCGGCACAGTTTTGGGGCAATCCCTACGAGCGCTCCAAAAGAAGTATCCCATCATCGGAGAGGTGCGTGGGCGCGGTGCGATGCAGGCGATCGAACTCGTGGAGGCAGGAAGCAAGGTCCCAAACACTGCCGCTATGAATGCAGTCGTGAAGTACTGCCAGAGTAAAGGTGTTCTGATCTTGACCGCTGGGACTTACTCCAATGTGATTCGCTTCTTACCGCCGCTAGTTATTACAGATGAGCTTCTTCTTGATGCGATGGATGTCCTTGAAGAGGGCTTTGCATCTCTGTCAATCAACTGAGATCTAGGGCCAAGGGGCAACTACCCCTCTAGTTTGTAACCTAAACCTCTCACCGTCTGAATCAAGACTGGATTGGCTGAATCCGACTCGAGCTTTGAGCGCAGGCGCTTGATGTGAACATCAAGAGTTTTGGTGTCACCAAAGTAATCCCCGCCCCAGATACGATCAATGAGTTGAGAGCGGGTCAAGACCCGTCCGGGGTTACGCATAAGCAACTCGAGGAGCTCGAACTCTTTGAGTGGAAGAGCGATCGGAGTCCCATTTACTGATGCCTGATGGCGTGCAGTATCTAATTTTATTGGGCCAACCTTGATTACCTCAAGATCCATATTCAACTCTGAATCTGGCACTCTTCGACGGAGTACGGCCTTGATGCGCGCAATCAATTCACGTGATGAGTAAGGTTTTGTGACGTAGTCATCGGCACCGAGTTCTAGGCCAACCACTTTGTCGATTTCAGCATCTTTAGCGGTCACCATGATGATGGGAACCTGTGAGGTAGTTCGAATGGTGCGACAGACATCCACTCCTGAAATCTCAGGAATCATCAGATCAAGCAGGATCAAGTCAGCGCCCTCTTTGGCAAAGATACTCAAAGCGGCTCGTCCATCTTCGGCAATAATGACTTCAAAGCCCTCTTTTCCTAATAGAAAGGCCAGAGCCTCTGAAAAGGAGCTCTCATCTTCGACGATTAGAATTGTCGCCATTTATTCTCGGCCCACTGTGAGTGAATGGATAGGTAGGCGTATGGAAAAAGTACTTCCAACACTTTCCACGCTCCACAGGGTGACCTCGCCACCATGTTTGGCGGCAACGTGCTTAACGATGGAGAGGCCAAGTCCAGTTCCACCAGTTTGGCGTGAGCGCGCCGGATCCACACGGTAGAAGCGCTCAAAGATTCTGCCTTGCTCATTCTTAGGGATTCCAATTCCTTGATCGGCGACCAAGATGCTCACGACCTGATTCTCAATCTCTGTTGAGATGGATACCTTTGTATTCTCAGGTGAGTAATTGATAGCGTTTTCAATCAGGTTATGAATGGCCATAATCAATTGATCACGATCACCAAGCACCACGACATGATTCGGCTCTAAATATTTTACTGAGATACCTCTACTCTCAGAAGAGATCTGGCATTGTTCGATAGCTTCACCGATCACATAGCTAATACTGACCTCTTCGGGCAGCTGTAGTGGGTCGGAGTCTTGAACACGGGAGAGGTGGATAATCTCCTGAACCAAGTCGGTCAAGCGCTTAGCCTCAGATTGCATCCGTGTGGCGAACTTTGTAACCGATTCGGGATCATCTTTTGCCCCCAAAACCGCCTCACTCAATAATGACAGGGCCCCGATCGGAGTCTTTAACTCATGAGAGATGTTTGCAACAAAGTCACGCCGAGCATCATGAGCGCGTTGTGCCTCACTCTCATCACTGACAAGAACTAAAACTAGGTCATCTTTGACAAGAGGTAGCACTCTGAATGTAAATTGATGTTTACCCTCACCTATGGGGCCACGGGGAATCTCGATCTGACCAATCTGTTGACTCCCGGTTCTACGTACAAAACGGACCGTCGCAAGAAGCTCTGGACTTTGAATCCGATTCTCACGCAATATCCCTAGGCTTTCGATACCCGATGTACTAAAGATCGGAACCTCTCCGGGGCCTAAAATCACGGACTCACCATCGAGACTTGCCAGCGTCTCTAGAAGTATTTGAGGCAACAGGCCGGGCTCTGAAACCTCAGTATCCCGCCTTAAAAACCCCACCTTGATAGCCTATCGCGGCAGAATCGAGTTTTACCTTTTGTTTACCTCAGTATGGTGCGTTATTCACCTTCTCTGTTATACGCTCACACAATGCCGCTCATTCGCTCTGCATATCAAGATGAACTCGACGGGATCTCACAATCCCTCGTCACTTTGAGCGAACTGGTCTCGGGCTCAATGGCGCAGGCAACCTCTGCAATATTAAAGGCTGATTTAAAGTCAGCCGAAGAGGTGATCACAAATGATCACAAGGTCGATGAATCTCAGCATGATATCGATGCTCGAATCATCGACATCATTGCCAGACAACAACCGGTCGCCACTGATTTGAGGGCACTGGTAAGTGCACTGCGAATGGGCTCAGATATCGAGCGTATGGGGGATTTAGCCCACCACGTTGCAAAGATCGCCCGCATGCGACATCCCCAGATGGCTGTGCCTGCTGAATTAATCGCCACGATTACCGCGATGGGCTCGGTGGCGGTAGCGATTACACAAAAGATGGCTGTAGTTGTGGCCACGCGAAATGTCGAGATGGCCCTTGAGATAGAGCGAGATGATGACACGATGGATGATCTGCATAGGCAACTCATCGCCGCCCTCTTGGACAAGGCCTGGAGCCATGGCACCGAGTCGGCGATAGATTTGACGCTTTTGGGTCGCTATTACGAGCGATATGCCGACCATGCAGTCTCGGTGGCCCGCCGGGTGTACTTCCTAGTCAAGGGTGAGTACGCCTAAAACATCGGCTCAAGGCCATAACAGTCCCCCTACCTGTCCACCTGGCATATTTGTGGGCCATCGTTACCAAACCGTCACAAATCCACGCTCAGAGCCCGTTTTTACCTGTTGCTCATCCAGGGGGCACTACGGCAGACTCCTATCACCAATGGCGCCCATGTGGGGTAGGTCGACTCTCCACACAAGGTGTCTTAACTACCCTCCAAGGAGAAAAAATGAAGATAACACGCGGTGCAAAACTTGCACTTGCAGTAGTTGCCTCAAGTGCCCTGGCAGTCTCACTATTGACTCCAGCTCAGGCAGCGACACGCTCAACAATCGTACTTCACGATACCAACTCATTGACATCGTTTAACTCAGGCACTCCTGATACCAACCTAACGATTAATGGCAAAGTTGGAAATCTCAGCGGTATCGGTTTCCTTTACATCAACGATAAGAAAAATGTTGTTCGAAATACAAAATTCGGTGAGTTTAAGATAGTAAAAAACAAGGCCGATGACTTCCGTATCGAGTATAAGGTCAATAAGGGTCTTGTATGGTCTGATGGAACACCTATCAACGGTGTTGATCTTCTGCTAACACACGTGCTCTCAAGCAACAAGTACTCGATTGCTGCAGGTCTTGGTGATCCAGATAGTGACAACGTTCCCGCCTTTAATTCAAATGGATATGGCGGAACTTACTCCGATAACATTGTTGGAGAGCCAGTCTTATCTGCTGACAAGATGACATTGACCTTGCAGTTCAAGCAGAAGATCGCCAACTGGGATCTCTATGGTCCTGGACCATCACCAGTTCACACCATGGTTCTTATTGCCGATGGGGTAAAGAGTCTTCAGTCAGTTGCCGTAAATGAGAAGGCACGGGACAAGTTCTTTGATGCCTACAAGACAAAGAACACGGCTGTACTCAAGGCAATGGGCAAGGTGTACTCAGAGGCTTACAACATCACTGAGGTCAATGCCTCGACCAATCCACTCCTATTTGTGGGTAATGGTGGTTTCCTCGTGGAAAGCGCGGTAACGAAGTCATCTGTAACGCTCAAAGTGAACCCGAAGTACAACTCAGGGCCTGCCCTGAGCGGAACTATCGACACTGTTATCTTCAAGTTCATCGCCGATGGAACGGCAGCTGCGCAAGCACTTGCCAACGGTGAGCTCGATATCTATTCAGGCCAGCCAACAGCCGATGCTGTGGCAGCCTTGAAGAAGCTCACAAACGTCAACCTCATCGGAGGCATCAACGCTTGCTATGAGCATTGGGATACTCGTGTAGGAAATGCACCGGGACAGGATGAATACACTGGAATCTTCAAGGGACATGGTGGAAAGGGTGCCGATCTACGGAGAGCATTCCTTCTCTCGGTCCCTCGCGAAGAGATCAACGAGAAGTTAATCCGCCCAATCAACCCAAGTGCAACGATCCTGGGCTCAACATTTATCGCTCCTGGCTTTGACGGCTACGAGCGTCTTATTGCCAACAACGGCTCGTTCTACTACAACGGTCCACAGAGTGAGTTGAACGCAAAAGCGGCTCGTCTGCTCAAGAAGCACTATCCAAATGCAGGTCCAGACAATCCCGTGAAGGTGAACGTGCTTGTTCCTGGAAATAACCCACGCCGTGCCGCAGAGTTCGCACTTGCCAAAGCAAATGCGCTCAAGGTTGGCTTTGATCTAGTGGGAGATGTTCAGGCTTCATGGTCACCAAAGATTCAGTTGAGCAAATACGATGTGCAGTTCTTTGCTTACTGCCCATCGGCCGTTACTCAAGCTGGATCAAATGGAAACTTCAAGTTGGGTGGAGGCAATAACCGTAACGGTATCAACTTGCCTACTCTTGATAAGATTCTCGAGAAGTTGCAGCTGCCTATGGATAACAAGACTTATATCTCCACAATCATCCAGGCTGAGCGCATCATTCACGCAGAGGGTCTGACATCTGGAGTATTCCTGCACCCAGCAGTGACTGCCGTCAACAAGCTGCTCAAGGGCATCAAGCCATCACCACTTTCAGATGATGTTGTCTGGAACTGGTGGGAGTGGTCATACTAATAGTCTGATTTTGGACTATTAGATCCGCCCATATGGGCGGTACTAGTGAGATGCAAGTGGCACCTAGGCAACATTTAGGTGCCACTTGCACTATTGTGTGAATTCGAGCTGCTTGCCAGATTTATCCTCATGTGAATGGGAGTTTAATAATGCTCAGTTACATCATGCGCCGCATTGGTGTGTCGATTGTAATTTTATTTGGCTCTAGTTTTCTTGTTTTCAATCTAGCAGCGTATGCAAGTGATCCGCTAGCCGAGCTTCGATTGAGTAGCGACGATGGTGCTCGTCAACAGATAATCGCCCTGACACGGGACCTGAACTTAGATGTACCCCCTCCGTTAAGGTATTTTTTATGGCTCAAAGGAGTTTTGGGCCTCTTTGTAGGAAATCTCAACCTGGGAATGACCCGCGAGGCATCCTCTGTTCAAGAGGAGCTTGCATATGCGATTCCGGTGACCCTGCGACTTGTTCTAGTTGCTACCTTTACGGCCTTAATACTTGGCATGGCCTTTGGGATTATCTCCGCGCTTCGCCAGTACAGTCGTTTCGATTATGGAATGACCTTCTTGGCCTTCCTTTTGTATTCGCTACCGATATTTTGGATAGCAGTCCTGCTCAAAGAGTTCATGGCCATTCAATTCAACAATTTCCTTGGTGACCCCGATATTCCCACTTTATGGATGGTGCTGGCATCGACATTCACCGGGGTGTTCTGGGGCGCACTCTTTGGGGGAGAGCGTAAAAGGTTTTGGAGTATTTTTGCTGGGGCATTCGCCACAAATTTTCTGCTTCTGTGGGCCATAGATCTCACTGACTGGTATCTCAATCCAGGTCTTGGTCCTATTTTAGTCGGACTCCTCTCAGGTGGCCTTGCCATCGGTGTGACCTCGATATCGACTGGAGTTGAGAACAAGCCCGCCCGTAATGCAGCTCTGAGTATGGCCGCTCTTGCATTCCTTTCCTACTATCCAGCTCAATGGGTCTTCAATAATTTTGGCTCCTACCTCACTATTTTTCTATTGATTGTTTTGATCGTTCTCACGGGTATCACTCTCTCCAGGATTTTTAGCAGGATTGATCGGGGACCAATCGCCAGAACCGCGATTATTACCGGAATTTTATCTGGTTTTCTCATCCTCACCGATCGAGTCATGCAGAGTTGGTCAGGCTACATGGCAACTGATGCCGTTAATGGTCGCCCCGTGCCCACCTATGGCCAACGAAAAGATCAGCTGGTAACTGATGATTTTTGGCTCAACAACTTGGACATCATTTCCCACCTTGTCTTGCCCACTTTAGCCCTGATTCTGATCTCACTTGCAGGATGGATTCGATATACACGCGGCTCTTTATTAGAGGTCCTGAATCAAGATTACATCCGTACAGCCCGAGCTAAAGGCTTGAATGAACGTACGGTCGTAACGCGTCATGCATTTCGTAATATGATGCTGCCTCTCTCGAGTTTATTTGTGGGTGAGGTTCTGGGCCTTATCAGTGGAGCCGTTATCACTGAGCGTGTCTTTGGGTGGCAGGGTATGGGAACTTTGGGAATCAAGGCCATCAACAGTTATGACCTCAACCTTCTCATGGGTGTGAATCTTCTCTTGTCCATACTTGTAGTCATGGGAAATTTGATAGCCGACCTTTTATATTCAGTGCTAGATCCGCGGATTCGGTTAGGTAAGTAGCTATGAAATTATTTGGACGTGACAAAGACACTTCTGGGGAGATTCTCTCGGGGGGCGAGAGTGCTATCGCAAACAAAGAGGTAGAGGGATTAAGTCAGGGTCAGATTGTTCGGCGTAGATTCTTCCGCCATCGTGGGGCGGTAATCGCCCTGTTTGTGCTCACCACTCTGATTGTCTTTGTTATCAGCGCACTTGACACCAAAATTGGAGCGGTAAGGATTCCAGGTTGGTGGAAATGGACCGTGGAGGATATTCCTGAGCTGCGTTATGAGGATTGCCCGGGCGGCACGACAGGCTGCCCCACCTTATCGCTCAACCCATCGGGTGCTTTCGGGTTAGGCAAGCATCCTTTTGGCCAAGATGATATTGGTCGGGATTATTTTGCCCTTGTGATGAATGGTGCTCGCCGCTCTTTGATGATCATGTTTGTGATTGGTGCTGTCTCAGGCTTTATCGGTGTGGTCGTGGGCTCAATCGCAGGGTTTTATGGAAAACGGGTGGATGCAGTCCTGATGAGATTGGTTGATTTCATTCAAACCGTCCCAGGGATCATCATCGCAGCCGTCATTGGTAAGGCCGCGGGCCGTGTCGGACCACTTTTTCTCGCCTTGTTCTTGGGTCTATTGGGCTGGACAGGCCTTGCCCGGCTCGTGAGAGCACAGTTCCTATCATTGCGTGAGATGGAGTTTGTTGATGCCGCAAGGGTTGCAGGTGCATCTAATGTGCGCATCACCTTCAAGCACATACTGCCAAACGCTATAGGTCAGATCATTGTCATCATTACTCTCATCATGGCTGGTGCGATTTTGACTGAAACTGCGCTCTCATATTTAGGCTTTGGTGTCGTTGCACCCGATGTCTCACTCGGGCTCTTAATTAGTCAGTATGAATCGGCCTTTACTACTCGTCCCTTTCTATTTTGGTGGCCAGGATTCTTCATTATCACCATTGCTCTGTGCGTGAACTTCATTGGTGATGGTCTGCGTGATGCATTCGATCCCCGCCAAAGGAGAAGAATCACTAAGAAAGACCGCTTGAGAGCAAAAGTCGATGTCAAGGCAGGTCCTTGATGATGCAGACCAACAAATCCGCCTCCGGCAGTCTCTTAAAAATCTCTGACTTTAATATCGACTTTTGGGTAGATGGCGTGTGGTACCCAGCAGTTATCGATATGAATATGGAGCTAGCGCCAGGCAAAGTCACTGCCATAGTAGGTGAATCGGGTGCTGGAAAATCAACAGTGGCACTGGGGCTCATGTCACTTTTGGCGGCAAATGCTCGGATGTCAGGCTCTGTCATGGTCAAAGATCAAGAGATGCTCAATGCAAAGCCATTATTGCTGCGCAAGTTTCGCGGAAAAGAGGTTGCCTATATATTCCAAGAGCCGATGACGGCACTAAATCCCCTTTTCACGATTGGTTATCAGATAGTGGAGACCTTGCGTAACCACTTTGATATGGGCCCTAAAGAGGCACATGCTCGCGCCCTTGAACTTATTACTATGGTCGATATCCCAGATCCACAGATATCAATCGAGAAATATCCACATCAACTATCGGGAGGTCAGCGCCAGCGGGCGATGATCGCGCAGGCACTGGCATGTGATCCAGGGTTGCTTGTCGCCGATGAGCCAACGACGGCGCTGGATGTGACAGTCCAGGCCGAGATCCTTGATCTGATGCGTGGACTTAAGGACAAACTCAACTCAGCAATTCTGCTTATCACCCATGATATGGGCGTAGTTGCAGATATGGCCGATGAGATCATCGTCATGAAAGATGGGCTAACCGTTGAGAGTGGTACGGCCGACCAAATCTTCAATAGGCCGCGCCACCCCTACACTCGGGAGCTCCTAGCGGCCGTTCCCAAGTTGGGTGCTTCAAAGAAGCGCGTACTTGCCTATAAGGAGAGTTCAAAACCTGCGCCTGTGTTAAAGCTCGAGAATGTCACTATCGAGTATCCCAAGCGCGGGCGGGTTCCAGCATTTGTGGCCGTAAAGAACTTTTCTCTTGAGATCTTCCCGGGTGAGATCGTGGGCCTTGTTGGCGAGTCGGGCTCTGGCAAGACGACCGTGGGCCGTGCATCGATCGGACTTATTCCTATCAAGGAGGGCTCACTTGAGATTGTGGGTAAGGACATCAGTCAGGCATCTCAAAAGGAGCTCTTTGGGATTCGTCGCCATACAGGTATTGTCTTTCAAGATCCAGCCTCATCTCTTAACCCCCGACTTCCAATCGGTGAATCAATTGGTGAGCCGATCTTCCTAGCTAAGTTGGCGAAGGGTCCAGAGTTAGCCAGGATGGTCGAGGAGTTACTTGATCAAGTAGAGCTTCCACGTAGTTATCGAAACCGTTATCCGCATGAGCTCTCCGGTGGTCAGCGACAGCGCGTGGGTATCGCTCGTGCCCTGGCGCTCACTCCGGATCTCTTGATCGCCGATGAGCCGACATCTGCTCTAGATGTCTCAGTACAGGCCCGCTTCCTGGATCTTCTCCAAGAGCTGCAAGGCAAGTTAAACTTTGCCTGCCTCTTTATCTCTCACGACTTAGCCGTTGTGGATATCTTGGCGCACCGCATTGCAGTGATGCAAGACGGCCTGCTCGTTGAGTCGGGCGAGCGTGATCAGATTTTGAAGAGTCCAAAAAATGACTACACCCGGCGCTTGATCTCAGCGGTTCCGGTACCTGATCCTGCAGAGCAACGTATCCGTCGTGAGGCGCGTTTAGCCCTTAAGAAGTAGGGAGTTAGTTGCTCGACTGTCCACTTCGATGAAGGTATCGGCCCAAAAACTCGGCCTTCATATCCATAAAGGTGCCATCGATAAGAGCCTGTCGCATCTGATCGACCAAGCGCACAATAAAGCGCTCATTATGGATCGTCGCAAGTGTTGCAGCAACGAGCTCTCTAGCGCGAAAGACATGGTGTAGATAGGCCCGTGTGTAGTGAGTACAGGTGTAACAGTCACATTCATCATCTATTGGCGTGAAATCGCGCTTATAACCGCTGTTAGAGAGGTTAAAACGCCCTTCCATCGTATAGACAGCACTGGTGCGAGCGATTCTGCTGGCAAGGACACAGTCAAATGTATCGATCCCGTTCTCAACACCTACAAAGAGATCCTCAGGGGCACCGATACCCAGTAAGTGACGTGGCTTGCCCTCGGGCAAGATCTCATTGACCCAGGTGATGATTGTGCCTAACTGGGATTTATCCAATGCCCCACCGATCCCAAAGCCATCAAAGCGCTGACCATCTGATTCAAGGCCCCCTAACTCGGTGGCCGCTCGTTTGCGCAGCTCCTCATACTGGGCGCCCTGGATGACAGCGAAGAGGCCTTGATAAGGCTTGTCGATACGCTCATCGGTCAATCGCTTGTGCTCATCGAGGCACCTAATCGCCCAGGCATAGGTGCGCTCCATCGCCAGAACTTGATAGGCACGCGTGTTGTGCAACGTCGTGCACTCATCAAAGGCAAAGATGATATCGGCACCGATCTTGTGTTGGACCTGCATGGAGACCTCTGGGGTAAATCTATGCATCGAGCCATCCAAGTGAGATTTGAAGGTGACGCCCTCATCATCTACGTGGGCCAGGCGCTCTTTATTCTGTGCGATGACATCATCATCTCGGAAAGTATCGACATCCATCGCCAATACTTTTTTGAATCCAACACCCAGAGATAGAACTTGGAAGCCACCGGAGTCGGTAAGAGTTGGCCCGGGCCAGTTCATGAATGCTCCAAGTCCGCCAGCCTGATCCAAGATCTCAGGACCGGGTTGAAGATAGAGGTGGTAGGCATTTGCCAACAAGGCCTGCGCACCAAGATCTGCCATAGCCTCTGGGAGCACCGCTTTGACACTGGCCCTGGTGCCTACTGGGATGAAGGCAGGTGTGTGAATCAGACCATGTGGTGTATGGATGGTCCCTACACGGGCACGTGAGTGCGATTGTGCATGTGTGATATCAAAGGAGAAGTCCACGAGCTACCAAATCGCAACGCGTTGATGCTCATCTAACCAGAGAGCATCTTTTTCGCTCACATCGAAGGCCTCATAGAATGGCGTGAAGTTCTTAACGATCTGATTACAGCGAAACTCTGCAGGGGAGTGTGGATCTGTTGCGATTCGACGGCGCATCTCTTGGGGGCGCAGCTTTGTGCGCCAGATCTGAGCCCAGGAGAGCATCAAACGCTGTTCACCAGTAAGGCCATCAATGATCGGTGATGGCTTTCCATCCAAGGCGATCTGGTAGGCCTTGAATGCAATCGTCAATCCACCCAGGTCACCGATATTCTCACCGATCGTCAGAGCCCCATTGACCGTGACATCAGGGGCCTCCTGCGGCCTGAGCAGGTCATATTGTGCGATGAGAGCCTTGGTGCGCTCTTCGAAGGCGGCACGGTCCTCATCGCTCCACCAGTTGTTGAGTGCGCCATCTCCATCATATTTCGAGCCTTGATCATCAAAGCCATGACCGATTTCGTGGCCAATGACCGCCCCGATTCCACCGTAATTGACGGCATCATCGTGATCGAGTCCAAAAAATGGTGGCTGCAGGATTGCAGCTGGAAAGACGATCTCATTCATGACCGGGTTGTAGTAGGCATTAACTGTCTGGGGCGCCATAAACCACTCATCGCGATCGACAGGCTTTCCTATCTTTGCCAGTTCACGATCGCGTGCGAACTTTACGACGCGTCCCACATTTCCATAGAGATCATCAGGGCTCGTTTGCAGTGCGCTGTAATCGCGCCACTTATCGGGATAGCCGATCTTAGGGCGGAACTTGTCCAATTTTTCTAACGCCTTTAGCTTGGTTTGCGGACTCATCCAATCAAGCTCATTGATACTTACCCGATAGGCCTCTATCAGATTGGCAACAAGGTCTTCCATACGAGACTTTGCCTGTGCAGGGAAATAACTCTGGACATAGATCTTTCCAACGGCCTCACCCAGTGAGCCTTCGATCATGGATACAGCGCGCTTCCAGCGCTCTCGCAGCTCTGGGGTGCCGCTGAGTGTCTTGCCGTAAAAGTTAAAGTTCTCACCTACGAAGGCATCGCTCATGTAGGGCGCACCTGCACTGATGATGTGCCACTTGAGCCAAGCCCGCCAAGCATCGAGATCAAAACTAGCTAAAAGAACTCCCAGCCCCTCAAAAAATGATGGCTGTTGGATGATCACAGAGTCCAAGACGAGGGATGCAATCTCACCGGCCTCCATATAAAGATTCCAGTCAAATGCCGGCATCAATCCCACGACCTGTGCGCGCACCATCTTGTTATAGGTCAGCGTTGCATCCCGGTTAGTGACCTGATCCCAATGGTGGCTGGCGATACTGGTCTCAAGGGCCATGACCCGTGCAGCGTTTTGTCCCGGTGCTTGCAGGCCTGCTAGCTCGAACATCCTGCTCACATGCTCAAGGAAGGCGGTGCGAATTTCTTCATACTTGTCTTCGCGGTAATAGGCCTCATCGGGAAGGGAGATTCCGCCCTGGCCCAGATACATGATATTGGTGGAGGCATCCTTCTCATCGGCATAGATATAGCTGGCGAATATTCCAGGTACCCCATGTGCCTCAAGCCTGGATAGGGTTCGGGTGAAATCGCTGATAGTTGAGATGAGATCAACTTGGGCAAGGGCTGCGCTGATGGGCGATACACCTTTGGCATTGACCGACTCAGTGTCCATGAAGGAGTGATAAAGATTGGTGAGTTTAGTCGCCTCCTGCGTTCCTGTAGCACTCTCGATGATCTCTCGAACCCGTGCCTCAGATTCAACTCTAAGTTTTACAAATGCTCCATCACTTGCGCGATCTGCTGGAATCTCGGCGGTACTGAGCCAGGCACCATTGAAGTGGCGATAGAGATCATCTTGAACCCGCACAGATATATCCCTGTGGCTCATATCCAGGCCAGAGTTTTGCAATTTCACGGGATCTCTCCTTTTTCACCGATTAACTGAGGCAAAACGCTACCGCACTCACCCGGCTAAACCCACTCGGAGTTTGAGCATCTATATTCACAGGAGGATTCAAGGAGAGAGCGGGCATAAAAAAACCCGCCACATAGAGTGGCGGGTTTTTTTAAGTGATAGTTACTTCTTAGCTGCCTTCTTACGACGGCGCTTCTTTGGAGCAGCTGCTGCTGCCTTCTTACGGCGACGCTTTGGAGCTGCCTTCTTGGCTGCTGCCTTCTTACGGCGACGCTTTGGAGCTGCCTTCTTGGCTGCTGCCTTCTTACGGCGCTTTGGAGCTGCCTTCTTAGCTGCTGCCTTCTTACGGCGCTTCTTTGGAGCAGCTGGTGCTGCTGCCTTCTTACGGCGCTTCTTTGGTGCTGCTTTCTTTGCTGCGGCCACGTACTTCTCCTATCGGAATGGTTCGGATCCGTCACCCAAACCTTTTCATAGACAAGCGTGACACTATTTAGGGCAAATTGCCACCCTGTGAGCGAAATAAATGGGTGCGTGTCGCAATTTCTTTTTGGGGATTTTTTATGTATTCATGAAGATTTGATGAGAAAAAACTTACTCAATCGGGCGAGTTTGATTCTCACGTATTTTTGCAAGAGCAAATTCATTGGTTTTGAGGTCAAATCGCCGAAATTTAGGCATGAAACTCGCCAAAAGCACCACTGCAATCACGCAGATAATGCCTCCTGAGGTCACCGAAAAGGAGAGGCTGGTCACTGCGGCCATGGAGGCTGCACGCATCTGTCCTGCCAAGGGGCCGACTGAGTATGAGAGCAGTTCGATACCGGCCAGTCGACCACGATAGCTATCGGGGATTGTCGCATTCCACATCGTTGATCGAAAGATCGCACTGACCATGTCAGAGGCCCCGGCCAGGGTCAGGAAAATAAGAACAATGAGAAGTGAGTTCCATACCCCGGCCAAGGCGATCGCCGTGCCCCATCCCATCGCCGCCCAGATGATGGCCCGACCATGGTGTGAGTAGTTTTTGGTCCAACCCGATGTCAATGTGATGATGACCGAGCCAACGGTACCTGCGGCATAGAGCAGGCCAAGTGCCCATTGCGCCCCCAGCTCATCTGCCCAAAATGGAATCAATGCAGTTGGCATTGCAAAGAACATCGCCGCAAGATCTACGAGATAACTTCCACATAGATCCTGGCGCTTGAAGGCATAGCGAATACCCTCCATTAAGGCTGCCAGAGATGGCTTTTGGGCCTCTTTTGATGCAGGTATCGAACGCACTCGCGTTAAGAAAATGAGAGAGAGGAGAAAGGTAAGAACATCGGCGGCATATCCCACCGAGATAGAAAATGAGGTAATGAGGATTCCACCGATAGTTGGACCAACGATGACACCTAGCTGCCAGCGAAGACTCATCAAGGCACTTGCCGCCGCCAGATCCTCATGCTCGACTAGTCGTGGAAGGGCTGCATCGGCGCTAGGGCGTTGGAGCCCATTGACTGCGGCAAATAATCCAGCGATGATGTAGATCAGGATCAGATTTGGCTTGGGCAAAAGAGAGTTGATCAGGAGTACTAAGGTCAAGATCAGGGCTCCGGCCTCAGTCGCCCAGACCATCTTTTTGCGGTCCACATAATCGGCTAAGACCCCACCGTAGAGGCCAAAGACAATCAGGGGCACGATCTCAACTACTGCGCTCAGGGCCACAGCCACATATGAGTTGGTCATCTCTTTGATCTGAAAAGGTATGGCCACGTAGGTGATCATCGAGCCAAAGTAGGTAATGAGCCCTGAGGCCCATAAATTGCGAAAATCCCTTGATTTTTTCAGGGGCGCAAGATCTATCGCAATACCTGCCATGGCCGCGAGTTTACTTGTAGCTCTGGCCGGCTCCGGGAAACTCCCCATTTCTCACATCGGCTGCAAACTCAGTGGCCGCATCCAGCATCTCAGCGCGTAGATTGCGATAGGCCTTGGCCAACTTGGGAGGATTTTTGGTAAGCCCCATCAGATCGGTCCAGACCAAGACCTGGGCATCACAGTTAACACCGGCCCCGATTCCAATGGTGGGGATAGATAATGCCGCAGTGATCTTTTGCGCTAACTCGGCCGAGATAAGTTCAAGAACTATTGCAAAGGCGCCGGCCCTTTCGATGGCGCGCGCGGCATCGAGAATCACATCGCCATCTTTGCGGCCCTGGACTCGATAACCACCCAACTGATGAAGTGATTGTGGAGTAAGGCCCACATGGCCCATCACAGGAATCCCAGAGGCAACGAGTTTTTCGATGGTTTTTATATGGGCACCCTCTAGCTTGACACCCATGGCCCCGGCCTCTTTAAAGAAACGAATACTGGTGGCAAGGGCGAGTTCAGGACTCGCCTCATAGGATCCAAAGGGCAGATCGGCGATAACCAGCGCCTGTGATGATGCCCTGACTACAGCGCGCACCATCGGAATCAACTCATCAACGCACACTGGAATTGTGTTTTCATGGCCAAGAAAGTTATTTCCTGCACTATCGCCGACGAGTAGAACCGGGATACCGGCCTCATCAAAGATTTCGGCCGTCATCTGCTCATAGGAGGTGAGCATCACCCATTTCTCAGCGCGCTTTTTCGCAGCCGCCAAATCCAAGATCGTGGTGCGACGATGCTGCTGGCCGCCGTATAAGGCCTCCATGTGATGTCCTCTCCTCGGTGCCGCCATATGGCTGGTCCCCGGGTACATCCACAAGGGTACCCCTGTTACTCTTGAAAAATGAAGCTGCGCCTGGCCCTGGCTCAGATCAACCCCACTGTGGGAGATCTTGAGGGAAATAGCGAGCTGATCGCAGCATCGATCGCCTCGGCCCAGAGCGCTCGCGCGCATCTAGTGCTCTTTCCCGAGATGATGGTGACGGGCTATCCAGTTGAGGATCTGGCGCTGCGGCCATCCTTCCAATCGGCAAGTAAGGCCATGATCGCAAAGATCGCATCCTGCGTGAGCGCGCAGATCGTTGCAGTGGTGGGTTATCTGGAGACCTCAGATGAAGGTAAGCCCCAGAACGCCGTTGCAATCATCCATGATGGTGAGATCAAGGCCCGCTACGTCAAACGCCACCTGCCCAACTATGGCGTCTTTGATGAGTTCAGGAACTTCACCGCCGGTGACTCCTCCCTTGTGGTTCGCATTCATGGCGTCGATGTGGCTATCGCAATCTGTGAGGACATCTGGCACTCATTGGCCGAATTGGCCGATCGCACACCTGGCTTGGTTGTGGTCCCCAACGGCTCACCGTACGAACGAAATAAAGATGATCTGCGATTGGCCCTTGTGCAAAAACGCGCCCGCCAAGTCGGTGCCCCTTTGGCCTATGTCAACATGACAGGGGGCCAGGATGATCTCGTCTTTGATGGCGATTCAATCGTTGTTGATAAGGAGGGCACTCTCATCGCTCGAGCCCCGCAGTTTGATGATCTTGTGATGTTTGTCGACGTCGAGTGCGTCACAAACTCCTCACGGCCCGATCTGCTCATCTCTAGCGATGTAGGTGCATCCTTGGAGAGCATCACTTCGGTGATCGCAGCTCGCTTAAGTGATGAGGGGCAGATCTGGAAGGCTCTGGTGGTTGGCCTGCGTGATTACATCTCAAAGAATAGATTCACATCCGTTGTGTTGGGATTATCGGGTGGAATTGATTCGGCCCTGGTCGCTGCCATCGCTATCGATGCCGTTGGCGCAAAAAACGTGTATGGCGTTGCCATGCCGAGCAAATACTCCTCATCGCATTCACTTGAGGATGCCCAGGCCCTTGCCGATGCAACAGGCATTCATTTTCGCAAGCTGCCTATCGCAGCGATGGTCGATGGATTTATGAACACTCTACATCTCTCTGGCTTGGCTGAGGAGAATCTACAGGCGAGGGTGCGGGGCACCAGCTTGATGGGGATCTCTAATGCCGAGGGCCATATCGTCCTTGCGACGGGAAATAAGAGTGAGCTCGCAGTTGGATATTCGACTCTGTATGGCGATGCCGTGGGCGGCTTTGCACCTATCAAAGATATTTACAAGAGCGATGTTTGGGCATTGGCCCGATGGCGAAACGAGCAGGCCCGGCTATCGGGTCTGACCCCACCGATTCCGCAGCGCTCCATCACCAAAGAGCCCAGCGCAGAGCTGCGCCCCGATCAGAGGGACACAGACTCCCTTCCCGATTACCTGCTGCTCGATAAAGTGTTGCGCCTCTATGTCGATGAAGATCATGGCTATGAACTCTTGGTCAAAGATGGTTTTGAGCCAGAGCTGATCACTCGTGTCATCGCCCTGGTGGATAGGGCCGAGTACAAGCGCCGCCAATATCCACCTGGTACCAAGGTCTCATCTCGCGCCTTTGGAAAAGATCGCCGATTACCGATGACATCGGGTTGGAGTCAGTCCTAAATCCGCGAATTACTTGCAACTCGCATTAATCTGCATCAGAGATAAACTTATGTCTATGATCTTGATAATCCTCTGGCTCTTTACGCGTAACCGGATAGTCGATTTCTGCATATTCGCCTCCTGTACTTCCTGAGGATTCTCTCACCTTATCTGCTTGAAATTCTTTGAACCATGTCACTTTATTTCTAGGGAGAATGATGAAAACTTTTAGCACAATCACCCAGGCCTTTGGAAACACACCTCTTGTGCGTATCAATAAGATCAACGATGGCTCAGCGGGCAACATCTATGCAAAACTCGAGTTCTACAACCCGACCTCTTCGGTGAAAGATCGTCTAGCAATTGCGATGATTGATGCCGCAGAGGCCAGCGGGGAGCTCAAGCCTGGTGGCACCATCGTTGAGGCGACATCGGGAAATACTGGAATTGCAGTTGCTATGGTCGCTGCAGCACGTGGATACACATCGATTTTTACGATGCCTGAATCCGTCTCAAAGGAGCGTCGCAAGCTAATTCGCGCATTTGGCGCAGAGCTTGTGCTAACTCCAGCGGGTGAGGGGATGAAGGGGGCCGTTGCAGCCGCTGAGAAGCTAGGCACTTCAGGTGCGGTCTTAGTCCGCCAATTTGAGAATGGGGCCGGCCCTGCAATTCACTATGCGACAACGGGGCCCGAGATCTGGCGAGATCTCGATGGAGAGGTGGATGCCTTCATCTGCGGTATTGGCACAGGTGGAACCATTACCGGTGCAGGTCGTTTCCTGAAAGAGAAGAACCCAGAGTTGAAGGTATTTGGGGTCGAGCCTGCAGCATCACCGATTCTCAATGGTGGAGAGCCCGGGCCTCATCCCATCCAGGGAATCGGCGCAAATTTTATTCCTAACGTGCTCGATCGCAGCGTTTATGATGAGATCTTGGATGCCTCGGCTGCCGATGCCATTAAATATGCACGTCGAGCTGCAGCCGAAGAGGGAATTCTTGCCGGTATCTCATCTGGTTCGACTTTGTGGGCTGCGACCCAGGTTGCAGCCCGTCCTGAGTTCGCAGGTAAGAACATCGCAGTTATCTGTGCATCTGCAGGAGAGCGGTATCTATCGACCATTCTCTATGAGGATTTGGCGGATTAATCGATGAGCTTTCTCTCTCGGATCTTCGAGGATCTCGACAATGCAATCAGCCATGATCCGGCGGCGCGCAATCGAGTTGAGGTTGCCCTTACCTATCCAGGTGTGCATGCAATCTGGGGCCATCGGATATCCCACTTTCTCTGGAGCCATGGCCTGAAGTTGATCGCTCGTATGCACTCAAATCTGCTTCGATCAACTACTGGAATCGAGATTCACCCAGCGGCCAGGATTGGTCGGCGTTTCTTCATCGATGACGGCATGGGAGTCGTTATCGGAGCAACGGCGATCATCGGTGATGATGTGATGTTCTACCACGATGTGACCCTTGGGGCTCGTGGCATCGAGCAGGGGAAGCGTCATCCAACTATCGCTAATAATGTAATCATCGGTGCAGGCGCCAGGGTCCTTGGAAATGTCACTGTGGGCCAGGGCTCACGAATCGGCGCAAATGCAGTCATCACAACGAACTTGGCACCAAAGACTGTGCTGGATAAGGCTGATTTCTTCGTTATTTAACGGTTTTAATGCTCTGTAACATGCTCGTAACCTTGCTTTGCAAGGATAAGGAACATGTCCCCAGAGATGAGCAAGCAGCAGGAGTTTGTTCTTCGCACGATAGAAGAGCGCAATATTCGTTTCATCCGTCTATGGTTCACCGATGTCTTGGGCTTTTTAAAGTCAGTTGCGATAGCACCTGCTGAGCTAGAAAATGCATTTGATGAGGGCATTGGCTTTGATGGCTCGGCAATCGAAGGCTTCGCACGTGTGAGTGAGTCAGATATGTTGGCCAAGCCGGATCCATCAACCTTTTCGATCCTGCCATGGCGCACAGAGGCCCCAGGGGCGGCGCGGATGTTCTGTGATATCACGATGCCAGATGGAAATCCCTCTCCTGCCGATCCGCGCAATGTTTTGCGCCGTACATTAGATAAAGCAGCGGCGATGGGTTACACCTGTTACACGCACCCTGAAATTGAGTTCTTCCTATTCAAGTCGATGCCAGAGGCAGGTATCGCTCCAATACCCGTAGATCAAGGTGGATACTTTGATCATACCCCTTCGGTCGTGGGACACGACTTTCGTCGTCAAGCGATAACTTTGCTAGAGGCGATGGGTATCAGCGTCGAGTTCTCTCATCATGAAGCAGGCCCCGGTCAGCAGGAGATAGACCTGCGTGATGCCGATGCGCTGACAACGGCCGATAACATTATGACCTTTCGACACGTCATCAAGGAAGTCGCCATGGATCAAGGCTTTTATGCCTCCTTCATGCCAAAGCCTTTTACCAACCACCCAGGCAGTGGCATGCATACCCACGTCTCCTTATTTAAGGGTGAGGAGAATGCTTTCTATGATGGGAGTGCCCAGTACAACCTGTCGCACGTTGGTAGATCCTTTATCGCGGGCATCATCAGACATGCTCCTGAGATAACTGCGATTACCAATCAATGGGTGAACTCGTATAAGCGCCTTCATGGAGGGGGAGAGGCTCCAGCGGTGATCAACTGGGGGCCAAGTAACCGCGGTGCATTGGTGCGACTTCCGATGTACAAGCCGGGTAAGGAGAACTCAACGCGAATCGAGTTTAGATCCCCCGATACTGCATGCAATCCATATCTGGCATATGCCCTGATGCTGGGCGCGGGATTACAGGGAGTCCAAGAGAGTTATGTTTTGAGTGACTCCAGTGATCCAATCTCTCTGCCAACTGATCTTAATGAGGCGATTGCACAGATGGAGCGGAGCGATCTGGTGCGTGAGACTTTAGGAGAGCATGTATTTGAATATGTTCTTCTCAATAAGCGCGCTGAATGGCTTGAATACAGCCGACAGGTGAGTGCTTACGAACTCGATAGGTATTTGCCAGTTCTCTAGGCTTGGGGCTACCCTTAGCCCATGATGCGCAGTCTCCTTCTTAGCTGCCGTGGCGGGGTCAAATAACCGATCCCCTCGCCGCGGGGTTTGTCGTATCGGTACAAACCCCGAGCCCATAAGGAGCAGCACATGAACTTCCCGAAACAGTCTCCATCGACGATGCCAGTGCATCGCTATGAGCCCTTTCACCCCATAGATCTTCCCGATCGCACCTGGCCATCCAAGAAGATGACACAGGCCCCAAAGTGGTGTTCGGTGGATCTGCGTGATGGGAATCAAGCGCTTATCGATCCGATGGATACCCCTCGTAAGTTGGCGATGTTCAAACTTTTAGTGGCGATGGGCTATAAAGAGATAGAGGTCGGCTTCCCGAGTGCATCTGCGACCGACTTTGATTTCGTGCGCAAGATTATTGAGGAGAATCTCATCCCAGATGATGTGATTATCCAGGTTTTGACTCAGGCTCGCGAGGTGCTCATCAAGCGTACCTTTGAGTCCATCAAAGGCGCCAAGCAGGCGATCGTTCACCTCTATAACTCGACCTCAACTCTGCAGCGCCGAGTCGTATTTGGTCTAGATAAAGAGGGCATCAAAAAAATAGCAACTGATGCGGCCCAGATCTGTCTAGATCTAGTGCCAACCCTTCCTGAAACGAGGATCTCTTTCGAGTACTCACCTGAGTCATACACCGGCACAGAGCTTGAGTTCGCCGTTGAGGTCTGTAACGCAGTCAATGATATCTGGAAACCTACTCCAAGTTGGAAGACGATTATGAATCTACCAGCCACAGTGGAGATGGCAACACCTAATGTCTATGCAGACTCTATCGAGTGGATGTGCCGTAACATAAACAATCGTGAGAGCGTCATCATCTCGCTGCATCCACACAATGATCGAGGAACAGGAGTTGCAGCCGCTGAGCTGGGTTATCTAGCCGGCGCCGATCGCATCGAAGGAACATTATTTGGTAATGGTGAGCGCACGGGCAATGTCTGCCTTGTGACCCTTGGAATCAACTTAGTGACCCATGGCATCGATCCACAGATTGATTTTTCACAGATTGATGATGTGCGTCGAACAGTGGAGTATGCCAATCAATTGCGTGTCCCTGAGCGCCATCCATATGGAGGTGACCTGGTTTTCACCGCTTTTTCTGGCTCTCATCAAGATGCGATTAAAAAAGGCTTTGATCATATGGCAACAGATGCAAAGAGTGCTGGTAAGCAGGTGCGTGATCACACATGGGCCGTTCCTTATCTGCCGATTGATCCGATGGATATCGGGCGAAACTACGAGGCCGTGATCCGCGTCAACTCCCAGTCTGGCAAGGGTGGCGTTGCATATCTGATGAAGAATGAGCACCACTTAGATTTACCGCGTCGCCTGCAGATCGAGTTCTCAAAAATAATCCAGACCAAGACCGATATTGAGGGCGGAGAGATCAGCGTCGAAGAGTTGTGGAGTATCTTCGAGGATGAATATCTCCCCACACAGGGCGCACCATGGGGGCGTTTTCGCCTTAAAGCTCTGAGCCAAACATCTGTCCTGGGTGAAGATGTCTTTTTGAGTGTCTCACTCACCGATCGTGGGCAGGTGCACGAACTCAAGGGCCAAGGCAATGGCCCAATCGCAGCCTTCTGCAATATTGTGCAAGAGTATGGAGTCGATGTTCGGGTCCAGGATTACTACGAGCACGCCTTGTCTGCCGGTGGAGATGCCTCTGCAGCTGCATACCTTGAGTGTTCAATAGATGGAGATATTTTTTGGGGTGTTGGAATCGATCCAAACACCACAACGGCATCACTCAAAGCGGTCGTGTCTTCGATAAACCGCGCAATTCGCTAATTCACGCACTACCTTTACCCATATGAGCGTGTATCGAGATGAGGCTATCGTCTTGCGTACTCAGAAATTGGGTGAGGCCGATCGCATCATCACCATGCTCACTCGAGATCATGGGCGAATCCGTGGGGTTGCCAAAGGTGTGCGCCGCACGAAATCGAAGTTTGGTGCCCGTCTTGAACCGGGCAGTCATGTAGACATCCAGCTCTACACCGGTAAGGTCTTTGACACTATCACTCAGGTTGAGGCGCTCATGAACTATGGCGAGGCACTGACACAGGATTATCAGCGCTGGACGGTCGCCTCAGCGATATTGGAGGCGGCCGAGCGATTTACTAGTCAAGAGAAGGAGCCCTCCTTGCAAGAGTTCGCATTGGTCGTCGGTGGGATGAGGGCGCTGGCTCAAAATCGCTATGAGCCATTATTGATCCTCGATGCCTTTTTGTTGCGATCATTGGCAGTAGCAGGCTACGCCCCATCCATGACGATCTGCTCGAGCTGTGAGTCACCCGGTCCACATCGTTATTTCTCACTGGTTGGCGGGGGCTCGGTCTGTGCCGACTGCAGACCTTCGGCATGTGCAACCCCTGCTCCTGAAACACTCCAACTGATGGGTGCGCTGCTGAGCAGTGATTGGGATGTTGCCAGTGCAAGTGAGGTAAAGTCGCGACGAGAGGCTAGTGGTCTGATTGCAGCTTATCTACAATGGCACCTCGAACGTGGACTTCGTTCTTTACCGATGGTGGAGCGGGTATGACAATAAAAATTCCTCATCATGTTGCGATCGTGATGGATGGCAATGGTCGTTGGGCAAAAAAGCGCGGATTAGCGCGCACGGCAGGACATGAGGCCGGTGAGGCCGCACTCTTTGATGTGATTGAGGGTGCGATTGAGTTCGGAGTAAAAGAGGTCAGTGCCTATGCATTCTCAACAGAGAATTGGCGACGCTCACCGGAAGAGGTGAAGTTCTTGATGGGTTTTAACCGTGATGTCATCAGGCGTCGTCGCGATCAGATGAATGAGATGGGTGTGAGGGTGCGCTGGGTGGGTCGGCCAAAGCGCCTCTGGAGTAGCGTGATCAAAGAGCTAGAAGAGGCCGAAGAGTTGACTAAAAAAAATAAGGTTCTCAGCCTCAATATGTGTGTCAATTATGGTGGGCGTTCAGAGATTGTTGATGCTGCCGCCGATCTCGCCATAGATGTCAAACGTGGAAAGATCAAGGTCGATGCCATTACCGAAAAGCTCTTTGCTCAGTATTTAGACTCTCCGAAGATGAGTGATGTCGATTTGTTCTTGCGCTCATCGGGGGAGCAGCGCACCAGTAACTTCCTGCCGTGGCAGAGCGTCTATGCCGAGTTCGTATTTATGGATGTGCTATGGCCAGATGTCACACGCAAAACTCTATGGAGAGCGATCGAGGAGTATTCAGCCAGAGATCGTAGATTTGGCAAGGCTTAGCACCTAGCAATTGGGGCAAAATCCCTAGATCTCTGCCGTGTGCGCCATATCTTGATAGCCAAACTCCTGGGCCATCATCTTGGCTCAAATACGCCAAGTGCGAGCAAGAGATCGAGAGATGGATCAAGGATCAGATGGACTCGAGTATGAACGCCTATGGCGAGTATGCCTTGAGCACTTTGCCTCTATCTCCCATGGGCGAATCGGCGAGTCCTCTCAAATCTTGGTCTGTAGATCTTTCTGCTAGCCAAAGGTGGCAGAGCAAAAAATAATAATTATTATCAATTTCAACCCATAGAATTGTGGCATGCATGCGATCGCCCGCTTTTCCTGCCCTCTGGCCCAGGCCGGGCAGTTCAGGGCCGATTTGGCCAGCGCCCACAAGGTGCTCTCAGGCTGCCCAGGATATGTGCGTGGAGAGTTTGGCCAGAACCTAGATGATCCAACCCTCTGGTCGCTGGTAACCCACTGGGAGAGCGTTGGTTCATATCGCAGGGCCTTGAGCAGCACGCCTGCCAAGTTAGAGGTGATGCCAATTCTGGCCCGTGCAATCGATGAACCAGGGGCCTATGAGTAAACTTTGAGGCAATGAAAGCAACGCAAGTTGCTTTTCGCCGACAGCCAGCCGGATGGGCAAGCCCATTTTCCCCGGCTCTTGAATTCGCCGGATGAGGTAGTGATGGCAACGGATCGTTTAGAAAATATCGTATCTCTTGCAAAGCGCCGAGGTTTTGTCTATCCCTCCTCTGAAATCTATGGTGGACTTCGAGCCTCGTGGGATTACGGTCCACTGGGAGTCGAGCTCAAGAACAACGTCAAGCGTCAATGGTGGAACTCCATGGTCATGGGTCGCGAGGATGTTGTCGGTCTTGACTCATGTGTCATCTTATCCAAAGAGGTCTGGGAGGCATCGGGCCACGTTTCAACTTTTAGTGATCCATTGACCGAGTGCACCGCGTGTCATAAACGCTATCGCGCCGATCACTTGATGGAGGCTTATGAGGCAAAACATAAGAAAGCCGCGACCTCCTTGTCTGAATTAAACTGTCCATCGTGTGGCAACAAGGGCCAGTTCAGCGAGCCAAAACAGTTCAGCGGAATGCTCAAGACCTATCTCGGTCCAGTAGAGGATGAATCAGGTCTTGCATACTTGCGACCGGAGACTGCTCAGGGAATCTTCATCAACTTTGATCAGGTGATGACCACATCACGTAAAAAACCTCCCTTTGGAATCGGCCAGATTGGAAAATCTTT
>SXGT01822397.1_pt1 | contig 110002 bp, 69 predicted proteins | sample 3176221 | NCBI WGS metagenome assembly SXGT01 (sample SAMN11356862, study PRJNA531348) | freshwater metagenome | isolation source: freshwater sample F1-120 | place: China: Fuxian Lake, Yuxi | collected 2017-12-25 | reverse complement strand
GCGAGCGCGGCGGCGGCGGCGGCGATGCGCCCTCTGCGTGGCGGCGCGCGCGGGTCGCCGCCGCGCTCGCCCTGGCCGTGGCGCTGCTCGGCTGGCACGGCGCGCAGAAGACCTCCGAGGCTCTGGAGGTGGGCAGCGACCGCGGGGTGGACTCGATCGGGTGGCTCAAGCAGTTCGTCGACCAGACGACGCAGATCGGCCTCTACCTCAGGGGCGCCTACCCCCCCGAGACGACGCTGGCCACCACGGCCGCCGGCGTCATCCCCTATTACTCCCGGATGCGCACCCTGGACCTGCTGGCCCTCAACGACGTCCACGTCGCCCACGAGGTCCCCGCGACCGGGCCCAGGCCCGGACACGGCAAGTCCGCCCCGGAGCCCTACGTCCTGCAGTGGCGCCCCGATCTCCTCATCCGACACCCCCGGATGTCCGCGACACCCCCGCAGCCCTCCCCGAGCGAGCGCCGTTACTGGGCCGCGCGCAATTACAAGTTCATGCACGCCCGTGTCCCCGGCCTCGATCCCCCCTACTGGGCCTGGTTCGAGTCCATCGAGTGACGGCGACAGCGCCGCCGCTGCCTCGCCCTGCGGGGCGCGCAGATCAGACGACGGGGCCGCCGCTGCCACGCCCCTGCGGGGGCGCGCAGATCACATCGAGGGAGTTCTGGAGGGGCTCAGGCGGCCTGATCGCGCCAGAGGAAGGGCCGCCACAGCTCGGGCGTGCTGCGGGTCAGGAGGGTCTTGCCGACGACGGGCAGCCAGCTGGGCTTGACGGGCTTCTTGAGCAGCGCCATGCCGGCCTCGTTCGGCGTCTGGTTGCCCTTCTTGCGGTTGCAGGGCACGCAGCAGGTCACGATGTTGGTCCAGGTCGTCTTGCCCCCCCGGCTGCGCGGCTGGACGTGATCGTAGGTCAGCTCGCCCTCGCTCTCGGGCTGGTCGCCGCAGTACTGACACTGGTGCCTGTCGCGCGCGTAGATGCTGGTGCGGTTGAAGCGCACCGCGCTCTGGCGCTGGCGCACCCGCTGGACGAGCTTGACGACCGCCGGCAGCAGGATCGACGCGGTCGCGCTTCGGATCTCGCGCTCGTAGTTGACCAGCACCTCCACCTTCTCCAGCACCAGCAGCGTGATCGCCCGCTGCCATGAGATCACCAGCAGCGGCTCGTAGCTGGCGTTGAGCAGCAATGTCCTGTCCATTCACCACCGCGAAGACATGAGCGCTCGCCTTGAGCCTGCCGCACCACGACGCCGCGCTCGACTCTGACCCTGGGCCTCATCAACCCAGAGCAGAGAGTAGGTCCGCCTGGGCCGCGGTTCAAGAACGCCGGTGACGCCCCGCGCGCTTCCCGCGGCGAAGGGCGGCCCCAACATCGTCGCAAACTATTGGATTTTATAGATTTTCGAGCTTCGGCGGGGTGGCGATGGAGATGACGCCCTGATCGGTCAGGCTGGAGGCCTTGTCGCGCACACCCTCCGTGATGAAGCCCAGCAGGTTCATGTTGCTCAGGATGTTGCGCATCTTGGTGCGCCTGTCGATGGGGATCATGCGCTTGGAGTAGAGGCGGATGAAGTGGTCGGGGTTGGGCAGGATGCTGCCGAGGAAGACGGCCTCGCGCAGCGAGAGCCGGTCGGCCTTCTTGCAGAAGAGCACCCGGCTGGCGTCGTGGAGGCCGTAGATGTCCGGGCCGAGGTGGAGCATGCTGAGGTAGATCTCCAGGATGCGCGACTTGGGGATCTCGCGCTCCAGGTGCCAGGTCAAGAAGACCTCCTGGAGCTTCCGGCTGACGGTCCTGTTGTGGTTGAGGAAGAGGTTCTTGATGACCTGCTGGCTGATGGTGCTGCCGCCGCGGGTCAGCCGTCCGGCCTCGACGTTGCGGATCAGCGCGATCTTGATCCCGGCCATGTCAAAGCCGTGGTGCTCGAAGAAGCGGGCGTCCTCGGCGCTCGTGATCGCCTGGGGCACGACCTCGGGCAGCTCCGAGAGCACCACCCAGCCCGGGTGGCCCGGGCCGATGGTGCGCTTGTCCGGCAGCCCGTTGGCCACCAGCGAGAAGTCGCCCTTGAGCTGGGGGATGGGCGAGCGCGGGCCGGTCTGGACGATCTGCACGTCGTCCACGTCCAGCTGGACGTCCAGGGCCGTGTCGTCGAGGCTGCGGGTGTCGACCTTGAGCTTGAAGACCCCGCCGAAGTGCCCCCCGAGACGGTAGCCCTGGAGCATGGGGATGAGCGCCGACGGGATGCCTTCGAGCGCCTCCTGGGCCGTGATGCGCGGCGCCCTGGCGTCCAGCGTCAGCTCCCAGTGATCCCCGGCGGTCAGCAGCCGCCCCGTCGTCTCGACCCGCAGCGCCCCCGTGCGCAGGATCCCGTCCGAGAGCGTGAGCACGCCGCTGTCCAGGTCCGCCCGCACGTGCATCTTCGCCCCGACGTTGACCGCCTTGAGCTCCTCCTGGGCCAGGATCGGCGCCCTGAGCGTCCCGTCGGCCAGATCCAGATCGGTGTGCAGCTCGACCGTCCCCAGGTCGGCCCGCACGTCCAGCAAGACCGTCCCGCTCAGACGCCCCGAGCGCAGATCGACGTGCCGCTCCAGCGCCTCCGGGGTCAGCGGCGTGTAGGGATCCACCGGCACGTCGCTGACCTTGGCCGTGACCTCGAGCCGCTCCTTGCGCGCGTCCCAGCGCGCCGTCGCGCTCCCAAGCCCCAGCGCCCCGTGGAAGTCCACACCGGCCACCAGCCGCTGCGTCATCCGATCGTAATCCACCCGCGCGTCGCCCAGAGGCACGCGGTGCTGATCCAGGCCCGGCAGCGCCGTCATCAGCGCCACGTCGCGGCTGGCGACCGCGATCCGCTCCGGCGTGCGCGACAGGCTGATCTCACCGACCTCCAGGCCCGTGATCCGCGGCCGCCCCTGCTGACCGCCGCCCGCCACGCTCCACGGCAGCTGCAGATCCACCCCGTCGATCCGCGCGTCCCTGAGCGCGATCGCCGCAGGCCACACGAGCGCCACGCCCCGCGCCTCGATCCTGGCCTCGGCCAGCCTCGGCTCGTCGATGTGCCGCCCAAGCACGTCCGCCAGCGCGTGCCGCCGCTCCCAGATGACCTCCAGCCGCCCCACGCGGGCCGGCGCCGTAAACTCGCCCTCCAGCACGCCCGGGCTGTAGCCGACCAGGTTGATGTCCCCCTTGATCAGCCCCGTCACCGACGCCCCGCGCGACTCTCGCCCCACCCTCAAGCGCCGGCTGTCAAAGACCACGTCCGGGATCCGCGCCGCCCTGTCCTCGATCCTCACGTGCGCGTCGATCAGCTCCACCTCCGGCAGCCTCGACAGCCCCTCCACGCCGCTCGAAACAACGCCCGAGGCCTCGACCGAGGCGGCGCCCGAGGCCTCGCCCGAGGCGCCCTCCCCTGCCCCGCCCCGCAGCCGACGGATGAGCGCCAGGTCCCCCTGCTCGCCCTCGCCGAGCACCACGTTGAGCTCCACACCCCGAAGCACGATCCTCGCGGGCCACGCCTCGCCGGTCAGCGCCGCGAGCAGATCCGGGTAGACCTCGACCCGCTCGACCGCCAGCCACAGCGAGCCGCCGTCGTCCGGCCGCCGCACGATGACGTTGTGCAGCGCCACGCCCGTGAGCCCGACCGGCTCGACGTCGCTGCGCACCACCCGCACCCCAGAGCGCTCGCGCAGCTCGGCCAGCCGCGCGTCGAGCACCCCTCCCGCGACGCTCTCGGTCCGCACCAGCCACATCGCCCCGACCAGCGCGATCAACAGCGCCGAGGCCACGATCGCGATCCTGGCCGCGCGCCGCCTCGACGCGCGCGAAGGCGCCGCCACCCCGACACCGTCGAGCGCGAATCCCCCCGATGTTGTCTCAACATGCTCCATCGAACGCCTCGGATCCCGTCCAGCGCCGCCTTCGTCAAGGCGCAAACACATCCTTCGGGGCTAACACGGCTTCACAGAGCGCGCAAAAAGATAGCCCGCCCTCAAAACCCGCCCCCTGGCCAAGAAGCCATCCCCCTCCATCGACGCCGCCCTCACCCTCCACATCCGCCCGCCCGTCAACCCTGGCCGACGACGGCGGCGGCTGGGATCTCAAGGCGCACGACCTGATGGCCCGGCGAGGCGGCCCACCGCGATCGATGCCCACGCTCGTCCTTCGAAGGCTTGACACCGATGTCTCAAATGTCTAATTCTAGCCGCGAGCCTGTGTCCAGTATGTCGGCATTGGAGATCTATGAAGCTCTTGACCACCACCGAAGCCGCCAGCCGCTGCGGCGTCTCTCCCCGAACGGTTCTGCGCTGGCTGACCAGCGGCGAATTCGACGGCGTGCTCACCCCGGGCGGCCATTGGCGCGTGAGGGAATCGGACCTCGCCGCGTTCGAAGCGCGATCGAAGCCCGCCCCCGCGCCGCCCGCGCCCACCCTGCGAGTCCTCCTCGTCGAGGACGAACCGACCGAAGCCGCCGCTCTGGCTCGGCTCGTGGCGTTCTTGGCGCCGGGAGCGCGCATCGAGCTGGCGGAGGACGGCCTTGCGGCTGGGCTGCTGCTGGGGATGACACTTCCGCACGCGGCGTTCATCGACATCCAGATGCCTCACCTGGACGGCATCGATGTGATCCGGCGCGCACGGAACATCGCCGAGCTTTCGCACACCCGCTTCGTCGCGGTGAGCGGGCATCTGACGGCCGAGCGCGTCCAGGCCCTCGACGAGCTGTGCGTCGAGGATGTGCTGAGCAAGCCGGTCGATGCCGGCGCCGTGCAGCAGATCCTCGCGGCGTGTGAAGCAGACAAGACACGGTCGGAGGTGCTTTGATGTCATCCGCTGAACAATTGAAGGAAGAAGCACGCCTCGCCGCCCTGCACCGGTACTCGGTGCTCGACACGGTGGAGGAGGACGCCTACGACGACATCACCGCGCTCGCGTCCAGCCTCTGCGGAAAGCCCATCGCGCTCATCTCGCTCGTGGACGAACACCGCCAATGGTTCAAGAGCCACCGCGGGCTGGGCGCGCGCGAGACGCCGCGCGAGATCGCGTTCTGCGCGCACGCCATCGAAGGCACCGAGGTCTTCGAAGTGAAGGACGCCACCCACGATCCCCGCTTTGCCAACAACCCGCTGGTCGCGGGGAACCCTCACGTTCGCTTCTACGCCGGAGCGCCCCTTGAGACACCCGACGGTCACAACATCGGCACTCTGTGCGTCGTCGACCACGAGCCCGGGGAACTGACGCAGGCGCAACGAGAGGATCTGGCCCGCCTGGCTCGCACCGTCATCAACCTCCTCGAACTCCGCCTCTCCAGGGAGGAAGCCCTGGAGAGAGCTCGCGAGGTTCGCGATCTCTACGACGGGGCGCCGTGTGGCCACCACTCTCTGGACGAGCGCGGGATCTTCGTCGCGATCAACGCGACCGAACTCGGCTGGCTGGGCTACGACCCTTCGGAGGTCGTGGGCAGCATGAAGTTCACCGACCTGCTCACCGAGGCAGGCCAAAAGACCTTCGAAGAGAGCTTCCCGCGCTTCAAGGCCGAGGGACACATCGAGCATCTGGAGTTCGAGCTGCGGCGCAAGGATGGGAGCCTCTTTCCCGTCTTGTTGAGCGCGACCGCGGTGTTCGATGAGGAGGGCGCGTTCTTCCAGAGCCGCTCGACGATCGTCGACATCACCGAGCAGGTTCGACTGAGAGCCGAGCGCGACCGGTTGTTCGATACGAGCCCCGACATGCTCTGCACCGCGAGCCTGGAGGGCTACTTCCTCGACCTCAACCCGGCCTTCGAGCGAACGCTGGGATGGAACGGGCACGAGCTCTTGTCGCAGCCTTTCCTGGACTTCGTGCACCCCGACGATCGGGCGTCGACCCTTGCTGAGCTCGAGCACCTCGGGGAGGGGCAGCGGACGCTCCACTTCCACAACCGCTACCAATGCAAGGACGGCACCTGGCGGAATCTGTCGTGGAACGCCACCCCCGATCCGGACAAGGGCATCGTTTATGCGGCGGCGCGCGACGAAACCGACATCCTCGCCGCGCGCGAGGCGCTCCGCGCGAGCGAGCAGCAGCACAGGGTGACGCTGAGGTCCCTCGGAGACGCCGTCATCGCGACCGACGCCGAGGGCCGGATCACCTTGCTCAACCCGGTCGCCGAGGCGCTCACCGGCTGGTCCGAGCCCGAGGCGCTCGGGCGACCGGCCGCCGAGGTCTTCGACATCGTGCACGAGGAGACGCGCAAGCCCGCGCTGTCGCCGATCGATGATGTGCTCGCCTCGGGCACCCCGCACGAGCTCGCGAACCACACCGCGCTGATCGCCCGCGATGGGACCGAGCGGTCCATCGAGGACAGCGCCGCGCCGCTCCTGGACCCGCAGGGGAACCTCACCGGCGTGGTCCTTGTGTTCCGAGACGTGACCGAGACGCGGGCGGCTCGCAAGGCTCTGCGGCTGCGCGAGGAGCAGTATCGACTCGCGCTCGAGGCCAGCGATCTGAGCACCTTCGACTGGGACATGGCCACCGGCGACTTCCGGGTCGACGCCAACTTCCGACGATTCCTGGGTCGCGGGTTGGAGCGAGTCGACGATGTCGAGAAGACCGCGCAGGACTACATCTGGCCCGATGACGTCCAGACCTTGCTGGCCATGCTCGACGCGATCAACGACGGCACGTCAGAACGCCTCGACGTGGAGATCCGGGTGCGCCGCGCGGACAACACGCCGCTCTGGGTTCGTGTCCTGGCGAAGGTCATGCGCCGCGGTGCGTCTGGCGCGCCCGCGCGCATGCTCGGCACCTTGCAGAGCGTCGAGCAGCGCAGGTCCATGGAGGCCGAGCTGCGATCGCTCGCGGAGCGGATGACGACCATGGTGAGCGCCAGCGGTGCGGTGCTCTACACACACGCGGCCACACCCCCATTTGGGACGACCTACGTGAGCCCCAGCGCGAAGGACGTTCTCGGATTCGATCCCGAGGCGTGTATGCGGCCGGGGTTCTGGGAGGGGCAGACTCACCCGGAGGACCTGCCCAGACTTGTCGAGGAGGCCCTGACGCTCTTCAAGAAGGGCGCCCATGTGTTCGAGTATCGCCTCCGGGATGCGGACGGGCGTTGGCGTTGGATGCTCAACCATGCACGGATACGCTGTGATGGTGACGAACAACCCGCCGAAATCGTCGTAGCCATGATGGACATCACGGAACATCGCGAGATCCGCGACGATTTGCAGCGCTTCAAAGAAGCACTCGATCAACTCGATGACGCGGTGATCATGGCTCTGCCCGACGACCTGCAGATCACCTACGTGAACAGCGGCTTCGCGAAGCAGGTCGGCTACACGAGGGAAGAGCTCCTCGCGATGCGCCTGCCCGAGATCGCAGCGACTCCAGATGAGCGCTATCGCGCCGCCATGCACCAGCTCGCCACCGAAGGCTCCATGCGCGTGGAGGGCCTGCATCGTCACAAGAGCGGCCGGGTGGTGCCGGTCGACATCACCGCCCAGCTGGTCGAGCCAAGCGCGGCGGCACCGGTCTGTGTGGCGATCGCCCGCGACATCACGGAGCGGATGCGGGTCGAAGAGGAGCGCGAAGCCGATCTCAGGTTGCAACGCGCCATCGCAGAGATCTCGACTCGGCTTCTGGAGTCCGGGGAGCCAGACATCGGCGGCGCGCTGGGGATCCTGGGTCGCGCGCTCGGCATGGACCGGGCGTACGTGGACCGAGTGGCTGAAGACAAGGCCTCGCGAACGCACGAGTGGTGCGCTCCAGGCGTCGCAGAGCACCAATCGCGGGTCCAGTCGATTCCGATGTCGTCTTTTGGAGTGCTGAGACCCGCAATCGCAGGGACGGACCCCTTCGTGGTCGCGGATGCGACGATGCTTCCCCCCGAGGCGGCCGAAGAGCGCAAGATCTTGGAGGCGTTTGGGATTCGAACCCTCGCCATCGTGCCCTTCGAGGCCACGGGAAGTTCGAGCAATGTACTGGGACTCACAGCTTCAGAGCCCCGGGACTGGACCGACAGCGAACTGAACTTGCTCCGCATCGCCGCCGATTCGCTCAGCGCGGCCAGGAGCCGTGCAATGGCAGATGCCGCGCTCGCCGAGTTGAATCGGACGCTCGAGGCGCGGGTTCGGGAGCGGACGAGGGCCTTGCACGAGGCGGAGCAAGCCGGCGGCGTCGGCTCCTTCGAATTCGATCTCCAGTCCGGGGGCGTGACCTGGACCGAGGGGCTCTACGCGATGTACGGGCGCGACCCGACCTCTTTCACCCCCACCTACGAGGGGTTTCTCGAACACATCCACCCCGACGATCGAGACCACCTGGCGAAAGAGACGAATGCCGCCATTGAGCGCGGTGGGCGCTACGGCCACACCAAGAGGATCGTCCGCGCCGATGGAGAGACTCGTCTGCTCGAGACCCGCGCCGAGGTCGTGGCGGACGCGCAGGGGCAACCCAGCCGCGTCGTGGGCATGTGCTCGGACATCACGGAGCGCCACAAGGCAGAGAAGCGCTTTGAGGATCTCTTCGAGTTCGCCCCGGACGCCATCATCATGACCCGCGCCGACGGGGTCGTTCAGAAGATCAACCGCCAGGCCGAAGCGCTCTTCGGTTACGAGCGCGAGGAGCTCGTCGGCCAGGCCGTGGAGATGCTCATCCCCGAGGCGTCCCGCGAGCACCACGTCCGGCTTCGCGAGGGCTTCGCGAGCGCCCCCACGGTGCGAGCCATGGGCGCCGGGCAGCGCCAACTCCTCGGCAGGCGAAAGGGGGGGGCGGACTTCCCCATCGACATCAGCCTGGGGCCGCTGGAAACCAGCGACGGGCTCTTGATCGCGGCCGCCGTGCGCGACGCCTCCGAGCGGGTTCGCGCCGAAGCGATCATGCAGCAGGCGCTGCGCGAGAAGGAGACCCTCCTCAAGGAGATCCACCACCGCGTCAAGAACAACCTCCAGATCATCTCCAGCCTCCTGGCGCTGCAAGCCGATGAATGCACGCTCGAGGAGACCAGGGAGTCCTTCGCCGAGAGCATCCAGCGCGTCCGCAGCATGGCCCTCATCCACGAGCGCCTCTACCAGTCCGACACCCTGGCCCGCGTCGACTTCGGCGAGTACGCGCGCACGCTGGCCATCTCGCTCTTCCGCTCCTACCAGACCGGCGCATCCATCGAGCTTGAGCTCGAAACGGCCCCGGTCGAGCTCAACATCGAAACCGCGGTCCCGCTGGGGCTCGTGCTCAACGAACTCGTGTCCAACGCCTTCAAGCACGCGTTCCCTTCGGGCGCCGGTCGACTGCACATCCGCGTGCGCCCCGAGACCGAGGGGTTCAGCCTCACCGTCTCCGACACCGGCGTGGGGCTGCCGCCAGATTATGACCCTGAAAACGCGACATCCATGGGAATGACGCTTATCCATACGCTCATTCGGCAGCTCAAGGCCCGCCTTGTCATCGAGACGGCGTCGGGCACCAGCTTCAGGATCGACTTCAAGGAACTCACCTATGCCACACGTTGAACAGCCGCAGAGAATCCTCCTCGTCGAGGACGAAGCGATCATCGCCCGCGACCTCAAGCGCAGGCTGGAGCGGCTCGGCTACGAGGTCGTCGACATCGCCGACAACGGCGCTGACGCTCTGCTCCTGGCGCGCAAGCACCGACCCACGTTCGTCTTCATGGACATCGTCATCCAGGGAGACATGGACGGGATCGAGACCGCCACCGCGCTTCAGCGGCAGATGGACGTTCCGATCGTCTTCCTCACCGCCCACGCCGACGAGGCCACGATCCAGCGAGCCAAGCGAGCGACGCCCTACGGCTACCTGGTCAAACCCTTCGAAGACCGGGAGCTGCGCACCACCGTCGAGATGGCGGTCGCGCGGCATCGGGTGGAGGCCACGGCCCGTCTCCTCGAACACGGGATCTCGTGCGCCACCGTGGGTGTGGCCATCATCGACGCGACGCTCCCCGGGCTGCCGGTGATCCGCTGCAACCCCGCGTTCGAAAGGATGACCGGCTACGACGGGGACGAAGTTCTGCGACAGCCCGCCGGCTTCCTTTTCGGCCCCGAGACATCCCCAGAGGGGAAGGAGACGCTCCTGCGCGCCATGTCGCAGAAGCAAGGGTGCGCTCTCACGCTCCAGATGCACCGAAAAGATGGAAGCGCCTTCTGGAACGAGCTGGTGTTGTCTCCAGTCTCAGATTCCAGCGGCGAAGTGACCCACCTCATCTGCTTTCACACCGACGTCACGGAGCGACGCCAGACCGAGCAGGCGCTGCTGCAGGCCCAGAAGATGGAGGTGGTGGGGCAGCTCACCGGGGGCGTTGCTCACGACTTCAACACCATCCTGACGGTGATCCTCTCCTTCACGGAGTTTGCACAGATCGGAATGGCCCACGATGACCCGCGGCGCGAGGATCTCGACCAGGTCCTCCGCGCGGCGGAGAAGGCCACGGACCTGACTCGGCAGCTCCTGGCTTTCTCCCGCCAGCAACCGACCACCCAACGGCCGACCGACGTGAACCGCTCCCTCGCCGACCTCGCGCCGATGCTCCGGCGAAGCGTGGGACCGAGCGTCGATGTCCAGCTCATGCCGTCTGCCCGACCCGCCATCGTGCGGATAGCCCCGGTGCAGCTCGACCAGGTGATCTTGAACCTGGCGGTGAACGCTCGCGACGCCATGCCTCAGGGTGGACACCTGCGCATGTCGGTCTCGCACGGCTCGGACGAGGGCTTCGGGACCACGAAGGGCAGATCCGTGCGCATCTCGGTGAGCGACAGCGGCACGGGCATGGACGCCGCAACGAAGCAGCGCATCTTCGAGCCCTTCTTCACGACCAAAGGCGTGGGCAAGGGAACTGGCCTCGGTCTGGCCACCTGCAACGGCATCGTGACGGACGCGGGAGGCCGCCTGCACGTTGAGACCGCGATCGGCGAGGGCACGACCTTCGTCATCCACCTCCCGGAGTGCGACGAGCCGCTGGACGACAGCGCGGCCATCCCCGTCGCGAGCCTCACAGGCGCAGGACAGCACGTCCTGGTGGTCGACGACGACCCGAGCCTTCGCACCGCAGCCGCGCGGATCCTCGAGAACGCCGGCTACCGGGTTACCCTCGCCAGCGACGGCGAACAGGCCATCGCGCGCCTCGAGGCGATCGGGCGCGAGATCGACCTGATCGTGACCGACATCGTCATGCCGGGCCACAATGGATTCGCCGTCGCCAGGCACGCACAAGCCGCCGCGCCACAGGCCGCCGTCGTCTTCGCCACGGGCTACGTCGACAGCGAGTCGCTGTCCGAGCAGGACGTCTCCCGTTTGCTCTGGAAGCCGTACACACGCGATGGGTTGCTGCGTGCGGCTCATCGGGCGCTGGTCGGCCTCGAGCAACGCAACGGGGAGTCCTCGGTTTCTTCGATGGAGGCGCGCAGCGCCAGAGTCCTCGTCGTCGAGGACGACGAGCTCATCCAGGCGGCGCTGATTCGGATCCTGGAAGGCGAGGGCTACCGCACCACCAGGGCGGATGGCGTCGCGACGGCACGCGCGGCCCTCGAGTCGGGCGACCACTTCGACGCGGTGCTCTGCGATCTCACGCTCAAGGACGGATCGGGCGCGGAGCTGCTCGACTGGATGCAGCAGGCTCACCCCGAGCTCGGGCAGCGCACGCTGGTGCTGACCGGCGGCGCGGTGGACAACGCCGGTATCGCCCTCGTGGACAGGCTCGGGGTCAACGTGGTGCACAAGCCCTTCGATCCGACCGTTGTTCTCGAGAGGTTGCGCGCCCTGACGAGGCCCAGACAACACGCCGTCGAGGTCACCGCGCCAGCGACGCCGATCGGCATCGCGCGCGAGCCCGAGGTCCGCCCGGCGAAGTCGGTCCTCCTGGTCGAGGACGACCCGCGCGAGCGCGAAGCCTGCACTCGCGCACTCCAGCTCGCCGACTTCGAGGTCCATGTGGCCCGCAACGGGGAGGAGGCTGTCGAAGCGCTGTCCAAGCGCAGCTTCGACGTGGTGGCGACCGACGTGAGGCTCCCCGGCGACGATGGCTTCGCGGTGCTGCGCGCCGCCAGGCGGATCGACCCGGACCTGCCCGTGCTGATCATCACGGGCGCTCCGTCGGTGGAGACGGCCACCTTGGCGGCCACGAATCGGGCCATCGGCTACCTCTCCAAGCCCTTTGCCGGCGACCAGCTCATCGAGGAACTCTCGCGGGCGGTAGAGGCCGGGCAGGTCGCTCGTGTGCAACGCAAGCTGATCGCGTCGCGCGCCGGGGCCGATGTGTTTCTCCGCGATCTGCCGGGAACCGAGCGCGCCTTTGAGCAGGCGCTGGAGGGCCTGCGAATGGTCTTCCAGCCCATCGTTCGCGCGCGCGACCGCTCGGTGTACGGATACGAGGCACTTCTTCGCGTCAACGCCCCGGGGATCGACAACCCGCCTCGCCTCCTGACCGCGGCCGAGCTCCTGGAGCGAACCGATGACGTCGGGCGCAGGGTACGAACAGCGATTGCAGAAGCGCTGCGCGAGAAGGATCTGGCTTCGGAATCCATCTTCGTGAACATCCATCCGACCGAGCTGCGCAGCGATCTCCTCTGCAGCGCCTACGAGCCGCTGCTTGAGCGCGCGTTGCAGGTCGTCCTGGAGGTGACGGAGCGGGCCGCGCTGTCCTTCGACTCCCATATCATGGACGACGTGAACCGCATCCGAAGCGCGGGCTATCGGATCGCGATCGACGATCTCGGCGAGGGCTACGCCGGGCTGACCTGGCTCGCCCAGCTCCAGCCGGACGTGGCCAAGCTCGACATGTCCCTCATCCGTGACATACATCGATCGCAGCTCAAGCGACAGGTGACAGGCTCGCTCGTCGGCCTCTGTCGTCGGGCAGGCATCACCTGCATTGCCGAGGGCGTGGAGACCGAGGAAGAAGCGGCGGTGGTGACCGACCTGGGGTGCGACTTGCTCCAGGGCTACCTGATCGCCAGGCCCGGACCGGCGTTCCCGGTTGTCACGTCGCACACCCAACCCAGGAGCCAACGATGATCCGCGAGGACCGTATCGCCGCCGCCTTCGAAGCCGTCCCCGAGGAATGCCGCTCGTCGTTGGAGCCAGTGCTCCGGGTGCTCATCCACGACCTCAACGGAGCCCTCTCGGCCGTGTCGATGGAGGCGTTCACGGTGGGCCAGCTGGCGAACAAGCTCGCGCAGGGCGCAACCGGGACACGCCAGTCGGCGTCGGACCGAGAGCGGATCCACCAGACGCTCATCGACTCGGCGGCCAACATCGGGCGAGCAACGCAGGGAGCGGCCGTCTACCTGCGGCAGGTCCAGTCCATCGCGAACGCAGCCGGCCAGCGGAAGTCCGAGGGGTGACGCCTTGACCGACATCCAGCTGCTCCCGGGCGTCATCCCGGCAGTCCGACGGGCTCCTTGAGCGCGTGTTCCAGATGACGGATCGGCCAGCGGACGATGGCGGCAAGGTGTGACGCGCCGCCACGGCCGCCGCGTTGCCCGGTCAGAGCCCTTCTGCTAAGACATGAGGCGCGGCCGCCGACAATTGCGACCGCGTGAGGGCAGGCCCGGTGCGCCGATGGGCTTGAGCGGCCGAGGGGGTCGCTTTCGTTGGCGCCGTGGGGCGGCCCTGGTCAGGGAGGGAGGGTCGATGCAGGCCGGGCGTGGGGATCGTCGCAGGGCCGCCGTGGGGCGGCTGGCGCTGGGCGTCGCGGTGTTGGCGCTGGCGCTGCTGGCGGGTTGCGGGGAGGATGGCGAGCGCCCGACGCCGCCAGGCGAGGTGAACAACAACGATCCGAACAACAACCCGGACAACAACCTGAACAACGATCCGGCGGGCAACAGGGCCCCGACGCTGGCCCGAATCGGCAGCAAGCGCGCCCAGATAGGCCGGGAGTTGAGCTTCGTGGTCGAGGGCAGCGACCCGGACGGCGACCCCCTGAGCTTCTCGATCATCGGAGATCTGCCCGAGGGCGCAAGGTTCGACAAGGAGGCGCGCCGCTTCCTCTGGAAGCCGCTGGACTCCCAGCTCGATCAGCTCGTGCTCTTGACCTTCTCGGTCTCCGACGGCCTGCTGGACGACCGCGAGACGGTGCAGATGACCGTCGTGGAGCAGGGCGACAACGCGCCTCCCGAGCTGTCCGACCCCGGCGACCAGGTGCTGCGCCCCAGCCAGCCCTTCACGCTCCAGCTCCAGGCCACCGACCCGGACGGCGACCCCCTGACCTTCGGCATCGACGGCCCCTCGCCGCAAGGCAGCGCGCTGGACGCCGCCACCGGGCGCTTTGAGTGGACCCCGACCCCCGAGGACGCCGGGGCCAGCATCCGGGTGCTCTTCTTCGCCTCCGACGGCGCGGGGCGCGCGGACGCGCGGGTCCGGCTGATCGTCAGCGAGCTGGCCCTGACCCTGGGGGAGATCCCGGCCCGCGAGGTCCGCCTGGGCGAGACGATCCGCTTCACCCTGCCGCTGGACAACCCGGCGATGATCCCCACGACCTGCGGCACCCTCGGGGCCACGCTGCCGGGGACGGACTTCGATCCGGCCACCTGCGCCTTCTCGTGGACGCCGACCGATCCGGCCCTGGTGGGCACGACGACCGAGTTCGCCTTTCAGATCCTCTTCGAAGACGAGGGCGAGCCGGCCCGGCTGATCGCGGTGGCGCCCGTCACGGTCCTGTCCGCGGAGCCGGCCCAGGAGAGGTGCGTCGCGGACAGGAGCGAGCCCAACAACGCGCGGTCCTCGGCCACCGCCATCAACGACAACCCCTTCCAGGCCCAGGGCTTGACGATCTGCGGCGACGATCAGGACTTCTTCGCCGTGGACCTGGAGCGCGGCGAGCGCCTGAGCGTGTCGCTGACCTTCTCCCACGCGCAGGGCGACATCGACGCGCTCATCCTGGGCGCCGCTGGCGACTCGCCGCTGGCGGTGGCCGACTCGGTGACGGACAACGAGGAGCTGGCGCTGGATCAGGCCCCCCAGACAGGGACCTACTTCGTCGTCGTTCTGGGGGTCGGCAACCTCAACGCGCGCTACGACATCGAGATCGCGCGCGAGGGGGCCGCCTGCGCCAACGATCCCTTCGAGCCCAACAACGCCCGCGAGCGGCCCGCAGTCGTGGAAAGCCCCTTCGCCGATGAGGGCCGCATCTGCCCGTCGGACATCGATTTTTTCGCCATCGACCTGGACGGCGGGCAGCTCCTGCGCGCCACGGCGATCTTCGACGCGATGTATGATCTGGATCTGACGATCCTCTCGCCGGACGGCCAGACGTGGACCAGCGAGGGCGTCACGGACACCGAGGAGCTCATCATCCCGGGGCTGCCGCTCTCGGGGCGCTACCTGATCAAGGTCTTCGGCTTTCAGCCTCAGGACGACGCGCTCTACCTGCTGGAGATCGTCGCCGAGCCGGCCGCCGAGTGCGAGGCGGACACCCTGGAGCCCAACGACGCGCCGCCGAGCGCGCGGCGGCTGATCGGCGACGTGGATCTGAGGGGGCTGACGGCCTGCGGCGATCCGGACTTCTACCGGGTGACGCTGGAGCCGGGCGAGGAGCTGCTGGTGCTGGTGGGCACCGCGCGGGCCTCGCACATGAGGATGAGGCTGCTGGGCGGCGACGGGATCACGCCGCTGACCGACCCCATCACGGAGGCCGACGACCCGCTCTACGCCGAGGCCGGCCCCTTCCTCTCCAGGCAGGACGTCTTGATCGTCCTGGATACGGCCCTCGGGGTGACCTACTCCCTTGAGACGCTGATCGTCCCCTCGCTCTGAGGCCGACGCCCAAGCGCCCTGCGCGCCGGCCACTGGATCTTCCACCCTCGGGATCGTGGACCCCTTCAAGTGGCTACTCGACTTGCCATGCGTGAAGATCGGTCGGATCGCGGAGGCCGTCGCGGTCGGGGTCGAGACAATGAGGCGCGGGCGCCTCAGGCTGGCATGTTGTGTGCTCAGGGCGGCGACGCGAGTGTTTACGACGAACGAAGGACGTTCAACTTCCATGCGAACATACATTCAGGACAAGGGGGGAAGGACCATGACGAAGCGCAACCGCATCGTTTGGATGATGACAGGGGTGCTGGCGCTGGGCGCCGCGGCGGGCTGCGGCCAGGAGGAGCCGACGCCCGTGCCCGTGCAGGACAACGACGACAACAACGACACGCCGCAGGGCCAGGCCCTCAAGCCGAGCTTCGAGCTGGGGCAGACCTGGGTGGTGGGCAGCATCTACCGCTCGACCTCGGTCAAGACGCCTGAGGACGCGCTGGCGATCCCGACGGCGGTGGCGGCGGACACCATCGAGATCGAGCCCTTGATCCCGGCCGAGGTGCTGCCTGCGGACGGGACGAGCTGGACGACGCCGGTCTTCTGGCGCTTCGGGGTCATCAACACGAACTACAGGCCGGAGACGGGCCCCTTCGCGGAGCTGGCGCTCGACGAGGCCGGCGAGATCCAGCCGATCACGATCCTCAAGGCGGTCGCGCCCAAGGAGCTCAACGACAAGGGGATCGTCGATGGGCTCGACCCGGTCTTCTACCTGGTGCTGCGCGAGAGCGACTACCGGGTCAAGGGCATTCACTACAACTACAAGGTGCGGGACGGCCGCAACACCGTCGTGCTGGAGATGCCGGAGCTTGAGGCCGGGACGAAGGGCCCGGGCGCGGACCTGGACTTCTTCCTGGTCGATTACATGATGCCGATCTTCCCGATGACGGCCGCCGACGCGACGGTGGCCTACGGCGCCGAGGGCGCGGGGCTGGAGATGGTCGTGCGCAAGCGGGCCGACGACTCGGCCGAGGTGGAGTTCAAGACGGCCATCGACCGCAAGTCGGTCACGCAGCGCTGGACGGCCGGCGCGCCCTGGTTCGACTGGTCGATCTCGGAGTCGCAGCGCTCGTGGACGGTCGACGAGGCCGCGCTGCTGGACCTGCTGGAGGCCAACGGGGTCGACTATTACAGCAATGACCAGTTCCTTGAGCAGGCCGAGGCCATCGAGCGCAAGTTCCGCAACCGGATCAACGTCGGGGCGGCGCTGCGGGTCGAGGCCGGCACCTTCAACAGCCGCACGCCCGACTCCCACCTGCCCTGGGCCGGCTACTGGTTCCCGCTGGTGGACTCGGCCACGACCTTCGGCTGGAACGGCACCAACGGCCGCCGCCAGCTCACCACGGGCCCGGCCACGAGCCTCCAGGCGGCCATCAAGGTCGACCTGGGCAAGATCGACCTCCTGCTCAAGGAGATCATCGCCATGCCCCGCGACGCCCAGGGCCGCGACGCCAAGCTCCAGGAGTACTGGAAGCAGAAGGACGACGTGTCCAAGAAGATCCGCGACCACTTCGAGCACCCCGAGACGGGCGTGGCGGCGAAGTACCGCGCCGGCACCCTGACCCTGAATGATATCAACAGCTTCGGCCCGCTGGAGAAGTTCGGCCTCTACCTGCTGGCCAACAAGCTCTCCGATCACCCCTTCGAGGCGGCCATCTGGGAGATCACCAAGCAGTACAACCCCGAAGGCGACAGCTGGTGGGGCAAGTGCAACGGCTGGGCGGCGGCCTCGGTGCTGACCAACGAGCCTCGCCAGAGCGTCACGGTCCAGCTCGACACGGCCAACATCACCGGCCAGGCCGGCACCCTGAACCTGGACTTCACCACGGGCGACCTCAAGAGCCTGTCGGCCTCGTCCTACTACGGCACCCGGAGCCACTTCTACGGCCAGCGCTTCTACGGCAAGGACGACGACCGGGGCAACAACACCCAGGACATCGCCGCGGACGTCTTCCACCGCGTCATCAACTTCTACATCGGGCAGGAGAAGTTCCCGATGGTCTTCGACCTGACCTCCAACGAGCAGGTCTGGAACTACAGCTGCTACGCCTTCGACAGCCAGATCGGCGCCCTGACCACCCTCGACGCCGGCACCAAGGGCGTCAACCTCGCCACCAAGGCCGAGCTTGAGGCCGGCGGCATCAGCAAGGAGGCCGCGGCTGCGATCTTCGACCGGGTGCGCTCGACCAAGGGCGCCTTCGCCACCTTCGCCGAGGTCGAGGAGCTTGAGGCCGTCTCGGCCGAGGACGTCAGCAAGCTGCGCGCGGCCAGCTTCACCCTCTGGGGCGAGCGCCGGGCCCACCAGGTCACCACCAACCTCAAGTGCGCCACCGACGGCGTCTCCGAGGATCACATCGACACCCTCGGCGCTGACCCCCGCGGCTTCACCAAGAACTACACCTACAACCTCGTCGCCAGCGCCAGCGGCACCATCACCCGCGGCGAGTGGACCGGCGCCTCCATTGAGGATCACCCCGACTTCGCCTGGGTGCCCTACGCCAACGAGGTCCGCCGCAGCGACAACCAGGACGCCCGCCGCTTCAACTCCTACGCCGACTACGTCAAGGACACCTACTTCGGCCGCTTCGCCCCGAGCGAGAACGCCTTCCTCTACACCGACGTCCTCGAGCAGCTCATCGACGTGCGCACCAACGCCCCCGTCGTCTGCAACCCGGACCCCGATGACTGCGGCGAGGGCCTCAAGTGCAACCCCGTCGACGGGACCTGCAGCCCGATCGGCGACGTCAACGACCCCGAGCCCATCGTCGGCTGCATCGGCGCCGAGACCCAGCAGGGCGCTGGCGTCCAGATCGCCGGCGGCAAGGTCTGCGCCGGCCGCGACTCCTGGTTCGCCATCGCCCTGACCGAAGGCCAGAAGGCCGAGGTGGTCGTCACCTTCACCCACGCCGACGGCGACATCGACATCGCCCTGCACGACCCCGCTGGCCGCCGCGTCATGGCCTCCGAGAGCACCAGCGACATGGAGTCGGTCACCTGGACCGCCAACGTCGCCGGCAACCACCTGCTGCGCGTCTTCGGCTACAGCGGCGCCGAGAACACCGTCAACATCACCGTCAACATCTCCCAGAACGCCACGCCGGCCTGCGCTGAAGAGGGCGGCGAGCCCAACAACAACATCCAGTCGGCCACCCCCGTCGTCGCCGGCACCCACTCCGGCGCCGTCTGCGGCAGCGACAGCGACTTCTACCGCGTCAACGTCCAGGGCAGCTGGACCGTCACCGTGACCTTCGTCCACACCGCCGGCGACCTCGACCTGAAGTCCTTCGACAGCGCGGGCAAGCAGCTCCTCGTCAGCCAGGGCACCACCAACACCGAGACCGTCACCGGCTCCGGCCCCGGCTTCGTCCAGGTCTACGGCTACGACAACGCCGCCGGCCCCTACACCCTCACCGTCCGCTGACCCCCTCACCTGCGCCAGAAGCCAAACGAAATCAATAACTTCTGGCGCAAGGGTGCGACCGCAGGGCGGCCCTGAGGCGCCGAAATCAAGGAGGCCCCGTCGTGGTGACACGGCGGGGCCTCTTCGCTTTCGGCGCCGTCGTCGTTCAAGGGCCCGCCGAAGGGTCGCCCCAAGGCGCGGCAGGTTGCGCGCGGCCTGCGCCGCCGATCCCGGCTCGCGGAAGAGATCGCGCGGCCTGCGCCGATCCTGGCTCGCGGCAGAGATTGCGCGGACGACGCTGTTGGCCCCGGCTCGCGGAAGAAATCGCGGGAGCGACGCCGATCTCAGATCGCGGCAGGTTGCGCGCGGGCGGCGCTGTTGGACCCGGATCGCGGCAGGGATTGCGCGGCCTGCGCCGCAGGTTTCAGCGCTGGGCCGTTGCAATGAGGGTCAGCGTCGGAGGCGATCGGCGAGGGGGGCGCGCATGTTTGACTGGGTGTGGTATGTGGTCGGCGCCATCTTCGAGGGGGTGATCTTGCGCGGCATCGAGGTGACGGGGCAGGTCTTCCTGGCCGGGGTCACGCTGGGACGTCGGCGCATCAGAGATCAAGGGAGCCTGCTCGACGCGCTCGTGGGGATCGCCCTCTGGGGAGGCGCGGGCGCCCTGATCTGGTGGTACTTCATCCGATGAGGCCGACGCTCAGGCGTTGAAGTCCTCGATCACCTCGGAGAAGCCGCCGTGGGAGTGGATGGTGAAGACCGTCCGGTGGGCGTCCTGGATGCTGTTGGTCTTGTGGATGATCCGCTCTCCGCCGCCCTCCAGCTCCTTGAGGAGCGCGTTGAAGAAGTCCATGCCCTCGCGGGGGTGGAGGTGCTTGAGATAATTGACCAGCTCGCCCTTGCGGTCCTCGGAGAATCCGACCAGCTTGACCGCGTGCTTGTATTGGGACGTCATGTGGGCTCCTCTGAAAGTCCAGGTCGGGGGGCAGATTATCACAAGAAAGGCCGCTTGGCAGCAGCACTTGAACTGGTCTACCTTCACGAGGCCAGACCCCTTTGAAGAGGACCGCTCATGTATCGATCTTCGGACAGCCTGCTCGCCCCCCCCGAATGGGGCGATGATCCCGCCGCCAGCAAGGCCCCGGTCGCGCCGCCGGCCGCCGATGGCCCTCAAGGGACCTGGGACGCGCGCCTCGGGCGCTTCGTCAAGGACGCGCCGCCCCCGGCCATCGTCCCCGATGCGCCCTCGGACATGATCTTCGCCTCGGACAAGGAGGTGGCCGCCGCCGCCATCCTGAGCCTCTTCATCCCCGGCACGGGCCAGATCTACATCGGCCAGACGGCCAAGGGGATCGCCCTGCTGGTGGGCGGCTTTCTGGCCTTCGGGTGGCTCTGCGGGCTCCTGGTGCCCGTCATCGGCGTCGACGCCTACATGATGGCCGACCGGCTCTCGGAGGGTAAGGGTATCCGCCCCTGGCAGTTCTTCTGGGAGAAGTGATCCGACGATCTGTCGAGCCGCCGTCGAGGCGGCTCAGCCGCCCAGCTCGGCGAGCTTGGCCTCGGCCAGCGCCAGGGTCTCCTTGACGCCGTAGAGCTCGATGAAGGTGCCCAGCCGCGGCCCCTGCTCCTCGCCCAGGATCAGCCGGTACATGGTCCTGAAGAAGCCGCGCAGATCCAGCCCGTGGGCCTTGCCGGCCTCATAGGCGGCGTCCTGGATCTCCTTGCCGTCGCGGCCCTCGTAGGCCGCCAGCCACGCCAGGAGCTGGTCGACCGCCGGCCTGGAGGCGGCGTCGGGCAGCTCGTAGACCTTGTGGGGCAGGATCTCGTCGCGGTAGTAGTTCAGCGCGCTGTCGATCAGGACGTCGAGGATGGCTCTGTCCGCGTCGATCTTGTCGTTGTAGCGCCGGACGTAATCCCAGACCACCTCCCGCTCCCCGGTGTTCAGGGCGCTGACGAGCCGCAGCAGCGTGCTGTAGTTCAGCCCCGCCTCGTAGGAGAGGGTCCCCGCCCGCTCGGCGACCTCCTTGTAGTGGATGAAGTAGAGCGGGGAGTTGAGCCGCGTCGGCCCCTCCAGCGCGCCAAAGCCCTCGTACTGCTGCAGGAGCTCGTCGACGTGCTGGGGGATGGCGCCGAAGTAGAGCTTGGAGGCCTGGCGAGGCTTCTTCATGATGAAGAAGGCCAGCGACTCCAGCGAGCCGTACTGGAGCCACTGGTCGATGGTCATGCCGTTGCCGCGCGACTTGGAGATCTTCTCGGCGTTCTGATCCAGGAACATCTCGTAGAACATCCCCACCGGCGGCTCCTCGCCCATGATCTTGCAGATCCGGGCCGAGAGCTTCGCCGAGTCGCTCAGATCCTTGCCGTACATCTCGTAGTTGACGCCGAAGGTGAACCACCGCAGCGCCCAGTCGACCTTCCAGCCGACCTTGGCGCGGCCGTTGGTCACGGGCGCCTCGGCCTTGTGGCCGCAGGCCGTGACGCCCTTGAAGTCCTGGTCGCAGGCGTAGACGAGGCTGCCGCGCTCGGGGTGCGTCTCGACGACGCGCGTGGTGTAGACCTTGCCGCAGCGCTCGCAGATCGGCATGAAGGGGCTCCACCCCTGGCGGTTCTCTGGCGAGAGGGTCGGCAGGACGACGCTGCGTATCTCCTCGTAGTTCTGGAGGATTCGCTCAAGGCCCTCGTTGAAGACGCCGCCCCGGTACTGCTGGTGGGAGGCCTTGAAGGTGTACTCGAAGCCGAAGTGGTCGAGGAACTCGCGCAGGCGAGCGTTCATGTAGCCGGAGTAGGACTCCTCCTGACCGAAGGGGTCGGGGGTGTCGCACAGGGGCTTGCCGAGGTGTTCGCGCAGCATGGCCTGGTTGGGCATGTTGCCGGGGATGCCGCGCAGGCCGTCGAGGTCGTCGCTGAAGGCGTAGAGCAGCGTCGGCTCGCCGGTGATCATGGTGTAGGCCTGGCGCACCCAGGTCGTGCGGGCGACCTCGGCGAAGGTGCCGATGTGGGGCAGCCCGGAGGGGCCAAAGCCCGTCTCCAGCAGCGCGGCGCCGGACTTCGGGCTGCGCCGCCTCAGGCTGCGCTGCAGGTCCAGGGCCTCGCGGTAGGGCCAGTTCTTCAGCGTCGAGATCGTCGTCGGGTCCAGCATGGTGCTCTCGCTCAGTCGGTGCGCGGGGGGATGACAATATGGCCCTTTATCAAGTATTCTGCCGGGCTGTACAAGGAACTGACGGCTTCGCTGGACATCCAGGCCGCCAGCCAGCCCGAACTTCGAAGCGGTTGAGAAACTGAAGGCCGTCGTTGTGGGGGTCCAAAGCAGCCATCTGCGGCTAGATCTCATTCGGGCGGGGCGCTGCCCCAGCCCTTCATCGCCCAATTCACATCTATCTACTTTCGCCCTCCCACAACTCGGCCTTTCATTTCTCAACCGCTTCTTACCCTTTTGGCGGTCCTGACCGGAATGGATGGGCTACCAAACGACTCAACACAGCTGCGGAGAGCTACTCAGGAGGAGGCTGTCGGCATTGGAGCAGACACCTTTTGTCGCTGGCCTCCGGTATTCGCATGCACTCATCAAACGCGGGTCGCTGACTGCTGTCGTTGCGGGCCCCAGTGCGATCGAGGCACTCGTTGGCCTGTGCACGGCGAACTTCTGCGCATGTACGCTGGCACTGATGCAGTTCGCTGTCGAGAGGATCCTGAGCGAGAAGCGCCGCGCTGGCCCCTGTGACTACGACCACGATCGATGCACATATCCAGTAACGCATCTTTATCTCTCCCATTGTCATTGTCCCGATGGTCGGCTGAAGTACCACCACTTGAGAGACGTTTTTTCTTTGCTCATCGCACGGGGGTTCCCGCGATCGTCGAGAACCAGGGATGTCCCGAGCCCCCCTGTATCGCGGCAGCCATACTGGTTTGCTGACGCTTCAGATTCCTGGTAGATGATGCCGAGTTGATCATTACTACGGTCGTAGTAAGTAATACTGAAATTACCGTTATCGGGAGACAGGGCGATGGCGGACATCTCCCCCACGCTTCCTGTTCCCTCCACAGTCACCACATGCCACGAGGAGAACAACCTCTTCGCCAACATCAGGTCCGCGTCCGTTTGGTTGTAGAAACTGATGTGGGGCGTTTTACTCGGGCCGTACGTCAGCGCCGTGTCCCACCCCATCCCGCTTGTTCCCGTCACAGTCTCAGTGTCCCAGTCGTTGTCTCCTGCGCGCTGAGCGTAATGAAGCGCGTTGTTTTCGTAGTAGCTGATCCCAGGCACGTCGTCGGACATGACGGCGATGCTGTTGTAGTCTCCCCCTGAATTCGTCACAGTTTCGGGCATCAGCCATGCATTCGCACCTGTCCGATACGTATATTCCAGGGCGCCGCTCTTTCGATAGGCCACATGAGGAGTTCCGCTGCTGTCGATCACCATGGAGTTGTGGGCAGTATTGCCAGTTACGATGGTCTCAGCAACAGACCAGTTGTTGCCGCCGTTGGTCGAGTACTGATACAGCAGTTTGCCGGATTGCTTGTGATAGACAACTCCAACCAAAGTGCTCGAGTGCCATTCTATCGAACAGGCACGCGCATACGAAGACCCCACTCCCATGTTGCTGACGGTAAGCTTCGTACTCCAGTTGGTGCCATCAAAGGCCCGCACTTGAAGATCCCACTGCTGGCCATTGGCCTGGTATCGGCAAATCCATGGGTGCATGTTGGCATCTAGATCGATGTCGGCGGCGTGATAGCCCCCCGAACTTCCCATCTGCTCTTGTGCCGCCCAAGGCTGCTTCCAACCCACGTAGCGGGTCCCCTTGTGGTCAAGCGTCCCATCAACTCGATCCATCGAGTAAGTGAGGTGAGGATTATTGGCACTGTCGAGAACCATCGCGACCGTCGCCTCTGGGGGGATCTGGCCAAGTGAGAAGTCATTGTCGCAAGTCCGGGCAACCTCTCTCGCGTTCCAACTATCGACTCCGGTTCGTTTGGCCAGTGAAACGAAGGCCTTAGTCCCGTTAGAACTACGGCTATTATAGGCGACCCAAGGAACCTCATTATCGTCGAGGTGGATCCGGGTCGATGTAGGATCACCCTCTGATCCCACCGTTTCGACTGTTTCGGGCGCATTCCAAGTCGAATGATTGTCGCGATCCACGAACTTGATTTCTCTGCGTCCCTTGGCTAGATAAGACACCCTTGGGAACCCAGCAGCAGAGGCTGTCACCCAAGGATAGCGTTCTGAGATACCCACCATACCAGCAGTATCATCATACTCTTCTGTAACCCAACCACCTCCTGAGTTTCTGCGCGCGTACCGTAGGACAGGATCTCCCCCGCTGAGATGGGCACCAACGATGTGTATTTGGCCTTGGGCATCACCAGCTATACTCACTTCACCAACAGCCAGGGTGTCCACGTTCTCAAGCGTCAGGCTCAAACCATTCCAAAACGCATATTTCAGTTCACTATCACCAGGCGCATGATACGCGACCACAATCCCTTTGTACGTCGCTACATCGACGACATCGATGTCCATGCCGCTGAAACCGATTTCGCCGCCAACGGTATCCACCAAGTTGTTGATCCAAGTCGTCCCGTTGTGGGCCGCCAGTTTAACCTCTGTGTCGTTGCCATCATAATTGGTGTAACCGATTACAGGCCGATCGTTGTCGTTTGGGTTCAATGCAATGGCGACCTGAGGGTTGTATGCCAAGCCATTAACGACCGTCTCAGCATCCACCCACTTCGACCCATTCCAAAACCGGTACCCGATAGCGAAGGTCGTCGTCGTCGTCTTGAATACAAAAACGGCGTGCGGGTTGTCGCTGTCGTCAACCACAACATCTGTATCAAGATCGGCATTGGTGCTCTGGTCCGTCGTCGCCTTCAACCAGATTGACTCCTGAGCGTCAACCGGCTCGACAATAGCAAATTAAATGAGCAAACACATAATCCACACCGCATAATGCCACCCTGAACCCTTCATTCGACCTTCCTATTGCTCTGCGATCCTCATCCTGCTATCTTATGTCTCGCCCAAAGGGATAAACACAAGATGAACAAGACACTGAACAAGACCCTCGCCTTCACACTCGTTTTCATCTCAGCCTGCTCTTCACCGGGTGGTCGAGGCGACCCATCCGATGCAGGAGGGGTTACACTCGACCCTCTTCCTGACGGCGTCGAAGAACCCTGCCTGGAGCGGGTGTGGTATCTCGATCAGGACGGGGATGGGTTTGGCGATCCCCAGGCCGGGCGCGCGTCCTGCCTCTGGCCGCTGGGATACGTCCAGGTCGGCCTCGACTGCAACGACGATGACGCCCGGATCCACCCAGGCGCCACCGAGATCTGCAACGGCATCGATGACGACTGCAACGGCACCATCGACGACCCATCCCGGCTCGACCAACAAACATACTATCTGGACCTGGACGCAGATGGCGTCGGAGACAGCCAGAAGGCCCGGATGGCTTGTCGGCGCCCGGAGGGTCATGTGCTCGTTGGTGGGGACTGCCAGGACGCCGACCCCGATATCCGCCCAGGCCTGATGGAAGTGTGCGGGGACGCCAAAGACAACGACTGCGATGGCTCGCCGGGTCTGTGCGTCTTTCCGCCCGTCCTCGGCCTTGTGGACGCCGACGCCATCCTCACGCGCCGCGAACGCAGCGCCTGGTGGGGTAACCAGGTCACCCTCATCCCTCAAAATGGAGACAACGCCGCCGCTGTCGCCGTGGCGACGCGCTTGATTGAGTACAACGGGGGCGAACCAGTACCGCTGCTCTTCGTCGTCCCCCATCCTGTGGGCCTGATTGACTTGAACCCTGAGATGCACCCGACCCTTCTTGTGCCTGCGGTCGGCCCTGATGCTGGCCACGCGTTGGCGACCACCCCCACCCACTTGCTCGTGGGCCGAGTTGCAAGCTATGAGGATAACCCAGAACGTGTTAGTGGTGTCGTCTACCTGCATCCTTCACATTGGTCGGGTCCGCGAGACATCTCCACGGACGCAACGACCCGCTGGACCGGTCAAGACAATGCCTGGCCAGGGGCGGCGGTGGCGTGGCTTGGTGACGTGACGGGCGATGGCCAGGACGACATCGCGGTGGGGGACTCCTTTCGGTTCCGCGACGAGTCCAACGCTGGGACTGGCGTCGTCCACATCGTCGCAGGCCCTCACATCCAGTCGTACGGCCTGGACTCGGCTGCCGCTTTGCTTCACGCCGAAGGTGCTGGTGATAGGGTCGGGCATACTGTCGCAGCCTTGGACGATGTCAACGGCGACGGCATCGCCGATCTGGCCCTGAGCGCCTTGCACCACGACCTGCCGTCTTTACCCGATGCAGGCGCTGTCTACGTCGTCCATGGGCCCTTGCAAGGAAGCCTCTCTCTGGCCGACGCCCCTTTGAAGTATCTTGGAACCGCCGCCGGGCAATTGGCCGGCGCAACGCTCTCAGCGAACAACGACGCCCGCCAACTGGCCGTGGGCACTCCCTTTGCCGACGAGGGCGCAGGCCGGGTCTGGGTCGTCCCCACCGACCTGGAGGGCGTCTTCCCGCTGGACGAGGCGGGCTTCACGCTGCGTTCGACCCAACCAGGTTCGAGGTTTGGTCACGCCATCTCCTTCGACGCAGATATCAACGCCGATGGCTTCAACGACCTCATCGTCGGGGCTCCGCTGGCCAACGGCGAGGTCGGTTCAAGCCGGGTCCCCGAGCGCGGGAGCGTCTTTATCTTCTTCGGCCCCATCACAGGCCAACTCGCCGATGTGGACGCAGACCTCATCCTGACGGGAGAAGCCGCCATCGACTGGGCTGGCCACTCCCTCGCCTCGGGAGTCGATCTCAACGCCGATGGCGTCGACGACCTCGTGGTGGGAGCACCCCAATCCGATCGCAGCGGGGCCGCCGACTCAGGCGCAGCTTACGTCATCTTCGGACGCCCTGGCCTGTGAAGATGAGCTTCAAACGCAAGGTGCCGGTGGTGATGGCTCGAAAGTAGCGGGGCACCAAGGTGGGATTGTGCTGACCTTGAGCACAGACCTCGAATTGACAGTATACCTTGGCTAGTTGTCGGCGGCGGCGTCGAGCAGGGCGTCCGTGGCGTCGGAGCACTGCAGGTCGCCTTCGAGCGTTCCGACGTTTTTGTCCGACTCGCAGTCGATGGGCAGCAGCGCGTCGTCGATCTGGCCGATGGTCTCTTCCAGGAAGCAGCGGCAGCCGGGCTCGACCGTGCCCTGGGTCTCGTCGCGCAGCAGGGTGCGGGCCTCGGCGTCGTCGAAGGGGATGTTGTCGCGGGCGGCCTGGTAGGTCGAGATGACCTGATCGGCGGCCGGGATGAAGGCGTCCTCGCACTCGTCCGGCGCGATGCCCCTGCCCTTGAGGTTGGCGCAGCAGGTGATGATCCTTGAGCAGTTCGGCAGCTCCGCCTCCTTGAGCTCCGCCTCCTCGCCGTCAAGCAGCTCCTCGGCCGCATTGCAGCCGCCGAAGGTCATCAAGAGCGCGGTGAAGGCGAGGGGCGCGAGGCGTCCCATGAGAAAGCCGCCCGGGGGGTGGATCATGACGAGGAGCTCCTATTGGTGTCAGCGCGGTTGTTGCGGCAAGGGGTGGCCCTTTGCGGCGGGGCCGAGGGCCTTCAAGAGATAGGCTCGGGCGCCCCCGGTGTCAACCACCCGCACACTCCACCCCCTGTCCCCCTCCTCCCTCCGGAAGGAGGGGGGACTCTTGAATTACGGACAAGGTGGATCAGGGGGGCTCGGTGACTTGGGGGGGGCCGCAGGAGCCATCGCCGGGATCACTGGCCCCCTGGGGCGGGTGGCGAGGTCGTCGGGGCGGGACTCGATACACCCGTGTCCGTAATACGAGCGTTCCCCCTCCTCGTGGAACGAGGGCAGTGCCCTTCGGAGGGGGACAGGGGGTGGAGTGCGATCCACCTCCTCCCGTCATCCACGAGTCCCCCCTCCTTGCGCCGCGCGGAGGGGGACAGGGGGTGGAGTGTCGAGCGTGGAGCTGGGTCAGGCGGGCTTCTTGCGGCGCTGGTCGCGCAGGGCCTCGTTGCGCTTGTCCTCTTCGATCCTGCGCTTCCTGGTCGAGGCCCAGCCGCAGATCGGGCAGGCGGACAGGTCGTGGAAGAGCGCCGGGCAATGATCGCGGCCGAAGAAGATGATCTGGAGGTGGAGGCGGTGCCAGGTCTCGGGCGCGAAGGTGGCCTTCAGGTCGCGCTCGGTGTGGACGACGTTCCTGCCCGTGCTCAGGCCCCAGCGGGCCGCCAGCCTGTGGATGTGGGTGTCGACGGGGAAGGTCGGCTTGCCGAAGGCCTGCGCCAGCACCACCGCGGCGGTCTTGTGCCCAACGCCCGGCAAGGCCTCCAGCGCGGCGGCCTCGTCCGGCACCTGCCCGCCGTGGCTGTCCAGCAGGATCTGCGAGAGGCCGTGGATGGCTCTGGCCTTCGTCGGGGACAGGCCGCAGGGCTTGATAATGGCCTCGATCTCCTCCACGTCGAGCAGGACCATCTTCGCCGGGGTGTCCGCGCGCGCAAAGAGCAGGGGCGCGATGCGGTTGACCCGCGCGTCGGTGCACTGGGCCGAGAGCAGCACCGCGACCAGGAGCGAGTAAGGGTCATCGTGCTCCAGCGGGATGGGCGTCTCCGGGTAGAGTTCGTCGAGGATCTTCAGGATCTTGCTCGCTTTTTGCGCGCGCAGCATGTCGCCTCCGGGCTGGATCGGGCCGCAAGGTAGCACACGCCCGCGCGGCGCTCCACCCCGCCCGGGCGGCATGGTGGGCGTGTGGCGGGCTCAGGGGGCCTCGACGGCGCGGATGAGGATCTGGCCGATGTCCTGGGCGCCGAGGGAGAGCATCAGGAGCCTGTCGAGCCCGAGGGCGACCCCGCCGGAGGGGGGCATGCCCTGCTCCAGGGCGCGCAGGAAGGCCTCGGGCATCGGGCAGGCCGGCAGGCCGAGGGCGGCGCGGTGGGCCAGATCCTCTTCGAAGCGGGCGCGCTGCTCGACGGGGTCGTTGAGCTCGGTGAAGCCGTTGCACAGCTCCACGCCGGCGACGTAGAGTTCGAAGCGCTCGGCGACGCGGGGATCGTCGTCCTTGGCGCGGGCCAGGACGGCCAGGGGTCGAGGGTAGTCGATGAGGAAGGTCGGGCGCGCGGCGCCGAGGTGGGGCTCGACCCAGGTCAGCATCAGGGCGTGGAAGACATCGTCCCAGGCCTCGCCTTCGGGCAGGGGGCCGAGGCCGCGGGCGCAGGCGGCCTCGCGCAGCGCCTCGGCGGTGTCGAGGGCCAGCAGATCGAGGCCGCAATGGCGCAAGAAGGCGTCCTGGACGGTGAGGCGTTCGAAGGGGGCGCTCAGGTCGACGAGGGAGTCGCCCCACGCGAGCGCGGGGCGATCGAGGAGGGCGCGCACGAGGGCCTCGACGTCGTCCATGATGGGGCCGTAGTGGCAAAAGGCCCGGTACCACTCGATCATGGTGAACTCGGGGTTGTGCGAGGCGGTCCACTCGGCGTCGCGGTAGACCTTGCAGATCTGGTAGATGCGCTCCATCCCGGCGGCGAGCCGGCGCTCCATGGCGACCTCCGGCGAGGTGTGGAGCCTGAGGGGGGCGGGGCCGACGGGGCCGAGGCCGGCGAAGGGTGTCTGGAAGGCGGCGAGGTGGACGTCGGTGCCTGGGGCCTCGACGAGGTTGGGGGTCTCGACCTCGGTGAAGCCCTGGTCGTCGAAGAAGCGGCGCGCGGCGCGGTTCATCCGGTGGCGGGCGGCCAGGGCCTCAAGCAGCGCGGGCGAGTGGGGCGAGCCGGGGCGGGCGGGGCAGACGAGGCGCTCGGCGGCGGCGACCTTGAAGGCGGGCGGGCCGCTCGGCCCCGCGTCGACGAGGCCCGTCAGGGCGACCAGATCGCCGGGGTGAAGATCCTCAGGGAGATCGCGCAGCTCGACGACGCCGCTGGCGTCGCGCAGGGCCAGGGTGCGGCCGGGGGTCTGGACGAGCCGCCCGGCGACGCGGGCGCGCTGGCCGGGCAGGAGGGCGTCGAGGGGGGTGCGGTCGCCTGAGAAGCTGGGGTGGTCGGGGGGGGACATGGCTTGGGCTCCTGGCCTGAGGCACAATGGGGAGGCGCAGGGCATGCGCGGGCGCGCCTTGAGCCTGGGGTATGGGCCAGGGGCCGGGCGCGGTCAACTCTGAGGTGCCAGCGCGCGGGCGCTGGATGGAGGTCGTGGTGGAGAGGCGCCTGGGTGGGATCGCGGTCGGTGGGGCGCTGCTGCTGGCGCTGTGTGCGGGGGCGGGGTGTCGCTCGGCGCCGGTCGAGGCGCAGAACGTGGCGCCGTCGGAGGTCGCGCTGACGGCCTCGGGGTCGCCGCGCTGGTCGGTCGAGCGGGCCTTCCCGGCCTTGAGCTTCGAGAGGCCGGTGGATCTGCAGAACGCGGGCGACGGCAAGCTCTTCGTCGTGGAGCAGGCGGGGGTGATCAAGGTCTTCGACGCGGACAAGGCGGGCGAGGGGGCCGAGGTCTTCCTGGATCTGCGCGAGCGGGTCGTGGACGGCGGCGAGCTCGGCCTGCTGGGGCTGGCCTTCCACCCGCGCTACGCGCAGAACGGGCTCTTCTTCGTCAATTACACGGCGCCGGGGCCGACGCGGACGATCATCTCCCGCTTCAAGGCGCGCGGCGGCAAGGCCGAGGCCGGGGACGAGGAGGTGCTGCTGGAGTTCCTCCAGCCTTATTCGAACCACAACGGGGGTCAGGTGGCCTTCGGGCCTGATGGGTTCCTGTACGTCGCGGTCGGGGACGGCGGCGCTGGCGGCGACCCGGAGGGGCACGGGCAGGATCTGTCGACGCTGCTGGGCAGCATCCTTCGCCTGGACGTGGACAGGGCTGATCCGGGCATGAAGGTCGCGATCCCGGCCGACAACCCCTTCGTCAAGACGTCGGGCGCCCGCAAGGAGATCTGGGCCTATGGGCTGAGGAACCCGTGGCGGATGAGCTTCGACGCCGAGACGGGCGAGCTCTGGACGGGGGACGTGGGCCAGAACGCGCTGGAGGAGGTCGACGTGATCGTGCGCGGCGGCAATTACGGCTGGAAGGTGATGGAGGGGTTCTCGTGCTACGACGCGGCGCGCTGCGACTCCAAGGGCTTGATCTTGCCCGTGATTCAGTACCCGCACACGCTGGGCACCTCGATCACGGGGGGCCACGTCTACAGGGGGAAGCGGCACAAGGCGCTCCAGGGACAGTACATCTACGGGGACTTCACCACCGGGCGGCTCTGGTCGGTGCGCCGCGTCGAGGGCCAGAAGCCCGAGGGCGCGCTGCTGGCCGAGACCGGCATGAACATCTCCAGCTTCGGCGTGGACCGCCACGGAGAGCTCTACCTGCTCGATTACTCCAGCGGCACGCTCCACACCCTCAAGTCCACCCAAGGCGCTCCCTGACGACCTCCACCGCGACTTCATGGCCGCCTTCGGAGGTCAAAAAGGGGTTGACAGACCCTCGCGCGATGTAGCACAACTCGGGAGGCAAAACCGAACTCGGATTGCAGTCGTTGAGGGGTTCAGGGTCTAAACACCCCTCACCCTGGTGAGGGATCGCTCTGCCCTGCACCCTTCAACAATTCGGAAGGAGAGCCGCAGGCTCGAAATCTGCGGCACGTGGTACTCGAAAGGAGGTTTTCGTGATTGAAGGAAGCGTGAAGTGGTTCAACAACGCCAAAGGCTATGGCTTCATCGTCCCCTCCAACGGAGGTGAAGACATCTTCGTCCATTACTCGGAGATCTCTGGAGACGGCTTCAAGACCCTCAAGGAGGGAGAGCAGGTCAAATACGAGCTGGCCAACGGCCCCAAGGGCTACTACGCCAAGGACGTCGCCAAGGCCTGACGAGGTCGCCCACGGCGGCGGCCCCTGACCATTCTGGACGACGAAGACCCTGGCCCCCGCCGGGGTCTTCCTTTTTGACCGACCTTGAGCCGCCCCTCTGCGGGCGCCGCGCCTTCGGTCGGCCTCGATCCCCCGAGCCTGTCCGAGGAGGGCCTCGGCGCCGTCCGCTCGCCTGGCCCTGTCCCCTCTTCCGGGCGCAGGCTCGACAAGAGACAAGGCGCGAAGGATCGACGCCGCGCGGGCACCAGCACCGGTCGAGCGCGCTTGGCGCTCCGATGTCGGGCGCGATCGACGGCGCAGGTTCTGTGGTATCTAATGTCCAGGGCGGCTCAGGCGCACGGGCGCGCCCGCTGGCGCCGAGGCTCAGGCCCGCCTTTGACGGCGCAAGGCCGACGGTGGAGATCCAGCCATGACCATGAACCCCCGTCAACACGGGCACAACCACCTCTGCTTCGGGATCCTGGCGCTCTGGCTCGCGGCCTGCGCCAGCGCACCCCAGGCGACGACAGGCACCCCCAGGACCGAGGGCCAGGCGCAAGACGCCCTGCTCGACGCGCGCCGCCGCCTGGCCCTCGATGAGGCGGAGCAGGCCCCGCCCATCACCCTCATCGAGGGCGTCGAGCTTCGCCTCAACGACCTGGACATGGCCGACCTCCTCGTGCGCAACTCCGCCCTGCCCAGCGGCGAGCTCCGAACCCCCCTCCAGAACCCCTGGCGCCTCAAGGCCGAGCGCGACGCCCACCGCGCCCGCGTCGAGGGCCGACTGGCCGAGATCGACGTCGAGGCCGCGCGCGCCGAGGCCGAAGCCTGCTTTCAGAGCGCCGACCTCGAAACCCACCGGCTGCGCACGGAAGCCTGGGAGCGCCTGCGCGACGACCTCGCCCTGCTCCAGACCTGGGCCGACGGCCTCCTCGACGCCCAGCTCGCCTCCGAGCCCAACCACCGCGCCCGATCCCTCGCCCGTCAACGCCGCCTCCTGCGCGCCCACCCCGGCCCCGCGCCTCCCCAACCCGACAGGGCGCCGATCGCCCTGCCCCCCCTCACCGCCCAGCAGCCTGCGCTCGACCTCCGCCCCGAAGTGCTCGACCAGGCCCTGCTCGCCCACCCGATCTGGTCCAGCCACCTTGCCGAACAGGCACTGCTGAACAGCCTCTCCGCCCGCCAGACCTCCGGGCGGCTGCCCTGGCTGTCCTGGATCTCGCTCGGCTACACGCCCCGGCTGCCCAACTCGCGCCCGATCATTGAAGGGCGACTCGCCGTCGAGATCCCCCTCGGCTTCGAGCAGCGCGCCGAGGCCGAGGCGCTCAAGCTCCGCGCCGCCGAAGCCCGGCTCGACGCCCAGGCCCAGCGCCGCTCGCGCCTGAGCGCCCTCGAGGCCGCCTTGAGCCAGCGCGCGGCCTTCGACGCCGAGATCCCCGCCCTGCTCGCCCTCCAGACCACCGCCCGCGAGCACCGCGCCCTGGCCCTGGGCTGGATCGCCGCCCGAGCCGTCGATCCTTCCGAGGCCGAGTCCCTCATCATGGACGCCTTCGAACTCGAGGATGCCCTCATCGACGCCCGCAGCCGGGCCGGCGAGTCCTCCTGCGCGGTCTTCGCCCTCACCGGCGTCCACCCCTCCGAGTGGCCTCGCCGCTAAAGGCCCGATGGCCTGGAGGGACCGACGAGCGTCAAACCCGTCAGCCCTTTAGAAGCTCCCTCGGATCATCTGGGTCGGCACGAGATCCGTGGCGATAAAGTCAAAGGTCCCGTAGGCTTCGAGGATGTCCGGCCCGAGCGTATGCAGCACCCAGCGCCAGTACGGGGACAGCGGCGCGGCGGCGCGCCCCAGCCGCTCTCCGCGCTTGATGAAGCGGCGGACCTGATCCTCCATCTCAGGCGTCTCGACGGGGGCCGCAGGCTCCAGCGGCGCGAGCTGCCGCGCGAACCACGCCCCCCAAGCCTCGTCGACCTCGGGGTGCGCCGTCGGCGCTGGCATCGGCCTGTCTTCGCCACCCCCGCCAGCCGCGAAGTCCTCCTGGGCGCGCTGTCGGGCCTGCTGGGCGAGCTGGAGCGGGACGCCGTCGGCGGGCGGATAGGGCAAGCCGAGCCCCCCCGCCGTCAAGGGCCAGTGGAGCCACGCGTCCGGCAAGGCCGCGCGGCCTCCCCCCAGGAAGCGCCGCTCCACCTCCCCTCTGAGCATCGCCCGCATCGAACCCTGGCCCGAGGCCCCCGCCTCACCCAGCCGGCGAGCGGCGTCGAGCGCCGCCGCGAGGTGATCCGGGCCGAGATCGGCGCTCGGGGCCAGCCAGGTCCACAGGTAGCGCAGCTGCTCCCTCCAGGCCCCGACCCGGTCCAGCAGCGCCCCGTGGCCGTCGACCCGCGCCGCCGTGATCGCGATGAACTCCTCAAGCGCCTCCTCGTCGACCTCGAAGTCCCCGCCCTCCCCCAGCCGCAGCATCCCCCAGCGCACCGGCCCCTGCGGCAAGCCAGCAGGCAGCGGGGCGCCAAAGGCCGCGGCCCCGACCTTGGCCTCGTTCAGGCACAACCCCGCGTCGCCGACGGCCGCTCTGAGGGCGGCCCAGGCCGCCTCGACGTGCTCGGGCGAGTGCGCCACCAGGACGACATCGTCGACGAGGCTGATGACCTCCACAGGGGCCGCGGCCCGCACCTCGCCGAGGATCGCCGCCATCAACAGGGACTCCACCGCCCGCGACAGCCGCAGCCCGAGCGGCAGCCCGACGCGGGTCCGGCCGCCCTCCGGCAGGCGCGGCGAGAGCGCCCGCGCCGTCAGATCCACCAGCCTCGGATCAAGCCCCAGCCACCTGAGCAGCCCCAGGACCAGCGCGTGCGACACCGAGGGGTAGAAGTCCGCGATGTCCGCCTTGAGCACGTAGACCGGCCGCCCGTGCGCCTCGGCCACCCTGATCTCGGCGCGCAACAGGGCCGCCGCCCGGCCGATCTCGCTCGCCGCGTAGTCGTAGCCCCCTTCCGAGGACGACATCATCCGGCTCTCGGCTCGCGCCAGGGCGATGGTCCCGTCCTGGCCCACCGCCTCGTCGGGGCCGAGCCAGCCGAAGAGGTCCATCGTCTTGTCCAGCATCCGCGCTTCGTTCTCGATGATGATGGCCGGCGCGTTGAGCGCCTTCAGGCGCCTCAGCCGCTGCAGCCGATTCAAGCGCGCTCGGCCGCACAACGCCCCGAGCGCCTCCTCGACGGCTCGCCCCACCTCCTCGACGGTTGAGGCCGTGATGAGGTCGAGCTTCGGCCGCAGCCGGTAACGGTTGCGCGTCCAGATCGGCGCCAGCGTCACCCCGGCCTCCGGCCAGTCCCAGCCCTCGACGCCCCGCCAGCTGATATCAAAGGCCTGATGAAACTCGCGCGCCAGCGGGTTCTCCTGCCCCGACGCGTCAAGCTCCCCTGTCGCCGCCTTGTCCGCCAGGCCCTCCTCGTCGAGCAGCGCGTCGTCCGGGTGAGGCATCCACCCCGCGCCCATGTCGTCAAGCGACTCGGAGGAGGCCCCGACCAGCTCGCGGGCGCGCGCCAGCGCCTTCGAGTCGATGCGCCCCTCCAGCCGCGCGATCAACGCCGCCGCCGTCGCCGACGCGGGCTTGAGCAAGGGCTCGACCAGCGCCGCGCGCTCAAGGGCGGGCTCAGGACGGCGGCGGACCGGCGCCAGCCATTCCCCAAGCACCCCGCCGAACACCGGCATCACGTCCGCTCTGGCCCTCCCCTGGGCGATGGCGGCCTCCAGGCGCGCGCGCACCCTCGCCAGCAACCTCGGATCGCCCGCGCCCGCGGCCACCTCCAGGTTGGCGACCTCGGGGTGGACGAGCCTGGTGCCGATCCGCAGCGCCGCCAGCCCGCGCGACAAGGCCTCGACCGCGGCGGCGTCGTCCAGATCGCGGGCTTCGGCCTCGATCGCGTCGTAGGCCGACGACAGGCGATCGCGCGCGGCCAGAAGCTCGACGAGCTTGTTCTGGACGACGAAGGCCCTGAGCCTGTCCGATCCCTTCATCCCGACCTCACTGCAACAAGGGGTTGTCTGTTTCGAGGCGCCCTGAGCCCACGCCCAGGGCTTGCGGACGCCCCCGACGTGATAGACTCCGGTGGGGACTCCGCGACACGACCATCGTATGGAGCCCGACGCAAGGTCAAGGCGCGCCCTGAGCAGCAGCGCCGCCGCACGGCTCATCGCCCACACGGCGGTGGGGCCATCGCCGCGCGCTCCCTCCTTCGGAATGGGCGATCAACCAACCTCGGCCAAGGAGAAGATCCATGCCCGACCATCCCGATCGATATCGATTCTATGGCGATCTGGCGCCCTGGTGGCCGCTGATCTCGCCCCCCGACGATTACAAGGAGGAGGCCGCCTGGACGGTCACGGTGCTCCAGCGCGCCGCGATCCCCGTCAAGGAGGTCCTTGAGCTTGGCAGCGGCGGCGGGCACAACGCCGTTCACCTCAAGGCGCACTTTACGATGACGCTGGCCGACCTCTCGCCGGAGATGCTCGGCCTGTCCAGGGCCCTCAACCCGGAGTGCGATCACATCCTCGGCGACATGCGCGACCTGAGGCTTGGCCGCGACTTCGACGCCGTCTTCATCCACGACGCCATCGACTACATGATCACCGAGGGCGACCTTCGCCGGACCCTGGACACGGCCTTCGCCCACTGTCGGCCGGGCGGGATCGCCGTCTTGATGCCGGACGACACCGCCGAGATGTTTGAACCCTCCACGGAGCACGGCGGCGAGGATGGTCCGGACGGCCGTGGGATTCGCTACCTGGCGTGGAGCTGGGATCCCGATCCCGAGGACACCTGGATCGCCACGGATTACGCCTTCATCCTGAGAGACGCCGAGGGTGGGACCCAGCTCGCGCACGAGACGCACCGGACGGGCCTCTTCGAGGCGAAGCGGTGGATCGCGCTCATGGTCGAGGCGGGCTTCAGAGCCGAGGCCATCGTGGAAGAGACCGACGACGACCGGACCCCGAGGTTGATCTTCCTGGGCCACCGCGCGCTCTGATCGGCTCGTGGCGGGAGAGGCGGGCTGTTGACGACGCCCAGGGGCTCGGGCCTGGAGGGTGGAGGCGTCGGCCTGAAGGGTGGAGGCGGCGCTGTCTGGGCGGCCTCCCTGGCCGCCGCGCTCGCGGGCTGGCGACATCAACCAGGATCTTCGATATAAAGTCGCGGCGTCCATCGATATTGTTGGTTGACATTGAGGAGGGTGGAAGGCGGGTCGCGTCGGGCTTGAGGCAGGCCTTGAGGGCGTCGAGGGTGGCCTCGGAGGGGCGGGGGCTGTCGATCTGGGGGGTCAGACGGACCAGTGCTTGAAGGGGAGGCCGGTCAGGTCGCGCAGGGCGTCTGCGTCGGGCTTGAGGCAGGCCTTGAGGGCGTCGAGGGTGGCCTCGGAGGGGCGAGGTTTGTCGATGGGGGTTTCGAAGAGCGGGGGGATGGCGTAGCGGAGGAGGCGACCGCCGGGCAGCCGGGAGAGCTTTCTGGCCAGCGGGGTCGGCTGGCCCTTGGCGCTGGAGCTGTGGAGGATCCTGTCGAAGCCTGGGTGGTCGAAGTCGGCGTCGACGCCCAGGAATTCGAAGGTGTGCTTGAGGGCGGCGCGTCGGTCGTTGAGGAGGTCGAGTTGATCGAGGACGAGGAGCTGGGAGCGGTCGTAGAAGGCGAGGAACTGCTCGATCTGGAAGTGGTAGCGGCTGGGGTAGACGTAGGGGTTGGTCTCGACGTTGGCGAGGGCTTCGTCGACGGGTCGGGTCTCGCGTCCGTGGGAGAGGTTGTGGACGTAGTGGGAGAGGACGCGGCTGATGGGGTCGCGGACGAGGTAGATCAGGCGGGCGTCGGGGGCGACGCCGTGCATGCGCTCGGGGACGCCTGGGAAGGTGGGGTGCTTGGTGTAGTTGGGTGAGGACTCACCGCGAAGGAGGGCGGGGTGGCCGAGCTGTCGGCGGTACCAGTTCAGGCCGCGGGGCCAGCTCTGGTGCTCGACGAAGAAGTTGAGCTCCTTGGCGCGAGACATGGTCACGTCGGGGTGGAGGTCGAGGTAGCTGTGAAGGCTGCTCGTGCCCGACTTCATCGCGCCGATGACGATGGTGAGGTTTTTGAGCATCTCAGGCGGGGTTGACCTCGACGCGCAGGAGGTGCTGTCCCATCATGACGCAGTCGCCGTGGGAGAGTCGGGCGGCCTCGCGCAGTCGCAGGAAGGTGCCGTTGGTGGAGTCGGAGTCTTGAAGGAGGAAGCCCTTGTCGTCGTGTGAGAGGCGGGCGTGGCGCCTGGACATGTGGGGGTCGTCGGGGAAGTTGAGGTCGCAGCCTTCGCGGCCGATCGTGACTTCGTTGGTGGGCGAGGCGTGGATCTGGCCGACGCGGCCGCCGTCGAGGAGTTGGAGGAGCCGGAAGCGGGTGGACTTCTGGGGGGAGACGTAGCGCAGGGTGCCGTCCTGGTCGGGGTATCGCTCGGCCAGCTCGAGGTATTCGAATTGGAAGACCTGCTGTCCGACGATGAAGCGGTCGTGGGACTTGAGGCGAGCGGGCTCACGGAGGCGCAGGAAGGTGCCGTTGAGGCTCTCCTCGTCCTTGACGTAGAGGTCGTTCTTGTCGAGGTAGAAGAAGTTGGCGTGGAGGGGTGAGGCGAAGGGGTCGTCGTCGAGGATGACGACGCCCTCCTCGCGGCCTGCGGGGTGCTGCGCGGCGCCGAGCATGAAGCTCTGGCCGGCGTGGGCCTCGCGGGCGCCCTTGAGGACGAGGAGGCGGGCGCGGCCGGACGCCATCAGGGGGCTCAGGGGCTGGGTGTTGCGCTTGCGGGGGGGGGCTTTTTCGAGGGCGGCGCCGCATTGACCGCAGAAGGTGTGGTCGGGGGGGACAGGGGCGCTGCACTGCCAGCAGGGGATGTTGTTCATGGTGGCCGCTGTGGGTTGGGTCGCATCGCGCGTGCGGCGACGGGGAGCGCCGGTCGCCTTGGGCATCATACACCGTCGTGGTGCGGGCTCACAACGCCCGTCGTCGCCGTGGGGCGATGGGGGTCAGGGGCGGGCGTTGGAGGCGTCGCGCAGCGCGGGGTCCGGGTCGTCCTTGAAGGGGGCCAGGGCGCGGTCGGCGTCGGCGCCGCCGATGAGCGCCAGGGCGCGGACGATCTCGACGCGGACGGGCGGCGAGGCGCCCGCGAGGTTCTGGATCAGGGCTGGGACGGCCTTGGGGTCGCGGAGCATGCCGAGGCCGCCGGCGGCGTTGGCCCGCACCCAGGTGTAGTCGTCGGCCAGGGCGCGGGTCAGGGCGTCGAGGGCGGCGGCGTCGCGCAGCATCCCGAGGGCCGTGGCGGCGTGGGCCCGCGAGGTCCAGGCCTTGTCGCCGCTCAGGCGGGCGATGAGGGGCGCCAGGGCCTTCTTGTCGCCCAGGCTGCCGAGGGCCAGCGCGGCCTTGCGGCGGACGTCCTGGTGTTCGTCGTCGAGGGCGGCGATGAGCTTGTCGACGGCGGCCTGATCGCCGATCTTGCCCAGGACGCCGGCGGCGTGCGCGCGCACCAGCGGGGCGTCGTCGGTCAGGAGCTTGCGCAGCGGGGCGGCGAGCCTGGCGCCGATGCGGCCGAGCGCTTCGAGGGTCTGGGCGCGGCGAGCGGGGTCCTCGGGCAGGTTCCAGGTCAGCGCGCCGAGGCTGATGTGGTCGGGGGCCTGATCGAGGTCGCTGAGGATGGCCACGAGGCGAGCCGAGTCCGAGCGCTCGATCTGGCGCTCCAGCAGCGCGGCGATGCTTTTTTCGCCCTCGATGATCGCGTGGTCGCCCTGGCCGCCGCGCGAGAGCAGGTCCTCGGAGAGCAGGACGTTGAGCAGGAAGGGGACGTCGAGGGTGGTGGTGCTGGCGTTGAAGAAGCCGACGTTCTCCTCCCAGACGACATAGGGGACGCGCTGCCCGGCGGGATCGGGGCCGAGGCGCAGCAGGGCCTTGCCGGCGACCTCGCGCACCTCGGGGTCGGAGGACCAGTAGGCTTCCAGGAGGGCTTCGAGGGCTTCGAGCGAGCCGATGTTGCCCAGCGCCCAGGCGGCCATGCGGCGCACCTGGAGCTCCCTGTCCTCCTTGAGGGCCTGGACGAGCCAGGTCTGGCCCTTGGCGTCCCCGAGGGCGCCGAGGCCCCAGGCGGCGGCCACGCGGACCTCGACCTTGGCGTCGCGCTCGGTGGGCAGCGAGAGGCGCTTGCCCAGCACGGGCACGGCGTCGGGGCCGCCCGTGCGGCCCAGGCCGATGGCGGCCAGCGCCCGGATCGTCCACAGGGGGTCCTCCTCCATGAGGCTCTTGAGCGGCCCGGCGGCCTCCTTGGTGTTCATGCGGCCGAGCGACCAGACGGCGATCTCGCGCACGGTGGCGTTGGGGTCGCGCGTGGCGCGCTTCATCGGCTCGAGCGCGCGGGGGTCGCCGAGCTTGCCGGCGGCCAGCGCGGCCTGGATCCGCAAGGTCTGGTCCTCGTTGTCGAGCATCCTGGCCAGCGGCAGGGCGGCGTTGGGGTTGCGCAGGTTGCCCAGGATGCGGATCGCGATGGTCTGCTGGCTCAGGTCGTTCTCGGTCAGCGCCGCCAGCAGCGGGCCGATGGCCCGGCGGCTGATGTCCATCAGGCTCTCTTCGGCGGCCTTGCGCAGCGCCGGGGAGCCGTAGTCGGCCTCGGCGATCAGCGAGCGGGTCATCCGGTCGTAGAGCTCGATCTGGAGCTGGCCGAAGACCTTGCGGGTGGGGTTGGCCGCGATGAGCGGGGTCAGATCCCGCTCCAGCTTGTCGAGCTCGGCCAGCGCGTCGTTGATGTCGATGGACTTGCGGCCGGCGCGCAGCACCACGCTCTCGTCGCGGCTCTTGCGCACGAGCTGTCGGTAGAGCTGATCGGCGTCGCGCACCTTGTCGAGCGCCAGGTAGATCTCGGCCAGCTCCAGGGTGTAGCCGTAGGCCATCGGGTCGAGCTCCAGGGCCGTGCGGTACTCGTCGGCCGCCCTGGGCAGATCCTGCATCTGGGCGTAGATCTGGCCGAGCCGGGCGTGGGCGTTGGCGTCGCTGGGGTTGAGGTCGACCATCATCGAGGCGAACTCGACGGCCTGCGCGTCCTCGTAGAGCTTCAGGCTCAGCTCCGCGATCCGGTGGTAGTAGTCCCTGGCCCGCTGGGGGTTCAGGCGCGCCATCTGGCGCAGGGTCTCGATGCTCTTCTGGTGGTCGTTGGTCTCGGTGTAGATCTTGTTGAGCGCCAGCAGCGCCTCCAGATCCTCCGCGTCTCGGTCCAGGATCTTGCGAAAGACCGCTTCGGCGTTGGCGAAGTCCTTGAGCGCGATGTAGCCCTCGCCGAGGAAGTAGCCGGCGTCCAGATCGGGCTGCTCGCGCTCGAAGGCCTGCCGGAGGGCGGGCAGCTTGCCGCTCAGGGTGCCCTGGCGGTGGTAGATCTTGATGATCTCGCTGCGCGCCTCGCGCTTGAGGTGCTGGCGGGTGGTCCGGGTCAGCAGGGCCTGCCAGGCCTCGACGGCGCGGGTCAGATCGCGGCCCCGCTCGTGGATCAGGGCCAGGGAGCGGTAGAGCTGATCGTTGGCCGGATCGGCGGCGATGGCCTTGTCGACCTCCTCGATGGCCTCGCGGATCATGTTGTGATCCGCGTAGATCTGGCCCAGCATCGCGTGCGCCTCGGACTTGGGCAGCCCGGAGGTCAGGATCTTGCGCCAGCTCTCCAGGGCCTTGTCCCTCTTGCCCTCCTGCCAGTGGAACTCGCCCAGGTTGGTCAGGAAGCTCGGGTCGCGCGGCGCCAGCTTGACGAGCTTCTGGAACTGATCCAGGACCTTGTCGCGCATGTCCCATTGGTAGTAGAGATCGGCGAGGTTGCTCTGGACCGTGGCGTCGCTGGCGAAGGAGCGCGAGAGCTTGTCGGTGGTCGACAAGGCGCTCTTCTTGTCGTTCTTCTCCCAGTAGAGCTTGGCCAGATCGAACTGGTAGCTGGGCTGGCCGGGCTCGGCCTTGATCAGATCGATGTAGGCCTTGATGACCTCGTCGCGCTCGCCGCGCCGGTCGAGCAGGTGGATGATCTTCAGGCGCGCGTCGACGCTGCCCCGGTTCTTGCCCAGGGCCACCTTGTAGAAGCGCATCGCGTCCTGCTCGCGGCCCATCTCGTCGTAGAGGCCGGCGATCGTCATGGCCTGCTCGTAGCTGGGGCTCTTCCACTGCTGGGTGTAGAGCTCGACCAGCCCGTTGAGGTCATTGCGGTCGCGGTAGACGGCGATGGTGAGCTGCTCGATCTCCTGGCGCAGGTAGCTGTCGGAGGACACCAGCGCCAGGACCTGCTTCCAGCTCTCCAGGGCCTCCTCGTAGCGGCCCATCGCGGCGTAGACCTCCCCGATGGCCTTGAGGGACTCGGCCCGGGTCTTGACGTTGCGGCCCGAGTCCGAGAGCATCTTCTTGTACTCGGCCAGCGACTCCTCGTAGCGCTTGTTCTCCTTGAGGCGCGAGGCGTACTCGCCCTGGGCAAAGTCGCTGTCGTCCAGGCCGATCATCTGGCGGTAGTAGCGCTCGGCGCCGGCCCAGTCCTGGCGCGAGAAGGCCAGATCGGCCAGATCGCGCAGGATCTCCAGCTTGCGATCCTTGTTCTTCTCCAGCGACAGCGCCTTTTCGAAGGCCGCCAGCGACTCCTCGGTCCGCCTGGCCTTCTGGAGCGCCATGCCGTAGCCGAGCCAGGCCGTGGCGTCGTTCTTGTCGATGTCGATGGCGGCCTTGTAGGCGTCGATGGCCTCGGGGTAGCGCTGGGCGGCCTTGAGCAGGTGACCGAGGATGAGGCGGTGGGCGATCTGGCGAGGGTTGGCCTCGACCTTCTGGCGCGTCTCCTCAATCAGCTTGTCCATCTGCTGGCCGTAGCCGACCAGCTTGACGAGCTGCTGGAAGATGTAGCCCTCCTGCGGGTTCTTCTCCAGCAGCCCCTTGTACTGCTCGATCTTCTCGGCCAGGAGGGCCGGGTCCGACTCCTGCGGATCGCCCTGGGCCTGCGCCAGCCCGGGCGCCATCGGCGCAGCCAGCGCCAGCGCCAGCGCCAGCAGGATCCCCCGCGCGCGCCTCTTGAGGCCCCGAGGGCCGCGTCCGTCGATCTCAAGCACGTCGCTCATCTCCCACCCCAGGTTGCGAAACACCGAGGTCAACACCCTCGGCAAGCCCGCTCTTCCCGACCGCGCCCAGGTGCCGCCGCAGGCTGGCCTCGATCCCGGCCAGCTCCTCGCTGCCCCACCACGCCCTGGCCAGCACCGCCTCGCCGCCCGAGGCCAGCCGCAGCGCCAGCACCCGCCCCCCCGAGCGCCGCTCGACGGCCACGATGGCCGACAGCGGCGCCTCCAGGCCGATCTCCGGGCGCCACAGCAGCGTCCGGGTGTGCTCCATGACCTCCTGCCGCCCGAACTCCCAGCGCGCCGTCCGAAAGGCCCTCCAGAGGCCCATCAGCAGAACGACCAGCCCGAAGATCCCCGCCATCATCTCCAGAAAAATCGGCAGGGCCTCGTCCTTGTTGATGTAATTGCCAAAGAGGTCGGGGATGAAGATCGCCACGACCAGGCAGGCCCAGGGCAGCGCGGACAGCCCCCCCGCGACAAACTCGCGCGCCCGCCCCGCCGAGGTCAGCTCCAGGGTCCAGCGCCGGGCGCCGCCGGCTGGTTGCGATCCCTCCTCTATGCGATACTTCAAGGTCTGACTGCCCTTCGGTGACTGGATTGAGCGACCTGACGGCACATTACGAGCGATCACCCATAGAACGCAAACACACCCTCCCCCACCTCCGGCGCTCACCTCCCCCGGCCACCGCGCGGACTCCGCCGTCGCTCCTCGCCCTGGCGGCCTTCGCCCTGGCCTGCGGCGACGATCCCGCGACGCCGCCGCAGGAGCCCCCGCCGCCTGAGGATCCGCCCTGCAGCCGCACCAGCGAGGCCGGCTACGTCCGCACCGACAGCCGCTTCACCGAGGGGCCGGTGTTCTGGCCCGCCGAGGCCGTCGAGGGCTGCATCCCGGTGGCCTTTGACCCCGTCGGCTCCAAGGATCTGCCCGCAGCCGCTGCGCGCGACGCCCTCTGGCGCGCCGCCGACTCCTGGGCGGCCGCCGCCGAGGGCTGCGGCGCCCCGCTGTGCCTGCGCGACGGCGGCGACGTCCCCCGCGACGAGGGGCTCGGCTTGCGCGAGGGCGGCCCGAACCACAACCTCGTCACCTTCACGGTCGACGCGGCGACCTGGGACGCCCTCCAGAGCCCGACGGTGATCGCCGTGACCACCACCACCATCAACGCCCGCACCGGCGCCCTCGTCGACGCCGACGTCAACCTCAACGACGCCCACTTCCTCTTCGCAGACGACGAGGTCGGCGCGCCGCCCGACGCGCTGGATCTGGAGACCGTCCTGCGCCATGAGCTCGGGCACCTGCTCGGCTTTGACCACGGCGCCGACCCGGGCAGCGTCATGTTCCCCACCGAGGCGTCCGGGGGAGAGCGCAGAGGGCTCTCGGGCGACGACGTCGCAGGGATCTGCGAGGCCTTTGGCTGTTATTGATGCGGGGAGCGGGCGGCGCAACGGTCAGTTGGTGATCACGCGCAGGTCGTACCAGACGGTCTCGAGCTGGTCGGAGAAGATCTCGATGGACCACAGGCCGCCGTCGAGGACCTCGATGCCGTCGACGTTGAACTGGAGGGTGCCGCCCTCGCTGGTGATGACGGGGAAGATGGGGAAGTCTGGGCCGAAGACGTCGTGGACGCGGGCCTTGATGGCGCCGCGCAGGGGCTCGTGGGTCTGGATCGTGACGGAGACGCTCTGGCCGGCGATGACGAAGAACTTGTAGAAGTCGCGATCCGTGGGGCAGAGCAGCAGGTTTCTCAGGAAGGCCCCGGTGCTGATCTCGCGGGCGTTGTCCCAGTCGTCGTTGTCGGCGCCGATCATGACGGAGCCCTCTTCGAGCAGATCGTCGGTGCACTGCGCGCCTTCGGGGACGGGCTGGGAGTAGATCTGGAGGAGGTAGGAGCCCTGATCCTCGGCGGTGGCGCCGCGGACTGCCACGAGCACCTGGCTCTGCGCGTTGATCTGGGCGAAGGCCGAGCGGCCAAAGTCGCCAGGGCCACCGGGGCCGAGCACGCGCAGGCCGTCGTCGGAGAGGATCTGGACGTCGAGGCCGGGGGCCGGGTTGAGGATGTCGGCGAAGAGCAGGGTGCCGGCCGGCACCGAGAGGCGGAAGAAGTCGACCCCTGGCTGGCGATCGGCGGGGCAGACGACGCCGCGGTACTCGCGCACGCCGAACTCGGCGGGGAAGGCGTCGGCGGCGGTGCGGTTGGCGCGCTCGTCGTCGATGCAGATCTCATCGGCGGGGCGGGTCTCGTAGCGCAGGGTGTAGGTCACGTTGGCCAGGCCGGTCGAGTTGAGCGCGAAGAAGACCTGCCCGCCGGGGGTCGACGGGACGAGCGCGAAGGAGAGCGTGCCGCCCGTGCCGGAGATCACGACGGGGGAGGCCTGGGCGTTGGCGAAGGCGCGGGCGCGCAGGTCGACGCCGAGGTCGGCGTCGTAGGTGGCGGTCACGACGACGGCCTGACCGGGCTCGACCTCGGCGGCGAACCAGTCCTCGTCGAGCTCCTCGCCGCACAGGCGCAGGCCGCTGAAGGTCGTCGGGGGCAGGCCGCTCAGATCTGCGGCGTCGCCGATGATGTCGTTGGGCTCGAAGGTGTCCGTGCAGCCGCTGGTGACGTTGAGCCTCATGTCGTAGCGGTTCTGGCCGCCGTTGGGGCTAAAGACCCTGACGAAGACCTCGCCGGTCCTGTCGGCCGCCAGCGAGAGCGCCTCGCTGGCGTTGCGGCCGGTGCTGCAGGCCACCGCGTCGCGGGGGTCGGGCGGGAAGAGGGGGAGCCTGTCGTAGATGCACAGGTCCAGATCCCCGAAGGCGTCGTTGAGGTCGATGGTGACGGTCAAAAAGTCGTCCTCCAGGAGTTGGAGGCGGTACCAGTCCTCGGCCTCGGGGCAGATCTGGAGGTTGTTGGTCGGCAGGTTGAAGGGTCGATCCGGGATGGTGATCTGGCTGGCCCGCGTCGGGATGTCGTTGCGGCTGTTCTCATCAAAGACGTCGTCGACGCAGAAGCCGCCGGGCACCCGCATCACGTCCAGGTCGTAGGTGTTGGTGCCGCCGTCCTGCTCGGTGATGAAGGGGCAGACGGAGAAGAAGAAGGTGCCCGGAGAGAAGACCCGAGGGACGCTGACGATCTCGTTGGGGTCCAGCGAGGCGGCCCGCTGGAGGATCTGCCCGGGGTCGTCGGCGGCGCAGGGGCCCGAGTGCAGGGTCAAGTCCAGGTCCCCGTGGTCGGGGTCGTGGGCGACGCGCACGACGAAGCCGTCGCCGGAGTCGACGTCGAGCGCATACCAGTCGCAGCCGGCGCCGCAGACCGTGAGGTCGTCGAAGGTGTCGTCTTCGACGGCGGTGGCCCGCCCGCAGGCCTCGTTGGGCTCGAAGTCGTCCTCCGTGCAGCTGGGCTCGGTGCAGGCGCCGCCCTGGCAGCGGCGATCCCCGCGGCAGTCGTCGTTGCCATTGCAGCGATCGCCCTCGACGCAGACGAAGGCCTCGTCGGCGCTCTCGCAGGACAGCCCGCCGGGGCAGTCGCTGTTGTCGGCGCACTGACGGCACAGGCCGTCCGGAGCGCAGGCCAGATCGCCGGGGCACTCGTTGTCGTTGTTGCAGCGGCCGGAGGGCAGGCAGGTGTGGCCCTCCAGGTTGCAGAAGAGGAACTCGCCCTGACCCTCGCAGGTCTCATCGTCGAAGCAGCCTCCGGCCTCGATCACCTGGCGCTCGTCGAGGCAGCGGGTGGCGAAGCAGACCTTGTTCGACAGGCAGTCGATGTCGCTCAAGCAGATCCGGGGCTCCAGGCAGCGGTTGGAGGCCTCGTCGCAGATCTGCAGGCCGGGGCAGTCGGGATCGCAGCCCACGGGCTCGGGCTCGGGCTCCGGCTCGGGCTCGGCGGCGTCGGGCTCCGGCTCGGGCTCGGCGGCGTCAGGCTCCGGCTCGGGCTCGGCGGCGTCGGGCTCCGGCTCGGGCTCGGCGACGTCCTCCTCCGGCTCGGGATCATCCTTGGGGACGCACTGGAGCGCCACGCAGGTGTTGTTGGGCGGGCAGTTGGCGTCTCGGATGCACTGGTGGCACTGGCCGATCTCGGTGACGCAGATCAGCCCCGACTCGCACTGGTCTGACGTGGCGCACTGCGCCGCCGGAGGGCCGCACTGGCCGTTGGCGCCGCAGGCCTGCCCGGCGGCGCAGTCGCCGTCCGAAGCGCACTCATCTCCGCAGCCGACACCGGCCAGCGCCATCAAGCCGAGCGCGAGGGCGAACCTGCCGAGCACCTGGGTTGCCGAGAACCGATCCATCCAGCCCCTCCACTTGTTCAGGAAGCTGACGCGTCAGCGCGCCTGCAACAAGACCTCAAAGTCGCCCACGGCGCCTTCGGTCGCGCCGTCCACCCAGAGGAAGTATGTCCCCGCCGTCAAGCGCTGGCTGAGCGAGACCACCCCGTCAAAGGGCCGCGCGTCGTCAAAGTCGGTCGCGCACAGGCCCTCCAGAATGCTGCCCGGGTCATCGCAGTCCCGCTGCAGGAACACCGTCGGCTGGAGCCCGCCGAGGCCCGGCGTCACGGTGATGTCCACGTCGCTGGTCACCCCGATCGTGAAGGCGTAGACCACGTCCGGCGAGCCGTCCAGCGTAAAGCACCCGATGGGATCGACGCTCGTGATGTTGTCGCGCGCCCCGCGCAGCGTCCCGGCGACCCGCTGGCCGCTCCGAAGCTGCTGCGCGCCCTCACAGACGTCGTTGGCCGGCGGATCGGCGGTCAGGTTCGTCCGCAGGGTGTAATCGCCCTCCATCTCCTCGCTCTGGCCCCGCACGACGATCGCCAGCTCGCCTTCGTCCTCGATCGTCGTCAGCAGGCGCCCCGAGGCCCCCTCGACCACCAGCGACAGGTCATCGAGGCGGCGCAGGTCAAAGACCACCCCCGGTGGCCCGCCCAGGCTCAAGTCCGCCTCCGCGCCCGCCTCGGCGCTGATCCGATACCAGTCCTCCTCCCCGGCGCACAAAAAGGCGCCCAGCGAGGTCGACTCCACCGGCACGACGTTGTCGGCGTCGCTCGGCTCCAGCGCGTCGTTGGTGTCGCAGAAGGGGGCGCTCAGGAGCTCGACCTCCAGAATGTAGGGCGTGACGCCCTCGGACGTGGCCTGGATCTCGAAGAGGTAGGTCGCGCCGCCTTGCGCCGTGGATCCCAGCGACACGACGGACCGGCGGCCGTCGCTGCGCGCATTGCCCACCGGCACGAGGACATCGCCGCGCAGCTCCAGGATGGACAGCGCCGGCGGCGCCCCGTCGACCCCGTCGGGCAGCGAGGCCGAGGCCTGGATCCCGCGGCCGCCCTGCGCCGTGAGCCCGAAGTAATCCGTGTCGGTGAAGCACACCGCCAGCGCCTCGACCCGCGCCAGCCTCGTCCTGGGGTCGATCAGGAGCTGTACCGCCGATCCAGGATCGTCGTTGGGCTCCTGGGCGTCGTCCTCGCAGTCCTCGATCGCCACGAGCGAGAGCAAGAAGTCGCCCCTGGCCTCGGGCCGCAAGCCCGTGACCCGGATGAAGATCGTCTCCAGCTCGTCTTGCGCCCCGAAGACGGACAGCTTGCCGAAGGAGCGCTCCTGGACCGGCACCCGGTGGTCCACCAGGTTGTTGCCGACGCGCTTGAAGAAGGCCATCGTCAGCCCGTCGCCCTGGACAGGATAGAGCAGCGAGAGCTCCAGCCCCACGCCCAGGCCGACCTGAAAGCGGAACCAGTCCTCGTCTCCCAACTCGCCCTCCGGGCAGATCTCCCCCGTCCGCGGCAGGTCGCGCTGGAGCAGCGGGGCCGTGTCTGGCCCGACGTTCTCTTCGTCCGGCCCGCAAGCCTCGATCACGCGCTCGGGCGGATCAAAGAGGATCCGCAGGCTGTAGTTCTTGGGGCCCTCGACGGGGCTGGTGACGTGCAGGAGGTAGGTGCCGCCCTGCGGCGTGGCAGGGACGATCACGCCCTGCTCGCGCTCGCTGCCTGTCGACTCGGCGATGGGCTCGGGCGCGCCCGAACCGAAGGGATCGGAGCCGCCCGGGTAGACGAAGAGCTTGAGCGGGCCGCCCTCCTGGCGCGTCAAGGCCACCAGCGGCTTGTTCGAAGGCACCGTGACGAGGAAGAGGTCCGCCTCGCCGCCGCACAGGCGCAGCCCGGTGCTGACGCCCTCGCGCAAGAAGACCGTGTTCTCGTTGATCCGGTTGTTGGGCTCGAAGCGGTCCTCCTGACAGACCGGGTTGAGGCAGACGCCACCCTCCACGTCGCAGAAGCGGAGGCCCTGGCAGTCCTGATCGCCGAAGCAGCGCGACGGCTCCTCGCAGGCGCTCACGAAGATGTCCGAGATGCAGCGCTGGAGCCCGCCGCAGTCGACGTCCCGCAGGCACTGTCGGCAGCTCTGCGTGCCAACATCGCAGCGGCGGCCGCCGACGCAGTCGGTGTCCTCGGCGCAGGTCGGCGCGTCGACGCACGCGAAGGCCTGAGAGTCACACACCTGCCCCCCCTGGCAGTCGCCGTCGCCCACGCAGCCCAGCCCGGGGAAGGCCCCGCAGCCGCCGTCGACGCACAGCTCGCCCTGCGGGCACTCCACGCTGGTGTCGCACCTGTCCCGGCAGACGCCGCCCTCCTCGGGGCACTGGCCATCGGGGCACCCGGCGCAGACCCTGTCCCCAAGCTGACCCCCGAGGCAATCCAGCGGGCCGAAGCAGGGGTCGCGATCCTCGCAGGCGCCGTTTTCCAGGTTGCAGACGCCCTCCCGGCAGGGATCGTCGAGGCTGCACTCGGAGCCGACCGGCACATCCTCCTCGACATCCTCCTCGCCGGCATCCTCGGCGTCCTCGGCCGCGTCCTCCTCGGCGTCCTCGACGTCCTCGAGCATCGGCACGTCGGGCGGCACGTCCTCGACGACGTCCTCGTCGGGCTCCTCGATGATGTCCTCTTCCGCCTCGATGACGTCGGCGTCGGAGGCGTCCGCGTCAGGTTCTCCAGCTGGGGGAGGCGTTGGCTTGGGGTCGTCTCCGCACGCCGTCAGCCCCGCGCCGATCAACGTGACGAGCAAGGCCGCGCGCCATATCCCTTGACCTCTCACCATGACCGAGCCTCTGAGCAAATATCGAGATGCCGTCCACGTGCACCCCCGCGAGCCGCGCCGGGAAGGTCCACAGAATCAGGGGTTGAGAGCCCATCAACCCCCGCGCCATCGACGCGGACGACATGTTGAGAGCCCCGCCCCTGTTCGCCTCGCAAACCATAGCGCAAGTGCCGGACGCGGGCAACTCTCCTACCTCGTCTCCCATGGCAAGGCAGGTTTGCTCAGTGAAGGTTCCAAGGCCCGCGACGCCACGGCATCCCACGCCCGCCGATCACCCCACGCTCCTCGCACCGCCCCCGTTGGGGACGGGCTCGTCGGGTGGGGCTAGAAGCTCAGGGTGGGCTGCGACCTCTCGGTCGCAGGCCAGCGCACGACCGATGTCGACACCAGGGGGCGTGAAAACCCCAATCCACAGGCCCACTTCGACGCGCTGAGCCGCCCCTGCGATCCGCCCTGGCCCGCCCGCCGGCCTGCGCCCAAGGGGCGCAGCCCCCCCGCGCCTCCAAGCCCCACCCGACGAGCCCGTCCCCAACGGGGGCGGTGCGAGGAGCGTGGGGCGATCGGCGAGCGCGGCAGGACTTCAGGCTTCACTGAGCAAACCTGATAGCAAGGTCGGCGTCGTCAAAGACAGCCGACTCCAACGGGAGGGCAACCCTCCCCCCTGTGCGTCGATCGCGCTCCCGCGCTCGCCGCGGAGGTGGTAGGCTGGGGGGGCGACTGCCAACGCACGGAGGATGCATGAAGCTCTACGGTTACTGGCGCAGCTCGGCGACATGGCGAGTGCGCATCGGGCTTGGCCTCAAGGGGCTCGCGGCGAATTGTGAGATCGTCCCGGTGGATCTGCGCAGTGCGGGCGGCGGCGAGCAGCGCTCCGAGGCCCACGGCGCCCGCAACCCCATGGCCCAGGTCCCCGTCCTCGAACTCGACGATGGCCGCCTCCTGACCCAGAGCCTCGCCATCCTCGCGTGGCTCGACGCGGCCCACCCCAGCCCGCCGCTGTGGCCCGCCGATCCCTGGCCGCGCGCTCGCGCCATGGAGATCGCCGAGATCATCAACGCCGGGGTCCAGCCCCTCCAGAACCTCTCCCTCCTCCAGCACATCAAGGCCCTCGGCGGCGACCCGGAGGGCTGGTCCCGCGAGGTCATCGGGCGCGGGCTGGCGGCCTGCGAGGCCAAGGCAGATCCGACAGGGCCCTTCCTGGTGGGTGAAGAGCCCTCCGTCGCGGACATCTGCCTCGTCCCCCAGATGCACAACGCCCGGCTCTTCGGGCTCGACCTCGCCGCCTTCCCCGCGCTGCTGCGCGCCGAGGCCGCCTGCGCCGCCCTGCCCGCCTTCCTCGACGCAAGGCCCGAGCGCCAGCCGGACGCGCCCGCCCCCCATTGACGCCCTCCGAACCCAGGCGCGCGGCGCGTTGACACGCTCCTCCCGCGCCTTGGGGCACGTCATGGGGCGACGCACACGAAGACGTCTCCATTGGCTCGGCAGACCAGGCCCTCAGCGCACGGGCTCCGCCCGCTGCACACGCAGCGGCCAAAGTCGCACGCGATCCCCCGCGGGTCGTCGACGCAGTCAGCGTCCTCCAGGCACCCCACCGAGGGGCACAGGTCCCAGCTCTGAGGCACGAGCCGGACATCCGGGTCCAGGGTGAGGGGTGTGGGCATGCCAAGATCGGTGAAGGCGCACGCCAGACCCAGATCTTCATCGACGGTCAAGGCGCAGACGTTGTCGGCGACCTGACCGACGCTGCGGAAGATCATGTTGCCGGTCGGGCCGATGGAGCCGGCGGACTGTAGCGTGCGCCCATCGTTCGGCTCGGCGATGATCTCAAAGGCGCACCCCTCCTGCACCAGCCCCACCGAGTGGGGCTCGCCCAGGCCGCGGAGCGCGTAGCACCCTTCGAGCCGCGGGCAATCGCCGCACAAGCTCGGGTTTTCGAAGAGCGAGGCCTCCCAGAGCGCCTCGTCGCCCTGAGCGCAGACCACCTTGTCGGGGTAATAGTGCTCGTCGGGCAGCTCGATGACGCAGAAGGTCTGCCCGGCGCCCTCAAAGGCGAGGTTGAAGCCGATGTGGCCTTGCGCGGTGATGATCGGGTTGGCGGTGGACCAGCCCTCGATGTCCATGTGGACGCCGACCGGGGCGTGGCGGCAGGGCAGCGCGTCGATCCACAGGTGCGTCGGGGCGTCCACCCCGCACCCGAAGGGGCCGCACGCCATCTCCGAGAACATCGAGAAGCACCCGCTGAGCGCCCAGGGGCACCCCTGAGGCGGATCCTCGGTCTCTGGCGGGATGTCGGGCTCAGGTTCGAGGGGGGGCTCTGGGGTGGGGTCCGGCGAAGGATCCGGCGTGGGCTCGGGATCGGGGGCCTCCGCGGCCTCGTCCTGGCCGGCGTCGTCTGCCTGGACATCATCCACGCGGAAGCCGCTGCTGGAGGGGGCGTCTCCGCAGCCCGCCGACAGGCTCAGGATCATCATCAGAGCGAGGTGGTGTGAGAGCCTGTGCTGGTTCATGGCGTGTCCCGTGAAGCGCTGGAGTCCAGGAGGATGCCACAGGCGAGCACCAGGATGCCACCGCTCCATCCGACGAAGTCAAGAATCATCAACGAATTAGGCAGCCTACACAACAATAGGCCCGGACGCCGCTCACTGGAGCGCGCGAACGGGCGAGGCCCTCGGGGCAGGCGGAGCGGCCTGGAAGAGGGATCTTGGGTGAAATCCTCGACAGCCTCGCACAAGGCTCTGATAATCGACCCGGTCGGCGCAGCCCAGGCCGACGCCCAAGGTTCCTCAGAGGGAAGCACGCCGAATGCGTCTGAGCGTCATCATCCCCGCCTACAACGCCACCGGCACGCTGGCCGAGACCTTGCAATCGGCCATCGCGCAGATCGTCCCCATCGACGATCCGCGCTTCCCGCGCGGCGGCGTCTGGCCCGAAGGTCCCTCGATGATAGAGCGCCTGTGCCGCTCGCTGGGGTACACGGGGGAGGCGCAGCTGATGGGGCCGATCCTCGACCCGGCCCGGTCCAGCCTCGAAGTCATGGTGGTCGACGACGGCTCCAAGGACGGCACGGCGGAGTTTGCCCGCACTCTGGCGGCCCACTGCCCCGAGGAGGTCACGATCCGGGTGCTGACCAAGGCCAACGGGGGGCCGGCCTCGGCGCGCAACGCGGGCATCCGTCAGGCGCGCGGGGAGCTTGTGGCCTTCCTGGACGCCGACGATCTCTGGGTGCCGCGCAAGCTCAAGCTCCAGGTCGAGCGGCTGCGGCGAGACACGAAGGCGGGGATGTGCTTCTCGGACGCCTTCTACTTCCGCCAAAGCGGCATCTACGAGCCGCCCGGGCTCAACGCCCAGCAGCGCCGCGGCGGCGACATCTTCGAGCGGCTGCTGACGGTCCAGAACTTCATCCCGCAGCTGACGGTGACGGCGCGGCGGTCGGCGCTGGACGCCGTGTCCGCTGATCGCGGCAAGATGGATCCATTCGATGAGTCGCCGGAGATCATCAGCAGCGAGGACCTGGATCTGTGGCTCAACATCTCAGCGCGCTCTCCGGTGGCCTACGTGCGCGAGCGCCTGGCGTGGTATCGAGTCCACCCCGGCGGCTTGAACTGGTCCCGGATCAACCGCAGCCATGAGGCGCTGCGCCACGTCGTCGAGCGCATGGCCGAGCACCCCAGGGCCGCCGACATCCCGCGCGACGCGATCACCTCGCGGCTGGCCTCCAGCTGGTACGAGCAGGGCTACGAGCACGCCGAGGCCGGCCAGGGCCTCCTGGCCCTCCAATGCCACGCGCGCTCGATGCGCATGCGGCCGACCCTCCGTGCGGCCAAGGGGCTGGCCAGGGCCGCGGCGATGTCCCTGCCCGGCGTGCACGTCAAGCCCAGGACGGTGACCGACCGGGGTCAGGATGATGTGTCCTTTGATGGTTGACGGGATCGCCATGGCGCAACTCGCCGGCAAATTCGATCAGGGCGTCGACGTGATCACGGTCGTCGGGACGCGGCCCCAGCTCGTCAAGGCCTCCGAGATCTCCCTGGCGCTGGAGGCCATCGGCGTCCGGGAGCTGCTCGTGCACACCGGACAGCACTACGACCACAACATGAGCGCGGGCTTCTCCGAGGCCCTCGGCCTGCGCCCCCCCGACCTCAACCTCCACATCGGCGGCGGCCCCCACGGGTGGCAGACCGGCCAGATGCTCGATCGCCTGGAGGCGATCATGCTCGCCGCCCTGCCCGCCCGACCCCGCGTCCTCGTCTATGGCGACTGCAACTCGACGCTGGCCGCCGCCCTGGCCGCCGCCAAGCTCGGCCTCCCCGTCGATCACGTCGAGGCGGGCCTGCGCTCCTTTCAACGAGACATGCCCGAGGAGATCAACCGCGTCCTGACCGACCGCCTCTCCGCCCTCCTCTTCTGCCCCACCCAGGCCGCCGTCGAGCACCTCGCCCGAGAGGGCCTGACCGAGGGCGTCCACCTGACCGGCGACGTGATGTGCGACGCCGTCGAGCGCCAGATCCAGCTCGCCCTCTTCATCGACCCCCTCGGGCGCCACCTCAGCGGCAAGGGCACCGACCCCGACGCGGTCCGCGCCGACCTGGGGGTCTCCGGCGAGGTCGCCCTCCCTCAGGCGGGCGCCTACCGGGTCGCGACGATCCACCGGGCCTCGAACACCGACGACCCCGCGACCCTCCAGCGCCTGCTCGACTGCATCGCCGGCGATCCGGAGCGGCCAACCTGGCTCCTGCTCCACCCGCGCACGAGGGCCCGGATCGAGGCCTTCGGGCTGACACTCCCCGCCCAGGGGCTGATCCTGGCGCCGCCGGCGGGCTACCGGGTCACGCTGGCGCTGGTGCGCTTCGCCCATCAGCTCCTGACCGACTCTGGAGGCCTCCAGAAGGAGGCGCTCATGCTCGGCACCCCCTGCGTGACGCTGCGCGCCGAGACGGAGTGGGTCGAGACCGTCCAGGCCGGCTGGAACACCCTCGTCGGCGCGGACCCCGACCTCATCAAGGCCGCCATGGACGCCTCGCCGCCCCAGGGGCCGCCGCCGAGGCTTTACGGAGATGGAAGGGCGGCGCACCGGATCGCGGCGCTCATCAAGGGCGCCGTCGCGGCGCAGGAGGATCAATGAGCAAGGCGCAAAGTTCGACCCCGACGTCCCCGAAGGAGGGCCCAGGAGAGCCGCGGACCTTCGGGGTGACTGGATCGGCGGGCTTCCTCGGCAGCACCCTCGTCGACCGCCTGCTGGCCCAGGGGCACCGGGTCGTCGGCCTGGACGATCTGTCCTACGGCAGCCGCGAGAACTTCGCCCAGCACGCCGACAACCCCAGCTTCGCCTTCCACAAGGCGGACGTGACCGACAAGGCCGCGACGATCGAGATCCTGCGAGGCTGCGAGGTGCTGGTCCACCTGGCCGCCCACAAGATCCCGCGCTACGGCAGCGCCCTGCGGACCCTGGAGGTCAACGTCGAGGGCACCCGCAATGTGCTCGAGGCTGCGCAGGTCCGGAAGCAGCTCGGCCTGCCCGTCCACGTCACCATGGCCAGCACCTCGGACGTCTACGGCAAGTCCCCCGCCCTGCCCTTTCGCGAGGACGGCGATCTGGTCCTTGGGCCCAGCGACGTGCCGAGGTGGGCCTACGCGACCTCGAAGCTCTTCGAAGAGCACCTGGCCTTCGCCTACCAGCAGGAGTACGGGATCACCACGGCGCTGATGCGCTTCTTCGGCGCCTACGGCCCCAGGCACCACCTGTCCTGGTGGGGCGGGCCGCAGTCGGTCTTCATCTCGGCCATCCTCGACGGCGCCCAGATCACCGTGCACGGCGACGGCCTCCAGACCCGGACCTTCACCTTCGTCGAGGACACCGTCCGAGGGATCCAGGCCTGCTGCGACTGGGCCGGGCAGGGGTGCGAGATCTTCAACATCGGCGCGCCCCTGGGCGAGATCACGATCGTGGACTTCGCCCGGCTGGTCCACCGCCTCGTGCGCGAGGAGTGCCCGGATCTGGACATCTCGGCCGAGCCGCCGATCGTCTTCGTCCCCTACGCCTCCTTCTCCGAGCGCCCCTACGAGGACGTGCGCCGCCGCGTCCCCGATCCGACCAAGGCCCGCGAGGTGCTCGGCTTCGAGGCCCAGGTGGGCGTCGAGGAGGGGCTGCGCCGCACCATCCGCTGGCACCGCGCCGCCTGGGCCGCGGCCAAGGCCGCCGAAGGGCGCCCCGCCCTGCCCCCCTCGGAGGGCGCGTGACTTCTCAGAAGCCATTCGGAAATGAAAGACCGAGTTGTGGGAGGACGAAAGGGGTCATACGGAACCACGCTCAAGCCACTTACATTTTAGGCCACCAGGAAGCCCAAGATGAAAGTGGTTCAAACGTGGTTCCGTATCAGATGTGGATTGGACGAGGAAGGACTGGGGCAGCGCCCCGTCCGAGGCAGCGCCGCGCCCAAATGAGTCCGAGCCGCAGATGGCCTCTTTGGACCCCCACAACGACGGTCTGGAGTTTCCGAATGGCTTCTCAGGCGAAGACCCCATCGAGGTGGCCATGGCCCGCAACTACTTCCTGATCCCGGCCTACAACGAGGCGGAGAACCTGGGCTACCTGCTGCCCAACATCCGCCGCTACATGGAGGCCTTCCACTACCCCTACGAGATCGTCGTGGTGGACGACGGCTCCAGCGACGGGACCGCGGCGGTGGTCGACGAGCACCGCGAGGTCCACGGCATCCCCGCCGAGGTCATCGTCCACGCGACCAACAAGGGGCCGGGGGGGGCCTTCGAGACCGGCTTTCGCGCGATCCTTGAGCGGGCCGAGGCCGACGACCGGATCGTGACCATCGAGGCGGACAACACCAGCGATCTGTGCGTCCTGAACCGGATGCTGATGCGCTCGGACAGAGGCTTCGATCTGGTGCTGGCCAGCGTCTACGGCGGCGGCCGGATCATCGGGGCGCCGCGCAGCAGGCTCCTGCTCTCCTCCGTCGCCAACAGCATGATGAAGGTGGCCTTCAACATGCCGCAGATCAACACTTTTTCGTCATTCTTCAGGGTCCACAGGGCGGGCATGATCCAGGCGGCCTTCGATCTGCACGGCGACGACTTCATCAGCGAGCCGGGCTTCGTGTGCGCGGTCGAGATGCTCATCAAGCTGCACCGGATGGGGGCGACGATCGCGGAGGTGCCGATGCTGCTCGACAGCAACATCCGGATCGGGGACTCGAAGATGAAGATCGCGCGCACGGTCCGGGCCTACCTGCGGGTCATCGCCCGGCACGGCGTCCAGGGGGGGTTGTGAGCGAGGGCAAGCGGGTCGTCATCGTCGGCGGCGGCGTCCAGGGCATGATGATCGGCTACGATCTGAGCGCCCACGGCCACGAGGTGACGATCCTGGAGGCCGGCGACAAGGTCGGGGGGCTGGCCGGGGCCATGACGATCGAGGAGGCCGGCGGGATCCAGATCGATCGCTTCTACCATTGCATCCTGTCGAGCGACCGGCACCTCGGCGCCCTCTTCGAAGAGCTTGGCCTGGAGAACCTGGCCCACTACACGACGACCCAGATGGCCTTCTGGGGAGGGGAGGCCGGCGGAGGCGGGCTGCACCAGATGTCGACGCCGGGGCAGTTCCTCACCTTCCCGCTCATCAGCCCGTGGGCGCGGCTGCGGCTGGGGCTCTCGATCGTCTACAGCGCGCTCCTGAGCGACGCGGCGCCGCTGGAGTCCATCTCCATGGAGCAGTGGCTGATCCGGATCGCAGGGCGAGAGAACTTCGAGCGGCTGTGGAGGCCGCTCTTGCAGTCCAAGTTCGACGACGACTTCGGGGATCTGCCGGCGAGCTACATGTGGGCGCGGCTGCGGCGGATGATGTCGACGCGGGACAAGCGCGGCGCCGAGCAGATGGGGCACCTGGAGGGGGGCTACCAGACCTTGATCGACGCTCTGGAGGGGCGGATCGTCGCCCGCGGCGGGGTCGTCCGCACGGGGATGCGGGTCGAGGGCCTGGTCAGGGGCGCGGGGGGTCGCGTCGAGGGGGTGCTGGCCTGCGCCATCGGCGCGCAGGAGGTCGAGGCGCTCAAGGCCGACGCGGTGGTCCTGACGGTGGGCAACCGGCTGACGGCGCGGCTGCTCGGCGAGGGGCTGCCGGAGGAGACGCGCGGGCCGCTCTTGTCGATCGGGTCGATGGCGATCGTGTGCGTGGTGCTGGTCCTGGATCGCGCCCTGAGCCCCTATTACACGATCAACATCCTGGACCGTGCGGTGTCGCTGACGGGGGTGATCGAGACGACGAACATCATCGACCCCGCCTTGCTCGGCGGCCGCCACCTGATCTACCTGCCGAAGTACTGCTCTCAGGACAGCCCGCTGCTGGAGCGGCCCGACGCCGAGGTCCTCGAAGACTTCCTGGAGCAGCTCGGGCGGGTGGTGCCGAGCTTTGATCGGGCCTCGGTCCTGGCCACGCGGGTGATGCGGGCCAGAGAGACGGAGCCGGTGCACCGGATGGCGCCGAAGCGCGCTCTGGTGCCCTACCGGCCGGGGCCGGAGGGGGTCTTCGTGGCCAACTCGACCCAGGTCTACCCCGATCTGGTCAACTGCGAGGCGATGGCGGCCAACGTGCGCCGCGCGCTGGTCGAGATCCACCGGTCGATCTCGGCGCCCGGGAGCGCGGGGGCCACCTCGCTGTCGCGCTGAAGGCGCCAGGGCAGCCGCCCCACGCTCCTCGCACCGCCCCTGTCGGGGACGGGCTCGTCGGGTGGGGCTAGAATCTCAAGGTGGGCTGCGCCCTGTCGGTCGCAGGCCCCCGCACGAGCGAAGTCGACACCAGAGACTGCGCCCTTGTCACGAGGCCCTGTCCAAACCCGGCGGCGCCGCCAACGCCGCGATCCGACCTCGCGATCCGCCCTCACCCGCCCGCTGGCCTGCGCCCACCGGGCGCAGCCCCCCCGCGCTTCTAGCCCCACCCGACGAGCCCGTCCCCGACAGGGGCGGTGCGAGGAGCGTGGGGCGCGGGGGGGAGCGTCGAGGCCTTCCCTGTGCAAACCTGCTGTGCCCTCCGATGCCGTCCGGACGGGCTTGCCAGCCGATCCCAAGAAGCCTATGCTCCGGGCACTTTCAGGCCCGGCAGGCAGGAGGCCGCCGGGGTGATGCGCTTCAGGATCGCACCGCATGAGGATAGATCAGCTCAAGTTCCTGGCGCGGCTCCTCTTGTGGGGAGGGTTGGCGCTGCTCCTGGCCCTGCGCTACTTCGACGTCAACCCCATCACCCTCGAAGACGAAGATCCGGTCGAGTTCAAGGTCGAGCAGCCCCGCCGCGCCAGCGGCGAGGTGCTGGTCGTGGTCGACGGGGCGGCGATCGAGAAGGCGGCCGAGGAGGAGTCCTTCAAGGCCAGCGACTGGTCCTGGGCCTGGGTCAACACCATCGAGCAGGAGTACGGGCCGCTGACGGTGATCGAGCGCGGGGCGCTGCGCTCGACGGCCCTGGATCCCTACAAGATCGTGATCTTGACGCACTCGATGGCCAGGCACGGGGGCGATCCGGATCTGGCGACGCTGCTCAAGACCTACGTGCACACGGGCGGCGTGCTGGTGCTGGAGCGGCCGGAGGGTCAGCTGCGGGAGGCCTTCGCGGCGGACGGCAAGGGGGGCCGCCGCCAGCCCAAGGTGATCAGCAACATCAAGGACCTGGGGGCGCCCTTTGACTCGCACCTCAAGTCGATGCCCTTGAACACGACCTACGTGGGCTCGTCGGGGCCGCTGGAGGGCGCCACGACCTGGCTGGCGATGGACGGCGTGCCGGTGGTCTACAGCAAGATCTCGGGGCGCGGGACGGCGATCGTGGTGGAGTTCGACTACGGCTTGCAGCTCACGTCCTTGCAGCAGGGGCGGCCGAGAGACGACTTCTCGGTGGCCAACCGCTACCCGGAGGTCCTGGCGGACGTGCTGGAGTCCAACGATCTGGTGACGGACAAGCGCCTGCTGGACAACGAGGTGCCCTACGCGGACCTGCTGGAGAAGTACCTCGTGACGCGGGTCTTCGGGGAGGCGCGGCCCGTGGTGGGCTTGTGGCCCTTCAAGGACGGGATGCAGGGCGCGCTCTTGATGACGCACGACGAGGAGAAGATGGGCGACAAGTCGGCCTGGATGGCCCGCTTCGCCCAGGAGCGCGGGGCGCGGTCGACCTACTTCATCATCCCGACGGAGGCCTTCACGCAAGCAGGCGCCAAGGCGGTCCTTGAGGCGGGATCGGAGATCCAGCTGCACTGGGACAGGCCAGAGGCCGAACAGGGGATCTTCGATCCGGTGGGGGTCTGGAAGATCAACCCGATGGCCAGAGCGCGCTCGCTCAAGCGTCAGGTCGAGGATCTGAAGGCGATCGCGCCCGGAGGCGCCTCCGTAATCGCCAATCGAAACCACTACTTGATGTGGAGCGAGGACTACACGGAGATCTTCCGGCAGCTGGCCGCAGCGGGCATCGTCATCGACAGCTCCTACGGGCCGGACAAGACGTGTCGGGGCTACCTCTTCGGGACGGGGCTGCCCTTCTGGCCCATCGACAAGACGGGGTCGCCGCTGCCCGTGATGGAGATGCCGCTCCTGGCGGCCGAGACGCTCGGGGGCGTGGACGCGGCCTTCATGTTGAGGCTCTTCTCGGACAGCCAGGACGCGTGGCACATGGCGATCAACGTGCTCTACCACCCCAACGCCTACAGCTGGATGCCGAGCGCGGAGCTGTTTGATCTGTGGCTGGCGACCTACGATCTGGCCGAGGACACCCGGCACTGGCCGACGACGATCGGGGGGCTGTACCGCTTCTGGACGCAGCGTCGGGCCGCGTCGCTGTCGACGACGGTCAGCCAGGAGCGGCCCGAGGAGCCTGCGCCGCCCCCGGGGGAGAAGGCCGAGGACGAGCTGCTGGCCGTGCCGCCGGAGCGCGGCGATCCGGGGCAGGTGACGATCACGATCGACGTGACGGTCGGCGAGGAGGGGCACAGCGTCACGGCCCCGGCGCAGTTCCGAGGGCGCGGTTTTCGTGAGGTGCGCCGGGGATCGGGGCTGGACAACGCCATCAGCGACAAGGTCGGCACCACCGTGACGGACGTGATCGGGGCGCGCTTTCATCTCGTGCCCTTGCGCAAGGGCCACAACCTCTTGACCGTGCACTACCACTGAGCCATGGCCAAACGCCAGACATTGATCCAGGAGCTGCGCCCCGACCTGATGGCCTTGTTCGCCCTGGCGATCCTGGGCCTGTTGGGGTGGGCGCATCAGAGCCCGATCTTCATCGGGACCTCCGACCCGACGGTGGTGGGCGCGGCGCCGCCGCCGAGCCCGAAGGCGTGCGACACGCTGCTGGTGCTGCCCGATCCGCCCGAGGAGGGGGCCGAGGCGGCGACCTTCAGCGCGCTGGACATGGCCTACGGCTGGTACAACACGCTGGGTCAGGAGATCGGCTGCTTCCAGCACGCGTGGCCCTCGCAGCTGGAGGCGACCTCGTGGACGGGGGTCAGGACCGTGGTGGTGGCCTCGTCGGCGGCGCGGACGATGCGCCAGGATCTGGTCGACAGCCTGGGTCGGTGGGTGGAGCAGGGGGGGGTGCTGCTGGTCGAGCAGCCCGACGCGCGCTGGACCTCGACGACGGGCTTGCCGGTCACGACCACGGGGGCGCGGGTCACCCGGTCGATCACCTCGGCGGACAGGGCCCCGATCCGGGGCGCGCTGCGCGACACGCTGCTGGAGACGCCGGTGACGACGACGATGTTGACGGCCGAGCTGGGGGCGGATCAGGGCGGCGCGGAGCCGACCTCCTTCCTGGAGGTCGACGGCAGGCCGGCGCTCCTGCACGCCGCGCGGGGGGCGGGGCACGCCTACGTGTTGACGATCGATCTGGCACGGGCGATCACGACCCTGCAGCAGGGCCGGCCGCTGGACGACTTCTCGCTGCCGCCGCCCGAGAGCGAGCAGGTCCCGCCCGGCCTGACGCAGCCCTGGGTGCTGGTGGCGGACAAGAAGATGCTCAACACCGAGGTGCCCTTCGCGGATCTGCTCGAGCGCCTGGTGGTCGAGGTGATCACGATCCACACCCCGACGCCGAGGCTCTGGTACTACCCCGGGACCGCCATGGGGGTCTTCATCATGTCCCACGACGAGGAGGCCTTCGGAGATCGGTCGGCCTTCGTGACGGACTGGGAGAGCGCCAACGGGCTGCGCTCGACGAACTTCATCATCCCGGACTCGATGTCGTCGGAGGCGCTGGCGAAGATGCTGGAGCAGGGCCACGACGTGCAGGTGCACTGGAACCGGGGCTTTGACAACTCGCCCCAGTCGCGCAGGGCGGGGCTTGGCCCCTGGCGACCGCTGGCGCTGGAGATGTCGCTGATCGACCAGCAGGCCGCGATCCAGGCTCCGCTGGAGGATCACAAGGTGACCTTGAACCGGACCCACGGGCTGCTCTGGGACTCGGACTGGTCGGAGAGCTTCCAGAAGATGGCCGCCGCGGGGATCGTCGCGGACTCGACCTACGGGCCGACAGGCCCGAAGCAGTTCGGCTACCTCTTCGGGACCGGCAGGCCCTTCTACGCGCTGGATCGGGGCGGCCAGCTGCTGCCCATCCTGGAGATCCCCTTCGTGATGCAGGACGACGAGAACCTCGACGCGGCGAGGCTGCGCAAGCTCATCCTCGACAGCGAGGGGGGCCACCACCAGGTCATCATGCCGATCTTCCACACCAACACGATGGCCAACCGGCCGGACGTGGAGGTGATGCACACCTGGCGGCGGACCTTCGCCTTTGCGGAGCGGCACAACCACTGGGTCACGACGCTGCGGGACTTCCTGCTCTTCGAGGAGGCCCGGCGCACCTCGATCTTCTCAAGCCGCTTCATCGAGGGCGAGCGGCGCCTGGAGATCGCCATCGACGCCCAGGCGCCGCGGATCGAGGCGGAGGCCAGCGCAGGCGAGGCGCCGGCGTTGCCGGCGCCCTCTTTGACATTCCCTCAGAATTACAAAGGAAATGGGGTCGAGGAGGTCAACGTGGACGGCGTCAAGCAGTCCATGAAGCGCCTGGGGCGCTCGGGGGACGGCTTCTACCACATCCTGCCGCTGGCGCCGGGCAGGCACATCATCCACGTCGTGTACGGCGGGCGCACGGTCGAGGCCATCACGCCGGAGGAGTAGAGGTCGCCGGGCCTGAGGCTCAGGGCGTGGGCGGCGCAGCGTCCTCGGTGGTGACCTTGACGACCCAGTCGCGCACGAGGTTGAAGAGGGGGTCGGCGTTGACGACGGCCTTAAGCTGGGCCAGGGTCGCGGGGTCGCGGGGGAAGGCGAAGTTCGCGGCCAGCTCGTCCAGGACGGCGGGGCTGAACTCGGCCAGGGTCATCGCGCCGGTCCCTCGCTTGAGGTGGAGGCGGACCTCCCATTGGGCGGAGCGGGTCTCGGCCTCCAGGTAGCGCGTCCAGACGTGGCGCTCGGCGCCCTTCTTGCGACGGACCCAGATCCGGGCCAGCCTCCCTTGCTGCTCACGGCTCTCGCCGATGAGCTTGAAGCCGAGATCGCCCGGAGTGGCCTCCGAGGTCGACTGAAGCTGCAAGCGGTTGACCTCCATGTCCTGTCACCTCACGCTGGTGGCCCGTCGGCCCGTCAGGCCGCCGAGGGTTGGAGCCTGCTTCTTAACCACATCTTGGGCCCGGGCGCAAGCCGCCCCGCGCGGTTGCCACGGCCCCTCGGGCGGGTTATGCTCGCCGTTTGCGCGCGCCTCGCCATCTGGAGCCCGTCGATCCCGACATGACCGCCCTCCCTCCCCTCAAGCGGCGCTCGACGCCGCGCTCGACGCCCCTCGAAGCCGGCCGCGCGACGGCGGCGGCCTCGCTGGGCCTGATCGCGCTCTGGCTCGCCGCGCCGCAGGCCAGCGCGAGCCCCTTCGAACTCTACGGGGCGGGGGCGCGGGGCGGGGCGATGGCCGGCGCGCTGGGGGCGCTGGGGCGAGACGGCGAGGCGGTCTTCTACAACCCGGCGCTGCTGACGGCGTCGCAGCGGCCGCACCTCGGGGCGGAGCTTCAGCTCGTGGCGCCCTCGCTCTTCGTCGATCGGGCGGCGGGGTCGGCCGAGGACGCCGACGGGGGGCGCACCACGGCGCTGCCCGACACCAGCGCCGGGGCGACCCTGGGGCTGTCGATGCCCTTCGGGAGCGCGCTCGGCTGGAAGCTCTCGCTGGGGGCGCTGGCCTTCATCCCGGCGCTCAACAGCACCCGGCTGGACGCCGTCGATCCGGCCACGCCCCACTTCGCGCTGCACCGCGCGCTGACCGACAAGCTCTTCGTCGGCGCCGCCCTCGCCGTCGAGCCGGTCGAGGGCCTGAGCATCGGGCTCGGCGCGCAGGGGCTCGCGGGCCTGAGCGGGAGCGCCGACGCGCTGCTGGACGCCGAGCGGCGCCGGATCCTGCGCCGCCGCTTCGAGGTCGATCTCGACGGCACCATCGCCCCGATCCTGGGGCTGGCGTGGCGAGGGGACGCGTGGTCGGCGGGGCTGACCTTCCGAGGGCGGCTGGCGCTGGACTACGCGCTGCCCATCGAGTTCACCTTCGCCGAAGGGGGCCGGGCGGCCTTCTTCATCGAGGGCACGACCCTCTTCACCCCCGATCAGCTCAACCTCGCGCTGGGCTGGGCCGAGTCGGGCTGGGCCGTGGCGCTGGACGTGACCTGGGCGCGCTGGAGCCAGGCCCCGACGTCGGCCTCGACCGTCGTGACCTCCATCGACGACGCGGGGCTGGGCGAGGGCGAGGCGACGACGCTGCTCGAGATGGCCTCGGCGGACGTGTCGGCGGGCTTCGTCGACACCCTGGTGCCCAGGATCGGGGTCGAGCGCTCGGCCGGCGAGCGCCTCGTGCTGCGCGCCGGCTACAGCTTCCGGCCCACGCCCGTGCCCAACCAGGTGGGCTACACCAACAGCCTCGACAACCACGCCCACCAGCTCGGCCTCGGCGCGGGCTGGCGGCTGGGGCCAGGGGTGGAGCTGCGCGCCTTCGCCCAGGCGACCGCGCTTCAGGATCGCGCGGTGACCAAGATCCCCCAGCACGACCCGCTGGGGATAGGCGATTACGTGGCCGGCGGCGTCGTCTGGCACGGCGGGCTGGCGTGGCACCAGGACCTCTGAGATCGGCGACGCGGCCGGGCAGACCTTGTTTGCAGCGCCTTCGTGACGGTGTTAAGTTGGAGCTCAGGTGAGCGAGGCCACACATTCCGGGTGCTACAAGCGCGGTGAGCCAGGATAGCCCAGCACTGGCGGTCAAGCCGTCGGAACCTCAACCTGGCGAAGTGCTCGCCGGGAAGTACCAACTGCGGCAGATCATCGGGCGCGGCGGCTTTGGACTGGTCTATGATGCCCTCCACCTCGGCATCGATCGCCAGATCGCCCTCAAAGTCCTGCTGCCGGAGTGGTCCAACAAGGACCCCGAACTGGCGCTGCGCTTCCGCCGCGAGGCGGTCCTGTCCAGCCAGCTGCGCCACCCCAACACCATCACCGTCTACGACTACGGCCAGACCAGCGACAACGTCCTGTTCATGGCCATGGAGTACGTCGAAGGCCGGACCCTGTCGACGGTCCTGCGCGACGAAGCCCCCCTGCCCCCCGAGCGCGTCGTCCACATCCTCAAGCAGATCCTCGCCAGCCTCCACGAGGCCCACCGGCGCGGGATCATCCACCGCGATCTGAAGCCCGGCAACATCATGTTGACCAGCCACCGCGGCGACAACGAGTTCGTCAAGGTGCTGGACTTCGGCATCGCCAAGGCCATCAGCAACGACCTGCTCGGCGGCGAACAGGTCAGCCAGACCCTCACCCAGGCCGGCCAGTTCTGCGGCACGCCGCGCTACATGGCCCCCGAGCAGTTCCGCAATGGCGCCATCACCCCGGCCTGCGACCTCTACTCCGTCGGCCTGATCAGCTACGAGCTCCTGACCGGCAAGCCCGCCATCGTCGGCGAGACCATGGTCGACCTCATCGTCGCGCAGGTCGCCGGCCCCAGCCTCACCCTGCCGGGCGACCTCCCCCTGGGCCAGAGCCTGCGACAGCCGCTGCACCGCGCCCTGCGCAAGGACCCCTCCGATCGCTTCGCCACCGCCGAGAGCTTCCTGAGCGCCCTGGAGGACTGGGACGCTGAGGAGCCCCTCTTTGACGACGAGCTCGAGCCCACCCGCCTTGAGGACTCCAACGACCAGACCCACGAGGGGCTGCGCGAGGCCCCGGCGCGCCGAAACCTCAACGATCTCAATGACCTCGATGACCTTGATGAGCTCGGCGATCTCGGCCTGACCCCGATCGCGCGCGACCCCGGCGACATCACCGCGCTGCCCACCTTCACGCTCGGACTGACCCGCGACGACGAGTTCCCCGACCCCTTCGACGAGCCGGTCACCGATCAAGCCGAGCGACAGAAGCACGCCGCCAGGGCCGCCCTCGACTTCGACGCGCCCTCCGGCCTGACTCAGCCCTCCCGCAGCGATCACCTCGATCGCTTCGCCCTCCCGCCCGTCGAGGACGACCCCCCAGGCTTCCCCCTGCCGGACGAGCCCATCACCGACGAGTTCCCGCCCGCCTTCCGACGCGCCGCCGGCGAGCCCCCCGCCCAGGACGTCACCACCGACATGGCCCGCAGCGCCATCCTCGGCCTCCAGTCCGATCTCGAGCCGACGATCGACATCTCCAGGAACGAGCTCTTCGGGCAGAAGCTGCGCAACGACCTCCAGAAGGACCTCGACGCCGAGCGCTCCCGCCTCCAGGAGAAGGCCGCCGCCACACCCCCGCCACCCCAGGCCGACAGCGACGCGACCGTCGACATGCCGGTGGACTACCAGGCCATCGAGCGCGACATCGAGGAGGCCAGGAGGGCCAGGATGGCCGCGCGCGCCAAGGAGCACCGCGCGCCCGTCGATGAGGAGCCTTCGCCCAGGAGGCGGCCCCGCTCAAACACCTCCAGCACCACGCGCGCGCTCTCCATCGCGGGGCTGATCTTCACCCTCATCTTCGGCGCGCTGGTCGTCATCCAGGTCACCCGCTACGTCTGGAACCACGGCCTGGCCTCGAAGGTGGGCCGTCAGGCCGAAGGGGCCGCCGAAGCCAAGGAAGAGGGCCCACCGACGGTCGCGCTCGACAAGGATCCCGTCGACCCGGTCCAGATCGCGGTCACGAGCGCGCCGCCGGGCGCCCAGGTCATCGTCGACGACAGGGCCGTCGGCCGGACGCCGCTGAACCTGCTCGCGGATCGGAGCAAGACCGTCCGCCTCAGGGTCAAGCTCGACGACCACATCGACTACGGCACCGAGCTGAAGTTTCGCGCCAACCGCGCTCTGTCGGTGGAACTGACCCCGAGAGACTGATACGGAACCACGTTTGAAGCACTTTCATCTTGGGCATCCTGGTGGCCCAAATTGTAAGTGGCTTGAGCGTGGTTCCGTATGAGCCCTTCGAAGTCCGAGATGATGTCGGGGGGGAGAGGGTGGCGGACCGCGAGAGGGTCCGAAGGGGCAGATCCGGCCAGAGTTGGCCCTTCTGAGGACGAAGACGCCCTCTACCCTCGGCGCGGGGAGCGCCGAGGGCAGCGGGGTCGTCATGAAACCTGCTCAGTCCACGATCCAGCTGGTGTCGTTGTAGTTGTCGAAGACGCGGTTCGTGATGACGAGGGTGTCGAGCGTCTCACGGTGGCCGGTCATCTCGAAGTACTCGCTGGAGTTGTTGACGTTGCAACCCTCAAGGCTGACGCCGTCGTTCTCGGGCGGGCAGGAGGCGACGCGCCACTTGGCCTCAAGCTCCTTGGCCTTCTTGACCATGTTCCAGCCCGTCGGGTAGAGGCCCCGCTGGCTGGTGAAGTCGCCGCGGGCGGCCAGGTACGTGATCCCGGTGGTGGGATCGGTCCAGTCGATGGTCTCGAAGCCATCGGCGATCTCGTAGGACTCGCCGCGGCCGATGATCTGGACGTTGGCCAGCGCGTTGAAGGAGCGGTCGTAGCGATCCTGGAACATGCCCAGGCTGTAGGCCGCCGAGAAGATCTCCATGTTGAAGTCCCGCGAGCCGCTGAAGGGGTTGACCTTGATCCTGTTGCGGTAGGTGCTGCGCAGGAAGGAGCTCGCCAGCGGGTTCTGCAGGGTGATGCCCATCTTGTCCGTCTCGTCACGGTCGAAGAGGGGGGCGATCTCCTTCATGTCGCCGTTGATCAAGGCCCCGAACCAGCGGTAGAGCTCCTCGCTGTACAGGAGCGTGACCGGGATGGCGAAGGCCGTGATGTCCGAGGCGCCGTCGACGCCGATGAAGTTCGTCTCGGCGTTGGTCAGCGCCATCATGGCCGCCCAGCGCTCGAAGAAGGAGGTGAGGATCTCGTAGCGCAGGAAGTAGTAGTAGCCGCTGTCGTAGTCGTAGCGCGACGTGTCGTACTTGCCCTCGCCGATGTTGATGTTGAAGAAGTCGGTGTAGCCGGTGGTGTTCTCACCCTGACGGAAGCGGTAGTCGATCTCGGAGGAGATGTTCTCGTACTCGTTCGTCGCGGGGTTGAACCCGTAGGTGCCCGGGTTGGGGCTGACGAGGGTCTGCATCATGGTGCCGAGGCCGCGCTCGATGCCGGCCCAGCCCAGCTGACCGCCCCACTCCGACAGGTACCACTCGGAGTCGTTGAAGAAGAGGCGCAGCACCCAGTGCTGGTAGATGTTGGCCATGGGGCCGAAGTAGCGGCCGACGAAGCGCTGGAAGATGGGCCACAGGTAGAGGCCCCAGGCGGCGCGGTCGCGGCGGAAGTTGTTGAAGATGTAGTACTGGTTGTAGCCCTGGATGTGGGTGTCCATGACCTCTTCGAAGGAGGCCCCGGCGTCCCACACGTCGCAGGTCGGCGTCCCGCCGCGGTACTCATCCGAGCAGAAGCGGTAGGGGACCTGGACCTTGCCCGACTGCTGGGCCTCGCGCACGGTCATGGTCGAGCGCTTGTACATGTTGCTCATGTCGCCGCTCATGCCGCTGAAGAGGATGGGCAGCACGCCGTAGTGGTAGAAGTCCAGGTCGTTGTCGAGGTGCTCGTCGAAGTCGCCGTCGACGTACTCGGTGCGATCATCGGGCGCCAGGGCGCCGGTGACGTTGTCGATGTCGTCGAAGGTCACGATCGGGTCGTCCGTCGGCTGCATCGAGTCGTAGGCGTCGTTGCCGTAGTCCACCGCGACCTTCGTGGGGGCCACGTCGAAGACCTCGATCAGCTCGCCGTAGCCGTACTTGATCGCGGCGTGGTCGTAGAGGCCGATGCCGTGGAAGTCGCTGTTGAGCTTGGCGCCGTAGTCCATGATGGAGGAGAGCTGGAACTCCGACAGCTTGTTCTCAAGCTGGCGGCGCTGCGCAGCCTGGATGTTGCCGACCAGCTCGGCGATCCGAGCGTCGCGAGCGGCGCCGGTCAGACCCTCCTCGGTGGCCTTCGTGTTGGCAAAGGCGGTGGGGTTCTGCTCGACGGCGGCGTTGATCGGATCGACCTGGCCGTCCAGGTCGTAGTCGATGAAGCGCATCTCCCAGTACTTCGGATCGAAGTTGATCGAGTCGAAGGAGCCCTCGAAGTTGTGGCGCAGACCCAGCGTGTGGCCGACCTCGTGCTCCATGACGCCCTTGTAGAGGCGCTCGCGGATGATCTTGCGGGCGTGGGCCAGCTTCTCGAACTTGTCGCCCGGGAAGCCCTCCATCTCCGCCTTCATCTCCAGCGCGAGGCCGAGGTAGGCGCCGTCGAAGAACTCGACCATCATCATGTTGCGGCTGGAGAACTTGTTCAGGCGGCGGTCGTACTCGCCCTGGACGCGCTTCATCGTCCCGATCTTGGCCGGGCTCAACAGGTCGGCCATCTCCTCGTCGGCCAGATCGACCGAGTCGCCCGGGTTCACGAGACCGCGGCCGAAGCCGACCTTGATGTCGTCGTTGACCATCAGGCGCTCAAGCTCGGTGCCGCGCAGCTTCGGCCACACCGCGGTCTGCCTGTTGGCCTCGGGGCGGATCAGGTCGATGCGGCGCTCCATCGGCAGGCCCTTGATGCTGTCGACCAGCTCGAAGATCTTGCCGTCCTTGTTCAGGATCCGCTCCTTGACGTTCTGGATGGACGCCTCGCGGGTCTTGCTCGTCTTGTTGTAGCCCAGGAAGATGCCCTCGGACTTGAGCTCCTCGACATACTCCTTGACGTTGAGGCCGTAGGCGAACTCGTTCGGGTCCAGATCGCCGGTGGTCAGCATCAGGATGTCGAGGATGTATTGCGCGTAGCGGTCGATGGCGGCGCCGTAGATGTTCGCGTTGCCGTTGACGATCTCACCCGTCAGAGGATCCGCCGAGGAGGGGCCGTAGCCCAGCGGGCCCTGCTGCTGCTCCTGATCAATCCAGGACAGGAAGCTGTAGCGCAGGTCGCCGAGCTCCTTGACCTCACCGGGGCGCTCACAGACGCCCTCGGCGTAGCCCGGATCGGTCGGCAGGCCAGGGTTGGAGCAGAGGTAGAAGATGCGACCCGTGAAGTTCGGGTGGTAGTGCTTGACCGTGTCGACGTAGGCATTGTTCCACTGGTCGGCGATCTGCTGGTTCGCCTCGGCGAGATCCGCCGGGAAGTTCGCCGACACGTAGTAGGCGAAGGGGCGAGGGGTGCGCTGCTCGTAAGGCTTGAAGGAGCCGTCGGCGTTGCGCGCGTCCTTCCAGATCCGCCAGATGTTGGCCAGCTTGATCGTCGTCGAGTCGCGGCAGCCGTAGGTCCGGTCGTAGATGCAGCGCTCGGTGCGGAAGAAGCCGAACTTGTCCAGCTCCAGGTCGTCGTAGACGCGGGGCTCGTGCTGGCCGTCCTGGCTCGGGTCGATCTTCAGGAAGCTCGTGCGCACCTTGACAACCTCGGCGCCGCAGTCGCCGCCGTAGAGCGGGAAGCCGAAGGTCAGCACGCAGTCGATCCACGAGGGCTCGAAGACGTAGGTGTTCAGGACGTCGATGTAATTCACCTCGCCCTTGTCGTTCTGCTCGATGCGCCAGGTGATCTTGTCGGGCGTCAGGCCCGCGTCCTGGGGCGCGATCTGCAGACCCGCGAAGCGCTGCATCTCGACGGCCGGATCGAAGTTCTGATCGATGGGGGCCGAATTGCGATCCCACGACACCCGCATGAACTCGCGCTCATACCAGTTGCGATCCGAGCCGTTCTCCGTGATGACGTTCGTCTGCTCGCCCGTGGCCGAGTTGTAGGCCCGCTGCACGTCGAAGTGGCTCTGGATCGGGAAGGCCGCCACCGGCGCACCCTGGAAGGGCCCGTCCGTCTCCGGGTTGTAGAGGTTCGTGTCGATGCCCAGGACGTCTTCGTTCGTCCTGAAGGCGATCAGGTGATCCTCGGTGATCTCCCACCGGACCCGGTTCATCTCGCCCTGGAGCCCCGCGAAGCTCGAAACGGCGGTACCGGGCACCTCCACGACCGTCGAGCGCACGTACCACTCGCCGCCGTCGTCGAAGATGGACTTGCTCACCTTGTTGGGGCTCGTCCGATCAATGTCGCCGACCTGCTGCGCGCAACCCGACAACGCGAGAATCGATCCTGCCAGCATGGACGCTGTCAGTGTTTGCTTAAGGATTTTCACGCCTTCCTCCTGATGAAGCTCTGTGAAACAGTTTTCTCTCTCTCGTATCTTCTCAAACACCGGCGGCGACATCTCGCCCTGCCAGCGCCCTCTCCCTCATTCTTGACGATCGCGCTTCACTCAAAGCGCGGAGCCAACGCCATCCTAGCGAATCAAGCCGCTCGGCGCCAGCCCGCACCTGACCCCGCGCTCAGTACCTCGCCGAGAGGCCCAGCGACAAGCGGGTCCTGGACGAGATCCCGTTCTCGAAATCCCAGAAGGGGAAGCGGATCGACTTGCCGTCGCTGGCGAAGATCGAGCCGCTCGTCGACGAAGAGGCCGACGCGCTCAACCAGTCGTTGATCTTGTAGCCCAGCCGCAGCCCGCCCGAGACACCCTGCGAGCGCCGCGTGATGTCCAGGCCCTGCTCCTCAAGGATCGTCGGGGTGAACTCGTCGTCCTTCAAGATCGTCCCGTTGTCGTAGGAGAAGTCGTCGAAGTAGCTCAGCGACAGCCCCGCGCTGAAGTCATCCAGGAAGCCGAAGTTCGCGCCGAAGGAGTGCGAGAAGCCGAAGCTCGGCAGCACCCCGTCGATCGCCACCAGCCCCGAGCCGACGTTCTCGACCCCGCCAGCCCGCGCGATCACGTCCAGCTCGTCGGCGTCCAGCACCACCGAGGTGAACTTGTGCCAGTTCTTCGAAGCCCCGAAGGAGTACGACAGGCTCAACCCGCCGAACGAGCGGCTGAAGCTCAAGTCCGCGCTCACGGCCATGATCTTGCCCTCGGCGATGCTCAAATCGCTGGTCGGGAACGAGAAACCAAGACCAGGGGCGATCGAGATCCCCGTGTACTCCTCGTCCGTCCAGCCCGGCAGCCCCACCCCCAGATCCGTGTCCGAGAGCCGACCCTCGCGCTGGAAGACCGAGCCGTCCTCCGTCAAGAACTTCGAATAACCGATCCCCGCCGACAGCGAGATGTCCTCCGTCACCGTGTAGTTGAGCCCCAGGCCCACCCGGCTCGAGAAGAAGTCCGTCTGCGTGAACTCCGAGTTGGACAGCACCGAGGCCGCCCCGAAGCTGCCGCCGACCGACACCGAGCCGCTGACCGGGAAGGGAGCCTCCTCCTCCTCCTCGACCACGGCCTCCGCGTCGCCCTCGCCCTCTTCCTCGCCCTCGGCGACCTGATCACCCTGCACCTGCACCAGAGGCGCTCCGCCCGCCCCCGACACCCCGACGACCTCCACGGCCGCCGGCGCTTGCTGCGCGAAAGCCGGACCGCCGGCCATCAACGCACACAACACGATCCCCAACACCGTCAACCTGCTCATCGCTCTTCTCCCTGATATCTCTTCGAATCGCCTCGACGATCGACCGAGTCCCTCATCCCCTTTTAAAAATCTTCACCCCAAGACACCGCGCCGACACCTTCAACCCCCAGCGGGAGCGGATCTTCACGGGGCCTTGAGCGCGCTCCGGAGAGAGCAAGAACTATTCCATGATGCCATGTTACCTTTCTAACGCTCTCGATGGGCGGCGAGTCGAGGCAAACTATCGGCTGGGCGCTTCGGTGTCAACTGAGCCCGAGCGCGCTTGGATCACCCTTGCCCCGGCGCAGCACCTCGTGCGGTTCCGAGGTCAGATCGATCACCGTCGAAGGGCTCGACAGGATCGGCCCGGCGTCAAGCACCACCCGGACCGATCCCCGATACTCCGCCTCGATCTCCCTCGGATCGTCGAGCAGCTCGCCATCGCGGCTCTTCGCGCTGGTCGTGATCAACACGCCGCCGAGCGCCTCGCAGAGCGCCTGGGCCACCGGCGCGTCCGGCATCCGGATCCCGATCGTCTTCTGACGCCTGAGCATGAACTTCGGCACCTGACGCGTGGCCTTGAGCACGAAGGTGAAGGGCCCCGGCAGCGCACGCCGCAAGATCCGGTAGGCCACGTCCTCGACCACCGCCAGCGAGGCGATCGCCGACAGATCCGGCACGATCACGCTCAAGGGCCCCTGCGACCCGCCTCGCTCGGTCTTGAGCCGATCGATGGCCTCGACCGCCTCGCGGTCGTCCAGCCGACAACCCACCGCGTAGACCGTGTCCGTCGGGTACGCGATCAACCCGCCTCCCCGGCCCAGGCTCCGCAGCGCCTCCTGGATCCGGCGCGGCTGCGGGTGCTCGCCGTTGACCTCGATGATCATCGCCTCGCCTTCGGCAGCACGATCTGCGGCGCCTCCGGGTGCGCCCGGTACAACACCAGGATGCGACCCGTGATCTGCGCCACCTGCGCGCCCGTCTCCCCATGAAGCCGGCGGGCCGCCTCGATGCGATCCTCCTGATCCGCGCCCCTGGCCCGCACCTTGATCAGCTCGTGATCAAGCAGCGCCTGATCGATCTGCTTGATCACCCCCTCGTGGATGCCCTTGTCACCGATCAACACCACCGGCTTGAGGTGGTGGGCCAGGCTGCGCAGGTAGCGCCGCTGAGCGCCGCTGAGCGCCGGAGAGCAGCTGATGACCACGCTGCCCTGCCCCTCCTCTTCATTCTCGACTGTCTCCACCTCAACCTCCAGAAGCTCGACCACCTCTCCCCGATCGCATGACACCGCCCCACCTTCGATGTGGAGAGCGGCACCCTTAGTAGAGAAAGTCCTTCGCCCTTTCAAGCCCCACCGCCCCTTATCAATAGGAAGACGATCCCCCCGCCGCCCGCGACCTTGAACCTCAACCCCTTCTTGGCCGCCTCGCGCGTTGCCATTCGACGGAGCGCTGTGCTACCATATCCCCGTCCCAGTCGGCGTGGGCAAGGAGAGGCTTTGCCCCTCCGGAGCGCCGACCTGGACGCTTGCAGGTCACGCCTCTCTCCATCGCTCAAGGTGTGGATACTGGCCATCTACTCACGACATCTGAGCCGCCTTACCGCGACTCCGAGCCCCCCAGTCCTCACGAACGCCACACCTTTGACTTGATACACTCGCCAACCTGGAGCAGGGATCGTGAAGATCTGCCCTCAGTGTAAATCCCGATTCGAAGGCAACGAGCGCTTCTGCCCCATCGACGGCGACAAACTCGTGGAGTACAGCGAGGACGCCGCCGGAGCCCACACGGGCCAGACGATCGCCAAGCGCTTCGCGCTCGAAGCCCTGTTGACCGACACCTCCTACGGCGAGCTCTACCTGACGCGCGAGGGCGACACCCTCGCCTCACTCCAGATCGTCCAGGCCGACGTCGGCGGCCACCGCGCCCAGACCGGCAACTTCGAGGCGGACCTGGAGGCCGGTGAGCCCCTGAGGCACCCCGACGTCGCCCGCTGCCTCGGCTTTGACTTCGACGGCGATCCGCGCTGGGTGGCCTGGGAACACCTCAAGGACGCGCAGACCCTCGGCGCCATCGTCCGCGAAGGCGGGCCTCTCCCGGCACGCAGCGCCTTCCTGCTGACCGGGCGCATCGCGCGCGGCCTCGTGGCCCTCCACGAAAAACGGGTCTTCCACCGCAACCTCCACCCCGACGCCATCCTCGTCTCCGGCCTGAACCACCAGGAGCTCCGCGCCGACCCCGATCGCGTCCTTCACATCCCCCTCAAGATCACCCGCTGGGCCCAGGCGCACCTGGTCACGACCAAGGACCCCATCAGCGCACACCAGAAGAACCCCAAGTCCTTCCTCGGCCACCCCGAGTACTTCTCCCCCGAGCAGGCCCAGGGCCGGCCCGTTGACGAACGCAGCGACATCTACGCCCTCGGCATCCTCCTCTATGAGCTGCTGACCGGAAAGCCCCCCTTCACCTCGGGGAGCCTGACCACCACGCTCAAACGCCAGATCTACGAAAAACCCCTGCTCCCGCGCATCGCTCGCCCCGGCCTGAAGATGTCCAAAGGCGCCGAGGACATCATCGTCCGCGCCCTGGCCAAGAAGCCCGAGGAGCGCTTCGAGAACGCCCTGTCCCTCATCAAGGCCCTCGAAGACGAAGGCTTCGTCGGCACGCCGCCCGCGCGCGTCGTCGTGCTCGATATCTCGGAGAGCGAGCCGGCCGCTGCACCCGCGCCAGACCCCGAACCCGTCCTGGCCCCCGAGCCCGCGCCCAAGCCCAAGCCCGAGACGACCTCGCTCAAGCCCGACTTCAGAGCCACCCAGCTCCTCCCGGCCGCGAGCTTGATCGCCCTGTCCAAGGCCGTCGACGCCTCAACCAGGGCGACCAGCCCCGAACCCACGCCCGAGCCCGAGCTTGCTCCGGAGCCCACACCCGAGCCTGAGCCCGCGCTGGAAACAAAGGCCACGCCGGAGCCCGAGCCTGTGGCGGAGCTTGCTCCGGAGCCCGCGCCCGAGCCGCAGCCTGAGCCTGCGGCGGAGCTTGCTCCAGAGCCCACACCCGAGCCTGAGCCCACGCTGGAAACACAGCCCACGCCTGAGCCTGAGCCCACACCGGAACCCGAGACCGCACCGGAGCCCGAGCCTGCGGCAGAGCTTGCTCCAGAGCCCGAGCCCGCACCGGAGCCCACGAAGGAAACAAAGTCCACGGCTGAGCCAGAGCCCGAAGCCACGCCCGAGCCGGAAACTGAGCTTGCTCAAGACCCTGCGCCCGAGCCCGAGCCTGCGGCGGAGCCTGCTCCAGAGCCCGAGCCCTCGATGGACGCAGGGGCGGGATCCGATGAGGAGGCCCTGTCCTCCGACGGCGCGGACCTCTCCTCGGCCGGGCAGGCCGGGAGCAAGAGTCGCCGCAACAGGCGCAACAAGAAAGGGAAGGCCCCCGAGCCGCCTCGGAAGGCCGAGCCCGTCAAGCCCGCTCAAAAGGGCGCCGTCCTGCTCGACGGCAAGCAGGCCACCGAGCTCAAGGGCGCCCGGCAGCCTGAGCCCCTCGTCGCCCCCGACTCCCCCGCCAGGCCAACGGACACCCGCAAGGTGGACGAGGGCAAGGACAGCGCCGGCCGCAAGTCCTCGGACTCCCTTGAGTTTGAGGCCGTCACCGGCGATCCCGCCGCGAGCAGCCCGGGCAACCGGAAGGGCAACGCTCAAGCCAGGCCCAGCGCCACGAAGACGACGAAGTCCTCCAAGGGCCCCGGCGAGGAAGACGAGGCGTGGTTCTCCACGGACATGGCTGAGATCGAGGAGGTCGCCCCCGAAGAGCCCTTCGCGCGCCGAAACAACATCCTCTTCGCCATCGCGATCGTCGTCTTTCTCGTGCTGGGCGTCGGCGCCATCTACGTCTGGAGTCAGAGCACCACCACCCCCGATGCCTCGGCGATCGCGCCCGACGCTCTTCAGAAGCAGGAGGAGGAGGAGGCCGCGCGCCGCACCGAGCTGCTCAAGCGCTTTGAGAGCGCGCTCTCGGAGGGGCGGCTCGTCCCCCCCTCCAACGACGACGCCTTGACCTGCCTGCGGGAGCTCAAGACGCGCGCCAACGCCGCCAACACCCCCGAGTACAAAGACGCCGAGGCCCGCACCATCAAGGCCCTTGAGACCCAGATGGAGGCCTTCCATGCCGAAGGCCGGCAGCTCGAGGCCAAGGATCTGGCCCAGTACCTCATCCGCCTTGCGCCTGAACACGCCCGCGCCAACGCCATCAGCATCGAGGAGCTTCGCGAGGTGACCGACGCCGGCGCCGAAGCCGACGCGCTGGATCAAGCCGACGCCGCCGTCGCCGACGCCGTCGCCGCCGTCGCTCCCGACGTGGTCGAGGGCGGCGAGTCCGACGCCGTCGCCGCCGCCGTCGAGGCCCCCGTCGATCCCCCCGCAGATCCCCCTGTGGGCGATCAGGCCGCCAACAAGGTCCCCGACGCTCCGCCCGTCAACCCGATCGCCGAGAAGCCCAACAACACGCAGGAAGAGCGCGCCAAACGCAGAGAGGAGGCCCAGCGCATCGCCGCCGAAGCCAGCAAGGCCAGCGGCGCCAACGCCGTCGCCCTCTGGCGCCGCGTCCTGGCCCTGGATCCCGGCAACCACCGCGCCCACTTCCAGCTCGGCCAGAGCTTCAGCGCCCAGGGCAACTTCGGCGCCGCCCTCCCCTTCCTCGAGCGCGCCGTCCAGCTCAGCGGCGGCAACTCCACCTACCGCGTCCACCTCGGCAATGCCTACCTGCGCACCTCGAACACCGCCAAGGCCCGGGAACAGTACAAGAAAGTCCTCGAAATCGACCCCAACAACGCCCCCGCCCAGCGCATGTACGACAAGCTCAAGTAGCCCCTCGATCCCCGAAGCCCCCCGCCTCAGGCGTCGAGCGCCTGGCCCCCGCGCGGCTCCCCGCGGATCTCGCAGCTCACCGGCCTCCCCGGCCGCTGGTCAAGCTCCCAGACCTTCACCCCATCTCGCCCCCGCGCCTTGACCTGGTAGAGCGCCTCGTCGGCCCTGGCCATCAACGCCTCCACCGTATCCCCGGCGCTCGGGCACGTCGCCACCCCCATGCTCAGGGTCACCGGCCGCCCCGGCACCTCGATCTCCGACACGAGCGACAAGATCCTGTGAGCCACCACCAGCGCCCCGGCCGCGTCCGTCTCGGGCAGCACGAGCCCGAACTCGTCGCCGCCGTAACGCCCGACGACGTCGATGTCCACCCGGAGGTTGTCCTTCAGGACCGCCGCGACCTGGCTCAACACCGCGTCGCCGATGAGGTGGCCGTGCGTATCGTTGATCAGCTTGAAGTGATCAATGTCCAGCAAGATCAAGGACATCGGCCGCCCAAAGCGCCTGGTCCGGCTGACCTCGTCCGAGAGCCGCTCCATCAACCGCCGCCGCACCAGCACCCCCGTCAGGCCGTCGATCGTCGCCAGCTCCACCAGCCGCGTCCGCTCGATGGCCGCGGCCGCCTGGCAGCCAAGCGCCGTCATCAGCTCCAGATCGCCCAGCGTGAAGAAGCCCTCGCGCTTGTTCGTAATGTTGATCACCCCGATGGGGGTCCCCCCGATCATCAGCGGCACGCACAGGAGCGATCGCACATGCCGCCGCGACCCCACGAAGCGACCGTCGAGCCCCACGCCCTCGACCACCTCGGCCTCCCCGCGCTCGAAGACCCGACCCGCGATCCCCTCGCCGCGGCGCAGCCGCCGGCATCGCCGCTGGCCGCTGTTGATCGCCCGCTCCAGCGCGGGGTCCGACAGCCCCCGGACTACGGCCACCTGAAGCGCGCCCTCGGCCTCGTCCCACAACATCAAGCTGCCCTTCTCCGAACCCATCGCCTCGATGGAGCGCCCCAGCAACACCCCGAGCAGCTCCCCGACGTCTTTGGACTGGCCGAGGCCCTGCTGGACCTCCTTGACCGCCTCGACGAAGAGCTGAAGCTCGAAGAGCCGCTGCTCCAGCGCCCTGCGACCGGCCTCCTCGCGCTCAAGGCGGCGCTGAAGCCCCGTGACGGTCTTCTTGAGCTCATCCACCCGACGCTGATCTCTATCCTGGGACATCGACCCCTCCCGATACGTTGGCATCAACCTGCACATCGGATCGTGTCGGGATCGCCATGAAAATCTCCCGCCTCGCGGACGGCTGGATCCGCGAGCGCAAGAAGCGTCGGCGTGCGTCGAGCGAAGCGGGCGATCAGCCAGCGGAGCAAGCGTGAGGGGAGCGAAGCGGGGGCAGCCAGCGACGTCGGCGCGCGCGGTGCGAAGCGGGCGATCAGCCGGCGGCGAGCGGGGCGGCTGGCGCGACCAGCATGGGGATGTCGATGTTGCGCAAGACCGCGTCGACGGTGCTCCCGAAGAAGCCCCGGCTGGAGCTTGAGGACATGCAGACGAGGTCGGCCCCGCACTTCCTGGCCTCGACCGGGATGGCCTCCTGCACGACCCCTTGAAGGGCGCGGACGCCGTCGACGAGGTCCTCGACGCCCTCCTGGCGGGCCATCTCGGTCATCTTCTCTTCGAACTCCTGCGCCATGGAGGCGAAGAGGCTGCGCCCGGCCTGGGTGGTCCGGGCGCCGCCTGGGATGCTGGCGACGTGCAGCAGCTCGATGCGCGCGTCGGGGGCGGCGGCGCCGGGGCAATCCCGGATCAGCGAGGCGGCCGCCGCCAGCGCTCGGCGGCTGTTGTCCGAAAAGTCCATCGGCACGAGGACATGCCGATAACCCCCGGTGGCGGGCGCGCGGGTGGCCAGCACCGGCACGCGGGTCGAGTGGAAGAGCTGCTCGGCGATCGCGCCGGTCAGGTATCGCTCGGTGAAGTTGCGAGGCAGGGGTCCGACGATGATCTGGGTGGCGCCGATCCGGGCCGCGCAGCGCTCCAGCCCCGAGGTGATCCTGCCCTGCTCCAGATCCACGGCCACGCGACCCTCGGGATCATCAAGGGCCGTATACTCGGGGATGCCCTGGAGCCACTCCCGCATCCGCTGGCGCAGGGCCACGGCGTCCTTGATCTCGGCGGTGACGTGCAAGAGGGTCACGCGGCGAGCGGCGCTGGCCTGAGCCAGACGGAGCGACTCCCGGACCCCCCCCTTGGAGGAGTCGGAGAAGTCGGTCCCGGTCAGGATGTGCCTCAGGTCCATGGCGCGGCTCAGTCCTTGTCCTTGCGGATCATCTTCTTGGGGAAGAGGTCCGCGAAGGTGCCCAGGCCAGTGCCGCGCGCGGGCTCATCGCGCCACTGGACGGGCTCGGGGGCGCGACGGGGCTTGTTGTCCCGACGGCCGCCGCCCTCGTCACGGCGGGTCTCCTGGCGCGGCGCGCGCTCCTCGTCGGGCTCGCGGCGGGCCTCGGAGGGATCGCGGCGGGTCAGGCTCAGGCGCTGGCGGACCTGATCGAGGGTCAACACCCAGGCCTTGACCTGCTGGCCCTGGCGGAAGTCCATGTTGGGGTCGCGGCCGCGCTCGGTGTTGAGCTCCGACTGGGGGATGAGGGCCGTGATGCCGGGCTCAAGCGACACGAAGACCCCGAAGGGCTCGACCTTCTCGACCGTCCCCTCGACCTCGACGCCCTCGACGTAGCGCTCGTGGGCGCTCTCCCAGGGATCGCCGTGCAGCGACTTCATCGACAGCGAGACGCGCTTGCGGCCCGAGTCCAGCCCGAGGATCTGCACCCGGATCTGCTGGCCGACCTTGACGACGTCGCTCGGGTGCCGGACGCGCGACAGCGACAGCTCGGAGATGTGGATGAGGCCGTCGACCCCGGGCGCGATCTGCACGAAGGCGCCGAAGCTCTCCAGCCGCACGACCTCGGCCTCATAGGTGCCGCCGACCTCGTGGTCCTTCGTGAAGTCGCCCCAGGGATCGCCCTGGGTCTCCTTGACCGACAGGCTCACGCGGGCCTTGTCCGGCCCCAGCTCCATATCCTTGAGCCCGATGACCTTGACCTTGATCGCGTCCCCGGGCTTGTACACCGCGCCGGCGTCCTCGACCCGGTCCCACGACAGCTCCGAGATGTGCGCGAGGCCGTCCACCCCGCCCAGATCGACGAAGACGCCGAAGGGCATGATCTTGCGCACCACGCCCTGGCGGATCTGCCCGACTTCGAGCGTCGCGAAGGTCACGTCCTGCTTCGCCCGCCGCTCTCGCCGCTCCAGCTCGGCCCGGGAGATCACCACGTCGAGGTGCTTGCCCTTGGCCTCGACCTTCGTGATCAAGAAGAGGTAGGTCTTGCCCAGGTGGACGTCGCCGTCCTCGGTGAAGTCCATCTCGATCTGGCTGATCGGGCAGAAGGCCCGCTCGCCCATGACGGTGACCTCGAAGCCGCCCTTGTTGCGGCTGGCGACCTTGCCCTCGACCGGGATCCCGCCCTCGCAGGCCAGCCTGAGCGAGGCCTCGGCGTCCGAGGAGCGCGACAGCGCCCTGGTCAGCTCCACCCCGCTGGCCCCGAAGCCCACCACGAAGACCTCGATCTGCTGACCGACGGCCACCTGCAGCACGCCGTCCAGCTCAACCTCGCGCCGCGCCAGAAAACCCTCGTTCTTGGAGCCGACGTCGACAAAGACGTTGTCCTCGCCGATGTGCACCACCTTGCCGACGATCTGCTGACCCTCGACAAGCTCCGAGGACCTCGGCTTGCTCGGCCCGCTGAAGGCCGCGCTCATCATGGCGCTGAACTCGTCGTCGAGGTTGTCCGGTCCCGAAGCCCGCGCCGAAGACGGCGCCGGGGCCGTCTTTGGCGCGGGCTTCGGCGGGGCGCTCACGTCGATCGTCTGGCGGCGCTGGTGGGCCTGCGCCTCCTCCGGGGTGATCGCCGGCGCTGCCTCCGTCGCCTGGGCCTGCGGCTCGGCGGCCGCCGAGGCCTGCTCAGGCGCCTGCTCCGGGGCAGGGCGGCGGCGCACGACGTTGGGGAGATCGGTCTGGGGGATCTGCTCGGGCGTCTCGGGGTGCTTCTCAGTCATGACTTCACGGTGGTGTGGAGCCCCCTGGATTGACACTTCCGGCCAGAGAGGGCCTGCGCCCTTCACGGTCCTGATGGGGCGACGCGGACAAACAACCGCGCAGACTCCCAGGTCGATGAGGTGGCGCTGTCGGTGGTGAGGAGGAGGCTCCTGAAGAAGATACATCCATGGAACCCGTGCATCCTTGATCGGAGGCCGCAGGCTCGGAACGATGCACTGGTTTAGGATATCCTGACCCGCTTGGCAAGCCTCGCCTGCCCCATCGCCGTCGAGGCGATTGCGTCGCCCCATGCCAGGTGATAGCGTCCCTGGCCTTGACAGGAGGGCGCGCCGCCATCCGCGCGCCACCACCCCCCACGGGCGCAGAAGATCATGCACAGAAAACTGGCCCCCCTGCTGATCACCTCATGGCTCCTCCTTGGGCTCTCCGCCTCGGCCAGCGCACAGAGCATCTCGCAGAAGATCGACGTGATGGGCTGGAGCGACTCGGGCGAGGAGATCGTCACCCGCGTCACCGTCGGCGCCAGCGGGCTGGACGCCTCGGGCAACCCCGTCAACTGGCGCTACGCCGTCGTCGAGATCATCAGCGCCGCCAGCGGCCGCGTCCTGGATCGCTTCAAGGACTCCGAGCCCACCGGCCCCCCCCAGGCCGCCTGGACCGACGCCCTCCCCCGCGAGAGCCTCAAGGCCCGCCTCGCCGCCATGCGCCTGACACCCTCGCTGACCAGCGCCGTCAGCCCCGACGGCGCCCTCGTCGTCCTGAGCCACACCAACCGCTTCCCCCAGCCCTCCGACACCATGGACGCCCGCTGCCCCGGCTGCAGCGTCTGCACCACCACCTTCGAACTCCACGTCATCGACAAGGACGCGCAGGCCGCCTACAAGCTGCGACAGCAGCGCCGCACCGGCGGCCCCTACGCCCCCGACCAGGGCTCCGACGACTGCCCCCTGCTCGCCGCAGCCATCCACTGGCACCCCAGGGTCCGCCGCTTCGCCGCCCTCCACACCGAGTCCATCCCCTCCACCGGCCACGAGTTCCAGCTCCTGCACACCTACGATCCGGCCGCCAACGCCGCCTCATGGACCCACATCCCCTTGCCCTCCCCCCCGATCCGCTCCCACCGGCAGAAGCTCCTCGACGACGCCGAGGCCCTCATGAACCTCATGGCCCAGACCAGCGACCCCCTCGACAAGACCATCCTCATGACCCGCCTCGGCGACATCAACCGCCGCCTCGACCAGCCCGACAACGCCAGGGCCTACTACACCTCCGCCCTCGACCTCGACAAGGCCAACACCGGCGCCGTCCTCGGACTGGCCGACCTCGCCCGACGCCGAGGCGACGCGCGCAACGCCGCGCAGATGCTCAAGAAAGCCGAAGCCATGGACCGCCGGCTCAACATGCACGCCCGCGACTTCGCCCTCTACCACCTCGGCGCCGGCGACCTCGACAAGGCCCTCAAGATCCTCTCGGCCTCCGACGACCCCTCCGCCTCCTTCTCCGACCGCCTCGACCTCGGCATGCAGATCCTCGACGCCGACCTCAAGGCTGGCCTCGCCTTCCTCGACCCCCTCCTCGATCAGGCCCCCCAGGACGACGCCCCCGACAGCCCCGAGGCCCTGGCCCGAGCCAACCTCGCCGTCCTGCTCATCGAAGAGGCCATCCGGGTCGACGACCTCGACATGGCCCTGCGACACCTCGGCCGCCTCGACAAGAAAGGCGACGACGCCCGCCGCCTCGCCCTGCTCATCGGCGCCCTGCGCACCGAGTCGCCCGCCGATCTCGACCTCCTCATCGAACGCGCCGGCGACCTCCTCGGCGAACAGCCCCAGCAATGCGGCGTCTACCGCGTCCGCGGACTCGCCCTGCGACGCGCCCGCAAGCTCAACGACGCCCTCACCCACCTGGCCGCCGCCGTCGCCTGCAACCCCGACGACCTCGACGCACAGCTCGACGCCGCCGAGGCCTTCCTCGACGCAGGCCGCATCCGGCTCGCCCAGGGCGCCTTGGAGCGCTTCCTGGAGCTCGCCGCCCCACGCCACGGCGACCCGACGCGGGATCGCCTGCGCGCCAAGGTCAGCCAGATCCTCCAGCGCTTCGCCCAGCCCTCCCTCGTCCTGCTTCGCGCGACCTGCGACAAGGACCAGGACGCCCTGCGTTGCAAAGGCACCCTCCTGAACAACGCCGGCGCCCTGCGAGGCCCCGTCGCCATCGATCTGAGCGTCTTCTCCAAAGGCAAGAAGCCCGCCCTGATCGATCGCGGCGAGGCCACCGCGGCCACCCTGGAGCCCGGCGCCACCGCAGAGTTCAACGTCTCCGTGCCGCTCCAGGAGCAGCCCGTCACCCTGATCCTGACCGCCGGCACCAACGACGCCGAGCGCAAGCTCAACCAGCAGACCTTCGAGCCCTGAAGCCGCAATGAAGGAAGGTATCTCAACAACGGCAGTGGGTTACGCAGCGGTCCTCGGCGACTCCACGAGCGCGCCCCTCATCGGCCCGACCCCCGCAAGAGCCCCAGCACCTCCGCCCGCATGGGGCCCTCCTTGAGCACCCCCGTCGACGCGGCGCACACCAGCCCCCCTTTGATCTTCTCTCCGCGCATCTCCATGCACAGGTGCCGGGCCTGGGACATGACGTACAGGCCCTTGGGCGACAGCGCCCTGCTCAAGTGATCGGCCACCTGCTCGACGAGCCGCTCCTGAACCTGGGGCCGCATCGCATAGTGCCGGATCACCCGCGCGAAGGAGCCCACCCCGCCGACCTTCAGGTCCGGCACGTAGGCCACGTTGAAGGTGCCGAAGAAGGGCAGCAGGTGGTGGGCGCACATGGAGTAGAAGGGGATGTCGCGGATGACCACCGGCTCGCCGCCGCCGCCGCCGTCCTCAGCCTCGAACACGCTCATCGCGGGCTCCGGCGCCCTGAGCCCCGAGAAGAGATCGGCCCAGAGCGCCGTGACCCGCTGCGCGGTCCCCTCAAGCTGCGGATCATGCCCCGCGTCCAGCCCGAGGTGCCCCATCAGGTCTTCGAAGGCCCGCTGCGCCGCCTGAGGATCGGCGCTCCCCCGGTCGTCGTGATCGGTCATGGCTTGCTCCAAGCGTCCCGCCCGCGCGGAGGAGCCACACGCGGCCCCGCGATCACCATAAACCAGGTGGCCCGGACTCAGAAGAGATCTGTCTGATCGTCGTCGCCGCGGGCCCGACCCTCCGCCCACACCAGCCCCAGGTGCTCATAGGCCCGCCGCGTGGCGACACGACCCCTCGGCGTGCGCTGGATGTAACCCTCCTGGAGCAGATAGGGCTCGTAGACCTCCTCGAGCGTGTCCTTGTCCTCACCGATGGCCGCCGACAAGGTCGAGATCCCCGACGGCCCGCCGTCGAACTTCTCGATCAGCGTGCTCAGGTAGAGCCGATCCATGTAATCGAAGCCCTCCTTGTCGATCTCCAGCATCGTCAGCGCCGCGTCCGCGACCTCCCGGTCGATCACATCGGCGCCCTCGACCTGCACGAAGTCCCTGACCCGCCTCAGGAGCCGGTTCGCGATGCGCGGCGTCCCGCGGCTCCGGCGCGCGATCTCGAAGGCCCCCGTCGGATCCACCAGCACGTCCAGGATCTTCGCCGAGCGCGTGATCACCTTGGACAGATCCTCGGCGTCGTAATAGCGCATCCGCGCCACGTAGCCGAAGCGCGCCTGCAGAGGCGCCGTCAACAGCCCCGCCCGCGTCGTCGCCCCGACCAGCGTGAAGGGCGGCAGCTGCAACTTCAGGCTGCGCGCGTGCGGCCCCTCCCCGATCACGATGTCAAACTCGAAGTCCTCCATCGCCGGATACAGGTTCTCCTCGATGGCCGGGTTGAGCCGGAGGATCTCGTCGAAGAAGAGCACGACGCGCTCGCCCAGGCCGCTGAGCAACCCCGCCAGATCGCCCTTGCGCTCCAACACCGGCCCCGAGGTCGTGTGCAGGTTGACCCCCATCTCCCGCGCCATGATGTAGGCCAGCGTCGTCTTGCCCAGCCCCGGCGGACCCGAGAACAGGATGTGATCGCAATGCTCGCCGCGCATCTTCGCGGCCTTGAGCATCATCTTCAGGATGCTCTTGATCTGACCCTGACCCACGAACTCATCCAGATCCGAGGGCCTGATCGCCGACTCGAAGGACTGCTCTTCCGACCGACCGCCAGCGCTGATGTCGCTGTGCTTTCTCTCCATGACGCTCCTCCACCTCTCGGGAAACAACCCACCCTGGCAGGAGCACACAGCTTAACATCATCTGAACACCCGTCAAGACAATTGACCCGGTTCGTCCTGAACCCCAACGCCCTGCACCCCTCGCGCCGCCCTACGCTCGACGAGCGCCCCACGCGCGAGGATCGCCCCACACTCCTCGCACCGCCCTTCGGGACGGGCTCGTCGGGTGGGGCTGGAAGCGCGGGGGGGCTGCGCCCGCTGGGCGCAGGCCGGCGGGCGGACGAGAGCGAATCGCAGGGCCGGATCACCGCGGCCAGGTGGGCCTGTAGATTGGGATTTTCACGCCCCCTGGTGTCGACCTGGGTCGCGCGCTGGCCTGCGACCGACAGGTCGCAGCCCACCCTGAGATTCTAGAACGCTGATTGGTTTGAGGGACCGAGGCCGGCGAGGCCGACAGCGAAGACGCCGTCGGCCAGATAGACGCCAAGGAGGAGAGCACAGGCGGGCCAAAGGGCCCGCCGAGCATCGACGACGCCGGCATCGATCTTGCCGACGGCGTCGTTGTCGGCCCGTTGGCCGACGGGAGTCAAACCGGTCAGCGTTCTAGCCCCACCCGACGAGCCCGTCCCCAAAGGGGGCGGTGCGAGGAGCGTGGGGCGGTGCCAGGAGCGTGGAGCGATCGTCGACCGCCCTCGCGCCGGCCTGACAAGATCCCTCGATCAGCGATCGTGGCCGATCCGGACCAGCCTCGCGCCGCCGGGGGTCCACATCAGCGTGTCCCACCACTGCACCCCGTCAAAGACGTAGCGCAACTGCACGGCTCTGACCTCGCGCCCTTCGAAGAGGCGCCGCGCCACCTCGAAGCCCACCATCCCGTCGCCCACATGGCGCTCCGGCGCCTGCTTGATCACGGCGCCGATGAACTGCGTCGCCTCCTGGATGTCATCCAGCAGCCTCGACAGCGCCTCGTCGTCGAGCAGCCCCTCGCTCAGCTCCGGCAGCGGCGCGCCGCCCTCGATCTCGACCTCGCTCATGGTGTCCTCCGCTCAAGGAAAGGGGACAACCGGACCTCGCTGATCCAGCGCGGCGCTCGACGCGTGGCATTGCACGCAGCTCTGGCGCTCGGGGTGGGTCGTCCGCAGCCCCGCGCGCCCCAGCGGCCCGTGACAGCTGGCGCAGTCCTCTCGCATGTGCGTCGAGTGCGGCATCCAGGGCGGCGCCCCGGGCCACGCCCGCTCCCCCCCGCCGACGCCGCCCGCCCCCACGAAGGTGTTGCCCGCCGACAGATCCACGGACTCGCCCTCGCCGAAGGGGCCAGGCGGGCTCTCGGGCACATGGCACTGCGTGCACTGCCCCATCCAGGCGTGGCTCATCTTCGAGGCCACCTTGCCGTTGACCTGCGCGCCCTCGCGGTGGCAGGCCAGGCACGCCAGCGCGCCGCCCTGATCGACCGGGTGCGGGACCCTCGGCGGCGCCCCCTCGTAGGCGCGGCGCTCGGCCCGCTCGGCCAGCGCCTCCAGCAGCGCCGCGTCGCGCTCGGGTCCGGGCGGCAGCGCCGCACCCTGGGCGCCCTCGCCGCCCAGGCTGGAGCGCCATTGCGCGTTGACCCCGCGCCGACCCTCGCGCAGCCCCTCGTAGCCCACCGCAGGGCTCACCGGGCCGACAGGCCCCGACTCCGGTGCCGCGGGGCTCCGCGTGACCGGCGAGGGCCGCGCGCCGATGAAGAACCCGACGATGCCGACGCCGACGACGCCGGCCATGACGATCTGGAGGCTCCGGCGGCTCAGGCTGAAGCCTGGGACGATCTCGGGGGTCTCGCTCATCGCTTCGCCGCCCCCCCTGTCCGAGCGACCTTCGCCGCGCACTTCTTGTAATCGGGCTGCTTGGAGATCGGATCGTGCGCGTCCAGGGTCAGCTCGTTGATCAGCAGCCCCTCATCAAAGAAGGGCACGAAGAGCGAGCCCCTCGGCGGCCGACCGCGCCCGTCGATCCAGACCGGCAGATCCAGCTCTCCCCGGCGCGTCGACAGCCTCACCCGCTCGCCGTCGGCGATGCCCAGCGCGGAGGCGTCCTCGCGGTGCATCTCGACGTAGGCCGAGGGCATCGCCCGGTGCAGCGCCGGGACGCGGCGCGTCATCGTCCCGGAGTGCCAGTGCTCGATCACGCGGCCCGTGCACAGCCAGAAGGGCCACTCGGCGTCCGGCGACTCCGGCGGCGCCTCGTAGGGCCGAATCCACAGCTGCGCCCGGTCGTCCCCCGAGGTCGAGTGGTAGAACTGGATGCGGCGCCCCTTCTCGACGTAGGGATCGTCGAACTCCGAGAAGCGGAAGCGCGTCTCCCGCCACGTCCCATCCGGGCGCTCGACCACCGGCCAGCGCAGCCCCCGCGCCTTGACGTACTCGTCGTAGGGCGCAAGGTCCTTGTGCTTGTACTTCGTAAACGTTCGATACTCTTCAAAAAGATGCTTGTCGACGTTGACCTTGTAGTAGTCGGCCCAGCGCCAGATCGGCGTCTCCTGCCCTTGCGCGTCCTTGATCGAGAAGATGAACTGCCCCTCCTTGTCCTTCATCCCGGCCAGGCCGCGGTCGAAGAGCTTGCGGGCCACGGCGATGATCTGCCAGCAGTCGTCTCTGGCCTCGCCGGGCGGCTCGACCATCTTGAACCATTGCTGGGTGCGGCGCTCGGAGTTGCCGAACATGCCGTTCTTCTCCACCCACATGGCCGAGGGCAGCACGAGATCGGCGGCGGCGGTCGTGGCCGTCGGGTAGACATCCGAGACGATGAGGAACTTCTCGGCCAGCTTGCGGCTGGGATCGAAGAGCTTGTGGGTGTTGGGCAGGGTCTGGGCCGGGTTGGTCACCTGCACCCAGAGGGTGTGGATGTCGCCGCCCTTATCCTTCGGGGTGCTGAAGCGCTCCCACATCTTGACGGTGTGGTGGCCGGGGGTCGGGTTGATGCGGCCGGCCGGGACATTCCAGAGGGCCTCGGCGTCGGCGCGGTGCTTGTCGTTGGACACCACCAGGCCGCCGGGCAGCGCGTGGGAGAGGGTCCCGACCTCCCGCACGGTGCCGCAGGCCGAGGGCTGCCCGGTCAGGCTCGTGGGCGCGTCGCCAGGGGCCCCGAAGTGCCCGCTGAGCAGGTGGACGCCGTGGACGAGGGTGTTGATCGCCGTCCCTCGGGTGTGCTGGTTCATCCCCATGCACCACAGGCTCGTGATCTTCACGTCCCGGCGGCCAAAGAGCGCGCCGAGCATCTCGATGTCGCGCGCCGGGACCCCCGAGATCGCCTCGACCTTCTGCGGCGAGTAGTCCGCCAGCGCCGCCTTGTAATCCTCGAAGGTCGAGGCCTCGCCCAACAGGGTCGGCTCGGCGCCGTCCTTGCGAAAGGCGCAGAAGCGGTCGACGAAGTCCTTGTCCCAGGTGCCGTCGCGCAGCAGGACGTGGGCGATCCCGTTGGCGATGGCCAGATCGGTGTTGGGCTTGAACTCCAGGTAATGCTGGGCGTGATCGGTGGTGCGCGTGCGCCGCGTCCCGATGTCGATCAGGGTGATCTTCTCGCCGCGGCTCCGGCGGTCGACGACGCGCGAGAAGAGCACCGGGTGCATCTCGGCCGGGTTGTTGCCCCAGGTGATCAGCACGTCGCACTTGTCCAGATCGTCGTAGCAGCCGGCGGGCTCGTCCACCCCGTAGGTGGCCAGAAAGCCCGTCACGGCCGAGGCCATGCACAGCCGCGCGTTCGGGTCGATGTGGTTGTTGCCCAGCCCGCCCTTCATGAACTTGTTGGCCGCGTAGCCCTCCGGGATCGTCCACTGGCCGCTGCCGTAGAAGGCGAAGCCCCCCGGATCGGCCGCGATGCGCGACGCGATCACCTCGAGCGCCTCCTCCCAGGACACCGGCACCAGCTGGCCGCCCTTGCGCAGGAGCGGCCGCGTGAGCCTGTCCCGCCCGTAGAGCGCGAGGCCGACGTGGTAGCCCTTGACGCACAGCAGGCCCTTGTTGACCTCCGCCTTGCGATCGCCGGCGATGGCCACGACCTTGCCGCCCTCGACGCCCACCTGGACGTGGCAGCCGGTGCCGCAGACGCGGCAGGGCGCCTTGTCCCAGCTCACCGTCGGCGCGTGCCGACTCTGGATGGCCGGGTCCAGCGCGGGCTCTTCGGCCTTGACCTGTCCAGCCGCCGCGGCCGTCGCGGCGCCCATGGCCGCCAGCTTCAGGAACGATCGTCGGTCCACCTTCACCCCCTGCTCTCAGCGCGCTCGACGCGCGCCCTCCGTCGCCCCAGCGACGCCACGTCCACCTGATCAACGTCCGAAAAATCCACGTAGACCACGTCGTAGAACACCACCCCGGGCAGCGCCTTGAGCCAGCCCCACAGCGCCTCCTCCTCCTCGACCCCCGACGTCTCCAGCACCAGCGGCAGCTTCGCCCCGACCGCTTGACCCAGCGTCGCGCGCGGCTCTGCGCCCAGCGCCGCCATCGCACCCTCGCGTTGCCCCTCCACGCCGGAGAGCGTCACCACCACACCATGAACAGGCATCTCTCCCTCCCAGGCCGCCCGAAGGTCCACCACGCCCCTCAACAAGATGCGTGCCACTCACCCCGATCCCGCAACCACCGGCTTGAAGCCCTCTCGGGTCACCAACATGGCGCAATAAATGCGCCGTCATCATCAACACGCAATTTTTGCGCAACAGTGTGGCGCCGATCCCCTTGAGAGCGAGCCTGGGAAGTTGGCCGGGATGTTGCTCAAGGGGGAGCCCGTCGGGCCTCCGAGGGCCCTTCAAGGGGGAAGGCGCAATGACAAGATCGAGGCTGTTGGCGTCGGCGGTCGCAGCTGCCCTGGGGGTGCTGATCGCCGCCGCGCTCTACGGACAGAGCGACGCCGGCGAGGAGGCGATCCCGGCGGGGACGAGGGCGATCTATTCGGAGGTGGTGCTGCCGCCGCCGGGTCGAGGGGGCCTGGCGACGGGAGAGCGGGACATCCACGGGGAGGAGATCAGGGTCTCGTGCGCGGTCTGCCATCGGCCTGGGGACGACCGGGCGCTGGTGACGAACGCGGCGGGGCTCACCGAGGTGCACGCGGGGCTGACCTTCGCGCACGGCGGCAATGAGTGCGCCTCCTGCCACCACCCGGAGCGGCGAGACAGGCTCAGGCTGGCCAACGGCAAGGCGGTGGGCTTCGCGGACTCCATCCTCTTGTGCGGCCAGTGCCACGGCGCCCAGAAGCGCGACTTCGACCACGGCGCGCACGGCGGCATGTCGGGCCACTGGGATTTGAGCCGGGGGCCGAGGACGCGCAACCATTGTGTCCACTGCCACGACCCCCACGCGCCGGCCATCCTGCCGGTCATGCCGGCCGACCCGCCGCGAGACCGCTTTTTGAACGCCCAAGGAGAGCACCGATGACCACGGCGCACGAAGACAAGACGACGGGGCTCTCGCGCAGGGGGCTCTTGAAGGGCTTCGCCGCGACGCTGGGGGCGGCGGCCTTCGCCAGGGCCGTGGCGCCGATCCAGGAGCTGGCCGCCGGCATGAGCGTGGACGAGTTCCTCCAGAAGCACTACCAGGAGCTCAAGCCCGATCAGATGAAGGCCGTGCTGGCGCGCCTTGAGGCCGAGACGCTGGAGCAGTACGGCGCCGAGGTGACCATCGAGGACGTCCGGCCCCAGCCCGGCGTCAAGTTCGCCTACGCGCTGAACTTGAGCGTCTGCATCGGCTGCCGCAAGTGCGCCGAGGCCTGCCACGAGGAGAACAACCACGACCGGGCCACGAACAACAGCTACATCCGGGTCCTGGAGATGACCCAGGGCAGCTTCGACATGGAGAAGGGCGACGCGACCTACGATCACGCCGTCCCGAAGGCCGGCAAGTACTACATGCCGGTCCAATGTCAGCAGTGCGACAACCCGCCCTGCACGAAGGTCTGCCCCGTCGAGGCGACGTGGAAGGAGAAGGACGGGGTCGTCGTCATCGACTACAACTGGTGCATCGGCTGCCGCTACTGCGAGGCCGCCTGCCCCTACCACGCGCGCCGCTTCAACTGGACGAAGCCCGAGATCCCCGCCGAGGAGGTCAACCCCGTCCAGGCCTACCTCTCCAACCGCATCCGACCCCAGGGCGTGATGGAGAAGTGCACCTTCTGCCTGCACCGCACCCGCAAGGGGCGGCTGCCGGCCTGCCTGGAGGCGTGCCCGACGGGCGCGCGCGTCTTCGGCAACGTCCTGGACCCGAACTCCTCGATACGCTGGGTGCTTGAGAACAAGCGCGTCTTCGTCCTCAAGGAGGAGCTCGGCACTCGCCCCAACTTCTTCTACTTCTTCGACGTCTGAGCCGCGGAGCGCCCCATGACCTCACCGACGATGGAACACGCCGTGGGCGACCCCGCCAGCCCGCAACCGGAGGCTTCGGGCGGGCACGCCGCCTCGTACCCGCGCTTCTTGTGGCGCTCGCTGTCGATGGCCACCGACGGCGGCCCCCTCTTCTACGCCTGGATGTTCCTCCTGACGGCGCTGGCGCTGGTGGGCCTCAACGGCTGGGCCCACCAGGCCGCCGAGGGCATGATCGCCACCCACATGACCGACCACGTCTCCTGGGGGCTCTACATCGCCAACTTCACCTTCATGGTGGGCCTGGCCGCCGGCGGCGTCATGATGGTCATCCCCGCCTACCTCTTCCACGACAAGGAGATGCACGACATCGTCATCGGCGGCGAGCTGCTGGCCATCGCCGCGATCGCCATGTGCCTGCTCTTCGTCAACGTCGACCTCGGCCGCCCGGACCGCTTCTGGCACATCATCCCCCTGATCGGGCGCTTCAACTGGCCCATCTCCATGCTCACCTGGGACGTCCTCGTCCTGACCGGCTACCTGGCCATCAACCTGCACATCTGCGGCTACCTGCTCTACATGCGGCACCTGGGCCGCAAGCCCGACCCGCGCTGGCTGATGCCCTTCGTCCTGCTCTCCATCGTCTGGGCCTTCTCCATCCACACCGTCACCGCCTTCCTCTACAGCGGCCTCGGCGGCCGCCCCTTCTGGAACTCTGCCATCCTCGCGCCCCGCTTCCTGGCCTCGGCCTTCATCACCGGCCCCGCCTTCATCATCCTGACCATGCTCGTCATCCGGCGCACCACCCACCTCAAGATCGCCGAAGGCCCCATCCAGACCCTCATCTCCATCATGCGCGTCACCGTCCTGATCAACCTCTTCCTCGTCGCCTCCGAGGTCTTCACCGAGTTCTACACCGGCGGCTCCCACGTCTCCTCCGCCCGATACCTCTACTTCGGCCTCCACGGCCACAGCGGCCTCGTGCCCTGGATCTGGACCGCCATCGCCTTCAACGTCGCCGCCGCCGTCATCCTCCTGACCCCCGCCGTGCGCCAGAACCACAAGCTCCTGGCCGCGGCCTGCACCCTGACCTTCATCGGCGTCTGGATCGAGAAGGGCATGGGCCTGATCATCCCGGGCTTCATCCCCTCGACCCTCCACGAGATCGTCGAGTACGCCCCGAGCCTGACCGAGTGGAAGGTCACCGTCGGGATCTGGGCCTTCGGCCTGATGATCTTCACCGTCGCCCTCAAGATCGCCATCCAGGTCTACACCGAGCCCTCCGTCGCGGAGCAGACCGCGCCCAGGTCGCCCTGATCCCCTCCCCCTCCCTCACGCCAGGACCCTTTCATAAGGAGGCGCCATGACTCACAAAAACCTCGCGTTGCTCGCCGCTCTGGCAGCCACCCTCCTCTGCGCCGAGGCTCTCGGCCAGGACACCGAGTGGGGCTGGAAGCTCCGCCTGCGGCCCCGCGCCGAGACCTTCTCCAACCAGCACTTCGAGGCCAGCCCCGACAACCTCAACTACCCACGCCCCGACAACCTCGACCTCATCACCCAGCAGTCTCGCCTCACCCTCACGGCCCGACGCGGGGATCTGAGCGCCCTGCTCCAGCTCCAGCACGTCGCCGCCTGGGGCACCACCGGCGGCGACGCGCTGACCGACCCACCCCTCAACGTCCACCAGGCCCACCTCGCCTGGGACATCACCCCGGCCTTGAACCTCAAGGCCGGGCGCCAGGAGCTCTCCTTCGGCAAGGAGCGCGTCCTGGGCGCCGTCGGCTGGAGCCAGGTCGGCCGCGCCTGGGACGGCCTGCGCCTCACCCTGACCCCCACCGGCTCGCCCGTCACCCTCGACCTCTTCGGCGCCCAGTACGCCGAGGGCGCCGTCGATCTCCCCCCCACCTACAGCGGCGACCTCTTCGACGAGGACGCGCTGCTGACCGGCGCCTACGCCGCCTTCAAGGGGCTGCTCTCCCCGATCTTCGACACCACCGAGCTCCACCTCATCGACGATCTCCGCATCGAGTCCCCCGCCCCCGACGGCGACCGCCTCCAGGCCCGCAGGCACCTCGTCAACGTCGGCGCGCGCCTCGACGGCCGCTGGGGCGACTTCGACGGCGACATCGAGGGCGCGCTCCAGGTCGGCGGCGCCTGCGTCCCCGACGCTGAGGGCGCCTGCACCGCCGACCGCCGCCGCGTCCGCGCCTTCTTCTTCGACTACGAACTCGGCTACAAGCCCCGACCCTGGATACGCCCCTTCCTCGGCGCCTCCATGGCCAGCGGCGACGACCCCGACACCCCCGACCTCGAAGCCTATGACCACCTCTACCCCACCGCCCACGCCTTCCTCGGCCTCATGGACCTCATCGGGGCCCGCACCAACATCGCCGACATGCGCGTCGGCGTCTGGCTCAAGGTCGACCGCCTCAGAGTCACCCTCACCGGCCACTCATTCCTCCGCCTCCAGCCCTCCACCGAGTACGTCGGCGTCGAGATCGACGCCACGACCTGGATCACCCTCGACGAGGGCCTGGAGCTCGTCCTCGGCCACAGCACCTTCGCCCCCGCCGACGGCATCACCGTCGACGCCGCCGAACCCCTCGGCAATGCCCAGTGGTTCGTCGCCCAGCTCCAACTATCTCTTTAAGATCAAGGGTCTACGACGACTTGCGGCGGGGCTCCGCCCCGCACCCCGCCAGGGGCAGCTTGCCCCTGGTGGGGGTCTGGGGGCGGAGCCCCCGGCTCAAGCCGCCACGGATCCTTGATCTTAAAGAGAGGGTCAGGGGCAGGGGGTTGGGGTGTTCCCGTTGATGACACCGAGGGGCTGGAAGGCGCCCCTGAAGCAGAGGGTGCCGGGCGCCCTCGACGGCGCGCCCTGATCCCTGGGATCACCTTGCAGGCGGGCGGGTTTCTTGACCCTCCGGCGACCTGGGCCTATACGGTGATGTAGGTGTTTCACGGCGGGTGTGCCCCCGTTGAAGCGCCTTGAGGCACGGCGACGCCGGGAATACCGACCTCGCCGTCTGATGCTCTGGGCCAGGCGGGTCCAGGGAGCGCCCAGGAAGGGCGAGCATCAAGGAGTTGGGGATGGCAGCGCGCGTGGATCGGGGTCGATCGAGGTGGCCCTTGTGGGCCCGGGCTGGCTTGCTGGCCTTCGCGGCGGTGGCGCTCGCGCCCGTGGCGGCGGGGGCGCAGGGGCGCACGGAGGGGGCCAGGCCGCTTGGGATGGGATCGGCCTTTACGGCCAACGCCAGCGGCAACGGGGCCATCTACCACAACCCCGCCGGGGTCGCGTCGATCTTCATCTACTCGCTGGAGGGGTCCTACTTCCTGTCGCCGGGCTTCAACACCCTCAACACCTCGGTGGTCGACAGCAAGCTCAACACGAAGCTGGCCGCGGGCGCGGCCTACAGCTTCGACTTCAGCTCCGACAACGCCAAGGTCAAGGCGCACGACGCCCGGCTGGCGCTGGCCAGCCAGCTCATCCCCGACCGGATGATCCTCGGCGTCGGAGGCCGGTACCTCTTCGCCACCCAGGCCAAGGAGGAGATCCTCAACAGCTTCACGCTGGACGTCGGCACGGTGGTGCGCATCGCGGACGGCTTCTTCGTCGGCGTGTCGGGCAACAACCTCATCGATCCGTGCAAGGATCGGGGCGCCGAGTGCCCCGCCTCGGCGGGGCCGAGATCGCTCTCCAGCGGGCTCTCGCTGGGCTCCAGCGCGGGCTTCCAGCTCTCCGCCGATCTGCGGACGGACTTCAGCACCAAGGAGGAGCGCGACGAGGTCGGCTTCGTCTACGCCGCCGGCGTGGAGGTCCTGGCGGCCCAGATCCTGGCGCTCAGGGCGGGCTACCAGTTCCACGATCTGGACCAGGAGCACGTCATGGCTGCGGGGGGCGGGCTCAAGACCGAGGCCATCGGCCTGGACGTCGGCTTCCAGTTCAACTTCGCCCAGGAGTCCTCCCTGCTCAGCGTCGCCCTCCAGTTCTACTTCTTCTGAGCCTCCCCTCCCCTGGCGCTGAGCGGGCGGCGCGGACACTGGCGCGCGGCTGCCGCGGCGTGGTACAAGGCGGGTCGGAATGGCCAGCGCGAGGGAGCCGAGATGGCAGAAGAGATCCTGCTCGATTACATCGTCGATCAGCCCTACATCCCGATCGAGAACGAGGACACGGGGCTGAAGATCCTCTTGAAGATCAACGCGAGCAACGCCTTGAGGCAGGACGTGGCCACCGAGCCGCTGCGGCACCACCTCTCGCTGGTGCTCGACGTGTCGTCCTCGATGAAGAAGAGCGAGCTGCGCGAGGTCAAGCTGGCCGTGCGGGCCTCGCTGGACAGGCTCCGGCCCGGCGACATCGTTTCGGTGATCGCCTTTCAGTCGGTGGCCTACACGATCATCCCGGCCACGGTGCTGGAGTCCGCCGACCAGATCGCGGCCCTCAAGGCTCGGATCGACGTGATCGACAGCTACCAGGGCGGCGGCACCAACATGGAGTACGCCATCGAGAAGGCCGAGGAGCAGTTCATGGCGGTGGCCGACCCGACGGTCGCCAACAAGATCATCCTCTTCACCGACGGGCAGGTCACCGGCCTTGAGGAGCATTGCCTGAACAAGGCCGCCGAGGCCAGCGCCCGCGGCGTGTCCATCGACGCGCTGGGCTTCGGGCCGGAGTTCGACTACGCCTTCATGCAGAAGCTCGTGTCCTTCTCCAACGGCTACACCGAGAAGATCGACCGCACCGAGGATATCCAGACCATCTTCCAGCAGCGGGTCGACAACCTGACCAGCTCAGTGGCCAAGAACGTCAACCTGCACCTGACCTTCACCCCGCACGTGCGCGCCGGGCGAGGGTACCGCCACGCCCCGGAGATGAACTACCTGGGCAACATCCGCCTGCCCGGCGAGGCCCGCTCGATCACCATCCCCATCGGGGCGCTGGAGCGGGACAAGGAATACAGCTACCTGCTGACGTGCACGGTCCCCAGGCGAGAGCCCGGCAACATGCGCGTGATCAAGGCCGAGCTTGAATACGACATCCCCTCGATGGGGATCGAGCGGGAGACCTCGACCCAGTCCGTCGTCGTGACCTTCACCGACGACCCCACCCAGACGGCGCAGATCAACGGGGAGGTCGAGCGGGTCTTCGATGAGGTCGAGATCGGGCGCCTCGTCGGCCAGCTCGACCAGGCCACCAGCCGCCAGGATCACCAGCGGGCCTCGGTCTTCTTCGACATCCTGGCCAGGCGCTACGAGGAGCTCGGCAACCCCGAGATGCAGCGGCATTACGTCGATCTGAAGGCCCGCTACGCCCGCGACGGCAAGCTGAGCCAGGAGGACATGAACTACTCCCGCCACAAGTCCACGAAGCGGCGCGACACGGCGGTCCAGCTGGTCGACGCCTCCGACCTGATCTGAGGCACACCATGAAGCTCTGCCCCATCTGCGAAACCGAGAACAAGCCCCAGGCCACCCACTGCGAGGTCTGCGGCGAGCGCCTCGCGCCCCCAGCCCCCGGCCAGACCCTCGCCCCGGAGGAGAGCGTCATGGCCCAGATCAAGGCCACCCCGCCGCCCCCCGCGCCGAGCCCGACCCAGGCGACCCCGGCCTCGCCCGCCGCCGCGGGCGCCTTTGTCAAGGAGGAGGCCGCGCCCCCCGCCCAGGCGCCGCCCCCCAAGAAGGCCATCAGCGACGCCGACCTGGAGGCCGCCTTCGCCGCCCTCAAGGGCCGCGTGGACTCCGGCGACGTCCCCGAGGACGTCCTGACCGGCACCCTGTCCGATCTGCCCCCCTTAGCGCCCCCGGCCAGCGCGACACCCTCGGCGCCCGCGTCCAGCGCGACCCCCGCGCCCGCCCAGGTCGACCGCCGCCCGCCGCCCCCGACGCCGCCGCCAGCCCTCCCCACGCCGCCGCCGGCCGCGCCCGTGCGCCGAGAGCCCGAGCCGCCGCCCCGGATCATCTCCTCCGGCATGCCCGACGCCCGCCTCGTCGTCTACCAGAACAAGCAGCCGGCCCACACCCACCCCATCGTCAACGACGAGACCCTCATCGGCCGCTACGACCCCCTCAGCGGCTCCTACCCCGATCTCGACGTGACCGAGTTCGACAAGGACGGCCGCACCAGCCGCAAGCACGTCTACATCTACCGCAACAACCGCGACTACTTCCTCTACCCCATCTCCAACGGCGGCACTCAGCTCGGCCAGGAGATCGTCGAGATGGGCCAGCGCAAGCAGCTCAAGGACGGCGACGTCATCATCCTCGCCGCCTCCCTCGCCATGAAGTTCCACATCGACGGCTAGGCCCTGAATGACCCCCTGGAACACGAACGCACCCCGCACGCTGGCCCGTGGCCGCTACACCATCGAGTCCATCTTCGCCGACTCCGGCGGCATGGGCGTCATCTACGACGCCCTCGACACCCGCTGCGCCAACAACCGCGTCCTGATCAAGACCACCCGCTACGACGGCGGCGACAACGCCCGACACTTCCTCTACACCCTCGATGAGGCCACGCGGCACATCGCCAAGCTGCGCAGCATCCTGGAGTGGGAGAAGAAGGTCCTCGTCCGCTTCAAGGGCGAGAGCATCAACAACCTCCCGTCGATCAACGACTTTTTTCGTGACCAGTCGATGCTGCTCTCGCCGACCTACACCGGCAAGATGGGCCAGTACGCCCTGCCCGATGAGGTCCTGCTCGGCGAGCCCTACCTCGTGATGGAGCGGGTCCACGGCGACACGCTGGAGCGCGCGATCGGGCTGGAGCCCTTCCGGCAGGGTCTGGAGGTGCGGCTGCTCAGGATGGCCAAGGAGATCCTGACGATCTTCATCCGGATGCACAAGAAGTTCGAGGTGAGCGGCCAGGAGGCCTACTTCATCTATCAGGACCTCAAGCCGGCCAACATCCTGGTCGGGCCGGCGGACTACTTCACGCTCATCGATCTTGGGAGCGTCACGCTGCGGCTGCGGGACAAGACGACCGAGCCGACCGCCGGGATGCTGACCTTCGGCTACGCCCCCCCGGAGTCCGAGCGCGAGGACGGCGTCCGGATCGACCAGCGCTTTGACCTCTACACGATGGGCTCGACGCTCTACCACGCCCTGACCGGCGTCGACCCCCGCGAGCTGCCCGGCAACTTCCCCACGCTGGACCTGCGGCGGCTCGACGGCCTCTCGCTCCACCCCGGAACCCGCCAGCTCGTCGCCCGCGCCCTTGAGCGCGATCCGAACAAGCGCTATACCACCGCCGCCGAGATGCGCAAGGACGCCGTCGAGACCTTGCGCGCGCTCGGCGAGACCTACTGATCGACCTCGGGACACACCATGAGTCTTCGCGCCGGTGATCTCCTCAAGGATCTGGAAACAGGCGAAGAGCGCTTCAGGATCGCGTCCCTGCTCAAGGAGGGGCGCAGCTTCTTCGTGGCGCTCGGCGAGGATACCCACCTCGAAGGCATGAAGGTCGTCCTCAAGGCCATCCGCTACGATGAGGACGCCGACGGCGACCACATCGCCGAGCGGCGCGAGGCCATGTCCCAGGAGCTTGAGGCGCTCACCGTGCCCACCTCGCTGCTGCCCGAGCCGATCGACTTCCTCAAGGTGGCCTCGGATCAAGGCGGCGCCGAGCCGGTGCTCGTCTTGGAGTTGATCAGCGGCCAGACCCTCCGCCACGAGGTCGAGCGCGGCAATGGGGGGCTGGACCCGAGGCGCGCGCTGGTCATGGTTCGCGAGCTCGCCATAGGGCTCGGAAAGCTGCACGAGGCCGGCTTCGTCTACCGCGATCTGAACCCCGATCACGTCATCGTGGGCTTTGACGACAACCTGCACCTCGTCGGCACCGGCAACATCCAGAGGGCCGAGAGCCGCCCCTTCGCGGCCAAGGAGGGGATCAGCGACATCTGGTCCGCGCCCGAGATCCGCAGAGAGCTCTCGGGCAAGTACATCACGCCCAGGGCCGACATCTACTCGCTGGGGGCGCTGCTGGCCTTCCTGTTGACCGGGGTCGAGCCCACGGAGCACCCCGAGTCGCCGCTCTCCCCCGATGGCTACCAGCGCCTGCTGACCCTCAAGCCGGCCGGCTATGGCCTCATCGTCTCAAAGTGCCTCGCCTCCATGGCCAAGAACCGCTTCAAGGACATCCCGGCGCTGCTGGTCCACCTGAACCCCGACGCGCTGCCGACGGCCTCGACGCGAGGCTTCGAGAAGGTCGAGCTGCCCGAGCCCTTCCATCGGCACCTCGACAACCGGGCCACGCGCTCCAAGCTCTCCGCCGGGCCGCTGCTCTCCGTGCCCTCCGCCGTCGTGCCCGAACAGGCCGCGCTGGAGAAGCGCCCGGAGAGCCTCCCGGCCCCCTGGTATCGAAGCTGCCTTCCCTGGATGTCCGCCCCGCTGCTGCTCGTCGCCCTCGCCGCCATCCTCGCCTCCCTCTGAAGACAATTTATCGAACAATATCGACAACCTGCAACACGCCGCACGGCCCCTGATGGCTCCGCGTCGTGCTCCGCAGGTCACCCTTCAGGAGGACTTCGGGGAGGCGATCGTCGTCGTGGGCGGGCCGCGAGGGCCTGCGGCGGGATCGCTGGCTGTGAGGGGCGGGTCGCGAGGGCGCCGTGGCGGGCGCGAGGGCTGCGGGGGTCTGCGGCAAGATCGCTGGCCGGTGACCACGTCGGGGACAATCAAGGCGGGTTGCGAGGGCGCCGTAGCGGGCGCGGAGGGGCCACAGGGGTCTGCGGCGGGATCGCTGGCCGGCGACCCGTCGGGGACAATCAAGGCGAGTCGACGGGGCGCCGAGGCGGGCCTGCAGAGGCACCTCGGCGGGCATGCCGACGCTCAGGACGGTGTCGTGTCGGCGGCGAGCCTGGCGATCTGTCCGGCGAGGCGGGTTGAGACACCGAAGCGCTCGGGGAGGAGGTCGAGGAGGCGATCGGCGTTGACTCGGGCCGTGCGTGCGGCGGAGCCCTCGATCTTGACCTTGTTGCCCCCCAGGACGGTGATCTGAGCCCAGTACCGGGAGGTGGAGACCGCGATCAGGTCGCCGAGGGTCCAGAGGTTCGGCCCGGCGGGGGTGTAGCCCTGGGCCTTGAGCCAGTCGTCGGAGAACCTGGGCGCCTCGGGCGCCTCGGGAGGCTGCTCTGGGGCCTGGGCGGGCGCCGGGAGGGGTGACACGGGCGCCTCTTCGGGCTCCGGTCGGGCCTCGTCGGGCTTCGGTGGAGTCCTGGCGATCCTGGATCGGGTCCTGGTCGTCTTCGATTCAGTCTCGGTGGGCTTCTGTTCCGCCTCGACGGGCTTCGATTCGGCCTTGGCGGGCTTCGATTCGGCCTCGGCGGGCTTCGATTCGGCCTTGGCGGGCTTCTGTGCCGTCTCGACGGGCTTCGGTTCCACCTCGACAGGCTCGGGCGCGAGGGGGACGGGCTTCGGTTCCGCCTCAGCGGGCTTCGGTCTGGCCTTGGCGGGCTTCGATTCGGCCTTGGCGGGCTTCGGTTCCGCCTCAACGGGCTTCGATTCGGCCTCGGCGGGCTTCGGTTCCACCTCGGCGGGCTTCGATTCGGCCTTGGCGGGTTTCTGTCTGGCCTTGGCGGGCTTCGGTTCCGCCTCGGCGGGCTTCGGTTCGACCTTGGCGGGCTCGGGCGCGAGGGGGGCGGGCTTCGAAGCGGGCTCTGTGGGGAGATGAGGGCTCGGGGTGACCTTTGCGCGTGGCGCCCTTGGGCTCTTCGGAGGGTCAGGAAGCGGAGCGGGCTCCGGTTCGGGGGTGGCCTTCGAGCGCGGCGCCCTTGGGCTCTTGGGGGGATCGGCGGCCGGGGTGGGCTCCTCCGGCCTGGGGATGGCTTTGGGTCGTGGTGCGCGCTTCGGGGCAGCGTCGGCGGCCTTCTGGACAGCCTGGATGTCGTGGAGGGCCCTGGCGGCGGTGGTGGCCGAGGCCAGCGCTGCGTCGCGCCCGGCCAGCGCGGCGTCGCGCTCGGCCTGGGCCGTTGCGGCGGCGGCCTGGGCCGACGCGGCGGCGTCGAGTGCGCCCTGAAGGCGCGCGTTGGCGGCGTCGAGGTCGATCTGAAAGCGCGCGTTGGCGGCGTCGAGGTCGCCCTTGAGGGTGGCGAGCTGGGCGTTGAGATCCTTGTTGGAGGCTTCGAGGCGCTCGACTTCCTTGTCGCGGCTGGACTTGAGCTGGAGGAGGCGGATGCTCTCGCGCTCCAGGCCGCGGGCCTCGATCTCCTTGCCCATGAGCTCGCGCTTGAGGCCGAGGATCTGCTCGGAGCGTCGCTCCATCTCGCGCTCGACGTTGATCGACTCCTCGCGGATCTTGGTGGTGGAGGTGTCGAGCTCCTCGATGCGGGCGTTGGCCTTGGAGAGGGCCTTTCGGGTGTTGTTGAGCTCCTCGTAGGTGCCGCTGACCTCCTGGGCGAAGGCCAGCGCGCTGGCCTCCTGGGCGTCGATGCGGCGCTCCAGGGAGGCGGCGTAGGCCGATCGCTCGGCGATCTCGTCGAGGGCGCGGGCGAGGGCCTCGCGAGCGCGCTCTATATCCGCGCCGTCATTGGACTTTCGCGCTCTGGCTTCGGCCAGGGCGCGGGCGAGGTGGTCGCGCTCGGCCTCCAGGGCTCGGCGGATGACGTCTTCGACGGGCTCGACGGGCTCGGGGGTTTCGGGTTCGGGTTCGGTGGGGGAGGCGGGCTCGGGAGGCTGGCCGCTGATCTCCGAGAGTTGGGCCTTGAGGCGCTCAAGGACGCGGCCCTGGGTCTCAAGGGCGAGCTGGCGGGCGTCGAGGAGCTGCTCAAGGCTCTGGGTGTGGCTCTCCCACTCGCGGACGCGCTCGGCGAGGTGATCGATGTAGGCGTCGCGCTCCTTGAGGGACCAGGTCAGGTCCTGGACGCGGCGGTTGAAGTCGACGGTGAGGTCGAGGATCTCCTTCTGGCGCGTGGCCAGCTCGCCCTGAGCGCGGGCGTAGTCGAGGGAGAGATCGGGCGCCTTGGAGATGAGCGAGAGCTGTTCCTTGAGGGCGTCGAAGCGGGCGGCCTGATCTCTGGCCAGATCGCGTTGTGCGCGGACCTCCTCTTCGAGGTCGTCGATGAGCTTGGCGCTCTCGTCGCCGTGCTGCTCGATGACGATGTGGTGTTTATCGATCTCGTCGATGTGGCGGTAGAGGTCGCCGATGATGCGTCCGAGGCGGGCGACGAGGGCGTCATAGGGCATCCAGACGCGGGTGGGGTCGAGCAAGGTGGGGGAGACGCGCGCGCCTCCGCGAGTGCAGACGACCAGCTCGCAGACGGCCTTGGTGTCGTCGTGGCCGATGAGGCGGAGCGCCTCCCCTTGGAGGACGCGGGGCTCGGAGGGTGCGTGGTCGAGGAGGTCGTCGAGGTCAACCCCCCTGGGGATGGTGAACTCCTGGGTGACCGCAAAGTCGCTGTGCCCGAGGAGCGGATCCGGGCGGGCGGGGGGAGAGAAGACGAAGCCGATCTCGGGGCGCTGGGACAGGACGATGACCTCATCGAAGGCGCGCTGGAGGACATCGAGGCGCTCTCTGGTGCCGTGGCTCTCGGCGCCGGCGTGGGTCTGAAGGGCGTCCCCGAAGCTGGGCAGGATGTTGTGCAGGCCGTAGGCGGCGGGGTTTCCCAGCGCGCCGATGAAGACGCCGTCGTCCTTGAGGACTCTGCGCACCTCGCCGAGCAGCGCCTCATCGGAGATGGGGAAGGTGTCGTCGAGGCAGATGACGGCGTCGAAGGTGCCATCCGGGAAGCCCATCTCCTCGTAGAGCATCAGGAAAAAGACGCTCTGGAGGTCGTCGAAGTTCGCCTGGGCGTCCTGAAGAAGATCGGGTCGGTGGTCGATGGCCGCCAGGTCCACGATCCCGGCCGAGGCCAGCAGCGCGGCGCCGACGCCGCGGCCGCAGCCGATCTCAAGGACCTTCTTGCCCTGGAGTGCTTCAAGGACGAGGAGGTATCGGGGGAGCAGCGCGTGCCACTCCCCGTCGAGGGTGTGGAGGCCGAAGTTCTTCTCCATGAGGGCTTCGCTTCTTTGAGGGGTGGAGGTCAGAGTCTCAAGACCGCGACAATAAACACCATCTTGAGGTCGCCTTCAACTGGGGGGGGTGGACAGGGGCCTGAAGCGTATCAATCGTCGCTGCCAAAGAGCCTGCTGAAGAAGCCCTTCTTCTTCTTGCCGGCCAGCAGGTTGCTCTCGGCCGGCGAGGGGACGTCGAAGTTGCGGTTCGGCGGGACGATCCTGGGGCCTTCACCGCCGAGCACCTGGTCGAGGATCGAGTCGCTGGCGACCTCGTCGTCGCGGTCGTCGAGCTCCTGGTGTGCCGCGCTCACGAGCCCTGCCAGCGAGGGGATCTCGCCATCCTCGCCGGCGCCCTCATCGCGCTCCATCTCCGCTCCGAGGGCTGTCCCCGTGGCGAGGTGGAGGGCAGAGGCGCTCATCGGCTGTCTGTCGTCACCGCGACCCTGTATCTCATCGAGCAGGCCGCCGAGCTCGGACATGCCGGTGATGGAGGGGGTCCTCTCCGTCGACTCGGGCTTGTACGCAGGGACGACAGGCGAGAAGGGGCGCGGGACGCGGGGCGCGTCGTCCTCATCGTCGAGGAAGAAGTCGAGGCTCTCGGCGCCTGTGCGGGCGGTTCGGCCAGAGTCGCTCTCGATGTTGGCGCTCTGGAGCGTGAGGATCTCCGCTGTGGTGAGCGCGGCCTCTACGTCTTCTTCGTCGTCGTCGGCAAAGTCGGCGATGACGGGGTCGTCGTCGGGGCCGAGCGGATCAGGCGGTGCTGAGACGGTGCGGCGCTTGAGCTGTATCCTGCCGAGGACGCGGTTGGGCTGCTGCGTCTCAAGGCTCTCGCGCGCTCGCGCCTCGTCGTCGAGGTCAAAGCCGTCTTCGGAGTCGTCGTCCTCGGGTGCAAAGCCGTCGAGATCGACGTCCACCTCCAGCGGCTCGCCCTTGTCCGGCGCGCCGCCTTCTCCGAAGAAGAAGACGCCCCCCCGGCCCCTGTCGGCCTCGTCATCCTCGGCGTCGTCCGGCTCACCGCGTTCTCCCTGGAGAGGCTCGTCGGCGAGGTCAACGTCGATGCCCATGTCCTCGGAGAGCTGGGGAGGCGCGTAATCCTCCTCGTCCTCCTCGTCCTCCTCATCCTCGCCAGGCTGATTGGCGTCGTGAATGACGCCGGTCTGCCATTGCATCGTCTGGCGCGAGGGGTGAATCCCCGGACTCTGGTTCTCGTTGGCTTCGCGCTCGGCGGCCAGGGCCTCCTCAAGGTTGCCGCTGAAGATTTGACGATCCCGCTCATCGGCGTCGATGCTGACGTCATCGTCCATCAGGACAAAGCCGGCGGCCCCGCGGTGGATCCTGATCGCGTCCTTTTCGCCCTCTTCAGCGGGCGCGTCGACCTCAAGAGGCTCGTCGTCGGAGTCGTCCTCGGGCTCATCGGCGAAGGCGATGGGCGCATCGTCATCGTCCCCCGCGTCGAAGATCTCGTCGCCCTCCTCGACGTGCTCGTCATCCGCTGAATCGACGATGTCTGAATCGACGATGTCTGCATCGACGATGTCTGCATCGACGACGTCGTCATCGACGACGTCGTCATCGAAGGAGTCGAGCGAGTCCTCGATGATGTCCTCGTCGGGCTCGACCACCTCGTCGTCGAGGTCGTCACCCTCCGAAAGCTCGAAGGCGGGGCTGTCGGCGGGCGCGTCGTCTTCATCGTCATCGAATGAGGGAGGCTGATCGACGGGGTAGGGATCGTCGAAGGCGCTCGCACGGTCGGGGAGCTGGTCGCCGGGGTGGTAGGGGCCCTCGTCGTCGAGGTCGTCTTCCTCGGGCTCTGGCTCGACGGGGGCGGCCACGGGGAGCGCGAAGGGCTCTGATTGGGCGTAGGGATCGTCGTTGTCCTCAAGGGGGCCGTCGTCGTCCTCGGACTCCTCGGCCAGGAAGAGATCCTCGGACGCCTCGTCGGGAGGAGATGCCTCATCGTCGGGCGGGGGGTTGGGGCGGTTCGACGCGATCTCGGCGGGGGTGTCCTTCGGGGCTGCGAAGGGGAAGGAGGCGCCGACGATGGCGATGGAGGGGGGGGCGTCAAGGTCGGCGCCGGCCATGGAGCCGAAGCCGACGCCCTGGTCCTGGCTGTCGCCGAAGAGGTTTCCGAGCACGTCGTCGACCTCGGACTCATCCAGGCCGAGGAAGCCAAGGCCGGTGGGCTGCCTGGAGGGGGCCGGCGCGTTGAGTGGGAGGCCGACGGTGGGGACGTCGTCGTCGGGGGGCGCGTCGCGGAGGGCCGACAGGACGTCGCCGGTGCTCAGGATGCGGCCGGAGCTGCTGGAGGGGGCGACGCGCGCGGGTGATGAGCGCTGGAGGGGCTCAACAAAGGAAGGGCGAGGCCTCTCTACGGGCGGCTCGGGTTCGGGTTCGGGTTCTGGTTCGGGGGTTTGCGCGGCATTCGACGCGGGGATCTCATCCTCGTCGTCGTAGAGGTCGTCGGCGTGTCCGTCGTCCTGAGGCTGGCTGTAGAAGCCTTTGTGTTCGACGATTTGATCGACGAGATCCTTGCTGGCGCGGTTGAGCTTGGTGAACTTGATGAGCATGCCGGCGGGGCTGCCGTCGGAGCCGTCGCGCACCTGTCGGACGATCCCTTCACCGAGCAGGAGGCGCTCGCCGGAGGCGAGGCTGAAGTCGAAGCGGATGACGGTGCCGGGCTCTTTGAGCTGGCGGGTGCGCACGAACATGCCGCCTGGGGAGATCAGGGGCGCGAAGGCGCTGACGAAGGCCGACACGTCTGGAAGGTTGAGCTTTGCGCGAATGACAGCAACCACAGTCTCGGTCACAACACACCCCTTGTGTGTACAGGCCCTCTTGGGCTCAAAAGCGGTAGCCGGCCCAGGCAGAAATTGAGTGGAAGACGTCCGTTGTCACGGCGGACTCCAGCCCTCTGGCCCCTCGGCCGGTGAAGGTGGAGGAGAAGGCCGTGAGCTGGTAACCGCCGTGGGCATACAAGCCACCGGCGATGTCGGCTTCCAGCGCGAGGGAGGCGGAGGCACCAAAGGTGGAGGAATCCTGGCCGAACTCGGCCTCGGAGGCGCCCAGGCTAACGAGGGGGTAGAGTTCCAGGCCCCCGGTGACATCAAGCCAGGACGACGCCGTGTAGACGCCTTTGGTGGACAGCAACCAGGCCCTGTACGTCGTGCTACTATAAAACGGGTTGTCGGCCAGTACAAAGTCAAGGAGGAAAAGGCCGGTGTGCCCTTCGATCAGGAAGGTGTCGGTGACGCGGTGGCGGGTGACCAGCGCGGCGCCGATCTCGGAGTGGCGGGTGGGGACCTTGCGGATCACGCCGCCCTCGTCGATGGTGGTGGTGTCGATGCCTCTGGCGAAGGAGGCCTCCAGACCGAGGCTGCCGAGCCACCCCTCGGTCGAGAAGGGGAAGACCGCGGCGCCGATGCCAATCGTCGGGTAGAGCGAGGACGAGAAGTCGAGGTTGGCGTCGACGCTGTCGACGGTGAAGGAGCGCTGGCGCAGGGTGACGCCGGCGTTGAGGGTGAGCGGCGAGGCGCGCTGGGGGATGGGCGCGGCCAGGGTCTGCGCGGGGGGATCCTTGGGGGTGGTCCTGGGCGCGAGGGGCTCCAACTCGACGGTGTCATCTGGATCGACGGCGTCTGGCCGGAGGTCGTCTTCGCCAAAAAGGTCCTCGTCCTGGGCCTGGGCCACGGGGGCGAGCCCGAGGAGCGCGATGGCGGCGACGCTCGCCACCAGCTTTGATCCCATCGATCCCCTCTTCATGGTTCGAAGTCGAAGCTGTCGTTGCTCTCGGCCTCGACGCCCCACCCGCCGCCGCCATCGGAGGCCTCGACGCCCGAGACCCGCAGGGCGAAGTCATCGGGGTTGGTGCATTGGAGCAGCGCCTCCTCGTAGGTGACGAGGTCGTTCTGGAGCAGGGTCATGAGGGACTGGTCAAAGGTCTGCATCCCGTAGGAGACGTTCCCCTTGGCGATGGCCTCGCGCAGCTCCGTCAGGCGGTCCTCGTCCATGAGCAGCTCGCGGATGCGGGCGGTGCTGACCATGATCTCCATGGCGGGCACGCGACCCCGGCCGTCGGCCTTGGGGACGAGGCGCTGGCTGATGACGCCGCGGATGAGGTTGGAGAAGAGGGTCCGGATGTGCTTCTGCTCGTGGGGCGGGAAGACCCCGACGATGCGGCTGACGGTGTCGACGGCGTCGACGGTGTGCAGGGTGCTCAAGACCAGGTGGCCGGTCTCGGCCGCGGTCAGCGCCGTCTCGATCGTCTCCTTGTCGCGCATCTCGCCGACGAGGATGACGTCCGGGTCCTGGCGCAGCGCCGAGCGAAGCGCCTCGGAGAAGCCCGCCGTGTCGGTGCCGACCTCGCGCTGGTTGACGACGCTGCGCTTGTCCCGGATCAAGAACTCGATGGGGTCCTCGATCGTCATGACGTGACAGGTCCGGGTCGTGTTGATGTACTCGATCATGGCGGCCAGGGTCGTCGACTTGCCCGAGCCGGTCGCGCCGGTGACCAGCACCAGCCCGCGGCGCTCATCGGCGATCTTGGCGACGACCTTGGGCATCAGGAGCTGCTCGAGGGTCTTGACCTTGAAGGGGATGACCCGGAAGACCAGCCCGATCGAGCCCTTCTGCTGAAAGGCGTTGACTCTGAAGCGGCCCACCCCGGCCACGCCATAGGAGAAGTCGTAATCGAGCTTCTGCCGGAAGATCTCCCGCTGGTTCTTGGCCATGATCGTCGTGGCGATCTTGGACAGGTCGTCCGGCGTCAGGCGCGGGGAGTCGCGCAGCGGCAACAGGCTGCCGTCGACGCGAAACATCGGCGGCAAGCCAGCCTTGAGGTGGATGTCGCTGGCACCCCCTTTGAGGGCCACCTGGAGAATATGGTTGATGTCAACTTCCATAGTGCCAGTCACATCCTGACGCCGGGGCCAGCCCCTCAAAACCCTCTTGACCCAGACGCCTCAAGACAAGCCTCCTGGCGACTATACCATACCCCCATGGGACACCCAATGAATGTAGACCTCCGGGCGCAAATGCAAAAGTCCCGGCGCGTCTCCACGCCGGGACTCCCTGAGACCACAAGATTCAACACGAAAGACACAAAGAACCGGGGAGCCACAAAAGGGCTCCCCGGCCGCGCTCAACTCAGTCCTCGTCCTCTTCCAGGAGCGAAGGCCTGGAGACCATCGGGATCGCCTTGGCCGGGGTGGTGGAGACCGACGGGGCCGACTTGGCCGGGACGTCCTTGCGGATCTTGAGGCCGAAGTGCTCGCGGATCTTGTTCTCGACCGCGAAGGCCAGCTCCGGGTTCTCCTTGAGCAGCGCCTTGGCGCTCTCGCGGCCCTGACCCAGGCGCTCCTCCCCGTAGGAGTACCACGCCCCGCTCTTCTGGATGATGTCGGCCTCCACCCCCAGATCGACCAGATCGCCCTCCTTGCTGATGCCCTCGCCGTAGAGGATGTCGAACTCGACCTCGCGGAAGGGCGGCGCGACCTTGTTC
>SXGT01238149.1_pt1 | contig 110488 bp, 105 predicted proteins | sample 3176221 | NCBI WGS metagenome assembly SXGT01 (sample SAMN11356862, study PRJNA531348) | freshwater metagenome | isolation source: freshwater sample F1-120 | place: China: Fuxian Lake, Yuxi | collected 2017-12-25 | reverse complement strand
TGCGTGTCGGAGGGGGGACTTGAACCCCCACGCCCCTAAGGGCACTAGGTCCTTAGCCTAGCGCGTCTGCCATTCCGCCACTCCGACGTGGAGTGACGAATATAGCGCGCGCTGCGCTCAATATCCGGACCTAAGTGAGGGGTTTGAATCCAATCTCGACTGGAAATTCTGCGGCAAAATGGCAGGCGACAGGATGGCCTTGTCCACGTTCAATCAATGCCGGTTCGTCGATCGCACATTGTTTCTGTGCGATTGGACAACGCGTCCTAAATCGGCATCCGCTTGGTGGGTTGGCTGGGCTTGGAACGTCACCTTGTAACACGATGCGGTGTTTCTTGCGTTGCCGTTCTAAGCGGGGATCAGGCGCCGGGACAGCCGAAAGCAAAGCTTGGGTATAGGGGTGTGCCGCCCGCTCGTAGATGTCATTGGCATCACCGATCTCGACGATCTTGCCGAGGTACATCACCGCGACACGATCGGAGATGTGCCGTACGACCGACAAGTCATGGGCGATGAATAGATATGCGAGCCCCAACTCGTCTTGTAACTCCTCCAGGAGGTTGACGACGCCAGCCTGAATCGACACGTCCAATGCCGAAACTGGTTCATCGAGCACGAGGAGTTCTGGATCGAGCGCCAACGCGCGCGCTATCCCAATGCGTTGCCGCTGGCCTCCGGAAAACTCATGTGGGAAGCGATTGGCGTGCTCCGGGTTCAGACCGACCCGGAACATCAGTTCTTTGATCTTTGCCGCGCCGCCGTTCTTATACGTTTTATGAATCCGCATTGGTTCCGCGATGATCGACTGCGCGGTCATACGAGGATTCAACGATGCGTAAGGATCTTGAAACACGAACTGGATTTTCGCCCGGATTTCGCGCATGTCGCGGGCGCTGAGGGTCAAGAGCTCGGTCCCTCGGAATCGAACCGAGCCCGACGTTGCATCAATCAGCCGCATCAATAATCGGCCCGTAGTGCTCTTCCCACAACCTGATTCACCAACAAGCCCGAGGGTCTCGCCCGCGCCAACGCTGAACGAGACGCCAGTAACTGCCTGCACGATTCCAATTTGCCGTCGGAAAAGCCCTGCGCGGATGGGAAACGCTTTCACTAGATCCGATGCCTCAAGAATCGGAGTGGTCCGTTGTGCCGTTGATTCGGAACGCAGGGGCGTCATCAGCGGAGTTCCGGGTAGATATCTTCGGCACGGAGACACGTCGAAAAGTGAAAGGGAGCTACTTCGCGCAGCAAAGGAGGCGTGTCGTCGCATAAACCAGGGAGCGCATGCGGGCACCGTGGGTTGAACGCGCAACCAGGTGGTAGATGGACACACGATGGGGGTTGTCCCTTAATGCGATGCAGCTGATCCGTACCGTTGCGGCGGTCGAGGCGAGGTAAGGATTCGAGGAGTCCACGTGTATACGGATGTTTTCCGTCATAGAAAATTTCATCGACTCCACCGACTTCAACTTGGTGGCCTGCGTACATCACCATGACACGATCTGCAACCCCTGCGACGACACCGAGGTCGTGCGTGATCAACATGATCGAGGCGTTAGTTCGTTCTCGTATCCGTTCAAGGACGTCGAGCACCTGAGCTTGAATCGTGACATCCAAAGCCGTCGTCGGTTCGTCGGCAATCAGAACATCGGGTTCATTGGCTATAGCCATCGCGATCATCGCTCGTTGTCGCATACCTCCAGAAAACTGGTGCGGATGTTGATCGAAACGATCTTGGGGGTTAGGAATACCGACAAGCTCGAGCAATTCAATTGCGCGTTGCTTCGCTGCATCTTTAGTTATGCGCTGATGCACCACGATGGCTTCAACTATTTGGCGACCAACTGTGAATACCGGATTTAACGACGTCAAGGCGTCCTGGAAGATCATCGCGATCTTGTCGCCACGGATCGAACGCATTGCCTTGTCTGAACGACCAAGGAGCTCCTCTCCTCGAAACTTCACGCTTCCGGAAACCAGCGCATAGGTCGGAAGCAGGCCAAGGATTGCCATTGACGTCACACTCTTGCCAGACCCGGACTCGCCGACAACACCGAGTGTTTCATTCGCGTGCACACTGAACGAAACGTGCTCGACCGCATGTACCACTCCGTCGTCGCTTGGGAAGCGAACGCACAGATCAGTCACTTCGAGGAGCGCGTCACGGGAGCGAGCATCGGGTTTAAGAATGTCTGGCAGCGTTGCGAATTCGTTCACTGTTGCCTCATGTCGAATGTTTCGCCTGGGGGTCGAACGCGTCGCGTAGTCCATCACCTAAAAAGTTCACACACAACACGACGATGAGCAACATCAAGCCGGGAAAGAGCAGCAGATGCATTTTCGCGGTGTCGTTGATCGCTCCTTCGTTCGCGCTCAACATGAACCCCCAGGAAGTCTCGGGCGGTTTGACGCCGTAACCGAGGAAAGTCAACGTTGCTTCGGTGATAATCGCGCCCGCCACGCTCAATGTGAGATTCACCATGATTGGCCCCACCATGTTGGGCAAAACATGACGTCCGATAATCCTCGGACCGGTAGCGCCCGCTGCTCGGGCGGCTTCGACGAATTCCTTCTCCTTGAAGGACAACACTTGTCCGCGGCTGACTCGAGCGACGTAGGTCCAACCCAATGCCGCAAGTACGAAAATGATTACATTGGTCGACTGCCCAAAATACTTCAAGAGCACTGCGAGAATCGCGAGTTGCGGAATAACGAGGAATCCGTCAGTAAAGCCGCTGACGATTTGGTCAACGATGCCGCCGTAGTAGCCGGCGAGAGCACCCACCGTCACCCCGAACAGCGTCGACAGGATCGCCACGAAGAACCCGATTTTCAACGAAATCTGACCCGCGTGAAGGATTTGGGAGAACTGATCCTGGCCAAGATCGGTCGTTCCCATCCAATGTTGCCAGGAAGGACCCTTCACTACTCCAATCAAGGTGAGATCGAGCTCATCGAGATCGTATGGTGCGACCCAGTCGGCAAAAAAGCAAGCAAACGAGATCAAAGTGAGCGTGAGCAACGACGCCACGGCCAGTCGATGTTTCAAGAATCTGCGCCAAAAAAGTTGCCATTGGGTTCGCGGCGCGGCTTCGGCTCCAACGGCCAATTCGAGGTCAACTTGATCGGTCGAAGGCCCCATGCTTTCAGTCATGACAACCTGATTCGGGGATCAAGGACACCGTAGAGAACGTCGGCGATGAGATTCGCGGTGATCACCAAAATTCCGGTCAACAGGGTGTAGCCAAGAAGTGCGGGTGCGTCTCCCGCCGTCAGCGCATTCAAGAAATACGTTCCGGTACCTGGTATTGAATAAATCTTTTCTGTGATGATCAGCCCGCCAAACAAGAACGCTGTATCGAGAGCCATTACCGTCACCAATGGAATCAATGCGTTGCGCAGAGCGTGCGAAAGAATGACGGTTCGCCGAGGCACTCCCTTTGCTTTAGCCGCTCGCACGTAGTCTGCGCCGAGCACCTCAAGCATCGAAGCCCGCATGTAGCGACTCCAAGAAGCAATCGTTTGAACAACCAACGTCATTACCGGCAATGCAAGATGTCGGAAATAGTCAAGGTTGAAGATGCCGGAACGATCAGTGGAGTGCAACCCGATCGAATAGAAAATCGGCTGGTCAAGATCCCAGTGCACCTTGGGCCAGGTCACCAACAACACGATTGCCATGAGTGCAAACCAAAATGGTGGCATCGCAATGCCGATGTACGAAAGGCCGGTAAATGCGTAATCACCAATCGAATACTGTTTCACTGCCGAGTACACGCCGACGCTGACCGCTACGACCGACGAGATAATCGTTCCCCAAATCACGAGGTGCATGGTGGTGCCAAGCGCGTGGATAAGTTCACCGCCAACGGCACCGTTCGTCCTCGAACTCACGCCCAGATCCCCTTGGAGTGCGTTGAGTAGCCACTTCCACCACTGAACAATGATCGGCTGATCCAACCCGAGTCGCTTGCGTTGGATCGGCAGAATCGTTGCTGCATTGCGCAAATTTCGAAATTTCAGTAAAGGGTCAGTCGTAATGCGTAGCCCCCAGAAGGTCACGAACGATACGGCCAACAGAACCGGTACTGAATAGAGAATTCGCCGGACGAGGTAGGTCAGCATGTTGTCGGAAATCTCGTGATTGCAAAAGTGTGGGCCTCACCAAATTGGTGAGGCCCACACGATTACGCAACAGAGGTTAGGCGCACTTTCCGGCTGTGCAACCCCACTCATTCAAGTTCCAGAACGGTCCGAGGACAGCCTGGTCACCGATGGGGCCAATCACGGTCTCGTTCCAGATAATGATGTTCGGAAGTGGGTCGAGCGGCAAAGAAGCCATGTTCTCGGCCAGCAATTTATCTGCGGCTTTCGCGGCTGCTTTCTGCTTGTCAGCATCAAGGCTGCTCTCGATGATTTCGAGTTGCTCATCGACATCTGGGTCGCTGAAACGCTGCCAGTTATTTCCCGTGCTGCCGTTCGCAGCGGTCGGAATGCTGTCGGTGCAAAATTGGCCACACAGCCCTGGTGTGATCGCGGTTAACACTTGGGCATAGAGAGCGACGTCGAAGTCTCCGTTAGGGCCATCGGTGCCAAACAGATCACCAGCTTTGCGGAACGTGATTTTGACGTCGAATCCGGCCTGCTTCAAGACCTGTTGGAGCGCGATGAGCGTCGTTTGGCGACGCTTGTTTCCTTCAGTGGTCTTGATTTCGAAACCGAGTGTCTTGCCGTCCTTGGCGTAGAAGCCATCGGATCCTTTCGCCCAACCTTCGCCCGTAAGAAGTTCCTCGGCCTTGGCGAGGTCGAGCTTGTACCCGGCAAATGATTCTTGGTCGGAGAATTCCGCAAGGATGAATGGGTTGAGCGAGTTGGCCGCTTTTTCAACGCCGACTTTGCCAAACAGTTGCTTCACGATTGTGTCACGATCGATGGAATACGCCAAGGCTTGGCGCACCTCAACCGAGTCCAACGGCGCGCGCGAAGTATTGATCCACAACGCTTCGAGTGACCCGGTCTGTGCGTTCACAACCGATTTCGATTTCGGAATGCCTGCACCAATCGCATCAATCACGTCAAGCTGAGGCTGCGGGTAAATCGCTTGCACCTGGCCAGATTTGAAGGATTGGAATTGAGCCGCAGTGTCCGACTGGATCTTGAAGACGACCTTTTCCAGTTTGGGCTTAGTTCCCCAATACTTATCGTTCGGAGTCAACGTGACGTTGTCGCCCTTTGTCCATTTCGCAAGCCATGGACCACCAGACCAGTCGTAACCGTCTTTGGTTTCGGCGTTGCGGTCTTTGCCTTTCAGCAAGTGGGATGGCCATACGCCGTAGCCAGCGCCGAACAGCTGTTTCCAACCCGAATATACGGCGCCTTTCTTCCACACCACCACCGGTGACGATGGATCGGTGCAGTCGACTTTCTCGATGTCGGTGTAACCGGTCGGGTCATAGACATCTTCGCCATTCGCGACCTGATCCCACGTGTACTCGAAGTCGTCACACGTGATCGCGACGCCATCGCTCCACACCGCGTCGGGATTGATCTCGTAGGTGACTTTTTGAACTGGGTCCGTCTCAAGAACGGGTTCGCCGGTCAGCAGGTTGCTGGCAACATATTGGTACGTACCGTCGGCTTGCTTCTCTGGGGTCAGCGCAGCCGGGGTGGTCTGCACGCCCGCCATCCAGTAGCCCCAGCTTGAACCGCCGCAGCTCCCAATCCAGTCAAAACAATCGGGTTCTTGCTCGGCTCCAATGGTCAGCGTGCCGCCAGTCGGCACTTCAACCGAGGAAGTGGTGCTCGCAGCCGGCGCCGTGGTTGGGTTGTCGTCGCCGGATTTCTTGTCGCTACCACACGCACTCGCAAGAATTGCCAAGCTGGCGATTCCGGCGACGATGCGCAGTGGACGTTTGCGCTTGTCAGTCATGTAGAGACCTCCCCGTCTCGTGTGAATCTGTTATGGGCTGGACACCCAGTTGTGACGGGTCGATCCCGAAAGGCCGACCCACGCACCGTTGAGTTACTGCATACGAATGCCAAGCAAGATCGTCGTGAACATGAACGTCAGACCGAACAACACAGTGATGCGGTCTAGGTTCTTCTCCATGACGGTCGAGCCGGCCGACGATCCACCCGCACCCCCACCGAACATGTCAGAAAGCCCACCACCACGACCAGCGTGCAACAGCACGAGGCCGATAAGGATGAGTGACACGATCACGTGGATGATGATGATGGCTGCGTTCGCCACGGTTGACTCCTCAGTACACAAGGCGCTCGGCGGATGCCGAACACCGGGGAGCATAACCGTCTAGTAAGCCAGCATGTGGACATACCAGACGAGAAATGGGCGCCTATATTCCCAGGTCAATGGCCTTTGGAACGAACCGGGCCGTCAAAGCGAATGACGTTCCGACCGGTCTGGCCAAAAGCTAACCAATGACGACTCAGAACTTGATGATCTTGGCAAAGTCATCTGGGTCAAGCGATGCGCCTCCGACGAGTGCTCCATCGATTTCTGGCATGCCCATCAACTCGCTGACATTGCTGGGCTTCACACTGCCTCCATAGAGAATCCGCACCTGATCAGCCGCGCCGCCTGCCATCTGACGGATCACAGACCGGATGACACCAATGGTGTCGTTGGCTTCCTGAGACGTAGCCGTTCTGCCCGTGCCGATGGCCCAAATGGGTTCGTACGCGACGATGCACTGCGCGATGTCGTCGGCCTTGATGCCGTGAAACGCGGCCTTGATCTGGCCAGAAACCTTCTCAGTAGTCTGGTCGGCTTCTCGTTCTTCGAGCGTTTCGCCACAGCACACAATCGGGGTCATGCCAGCGCCGAGCACTGCCCGAGTCTTCTTCGCCACGACCTCGTCGGTCTCACCGAAGATCTCCCGCCGCTCGGAGTGCCCGACAATCACGTATTGCACGTTCATCTTTGCCAACATCGGTGCGCTGACCTCGCCGGTGAACGCGCCCTTTTCCTCGAAGTAGCAGTTCTGAGCACCGAGCCCGATCGTCATGCGATCGCTTTCGATCACCGTCTGCACCGAACGCAAACAAATCAAGGTCGGGCACACCACCACATCGCAGCGGTCATAGTCGTCGGCTTCAAGGCGATACGCCAACTTCTGCACCACCTGAATCGCTTCAAAGTGATTGTGATGCATTTTCCAGTTACCAGCCATTAGGGGCTTACGAACCTGTTTGACCATATTTAATGCTTTCTCATCGAAGATTCACGCAGTGCTTTCAAACCCGGCAGATCTCCCTGCTCAATGAATTCGAGCGTTGCTCCCCCGCCGGTGCTCACGTGATCGATCTGATCATCAAGTCCGAACTGCTTGGCTGCCGCGGCACTGTCGCCACCACCAATCACAGTGAATCCGCCACATTCCGCGACGGCTTCCGCCACGGTGCGCGTACCGGCTTCGAACGGCTTCATTTCAAAGACGCCCATCGGACCGTTCCACAAAACAGTTCCAGCTTCTGCAATCGCTTCCGCATATGCCCCAGCAGTTTCTGGTCCGATGTCAAGACCTTTCCAGCCATCGGGTATCCGACCAGCGCCACAATGGCGCGACGTTGCGGTCGCCGACATTTCCTGGGCGATCACCACATCGGTGGGTACATGGATCCGTCCGGACTCCAGCAGCACTCTGCAACGATCAATGAAGTCGGGCTCAACCAAACTGTCGCCAATTGCGAGGCCCTGCGCGGCGTGGAATGTGAACGCCATTGCGCCACCAACCAGAATCGTGTCGCACCGGGCGAGTAACGCGTCGATCACGCCAAGTTTGTCGCTGACCTTTGATCCACCGAGGATGCCAACAAACGGTTTGCGGGGTTGGTCGAGCAATGCACCCAACACTTCCACTTCGCGAGCCAACAAGCGACCGGCGGCGCTCGGTAAGACTCGCGGCGGACCGACAATCGATGCATGAGATCGATGCGCGGCACCGAACGCATCGTTGACGTACACGTCTGCGAGTTGGCTGAGATTCACTTCGAATGCGGGGTCACACGATTCCTCGCCCGCGTCGAAGCGCAGATTCTCAATCAATAACACTCCGCCCGGCGCGAGGTTCTGTGCCTCTGATAACGACGCGAAACCCGCCACTTCGGGGCTCGTTGCCACCTCAACGCCCAGAAGTTCGCCCAGCCGTCGCGCGATCGGCGCCATTGAATATTTTGGATCTGGTTGGCCTTTCGGACGCCCCATATGCGAACAGAGCACTACCGAACAATGGTGTTTGCGGAGCCATTCAATGGTGGGAATCGAGGCCCGGATCCGGAGATCGTCGGTGATCGACCCATTCACATCGACGGGCACATTGAAATCGGCGCGAACCAATACCCGTGTTCCATGTTGCAAGGGGAGATCTTCGAGTTGAGGAACCGAAGCAGCGCTCATGATCAGCGACGACTACTTGGCGCCAATGAACTTCACCAGATCAACCAAGCGATTCGAGTAGCCCCACTCGTTGTCATACCAACCCAGCACCTTCACTTGACGACCATTTGTGAGTGTGTCGATCGCAGAAAACACACAACTCGATGGATCGTGCACAATGTCAGCCGACACCAACGGTTCTGTTGAGTATTTCAAAACGCCTCGGAACCTCGGATCCGCTGCAGCCTTCTCAAACGCTGCGTTTACTGCCGCGGCGTCAACATCTTTTTTCACGACGACCACAAGGTCAGTGATCGAACCGGTTGGCGTCGGAACCCGCAACGCCATGCCATCGAGTTTGCCCTGCAACGAAGGAAGTACCACCCCAATCGCACGGGCCGCACCGGTGCTGTTTGGGATAATCGATAGCGCGGCCGCGCGCATGCGGCGAAGGTCGGGCTTGCCTGATCGGGTCGCGACCGCTTGATCTTGCAACTGCTGGTCGCTCGTATAGGCATGCACCGTCGTGATCAAGCCTTGCTCGATGCCGAACGCGTCATCGAGCACCTTCGCGAGTGGTGCAAGGCAGTTGGTGGTGCAGGACGCATTCGAGATGACCGTGTGCGCTGCGGAATCGAATACCTCATCGTTGACGCCCATACAGATGGTCGCGTCAGCGTCGGGTGAAGGTGCCGAGATGACTACCCGCTTGGCGCCGCCCTTGAGGTGTCCGGCTGCACCTTCGCGCGCAGTGAACAAACCAGTGGATTCGATAACAACGTCGACGCCTTCAGCGGACCATGGAATCTCCGATGGGTCGCGGAACTCAAGCTTCTTGATCAACTTGCCGTCGACCGAAAAACCACCCTCAGCCACCGCCACATCGTGATGCAATGTGCCACCGACGGAATCGTGCTTCAAGAGGAACGCCATCGTCTCGGCGTCCCCAAACGGATCATTCACAGCGACAAGTTCGACGCCGGCATCGGCACCGCGTTCCAAGATGGCTCGAAAGAATGATCGACCGATTCGACCGAAGCCGTTAATGCCAACGCGTACCGTCATTGTTACTCCTCGGAGACAGGAAGTGCTGAGATGGATATATGGGAAGTCGTTTGCATCCCGAACGAGAGCGTACGAAATGCAAGATATGTCGTGCGGAGTGCGACTACAGCAGGTCTGAGAGTGCTTTCGCCAACCGATCAGGGTCGTAGAGGCCCGCCGCAGACGCTCCGAGATCCGCCCCAACTGGCATAACGCCGTGTTCAAAGACATTTGTCTCGTTCACAGCGAGGGCCGCCTGGCGGTCGTACACGAAGGTGTCGACCCTCACTCGGTGCTCCAAGACGCTCAAAAGATGGTCAGTTCCGCTGAGGCCTGTGGTCTCGGGCGCCTCCTCGGCGCAGTTGGCTACTTGGATAACCCGGGCTGCGGCTAAAGCAACCGCGGTGCGGATTTCGGGGACCACCACCGACGCAATCACGCTGGTAAACAACGAACCGGGGCCGATAATGATCTGATCGGCTTCCATGATCGCGCCAAGCGCACCTGGGCTGGCCGACCCGTCACCGGGCACGATGTGTACGTTGCGGATGCGTCCGCGCGCCCCTGCTTGATGAATCGCAACCTGCCCGGCGATCGCAATGCCGTCGACATCGGCAGCCAAGCTGACAGCCTCGGAGGTCGCAGGAAAGATCGAGCCGACTGCACCGACGATTCTTGAGGCTTCGGCACACGCAGCCGTGATCGAACCTAATGATTCGGCTAGGCCGACAAGCAATAAGTTGCCGACCGTGTGGCCAGCCAAATCGCCAAACGCGAACCGGTGCTCCAAAACACCGGGCCATACCGAGCCATCTGCTGCCAACGCGCCGATAGCTTTACGCACGTCGCCGGGAGCAGCAACGTCATGCATTTCTCGCAAACGACCGGAACTCCCGCCGTCGTCGGCGACGCTGACAATGGCCGTAATTGAACCCGCGTAGCGCCGCGCGGCCTGCAACATCACCGCGAGCCCGTGGCCTCCACCAATAGCGACGACCTTTGGCCCACCAGGGACCGGTCCGATCGTCAAGCTCTGGAGCCACGAGAGATTCAACGTGTCCTGATTCGTGCCCTCAGCCACGATTCACATCCCGATGATGCACGCGCGCGCCGTGACCTTTGCGTTCAAGAAGCCGTCCGAGCTCTTCAGAAATAGCCACGGAACGATGACGTCCGCCGGTGCACCCGATACCAATCGAAAGGTACGACTTACCTTCGCGTTCAAATGCCGGCAGCAACAACGTGAACAGTCGATCGAGCTCCTTCACAAACGCTTTGGATTCGCGTTGGCCAAGCACGTAGTCGCGAACGGCAGGATCTTGCCCCGATAGCGGTCTCAATTCTTCGATCCAATGGGGGTTCGGTAGGAACCTGCAATCGAACACCATATCGACATCAAGCGGTAGTCCGTGCTTGAACCCGAAGGACATGACGTTGGTACGCAACCGGACGTCACCACGCGAGGCTTCATCCACGAATATTTCACGCAGCCGGTCGCGAAGCTCGTGCACATTGAGATTCGACGTATCGACCAACACGTCGGTTTCTCCTTTGATCGTGCCGAGGAGCTCTCGTTCACGCTGAATTCCATCGATAACTCCATCATCAGGACTCATCGGATGACGACGACGGCTCGTTTCGTAGCGTCGTACCAGCGCTTCGTCGTTCGCATCGAGAAACAACGTGCGAGCCGTGCCGCCCAATGCGCGCAGTTCACGCATCGCGACTCCCAAAGCATCAAGGAAATCGCCGGATCGCACATCGACCACCAAGGCATAGCGGGTTGGCTCATCTTGACCACGTGCCAATTCAGCGACTTTGACGATCAGCTGAGGAGGAAGGTTATCGATGACGAAAAACCCAATGTCCTCGAGCACATGAGCAGCCTCCGACCGGCCCGCTCCGGACATGCCGGTAATGATGGTGACGTCGAGCGCCTGATCAGCCACGGGCATGAAGCCCAGCGTACGTCGCTTTCGCGACAGCATCGGGGAGCCAAGGCAGCGCCACAAAGTCGTGTTCTTGCAGCTCGCGCAATTTCTTGACGCTTCCGAACTCCTTCAGTAAACGGTTACGACGGCTCGGACCCAATCCGATCACGTCGTCGAGCACGCTCTTGGTCATCTTCTTGTCACGGAGCGTGCGGTGATAGGTGATGGCAAATCGGTGTGCTTCATCACGAACCTGCTGAAGTAAATAGAGAGCTTCAGAATCCCTCGGAATCCTGATCGGGTCAGGATTCCCCGGCCGATAGACCTCTTCAAACCGTTTCGCAAGACTCGCAAGGTTGATGTGGGAAAGTCCGAGATCTTCCAATACGCGTGCGGCAACATTGAGTTGCCCTTTGCCGCCGTCGATAAGCAGCAGATTGGGTGGATAGCTGAAGCGCTTCCCCGCTTGGATCCCTTCATCCCTTTCCTTCAGATAGGCCCTGAATCGACGCGACAGCACTTCTTCCATCGACGCGAAATCATCCTGACCGTCGAGGGTTTTGAGCTTGAACCGGCGATACTCACTACGTTTCGCCAAGCCGTCCTCCATGACAACCATCGACCCAACAATTTCGGTGCCCATCAGATTTGATATATCGAAACACTCGATGCGCAATGGAGCTTCCGCAAGATCGAGTGCTTCTTGCAACGCCAGCAGTGCGCGGGCACGCGCGTTGTGATCACTCGCCCTGCGCAGCTTGTGACGCATGAAACTTTCGCGAGCGTTCAACTCCGCAGTCTCCATTAATGAGCGTTTGCCGCCGCGCTGTGGTACACGAATCGTCACCCGGTTGCCGCGTTGCAGCGACAGAAATTCTTCGTACAAGTCGAGGTCTTCTGGCACAGAAGGTACGAGGATCTCTTTCGGTATGTCTTGCGGCGGCATGTCCGCGTACAGCATTTCGACAACGCGAGCAATGAAGGCAGGGGTATCGAGATCTTCGACCTTGTCAACTACCACTCCCCTGCGACCGACCACGCGCCCCTTGCGTACAAAGAACAGCTGGACGCTGGCTTCGAGCTCGTCGTCGGCAACGCCAAGTAGGTCGTAGTCCTCTTGACGGGCTCCCACCATCTGTTGCCGTTCGATTGCTTTACGAACGCTGCCAAGCTGGTCTCGCAGGCGAGCAGCGAGCTCAAACTCAAGATCATCGGCGGCGTCACGCATCCGAGCATCGAGACGAGCGACGATCTCGTCACTGTCGCCGTCGAGAAACAAAAGCAGTTCCTGCACCAAGGCGTCGTAGTCATCACGTCCGATATCTCCGACGCATGGGGCCGCACACTTTTCAATATGCGCGTACAGGCACGGCCTACCCAGCTTTTGGTGTGTATCAAACTTGCTCGTTGTGCATGTACGAATCGGAAACGTGCGCAGCAATAAATCAAGCGTCTCACGAATCGCGTACGCATGCGCGAAGGGTCCGTAATATTTCACGCCCTTGCGCTTCTTGCCGCGCAATACCATTGCGCGCGGCCACTCCTCGTCGAGTGTGACCGCGAGGTACGGATAGCTCTTGTCGTCCTTCAAACGGATGTTGAATCTCGGTCTATGTTGCTTGATGAGATTGAACTCCAAGAAGAATGCTTCAACCTCGTTCGACGATTGAATCCACTCGACGCGCTCCGCCGCTTCCACCATCTGGCGGGTGCGATCAAGCAACGTGTGTGGCGGCGCGAAATAGTTCGACAATCGGCTCCGGAGGCTCTTCGCCTTGCCTACGTAAATGATGCGATTCTCAGCATCAAAGAACTGATACGAACCGGGCCCTTCAGGAATCGCGCCGCGCTCAGGCCTAAGAACCACTATTTTGCGCCCGCTTGTGGGGCTGGTGGTGCCACGGCGTTCAACTGCATCATCAAGTGGCCATATTACGGGACGTACTTTGTGGCGAATGCGAGTACGGCGTATCCCGCAACCATCACGGGTGCGCCGAACTGGGCCGCACGTTCAACTTTCTTAGGAAGCCGAAGCGTGGCGGCAGCAATCGCAAGCGGGAATGTGGCGTACAAGTAGCGTTCGAGAGAATCGAGGTTGCGAGTGGTCAAGGACGTCACCACCGCGGCGGTCGCGAATGCGGCACCCGCCAGAGGGAGTTTGCGCCAAGCCACAACGCATAACCCAACTGCTACGGCTGCCCAAATGAGATGGAGGCCGGGCCCGATTCGACCATCCACGAACACTGCGTTCAGCGCGGCCCAGGCCGCGCGTATCGGGTCCACGTTTTCGCCGCGAAGATTCGTATTCGCTTGCAACCGCAACGGAGTAAGCCAATCTCCGGTGCGGTCATGCGCCCACGCGAGGTAGCTCCAGAGACCGATGATTGGTCCTGCGGCAGCTAGGAGACTCCACGGCCTCCGACGTTGCAACGCGTCTCCTGCACATGCGACAACCAATAGGGCACCGACCGGACGAGTGAGCGCAGCACCCGCGCCCAAGACCGCGGCGAGCGGTATTAGCTGATGCTGGAGCGCAAGAAGGCAGCCAATCGCAAGGACGAGAAACATCGGCTCCGCGTACCCCATCATGCTCGCAGTGACACCAGGGCCGAGTGCCATAATCCATACCGCACGGCTCGCACCACCCTCACCCACCCAGGACAGAGTCAATCGATGCAGCAGCGCAAGCGCAACAAGCGCTGCAAGATTCGACACCGCGAGGAGCGCGAAGTTGCTGCCGCCGAGCGAGCGAGCGAACAACGGATACAACGGAAAGAACCGCAACCCATCGGCTTGTTCCACCGCGCTGTAGCCATGTTGTGCGATCTCTCGATAAAACGACGCGTCCCAGCCGAAGAGCCCAACGACGTTGCCACGAGTGCCGATGCGCTCCACAGCTTCACGAAACATGTGCGCAAATGCGAGTGCCACGCCGATGGCGGCCCGGCTCGCAAGCCACGGATATATCGCAGCGCGCAGGTCGCTTCGTATACCGGTGTTCACAATGGCTCCCAGGTCGTTTGTACGAATCCACTGATCGAGTAGTGGCGCATCAGGCTACTGCCGCGTAGGTTCTGCGAATGCTGACCTACCGTGACGGTGAACAATTTCCAGGCGTGATCGGTGAGACACTCGCCGACTCGATTCCGGCGTGGCCGACCGGACCGAAGGCCCCGCCAGGTGCACCGAACGTCGTGATGATTGTGCTCGATGACGTTGGCTACGCACAGCTCTCGCCGTTCGGAAGCGATCTCGACACTCCCAATATCGCTCGGCTCGCGAAGGCGGGCTTGCGGTTTCGCAACTTTCACACTACAGCGATGTGTTCGCCGACCCGAGCGTGTCTTCTTACTGGTCGTTCACAGCACACGTGTGGCATTGGCGGCATCACCGATTTGGCTATGGGATACCCAGGGTTCAACGGTCGTATTCCGAAGAGCTGCGGATTCATTCCCGAGGTTCTGCGCCAAGCGGGTTGGGCCACCTATGCGGTTGGCAAATGGCATCTCGCGCCTTCCGACGAAATTCATGCTGGCGCAAACCGTGATCGTTGGCCGTTGGGGCAAGGTTTCGAACGCTTCTTCGGATTTATTGGTGCCGAGACCAATCATTGGGCGCCTGACCTAGTCATCGACAACACGATGATTTCGCCGGAATTCCCCGCGGAGTACCACCTCACCCAAGATCTCACCGATCATGCGATCGGCATGTTGACGGATTTGCGCGCAGTCGATCCCGACAAACCTTTTTTCATGTATCTGGCCTATGGCGCGTGCCATGCGCCACACCATGCACCACGAGATTTCATCGACGCATACCAAGGGCGCTTTGATGAGGGATGGGATGCATGGCGTATGCGCACGCATCAGCGTCAACTCGAATCAGGGCTGATTCCACCAGGAACTGCACTCAGCGAACGACCTGACTGGGTACAAGAATGGTCGACGCTGCCTGCCGAAGAACAACGCGCGTACGCAAGGATGATGGAAGTCTTCGCAGGGTTCCTCACCCACACCGATTATCACATCGGTCGGCTTCTCGACTTCCTCGAGGCGGCGGGTCAGTCTGACAACACCATGGTGATATTGCTCTCCGATAATGGAGCCAGCGCCGAAGGCGGACCGAACGGCACGTTCAATGAGAACTTTCTCTTCAACGGATTGCCGCACGATCTCGCGACCACGATGCGACTCGTCGACAAGCTCGGCGGCCCCGACAGCTACGGCCATTATCCCTGGGGTTGGGCCTACGCGGGCAATACACCGTTCAAGCGTTGGAAGCGTGAGACTCATGAGGGCGGGATTGGTGACCCACTCATCGTTGCCGGCAAGGGAGTTACTCAAGCCGCGGACGGCGACAATGTGCGCCATCAGTATGTCCACGCCACCGACGTGGCAGCCACCGTGCTGGACGTCTGCGGTATCGAGATACCCGAAGTGCTCAATGGTGTGCCCCAGGAACCACTCGCTGGCGCGACGTTTCTCCGATCATTGCAAGACGCGGCCGCACCAGAACATCGCACGATGCAGTACTACGAACAATTTGCGTGTCGCGCTCTCTACCACCACGGCTGGAAAGCGGTTGCGTATCACCCGATGGCGATTGCGAGATACTCCCCGACCGATGACTCTCGTCGCCCGTTTGATGAAGATATTTGGGAGCTGTATCACGTTGCAGTAGATCCGTCCGAGAGCAACGACCTCGCCGCGTCGCACCCTGACAAGCTCGAGGAACTGAAGGCAATTTGGTGGGAGCAGGCGCGCATCTACAACGCGTTGCCGCTCCAATCCGATCGTGCGTTCGCGGTGGGTCGCCCCCACACAATCCGCGAACGCTCACGCTACGAGCTGCGCCAAGGCGCCGCCCCGATTCCCGAGGAGGTTGCACCCAACTTAAAGCTGCGGCCCCACACGGTGGTCGCTCGGTTCGAGATTCCGGTTGGAGGCGGTGATGGCGTCCTGCTCGCGCAGGGTGGCAAGTTCGGCGGCTTCAGTCTGTGGGTGCGCGACAGCGTCCCTCGATTCACCTACAACTTTGCTGGCATCGATTCGCACGAGATCATTGGAACTACAACTCTCGGCGCTGGAACCCATACCGTCGGCGTCAGCGTTACTCCCGTCGCCGGGCTGCAGATGGACGCGGTGATGCACGTCGATGGAGTCAAATCGGGGGCGGTCTCACTGCCGCGGACATCGTTGCTGAGATTCACCCTCGCTGGCGAAGGCATGTGCTGCGGGTATGACGACGGCACACCGGTTGGCGACTACAGCTCCCCGTTCGCTTACAACGGCAGGATCGAGAGCGTCACAATCGATGTCAGCGGCGCCGAGTTCACTGATGTCGTCGCAGAAGTTGAACGAGCGTGGCGCACCCAATAGTGAGGCCTGGCGTCTGGGAACAATAAAGCTCAGCGCGAGTGTTATGGTGTGCATACGGCTGGCCCGGTATCCAGTCGCAGGTTTTCAAGGATCTAGGCCGACACCCCCGTGGTGATGGCGACCGGGCTGCCACCCACCGGCCGATACGGATCCTCCAATTTCATGGCTCCAGGGAGGGCCCGACATGCTGCGACTCCAGGCACCACTGCCCGATCGCTACACGACCGCGTCACCAGAAGAAGTCGTGACCATGATCCAAGATGCTAAATCGAACCTCGGCGACCGGCTTGTGATCCTCGGTCACCACTATCAGCGCGACGAAGTGATCCGGTGGGCTGACGCGATTGGTGACAGCTTCAAACTCGCCCGGTTCGCTGCAGACAACGACAGGGCGGATTCGATCGTATTTTGTGGCGTGCACTTCATGGCGGAGTCTGCCGACGTGCTCACCAGTCGCGAACAACACGTGTATCTCCCGGATCTCAACGCGGGATGTTCAATGGCCGACATGGCGAACATCGAGCAGGTTGAAGACGTATGGAGCGACCTCGGCGCTGTCCTTGACATCGATCGCGTCGTGCCAATCACATACATGAACTCGTCCGCTGCGCTCAAGGCATTTGTCGGTTTTCACGGCGGCGCGGTATGTACTTCCTCGAATGCTCGGGCGATATTGGACTGGGCGCTCGAAAAGGGCGACAAGGTGCTGTTCTTTCCCGATCAACATCTCGGCCGCAATACCGCTCGCGCGATGGGATACACCGAAGCCGACGAGCGGTTGTGGAATCCGCACAAAGATTTTGGCGGCCTTTCGGAACGCGATGTCAAAGAGGCGACGTTCCTACTGTGGAAGGGGCATTGCTCCGTCCACCAACGCTTCCGTCCAGAACACATCGCAGCCGCGCGCGCTAACAATCCTCAAGTTGAGATTATTGTGCATCCCGAATGCGCGCACGACGTTGTCATGTTGTCCGACAAGGTCGGCAGTACGGAACGTATTCTCGACTGGGCCGACGCCGCTCCACTTGGAGCGGCACTCGCTATCGGAACCGAAATCCACATGGTGCAACGACTCGCTGCAGCCCATCCCGGTAAAACAATTACATCCCTTGACCCATTGATATGCCCGTGCAGCACAATGTTTCGCATCGATGGCCCGCACCTCGCGTGGACGTTGGAAAACATTGTTGCCGGTTCACCCGAAAATCGGATTGTGGTCGACGATCACACGATCGAATGGGCCCGCGTTTCGTTGCAGCGCATGCTCGATATTACGTAACCGACGTTTCGAACGTTGCGGATTGACACACGGCTACTGCTTCTGAGCGACGAGTACAAGCAGCCTCGGGATTGTCGCAGCATCTTGATACTCCGGTGCCTTGTCGATGAATCCCTGAGGCGGTGCTGGCTCGAGCATTCTGTGAAGTTGCAATCCAGCGTCGGACATCGCGTTGACATAACCGCTCAGCGGGCGATGCACAAACGGAAGCTTTACGCCCGGTGAAAGTTCTTCCATCACGGTATCGACGACGAGGTACGGACCGATACGCCAGTACTCCTCGTCGAGTATGTGATCGATGATCCAACCGCTCCCCGGACATTGCAACAAAGGGTGATTCAAGAAAAACACGAACCGACCTCCGGGCCGCAGCACGCGTGCGACTTCGCTAATGGCCGGGACACAATCGGGAATGTGTTCAAAGACCAAGCAAGCAAGTACGGCATCGGCGGATTCGCTACGGATTGGGAGCGCCTCGGCTGCAGCAATACCGTAGGTGGGCCCGCCGGCGCGCTGCATAGCGGCAACGACTTGGGCGCGCGTGGGGTCGAGCCCGATGACGTTGCTGCCTTGTGCTTGTAAAGCCCGTGCCGATTGGCCTTCGCCGGTGCCGATATCGATGATGGTGTCGTAGCCCGCAAGCCATTCGAGCGTGAGGGGCAGAATCTGTTCAACATATTCGGGATCTGCGCCTTCGGTGAATCCGTCCTGCCACCAGCCGGCGTGGGTTTCCCAGGGGTCACTCGATTGGGTCACTTCGGCGCAGCCTTCTTTTTGGTCGCTTTTGCCTTGACTGGGGCCTTGTTGGCTGGTGCCTTCTGTTTCGGTGTTTTCTGCGTTGGCGTTGCACCCGTGGCCACTCGTGGGCGCGTGGGGAGGTCGAGCATTGGACCAAGAAAGCGGCCGGTATGACTCTCAACGATCTTGGCGATGTGCTCAGGAGTGCCTTCACCGAGCACTCGCCCTCCGCCGCGGCCGCCCTCCGGGCCTAAGTCAATGACCCAATCTGCGCACTTGATCACATCAAGATTGTGTTCGATGACGAGAACGGTATTGCCGGTGTCGACCAACCGTTGCAATACGCCGAGCAACCGGCGAACGTCTTCGAAATGCAGTCCGGTAGTTGGCTCATCGAGAATGTAGATCGTTCTGCCCGTGGCGCGTTTACCTAATTCCGTCGACAGCTTGACCCGTTGCGCCTCGCCACCTGACAACGTCGGCGCGGGTTGGCCAAGCCGTACGTAACCAAGACCAACATCAACCAATGTCTGTAATTGACGAGCAATTGTTGGCTGGTTCGAAAAAAGCTCCAACGCAGCTTCGGATGGTAAATCCAGTACATCAGCAATGCTTTTGCCCTTCCACTGGATGTCGAGCGTGTCTCGGTTATACCGCGCACCTTTGCAAATTTCACACGGCACGTAGACGTCGGGCAGAAAGTGCATTTCGATTTTGATGGTGCCATCGCCTTGGCAAGATTCACAACGCCCGCCTTTCACGTTGAAGGAAAAGCGTCCCTGTTGATAGCCCCGCACCTTCGCTTCTTGAGTCTGCGAAAACAGTGTGCGAATCTTGTCGAAGACTCCGGTGTAGGTCGCCGCGTTGGAACGCGGTGTACGACCAATTGGTGACTGGTCGATATCGATCACCTTGTCGAGATATTCGAAACCTTCGATCTTCTTGTGCCGACCGGGCACGTTTTTCGAACGATAGATCTTCTGCATCAGAGCGCGGTACAGAATGTCGTTGACCAGCGTGCTCTTGCCACTCCCGCTCACTCCGGTCACTGCCACGAAACAGCCAAGAGGGAATTCGACGTCGATGTCTTGCAAGTTGTGCTCTTTGGCGCCTCGCACTGTGATCCAAGCGTCCTTCGGCGGGCGCCGCAACTCGGGGACGGCAATCGACCGCCGCCCCGCGAGGTAGTCGCCTGTGATCGAATCCTTCGCCTTCAGCAAGCCCTCGAACGATCCACTATGAATCACCACGCCGCCGTGTTCGCCAGCCCCTGGCCCGATGTCGACCACATGGTCAGCGACACGAATAGTTTCTTCGTCGTGTTCCACCACGATGACCGTGTTGCCGAGATCGCGCAGTCGAATCATCGTGTCGATGAGACGCTGATTGTCGCGTTGGTGGAGCCCAATCGAGGGTTCGTCCAAAACGTAGAGCACACCGACGAGGCCGCTTCCAATTTGTGAGGCAAGACGAATTCTTTGCGCTTCCCCTCCCGCGAGCGTGCCCGAATTGCGGTTCAGCGATAGATAGTCGAGCCCCACGTCGAGCAGAAACTGCAAACGTTCATTGACTTCCTTCAGGACGCGTTCCGCGATCATGCGGTCGCGCTCCGACAGCGTCAAGGCTCGCAGCACGGCGGCACATTCGTTGATCGGCATGTCGCCAATTTCGTGAATGTTGTGACCGTCGATCGTGACTGACAGTGACACAGGCTTCAGCCGCGCCCCGTTGCACTTTGGGCACGGCACTTCTCGCATGTATCCCTCGATTTGTTCGCGACCGCGATCAGAATCGGTTTCGGTGTGTCGTCGTTCAAGCCACGGAATCACGCCTTCGAATTTCGTTTGGTACTGCCGTTGGCGGCCATAGCGGTTTTTGTAACGCACCGTAATTTGTGTTTTGCCGGTGCCGAACAACACCAGCTTCTTGTGCGGAGCTTTCAGCCGTTTCCACGGAGTCGACGTCGTGAAGTCATTGTCCTCGGCGATGGTCGCCAAGATGCGTCCAAAAAACTCTCCGCGATACCCCGACCAAGGGGCAATAGCGCCGTCATCGATCGAAAGATCCTCATCGGAAATCACAAGTTCGGGATCGACTTGAAATTTCGTACCGAGGCCATCACACGTTTCGCACGCGCCGTAGGGAGAGTTGAACGAGAAGTTTCTGGGAGCCAACTCTTCAAAGGAAATACCGCAATGCGTGCAGGCAAGGTGCTCGGAGAAGATCATCGTTTCGGGTTCGGATTCGAGCAATGTGTCTGACGGCGGCACAATCTCGATTTCCGCGACGCCGTCGGCGAGCCGCAGTGCAGTTTCGAGCGAGTCGGTGAGCCGGCGCTCGATTCCAGGACGTCGCACGAGGCGATCGACGATCACCTCAATCGAGTGGTTCTCGTAACGAGCCAGGTTGCTACTCAGTCCATCGGAGAGTTCAACAATTTCGCCATCGACGCGAGCGCGTTGAAAACCTTGGCCTGCGAGTTCTTTCAGCAGACCTTCGTATTCGCCTTTGCGGCCGCGCACGACTGGGGCAAGTACTTGGAAACGGGTGCCATCTTCAAGCTTGAGAATGCGATCGACTATTTGTTGTGGTGTCTGGCGAGATATGGGCCGCGAACACTTCGGGCAGTGTGGCTTGCCAATCCGCGCGTACAACAATCGCAAGTAGTCATAGACCTCGGTGATCGTTCCAACCGTCGAACGAGGGTTGCGTGACGCCGACTTCTGGTCGATCGAGATGGCGGGCGAAAGACCTTCGATGAACTCAACATCGGGCTTGTCGAGCTGCCCAAGGAACTGGCGGGCGTATGCCGATAACGACTCGACGTAGCGGCGCTGACCCTCTGCGTAAATCGTGTCGAACGCCATCGACGACTTGCCCGAACCCGACAGGCCGGTGAACACCACCAGTTTGTCGCGTGGCAACGTGAGGTCGACGTTGCGGAGATTGTGCTCTTTGGCGCCGCGGATAATGATCTCGTCGTGCATACGACGTTGAGAGTACACGCAGCGAACACACGTACGCCTCCAAATCTCACGCTTTAGCCGTGAGGTTTCGTTTTGGCTGACTGCCACAACCAGCGCAGAGCTAGGAGTGCAGACGCTACGTACAGCCAAATGCCAACGCCGCCGAAGGCCATCGACCATATCGTCGGTCGAAATTTGGCCTGTTGGATGTACCGCACATACCCAGCCACAATCGACTCGTCGTGCGGCACCAAGTTGACCGTCACGGTTGCAGCGATCATCAGAATTGCACCCCATACAGCTGCCGGCCGAGCGATGCGTCGAATTGCGTTCCAAGACAACGCCAACGGAACAACAAGGAAAGGAATAGCAGGTATGAGATACCGCGGGCCGGGTTCCTCAAGAAACACACTCCCCGACCACCCCGCGACCAACAGCGCGTAGCCGACCATGACCGACACTCCGAGGGCGCAGTCAGCACGGTGCTGCAGGTCATTTGCGCGGGTTCGAAGTTGCCACACCGCGCAGCCGACCGCAATCACCAGGATCGGACCGCTGATGAGGAGGCCCCGGTTTCCAATGGTCAACCATTCGATACCTCGTAACGTCGGCAGCGAGTATCCACCTTCTGTCGTGCCTGCGATCTCGCCGGCGTAATAGGCAAACGGGGTGCGCCAAAATGCGCCGAACGCGCGCCATTGGTAGATCGCCAATCCAGCTAGTGGCGCCAACGATCCAACCGCAAATAGCACTAGTCCACGGAACCGGCTGCGTCGGAACACAACCACGGTCAGGGCGACGGCAACAATCGCGAGGTGATACTCAGTCGCAATGGCCGCGCCGACGAATATGCCGCTGGCTACAAGTCGCGGCCAAGCGATGGGTGTCGCCGTCGTGGGCGACTCCATCGCGCGCACCGGAACGTCAAGGATGATGTATGCGCCAAATCCCAAGAGGGCAGACAGCGTATGGGCGTAGAGATTTACTGCATGAGGCAGGATGATGGATCCTGCGAGCACCGAAACTGCAGCCACGAGCGCCGTGGCAGGCGCCGCCCGCGCCGCCCTTCGGTACGTCAGCATGAGCAACACAGCAAACGGAACGAGTGCAGTCACGAACGTCAGCCACCACAACATCAAATCGCCACGTACCGGACTCGAGGCGTCCAGTGGTCCTGCGCCAAAGACTCGAGCAAGTTTGTATGCCCCTGCAGCAAGGACGGGTTGGCCTGGGCCTTTGTCAGACCGCCAGCGTCCCTCGAAGATCGCGTGATCAACCCCGAGAACCGAAGCGAACCGGCCGACGTCGACGGAGCCATCGTCGGCAATGGCGGCTGCGAGTGCGTATCGGCTGGCTGGTTGCGCAGTGCGCGGACCGACGATTGGAGTCAGCAGCACAAGCGCCGTGCAACACAGTGCCCAACCGATACGAGCGGAACGGATCGCTTGAGAGCGTCGTCCCAGTTGCGATTGCGCCCGGTCACGATCCACGATTGAATTCCCGCGTAATCGTTGCTCACGTAGCGTGGTACTCATCGTTCGATACCAAGGGCAACAATCACGTTGTCATATCGGCACCGAACGTGCCGGTAACAGCATCGCAACCGCAACCGCAATCGCGCCCGCTCAAGCGAAATCCGATCCGGCGAAATCCGCTCAGGCGCTACATCGATCCAACCTCGCGCAACTCTCGCTTCAATTGATTGATTTCGTCGCGGAGTCGAGCGGCCTCTTCAAATCGCAGATCGCGCGAGGCGTCGTGCATCTCGTCAGTCAAACTCTGAATAAGGCGACCCAATTCGTCTTTCGGCAAATCGAGGGGAAGCGCAGCGAGTTTGCGGGTAGCCCGGCCAGTATTCGAGCGACCCCGACCGCCGCGCCGCGATCCGCCGTCGCTCGAATCGTCCTCGGAACCGCGCAACATTGCCAAAATGTCGGTGACTCGTTTCCGAACCGTCTGCGGGTCGATGCCGTGTTCGAGGTTGTATTCAATTTGCCGGTGGCGGCGCCGAACCGTCTCGCTAATGGCTTTGCGCATCGAGTCGGTGTAGTTGTCGGCGTACATGATCACTTGGCCGTCAACGTTGCGTGCCGCGCGCCCGATCATCTGGATGAGTGAAGTGCCCGATCGCAAGAACCCTTCTTTATCGGCATCCAGAATCGCCACCAATGCCACTTCGGGAAGGTCGAGGCCTTCGCGAAGCAGGTTGATACCGACCAACACATCGAATTCGCCCAGCCGAAGCGACCGCAAGATTTCAATGCGCTCCAACGTATCGATCTCGCTATGGAGATACCGGACACGGATGCCAAGCTCCAAGAGGTAGTCGGTGAGATCTTCCGACATCTTCTTGGTAAGAGTGGTGACTAAAACTCTCTGATCTCGTTCGGCGCGAAGGCGAATCTCACCCACAAGATCGTCGATCTGGCCCTTGGTCGGCTTCACGATGACTTCGGGATCAAGCAGGCCCGTAGGCCGCACAATTTGTTCGGCAACTCGATTCGACATTTCGAGCTCGTACGGGCCCGGCGTCGCCGACATAAAGATGACTCGCCCAACCTTCGTCACAAACTCTTCGAATCGCAGCGGACGATTGTCCATCGCGCTGGGCAACCGAAACCCGTGCTCTACAAGGGTGTCTTTACGGCTGCGATCGCCGAGATATTGCCCGTGCAATTGGGGCAATGCCACGTGCGATTCGTCGAGAACGACAATGAAGTCGTCGGGAAAATAGTCGAGCAGGGTGTAGGGAGGTTCGCCGGCGTCGCGTCCGTCAAGATGGCGCGAGTAATTCTCGATGCCACTGCACGACCCGACCTCGCGCATCATCTCGAGGTCGTATGCGGTACGCATACGCAACCGTTGGGCTTCCAACAGCTTGTTATTGCTCTCAAGTTCTGCCAGACGTTGCTGCAACTCAACTTCGATGCCCTCGACGGCCTTGAGCATTCGCTCGACATTGGTGACGTAGTGCGACGCCGGAAATAGCGCCATCGCACCGACATCTTCGAGTAATTCGCCAGTGAGCGGATCCACCACTGTGATGCGCTCGACTTCATCACCAAACATCGAGATACGAATCGCGCGCTCCTCGTACGCCGGGAAGATTTCGATGGTGTCGCCGCGCACCCGAAACTTGTTGCGCTGGAAGCTGAAATCATTGCGTTCGTATTGCAGGTCGACCAGCTTCGCCAGAATCGCGCGTTGATCAATCTGCTGACCCGTTGTAAGCATCAGCAGATTCTCCGCGTACTGCTCAGGCGACCCGAGCCCGTAGATCGCCGACACCGACGCAACGATGATGACATCGCGTCGGGTCAGTAGCGCGCTCGTCGCAGAATGGCGGAGGCGATCGATCTCGTCGTTGATCGAGCTGTCTTTTTCGATATAGGTGTCGGACGAAGGGACGTAAGCCTCAGGCTGGTAGGAGTCGTAGTAACTGACGAAGTACTCGACCCGATTTTTGGGGAAAAGCTCGCGAAACTCGGCGGCCAGTTGCGCCGCCAAGCTCTTGTTTGGCGCCAAGACGATTGTGGGCCGCTGCGCCTGGGCAATCACATTCGCGATTGTGAAACTCTTGCCCGATCCCGTAATGCCTAGCAGGGTCTGGAATTTGTCGCCCGCATCAATCCCCGCCAGCAGTTCGGCGATCGCAGTTGGTTGGTCGCCCGAAGGCTCGAAATCCGTGACCAGTTCAAACAGTGGCATGCACGCATCGTACAAAGCACCTACGACATTTCCGGTTTGGGCCCATTCCTGGCCGGTGTGGCCGCCGTCTCGCACCCCTCGGTTGCTCGTGACCGAATTTCCGGCCAAATCCGTTCGATCTGCGCGTCGAGTGCATCGACAGTTGCCGCGTTGTCAAGGACCCAAGTTGCAACCTCGCGTCGTTGCGCATCGGTCGCTTGGAGCGCGATACGGCGCTGCGCGTCGGCTCGATCGACACCGCGGTCAACCAGTCGGTCCAAGCGCAGCTCGATCGGGGCTTCGACCACGATCACGGCCCCATAGGTATAGCCCTGGGCACTTTCAACGAGCAAGGGAACATCGTGCACGACAACCTCGGAGCTACTCGCAAGCTCGAGTTGACGAGAGAACTCCTTCGCGATTGCTGGATGGGTAATCGACTCGAGGGCCTTACGGCGCACATCGTCTGCAAATGCCAATTCAGCAAGGCGCGGGCGAATCAAGGCGCCCTCGCTGTCGAGGATCGTGACGCCGAACTCCGCGACCAACGAGGCCAGGGTTTCGGTACCGGGCTCCACCACTTGCCTGGCAATCGCGTCAGCGTCGATGACAACGGCTCCCCTCCTCCGAAGGCAGTCCGCGACAGTGGACTTGCCTGCACCGATGCCGCCGGTCAACCCAATCATTGCCATCGGACGACATTATCGGGCTTGCCATGTCTGGTTTTGCTTCACAAACCGTCGTGCATGCCGAATGGACTATGTGGGCCATCGGTGGCCCGACATCCGAGTAAAGAAGTCGAGGTCATCTTGACCGTCACCGAGTTACGACCGAACCAAGACCAAACACCAATCGCCCCAGACGAAGGCGCCGATTCGCACCGTCCGCTGCGCGATGAAGCCGACCACTTCTCGGACCATCTCGCTCGTCTTGCGCTCGGCGCCCGTTGGCTCACGCTGCTCCTCGGCACGGTCGTCGTGTTGCGACCAGGCCGCGCCGCACTCGATGTCGCAGCGACTGGCTTGCTGTATCTCGTCGCAGGTTTTGTCACATTTCGATACGTCACTTCGCAGTCCGACAATCAACGCGTCTTCGTCCTCGCGGAGATGGTGTTATGCGCGACCGCGGTTGCACTGAGTGGAGGAATCGCGAGCCCATTCGTACTTGCTCCGGCGATCCCTCTCATGCTTGCGGCGTTCGTGCTCAGTGAACGGCAAGCTGTTGTGCTCGCGTACGTTTCTGCGGTGCTCGCAGTCGTACTCGGGCTCTTGCAGGACAACGACGATGCCGCGACTCGCTCCGTAGCTCTTGTGGGTGTGGTGTATCTGATCTGCGGGATTCTTGGGGTGATCACTCGCCGCGTCGTCAGTGATATGGACGAACGCCGCGACGAAGCTTTGGTCGAAGTTTCGCGCCTTACGCAGGCCAATGACCTGCTCGTCGCCCTCCACGGTCTCGCACAAACAATGCCAGCAACGCTCGACCTTGCTGCGGTGATCAATGACACCAAGAAGCGGCTAAATGCGGCCATGCCCCATACGGTTTCGTCGCTGCACATCCGCAACACCGCGACCGGCCATTGGCACCACGAGATCGCGTACGGAGTAAAACAAACGCCACCGCTGACTGACGAGGAGTTGCCCGCAGTACTTGCTTCTCTCGTCAGTCGTCAACAACCGCTAGTCGTCGCCGAGTACCTCAACACTGAAGCGCAAGGTGTGTCGCCTTTCGCTCGAAGCGGAATCTATTGCGCACTTCGAGCCCGTGGTGCCGTTATTGGCCTTCTCGCACTCGAGTCTGATCAAGCTGCAAACTTCGATCAACGTGCTTCGCTGTCACTAGAGCAGCTGGCTCCCGACCTCGCACTCAGCTTCGACAATGCTATGTGGTTCGCGAGGCTTCGAACACTGGGGGCCGACACCGAACGTGCGCGCATCGCGCGAGACCTCCATGACCGCATCGCACAATCGCTCGCTTACGTGTCATTCGAGCTGGAACGGCATAGTTATGCCGCCGAACCCGTGTCCGGTGAACAACTCTCCCAACTTCGCGAAGTGATTCACGAAGTGGTCACCGAGTTGCGCGACACGCTCTACGACCTTCGGGCCACCATTTCCGACGAGGAAGACCTCGCGTCGGTTGCCCAGGGATATCTAGAAAAGATGCGGGCTCGCCACAACTTCGACGTTGAGTACCACGGGCCGCACGGCCAGCGCCTGCCAACCGTCGTGGAGCAAGAGCTGTGGCGCATCGTGCAAGAGGGGTTGCACAACATCGCCAAACATGCCGGCGCCGATCGCGTGGACCTGAAGTACGCGATCGAAGGTTCGCATGCACAGGTCGAATTGCGCGACAACGGTTGTGGCTTTGTTCCGCGCCAGGTTACGAGCGGGCATTACGGCTTGATGGGCATGCGCGAACGCGCGGAAGCCATTGGAGCATCGCTTGATATTGCAAGTTCACCCGGGCGGGGCACCCTGATTCGGATTTCATTGGAGGTAGCCGCATGAAAACACGAGTAGTTCTCGCAGACGACCATCAACTGTTGCGCCAAGCACTACGGCGCGCCCTTGAAGACGCCGACTTCGACGTAGTTGGTGAGGCGGGTGACGGCGAAGAAGCCGTGCGGTGCGTCGCAGCAACGATGCCGGACCTCGTGGTGCTCGACGTCACGATGCCGGTGCTCGACGGTGTAGAGGCAACGAAACGAATCCATGCATCGTGGCCGAGCGTCGCAATCGTCGTACTCACGATGCACGCCGAAGACACGTTGAAGGCGCAGGCGCTACGGAACGGTGCGAGCGCATTCCTCACGAAAGACAGCGCGATGAATGATCTCGTCGCCACTGTTCGAGCGGTAGCCTCGGGCGAGCAGTTGTCATCCGAATTGGCCTCGCACATGGTCCGCGAATTTCAGCCATTGGTAGGTGCTTCACTCGGGCCGTCGTGGCGCACCGCCGGAGACGCACGCGAGCCCGACCGCAATGGCACCGGAATCTCACCGCTCACTCCGCGCGAAGAAGAGATTCTTCAACTCATCGCAGATGGACGCTCGACGCCCGAGGTCGCCCGCGAACTCTTCATTTCGGCCAAAACGGTGAAGAACCATCTTGCGTCCATCTACGCCAAGCTCGACGCCCGTGACCGTACCCAAGCCGTATTGTCAGCCGTTCGGAGTGGGATAGTTCGCCTGCAATAGCGGTCCGTACGCGTTTGCTACTTCACGTGAGCAACATCTATCCCAGCGGTAACTAGAACCCCCTCAACAACTCCCGTATCGTCCATGAAGTGCCTCAACCATCACTGGGGTCAGGCACGTAGCGCAGGAATTATCAGCACGGACTGGGACAACGGAAACCAAATCACAGACCTGTAGGGGGTCCACTATGAACATCTTTATTATGCGGGCGTATCTCCACGCCCGACTCGGAAACCACAACGAACGTGGCGCCAACTTGGTGGAATACCTCCTCCTCGTGGCGTTCATCGCCGTGGTCGTGCTCGGAGCAGTCAAGCTCCTCGGCTCGAACGTCAGCACCAAATTCAGTAAGGCCAACACCGATCTGAATTAGCAAAACCTCGGTTCCTCACAAGGGTATCGATAACAATCCCGGGCCAGTCCGGGACCGCGCGTGGCCCGCAGGTATTGCACCTGCGGGCCATCGCTTGTATGTGGGGTTCGCTTTCGTCCGGCCCTGCGAGCAGCTCCGCACCCACCCCACGGTCAAATTGTCTACCCAGATACTCACCCATATCGGCAGGTATGAGCGGGCGGCATCGACTACCTGCCCTCCTGTCGCGGTGGAATCGGCCCGTCAACACCGTCCAGCCGACGTTCGGGTCCGTTCCCGAGAGCGATGACTTCGCCGTACGCCTGATTGCCGGTCGCCGAGTTGGCATCGCCGGGGGCGACGTACCGAATAGAGGGGTCTGCGAAATCAACGAAGAACGTGAGTGCGGTGCAAGCGCGAAACGGCAGTTCTCGCACTCACCTCAGTCAGAAACTGAGTCGAGAAACTTGTGAGCAAGTCCAGCAAGGTCTGCTACAACCAGACGATGCCAACGGTGCTGACAGACGACCAGATCCACCGGTTCGTCACCGATGGGTTCGTCCGGTTAGACGCTGCCTTCGATCCGCTTCTCGCAGCACAATGCGTGTCGGAACTGTGGTCAGACCTAGACGCTGACCCCGACGACGTCACGACATGGACGCACCCTGTCATGCGAGTTTTCGGCACATCGTCGCCCGGACTCATGGACGCGGTCAACGCTCCACGACTTCTGGGGGCAATCGACGACTTGGTCGGCGTCGGGCTTTGGCAACCGCGCCTTGGCGGCTACGGAACATTTCCAATTCGATTCCCGTCGACTGAAGACCCTGGCGATACGGGATGGCACATCGACGGGAGCTTCGGCGAGTATCCGACGTACAAAGTCAATTTCGCCTCCAGAGGACGTGCGCTCCTGCTGCTCATGTTGTTCACCGAGGTCGGTCTTGTCGACGCTCCGACCCGCATCAAGAACGGCTCGCACCTTGACGTTGCGCGCGCACTGTCCACGGCAGAACCCGAAGGCGTGACGTTCGACGTCGCAGCGGCAGCACCTGCAGCATTGAACCGACCGACCGTGCATGCGACCGGGTCAGCGGGCGACGTCTTCCTGTGTCATCCATTCCTGGTTCACGCCGCATCCTGGCCACACGTTGGGACCACGCCGCGATTCGTCGGCCAACCATGTATCCACCACGCGGAGGGCGAATCGCTGGGCGGTTACGACTACGCAGATCGCGGCATCGATTCTGCGGTCAAAGAGACAGTGCGCCTCGCACTTCAAATGTGAACGCGAGAACCGCTCCGATTGCCCGGTCTCTGCGTGTTATTGCAACTCCGCGTCGCGAGACGCGTCGCAAAAACTCTTCGGCAGTGCCTCAATACGGAGCGCCCGAAATGCGAGCGGCGGATATCTAACAGGGGGGGGGTGGGGGACCCCCTGCGGGCTGGTGTGGAGGTCGGGCGGGTTAGGGATTTGCCCGGTCCGCGCCCGATATTGCAAGTCCGTAACGGCAGCTCGGTGTCTATTCGACTAGTCGGATGACTCCGTTGTCGGGGGGACCGACGATCAGCGGGAGGATTCTGGCCAGGTGACCGCTAGCCACGATGTTGTTCGCCATGTTTGCATGATGCAACTCGATCGTGGCCCACCGCTCCAAGAAGACAAACTTGTTCTCGTCATCTTCTCGCTGGTACAGCTCAAAGGACTCGCAACCGTCCGCAGCTCTGCTGATATCCCGGCCCTGGGATAGAAGGCTGCGTAATTCTGCGGCATGGCCCGGCAAGCCCTCGAAGTTGATGACAACGTCTACCGACATGATTCTCTCCTTCGTTGTGATGCACGTACCAACCGGCTGGAGCATGACCGATCGAACCACTTTGCGTCCAACTCGATGGGTCAACAGCATACGTTTCAGCCGGGTAGGGCCATGACGCAACCTTGTCGCCCGTCGCCCTGGCCCCGCTCGGATTGCCCGAACTGAGCGTGTTATTGCAAGTACATCACGGCAGGTCGGTGAGTGCCCGAGGGGCACAGGATGCCGATCAGTCTCTAGTCCGGTCGGCCTATTGCTAGGTCGAGAGCCCTCCAAATCGCGTCGGAACTGTGTCGGGCGCCATCGTCGCGCCGCGCGGTTTGGTTCTGATGACCCATGGATTTGTTCACTCTGTGTGGCGATACTCATCCCACACGCAGCAACCCCTACACAACAAAGGAAATACACATGGATCTTTTCATCTTCCGCACCTGGCTTCAGAGCAAGTTCGTGAACCGCGACGAGCGTGGCGCCAACTTGGTCGAATACTTGCTCCTGCTCGCGTTCATCGCGATCATCGTGCTCGTTGCCGTCCGTGCACTTGGTAGCAACGTTTCAACGAAGCTTTCCTCGGCCAACGCCGGCTTCTAGTCCCCCAGTAATACGCGGCCGGCAACGGCCACAAACGACAGAGGTCGCAGGCACGGATGCCTGCGACCTCTGTCGTTGTGCGCACGCGTTCCTGTATGTGCCTAGCGCCACAGATGAGGCTAGGCATTTGAGCACGACGACCTATCGACTGGATCAGTCACCTCAGGCAGAGTGAACGAGGTCGAAACACACCAGCAGTCATTGCGTCGCCAACCCACAAAGGACACAAACATGGATCTTTTCATCTTTCGCACCTGGCTTCAGAGCAAGTTCGTGAACCGCGACGAGCGTGGCGCCAACTTGGTCGAATACCTGCTCCTGCTCGCGTTCATCGCGATCATCGTGCTCGTTGCCGTGCAAGCACTTGGTAGCAACGTTTCAACGAAGCTTTCCTCGGCCAACGCCGGCTTCTAGCCCCCCCCCAGCAACACCGGGCCAGCAATGGCTTCAAGAGAAAACTCAGAGGCCGTCAGCAAACGCTGGCGGCCTCTCAAGTTGCCGAGCGCGTGAAAACCGTCCACTCAACATCTCGATACGCACGGTCCCAACGTTTGTCGAGTGCGAGGACTTGGGTCAGTGCGTTTGACGTCGGCCACACCACTACTTGAATTTCGTAGTGATCGAGCCTGGCATCCCAACCCGGTCGAGCCCTCGAAATAGTCGCATAGTCCGTGATCACGGCCTCAGGGAACATGTCGAAACGATCGTCCATGAACACTTGCTGCCTCGGAAAATACTTAGCTAGCACCCAGCCCGCATTCGCGTCTGTTGTCAGCATCTTTTGACCGAGGAGCCCATTCGTTTCGAGGAATCCAAACGCCTTGCGCGAATAGGTTTGCGTGTCGTATGGCTGTTGCGTGAAGGTCAGCGCAAAGAACACTGTGCAAAGCGCCAAGATGGCGACGCCAGCGATTCGTCCGACACGGAGATCTTGCGTTTCGTTGCGACGCTGATCGACTGAGAACGATCGACTCACCATCGGGACCATGACCAGAGCGGCGATGGCAGTATTGCGTACCGCCCAGAAGCTCAACAGTATGAATGGCAGCGTGACGATCACGTCAGTACGTGACGGTCGGTTGCCGCGTGCAATCACGATGAAGGCAAAGGCAAAAAATACTCCGAAGGCGATTCCGGCAGCAGTGTGGAAATTCGGCGACATCCACTCCACGACGTCTTTGAGCGCCTCTCCGCGTCCGATCAGCTCAAGCGGAAAGAACAACAGTTTCGGGCCGTAAGGATTCGCAAGCATTGCCAACACCGACAGCAACGTGCCGATGGCCAACTGGCGCTCTCTACCCGGGCGCCACGCCACCGAGCCGTCGAAGGCGCGGGCCAACAAGTACAGGGCAAGGTATAGGTACCCCAGCGCCATAGATCCATGGACATTGCCCCACAACCACATCACTATGGGAATCGCAAGCTCTGGGCGCTTGCCGATGGCAGATGTCGGTGCCTCTACGATCCAAATCACTGCGCAGAGACCGAGCAGACCAAATCCAAGTGGACGCGCCGAAAACATCGCGGCGATCACGCCAAATGCGGCGAGGGCGACCAAGATCGCGCGCTTGCGATCGAGGGTGATACGCAACGCAAGTCGAAACGTGCTCACAGCAATGATTGCGGCTATGGCGCCCATGAGGACGCGGATACCTTGACCACCAACGGGTGACTGATCTAGTGCTCCATACACAAGCGACGCGAGCCACGACTGCGCGACGAAGGATTCGCCGGCTGCAGCGAACGAGTAATAGTCGACCCGCGGCACTGCACCGTGCTCCAGCATCCACTTGCCGGTGGTGAGATGCACAAAAAAGGAGTTGTCGTGCAAACGCGCCGAACCGACTTTGAATCCACCGATAGCGAACCCGGCGGTAAACAGCCAAGTAAATGACCCGAACCCTTGACGCGTCGACTGCGCGCTTTCGGCATTCGTGGCCGACGATGCGACCACTTCGTCGACGGCAGCAGTCACCTCAGAAATGGTGGTCGTCATATCGTCTCTATCGACAAAACCGCGTTTGCTACAAGGTGTTTTGGATCGTGATCATGGCGGGACCGAGCACAATGACGAATACAGCCGGAAAAATGCACGTCACCAACGGGAACAACATCTTCACAGGTGTTTTCTGCGCCATTTCTTGCGCTGCGAGCCGACGGTGAATGCGCATTTCGTCGGCTTGAGCACGCAGGATGCGACCGACGGATACACCGAAGGTGTCTGCTTGCAACAACGCCATAATGAACGACCGCAGCTCAGGAACGTCAGTACGCTCATCGAGTGCGCGAAGAGCATCGGCTCGCGACGAACCCAGACGTGTCTCTTGCAGCATGCGGCGAAACTCGTCAGAGAGATGACCGGGCACGGCATTCGCGGTCCGGTCGAGTGCTTGTTCGAAGCCCAGCCCAGCTTCGACGGAAATGACAAGAAGATCTAGCAGGTCGGGCAGTCCGCGAGCGATCGCTTTGCGGCGATCGTCGATCTTACGGTCGAGCGACAATGTGGGCAACAAGAATGAACCCGCCCACAGCAGCCCGAACGCACCCAAGCCGAGGAGACCATCGAGTTCGAGCACCATGTACACCACTGGGAACCACACAACAACCGATAATGCTCCGAGTGCCTGCAGCATGATGGTGCGATCGACCTGGTAGCCAACCGGGTTGCCGGCCAACATAATTTTGCGACCGATTTTTTCGTTGTAGCCAGACGGCGTCAGCGTTTTCAGGCGTTGCCCGAGAGAATCGGCGATCGGCGACAACACTCGTTTGCCGAATGATTCGAGCATCTCCTGCTCGCGCACCACGGTCACCTGGTAGCCGTCAAGGGCTTTCAGTGAACGACGCGTGTCGGAGCGGTTCCCTACTTCAGCAACAGTGGTGAGCGCGGCAAGCCCTACGGCAACGCTAAAACCCGCAATAATCAAAATCAGCACAGCTATACCTCGATGTCGACGATTTTGCGTAACCAGAACCAACCGACGATGATGCCCACACCAGCACCAATCAGCGCAATGATGCCGATGGTTTCTGTGAAGAGCTTGGGCACGTAGTCGGGTTCAAGAACCTGAAACATCAGCAAGAAAAAGAACGGCATGATCGTCAGCACGACTCCCGAAAATCGCCCTTCCGCGGTCAGTGACTTCAACTCGCTACGAAGCCGCTCACGTTGCGTCATTGTGTTCGCCACCGTGTCGAGCAACTCAGCCAAGTTGCCACCGACTTCGCGCTGAATTCGCAAAGCCATCACGACCCAACCCATATCCACGCTGTCCATTCGCACAGCACAGTCTTCCAACGCGTCTTCCACGTTGCGGCCAAGCCGCGCTTCGGTGAAGACACGCTGCAATTCGCGCCTTGCGGGTTCGGCGGCTTCGTTGGCGATCGCTTCGAGACCCTGCATAAACGAAAATCCAGCTCGCATGGAACCCGCGAGCAAGTTCAGTGAGTCAGGAAGTTGCTTCTCAAACTTTTTCAATCGACTCGCACGTTTGCGGCCGAGCACTGCCAATGGCACCAAAACGACGCCGAGCACGATGAGCAGCGCCGAGAGTGGTTCAAAGAGCAAGAAAGCGAAAGCGGCAACCAGTAACGCTCCAACGGGTCCGTAGAACAGCAACTCAGCTGGACGCATGGGAACATTCGCCTGCTCGAGAAATAGTTCCACCTTGGTGAGCACACCTGCGCGCTCGGCGATGTCGCGCGTCTTGTCAACGGCGTTGGTGACAACCTTGCTTTCGCTGGATAGGTCGAAAACATCGTGCTGCGACATCGGTCGAGCTGCCCCACCATTGCCCAATGGCTCGTAGCCGGCGAGACGTCGCTCGATGCGGCCGAAGCGCTTACTCGCAACGAACGATACTGCAACTCCAATAGCAGCAGCCGCGATCGCGCACAATGCGACGAGCACGTACCGAAAGACTGCCGAATCGAAAAAGGCCGCGCCCACAGAATTCATCGTCCACCTCCAGCGCGTCGTACAAACGGTTCCAGCGTAAAGAGTTCACCTTCGAGACGGATACCTTGATCGGCGAGGCGGTCCGTAAAGCGCGGACGAATACCCGTGCTCTTCAAACGGCCAACGAACTTATTGTCGGCATCAACACCCATGCCGAAGTCGAACAGGTACAAGTCTTGGAGCACGATGGTCTCGCCTTCCATGCCCGCAACCTCCGAGACGTGAGTGATCCGTCGCGTGCCGTCGCGAAGTCTCGACACGTGCACAATGAGATCGAGTGCCGAAGAGACTTGCTCTTTCACACCACGCGCCGGAATGTCGAGACCGGCCATCAAAACCAGCGTTTCGATACGGCTCAGCGCATCGCGTGGCGAGTTGCAGTGAATGGTCGTCAATGATCCGTCGTGGCCTGTGTTCATGGCCTGGAGCATGTCGAGTGCTTCAGGGCCGCGACACTCACCAACGATGATGCGGTCGGGGCGCATACGCAACGAGTTGCGCACGAGATCACGAATCGTGACTTCGCCGGTGCCCTCGATGTTCGGTGGCCGAGTTTCCATCGCCACAACGTGTTCCTGCTGAAGCCGCAATTCCTTGGCATCCTCGACGGTGACGACTCGCTCCGACGGGGGCACGAATGACGACAGCACGTTCAGCAGTGTGGTCTTGCCCGAACCGGTACCACCGGAAATGATGCAATTCAGACGACCTCGGACGCACGCGTCAAGAAAGTGAGCAACCGCGGGCGTGCACGTTCCGAAGTTGATGAGATCGGAGATCTGCAGTGGAACCTTGGAGAATTTACGAATGGTGAGAAATGGCCCGCCAACCGCGACAGGATGCACGACAGCGTTCACGCGAGAACCATCCGGCAACCGAGCATCGACCATCGGTGTCGATTCATCGACTCGCCGACCTACTTCGCTTACGATTCGTTCGATTACGCGCCGCAAATGGTTTTCGTCGGTAAAATGCGCGTCGCTGCGCACCAGGCGCCCGTCGCGTTCCACGAACACGTCGTGTGGGCCATTGCACATGATTTCGCTGATTGTGGGGTCTTTTACGAAACGGTCGATGGGCCCGTAGCCGAGCGCGTCATCAGTGATCTCGCGCACAAGTTCGGCACGTTCGGTACCAGACAGCACCAATGCGTCTTCGGCAATCGTCTTATGAATCGTGTCAGCAATAGCGCGGCGAAGGTCGGCGTCACTGGTATTGGTGTCCTCAAGCAACGGGCCGAGCGTTTCAATGACCCGTGCGTGAACTTTGAGCTTCAGTTCTTCGACCTGCTGGGCCCTGCCTGACGCAGCGGGCTTTTGAAAGTCTTGCCATTTCGTGAATTGTGACATGCTGTTCCTCAGTCTCTCCGCCAACGACGTTTCGGAGTTGCAGTTACGGCTGGCGCTGCCTCATCACCGGGCGCGGTGCCCGCGAAGTAATCAGCGATAATTCCCAACGCCATCCCGGCGTTCGATTTCGGACGATCCAAAATGACCGGGATACCTCGGTTCACGGCTTGGGGTACACAAATGTCGGACGGCACTCGGAAATCGGTCGCCATGCCCAGCGCTCGCTCTACGTCAGCCAGTTCGAGATTCACTTTTGCGTTCGCTCGGTTGAGCACGAGCTTGAGTTTGTCGCCGGCGAGGGCGAGCAAGTCGAGGGTTTGCATTCCAACTTTGAGGTTCTTGATACTCGGTATATCCATCGAAGCAACCAGCACTACGTCATCGGCGTAGTCGAGTAGTGCCAGAACCACATCATCAAAGTGGGGAGGCATGTCAACGACCACAAAGTCGTGGCGCTGCCGCAACAACTCAACAATCTTGATCATTACTTCCGGCGTGATTGCATCAGCCGCCGACGGCTCAATCGGTGCGGGAAGCACGCGGAGATCGGTCTGTGGGTGCACCGAAAGCAGGCTTTCCATCAGGTCGAGATCTGCGTGTTCAATGGCTCCGGCCGCGTCGATCGTCGTGTGTTGCGGCGGGATTCCAAGCAACACTGCCACGTCACCAAACTGCAAGTCGCAGTCGACGACGACAGTTTTCCTGCCTCGCATCGCTAACCCGGTCGACAGGTTCGTCGCCACCATGCTCTTACCCACGCCGCCCTTGGTTGAGAATGCGACGATGACACGCCCGCGAGTTTCGGAAATCCCAGCGGAAACGACTGGTGTAGACGCCCGCGCGACTTCAGCAACCGTTTCGGCGACGCGCTCCACGCATTGGCGCAGCGTGGCCTCGTCGGCATCGACCGTCGTAACGTCTTTGACCCCACACCGCAATGCGTTCTGCAAGGTCTCAATCACTAAGGCATCGAGACACAGAATCGCACCGACCGCCGGATGACTACGCGACATGCGCTGAATCTGGCGAAAGCCACCTTCGGTCGCGTAGTCAGGGCTGAGCAACACAACTACAGGTTCGTGTTCGTCGACGGTGTCGAGCAGTGCGTCGAGCGTGTCGTACGCCGTAGTGCCGAAGGAGGCCAACTCGATCGACCATTTGGTTCGTTCACGGTGTTCAGCCGCCACGACCGCGACGCGCCACTTCCGCGCTGCTGTTTGGGTCAAGCTATAACTCGTTCCCTCGCTGGACATATGGAGTTCTCTCGTCTAGAAATCTTGGGATCTTCGGAGTTGGTCGGAACTATTGCGCTAGGACTTTGGGAACCAACGCTTGCCATTCACGCAAGATGTTGAGCTCCTGGTCCCAGTAGTTGTACATCTCGATAATTTCGTCTTCTGGTTTGAAATCCTTGGGGTCAAAACCAGTGGGATTCAACGTCAAATAGATCTTCCAACTCGCGGCATATGTGTGCGCGATCTGCTCTGCCTGGCGACTGTTTACTTCAACTGTGAGCAGACCAAGATTTGCCTGCTGTTGTGGCGCCACTGTCGTAGGCGTGTCTGGGTTGGCATCCGGGTTCGAAACGGCTGCTGGCGCTGACGTCGTTCGGTCGACTGCCAACACTTTGAGGCCCGGGATCAGGTAGGCGGTGATATCCGATGTTGCGAGCGACTCGACCGGATTATTGACATCGACCGCGGGCGCCGAAACAATCATACTGATCATGTCGCCTGGCGAAACCAATCCTGCCACGCCGTGCTGAAGGTCGACTAAGACCGACATTGCCTGTAGACCTTTCTTCGGCGTGATCTGATTGGCGAGCCCACCTGAGAGTTGCGACTTGGCGACAAACTGACTGGCTGTGATGATCTGGCCCTTGTCAATTTTTGCGACTGCCACCAGTTCGCGCAATGAACTGAGTTCGTATATCGCGGATTCGGGGACATCGGCTTTGGTACGTGATTCCACACCCAGCAGGTCACGATCGACTGCGTCAGCAGCGGTCATGGCTTGGGTGATATCGCCTTTGGCAACCACGACGCTGACAAGATTTTGCTTGTCTTGCGCGCGCTCGTCGGCCTTGTTCAGGTAGTAGTAGCTCCCGGCGGCCGCGGCCACACCAAACACCACCGCAATTACTGCGGTTAATACACGCCAGTTACGCACGTCGTTTCCCCTTGATCGAGTTCACATGAATCACATAATCCTTCAGAGGTCACATTCGTCACATAACCCACACAGATAAGAGTGTGGCTCATGAACCTCATAAGAAACAAGTCGACATATGTCGGAGTTGTGTGATTCAACCCGGTATGAGCGGGTATGGGAAGGACGAGATGCCATAACGCAAGAGTGCCGCAACCCGAAGGTTGCGGCACTCGACGCGTTGGTGGTGCTTCAGTTACTCCGAGGCGGTATCTGCCTCGGGAGCGGCGGTGAGCGCCGTATCGGAGTCGAGCTCTGCTGCTGGTGCCGTTTCAGTGCCATCGGCTTCTGTCGCAGGTGCTGCACCCTCTTCGGCCACCGGATACTCGGGGCCGATGTAGTTGCCGTGCTCATCGAAGGCGTGTTCACCGTATAGGTCTTGATATTCGGCCGACACCGTTCCACCTTCGGCGGCTTGCTTAATCGACAGCGAGATTCGACGTCGTTCCAGGTCGACGTCGATGATCTTGACCCACAGCTCTTCGCCAGGGGTGACGACCTGTTCCGGGGCCTCGACGTGATGCACTGCCATTTCTGAGATGTGCACCAAACCTTCGATACCTTCAGCAACTTGCACGAACGAACCGAACGGCACGAGCTTGGTGACTCGACCGTACACAAGTTCTCCGACTGCGTGACCGTCGGCAAATTCTTGCCACGGGTCTTGCTGGGTTGCTTTCAGCGACAACGAGATGCGCTCGCGGCTGAGGTCGACATCGAGTACCTGGACGGTGACTTCGTCGCCAACCTGCACGACCGAACTCGGGTGGTCGACATGTTTCCATGAGAGTTCGGAAACGTGCACAAGGCCATCCATGCCGCCAAGGTCGACGAATGCGCCGAAATTGACGACCGACGAAACCACGCCTGGCCGAATTTCGCCGGGCTTAAGGTCGGTGAGGAATCGATCGCGCTGATCGCGTTGGGTTTCTTCAAGGAACGCCCGACGCGACCGCACAACGTTGGTGCGGTTTTTGTCGAGTTCGATGATTTTGCATTCGAGGGTCTTACCCACAAACGGAGCGAGGTCGCGGACTCGGCGGAGATCGACGAGCGACGCTGGCAAGAAGCCGCGCAGACCAATATCGATGATCAAGCCGCCCTTGACAACCTCGATAACCGGACCTTCAACGATGCCGTCGGCATCTTTGATCGACTCGATGGAGCCCCACGCGCGTTCGTACTGCGCTCGCTTCTTCGACAGCACGAGTCGGCCGTCTTTGTCTTCCTTGGCCAATACGAGTGCTTCGATGACCTCGCCCAAAGAGACCACTTCGTTGGGGTCGACGTCGTTGCGGATCGAGAGTTCTTTGCTGGGGATGACACCCTCAGACTTGTAACCGATATCGAGAAGCACTTCATCGTTATCGATTTTGACGACTGTGCCTCGCACAAGATCGCCATCATCGAAGTTCACCATCGTCTTATCGATGGCCTCATCGAAGGTGACATCACCAAGGTCGTTGAACGTGATCTCGGTGAGTTCGAAAGGTTCTTCGGGAATCTCGGCAATAACCGTTTCAGGGGCGCTTTCGCCTTCGACTGTTACGGGTGCGTCGGGGGCTTCAGCCGCGACTTCGGTGTGCATAGCTTCGTCGGACAACGGGGGACCTTTAAATAGGTACGTGATACATGATCGGTACTTGGGCGGCACAGCCACGGCGTGGCTGTCATTGGCACAACGGATGCGCCAACGGTCGGATGCTAGTGCGCGTTGTCTCGGGCCAGCGAGCTACGGGAGTCGGCGCGCAATGAGCAGCAACTCTGGCCGGTCGACACTGACTGGATACACCCCGTAGTCACCGGGTGTGACACCGTGAATGCCCTCTACCGCGATTCCCGCCGCGGCCGCGAGGTATTCGAGCTCCTTGGCCGTGAAACAGGTAGTCCACAGATCGTGCTGGGCCTCGCCGCCTGCGTTTCGCAAGGTGGCAATCTCGTGATTCACCCCGCTGCGAGGATCGAAGCTGTCGCCCGACTCGGCATAGCGCACCGCGAAATACGCGTGAAATGCGCTCATAGCCATTGCCGCGCCGGGCTTCAGCGCCTGTGCAAACCGCTTGATCAACGCTGCATCTTCTCCCCCAGCGAGTAGTCCAAATCCGCCTTGGCACAAACAAATCACTGCGTCGAACTCGGCGTCGAACTCAATATTGGACACATCGCCAACCCAAAACGTGGTGCGATTTGCAACGCCCAACGTCAACGCCGAAGCTTCAGCCAACTCGACGAAGGTCTGAGACAGATCTATACCGACACATTCGAATCCAGCCTGCGCAAGGGCCAACGAATGGCGACCCGGGCCACAGCCGAGGTCGAGCACACGATTGCCAGGGTGCAGCCCGAGCGCCTCGACCAAAAAAGCAACCTCTTGCGCAGTTCCTGTAGTAAACGCTTGTACTCGCGAAGTGTTAGGCGCCCAGTACGCGGAACCAAGAAAATCCGCGATCGGGTTGAACCAACCCGGCTTTGGCCGCGCGCCGAGCGGATTCGATTCCACCAACGCTACTTGCAATCGGCCCAGGTTCGGCCCACACCGACATCGACCGTCAGCGGAACTCGTAGTTCGCAAACGTGTTCCATTGTGTCGCGCAACACCGGGAGCGCCGAATCAAGCTCAGATTCGGGAACTTCGAACACCAACTCGTCGTGCACAGTGAGAATCATTTTGGTGCCGAAGCCATGCGTGTCGATCGCTCGTTGGCTCGCGATCATTGCGAGCTTGAAGATATCCGCAGCGGCGCCTTGCACTGGCGCGTTCTGCGCCATCCTTTCGCCCATCTGGCGGATACGAAAATTGTCGCTCGCTAACTCGGGGAGTTGCCTCCGCCGACCAAACATCGTCGTCGTATACCCGACTGCCTTCGCTTGTGCGATGGTTTGTTTCATAAAGTCTGCAACACGCGGAAAACCTGCGAAATAGTTGTCGAGAATCTCTTGTGCTTGGCCGGTCGGAATATCGAGGCGTTGTCCGAGCCCGTATGCCTCCATGCCGTAAGCAAGCCCGTAATTGACCACCTTGGCAAACCGCCGTTGAAATTCATCGACATCGTCTTCAGCGACTGAGAACACCTTCGATGCAGTGACCGTATGCACATCAACACCACGATCGAACGCATCGATGAGACCAGGGTCCTGAGCAACGTGTGCCAACACCCGTAGTTCAATTTGGCTGTAGTCCGCGGTCATCAACATGCAACCGTCTGCGGCAACAAACGCTTTGCGCATTTCGCGCCCTGATGCTGAGCGCACCGGAATGTTTTGCAGGTTCGGAGACTCTGACGAAATTCGACCGGTAGCCGCAACGAGCTGATTGAAATTGGCATGAATTCGACCGTCGATACCGACAAGTGGCGGCAAGGCATCGGCGTAGGTACCCCGAAGTTTCTCGACTTCCCGGTACTTCAAAATCTCTTTGATAATCGGATGTTCATCAATGAGCTTCTGCAACGAATCGGCATCGGTGGACGGCCCGGTTTTTGTCTTTTTGACCGGAGTGAGGCCGAGCTTGTCAAACAAGACGGTCCGAAGCTGCGGAACCGAATTGACCGCAAACGTTTCGCCTGCGAGTTCGTGAATTCGGGCTTCGGCTTCACGGGCCTGGGCGCCGAGGTCGCGACCGAGAGCGCGAAGAAACTCGATGTCGATCATCACGCCTGCATGTTCCATCACGACGAGCACATTGATCAGTGGCAATTCGAATCGTTCATACAGCTCGGTGAGTTCGCGGGCCTCAACTGCTTCGCGCAATACCTCGACTAGCTCCAGTGTCGCGGCGGCACTGCGACCCACTTGATCGACCTCAGTGTCGCCGCCAAAATCGAGTTGCCCAGCCGCGGCATCAGCCGATACGAGTTCAATACCACAGTAGCGTTGCGCCAGATCCTCGAGGATGTATTTACCTTCGCCCGGATCCACCAGGTAGGCCATCACTGCCGTGTCGTGAGCGAAACCTTGCCACGCCACACCGCCAAGACCATGCATCAGCTCTTTCGACCGATGGGCAACAATGCGCGCCGGTGTGGCCTGAATCAATGTCGATAGGGCGGCGCGCACCGTCGCGTCTTGCAGCACCGTGGTCGATAGATATATGGCCTTCGACGCTTCGCATGAGATCGCGACTCCGAGGAGCTCGGTGCGCCCCGCGCCGGTCGCGAAACGACCAGCCATCGCGATCCAACCGTCATGAGTGTCAAGCCCGTTGAGCCAGGCAATCGCCGCTCCAGCATCCCGGCAATTCTCTACTTCCACATCGAAGTTGGTCGGGGTGGCTGCAGCAGTTTCTGGCCCCTCGCCAACTGCGGCGAGAATCCGTGGCAAGAGCGTTCGAAACTCGAGCTGATTACACAACACGCGAAACGCGTCGCGGTCAAAGTCTCCCTGCACCAAATCCGTAGCGTGTATTGCGCAGTCGACGTCGCGACGCAGCACTGTCATCGTGCGGTTGATGAATACTCGTTCACGAAATTCGCTCAAATTCTGGCGCTGCTTCGGTGGCAGCTCCTCGAGGTGTTCGTAAATTCCCTCAAGGTCGTTGTAAGCACCAATGAGCTTGGCTGCGGTCTTCTCGCCGATACCGGGGACACCAGGAAGATTGTCCGAGCTATCGCCACGCAGCGCCGCGTAGTCGGACCATTGCTTCGGGGTGACACCGCCAGTGCGCTCTACGATTCCAGCTTCGTCGTAGAGGGCGTAGTCGGAAACACCGCGCTTGTTGTACAACACCCGTATGTGCGGGTCGTTCACTAGCTGAAACGAATCTCGATCGCCCGTAACAATGACGACGTCGATTCCCGCCGCGGCCGCCTGTGTCGCGAGGGTTGCAATCACATCGTCGGCTTCGACCCCTTTGATCTCTATTTGAGGAATCTGCAGCGCATCGAGCACTTCGTGAATGAGCGGCCACTGCGCTTTGAATAGGTCAGGGGTTTCTGAGCGACCCGCTTTGTAGTTTGGATCGAGTTCGAGTCGTGCTGCTGATCCTCCTGCCACGTCGAACGCCACTCCGATGAGATCAGGCCGTTCGTCGCCCATCACCTTCGCGAGCATCGACGTGAACCCGTAGACCGCATTAGTGACCGTGCCGGAACTTGTCACCAGGTCGGTCGGGAGAGCGAAAAATGCTCGATAGGCAAGTGAGTGTCCGTCGAGCAAAAGGAGCTTCAAGGCTTCAGAACTCCATCGATGACCGCACGGGCCATTTCTGAAATCGGCCGACGAGAATCCATCGCAGACTTTTGCAGAAATCGCCACGAATTCGCTTCGGTCAATGAATGATCGTCCATCAATCGTCCCTTGGCCCGGTCGATGAGTTTGCGAGCTTCAAGGCGCGCCGCAAGGTCGGCATTTTCCGCCTCTAACGCGACCATCTGCTCGTGGCGACCAAGGGCCATTTCGATGGCGGGTAAGAGGTCCGACTTTTGAAACGGCTTCACCAAATACGCTAAGACACCCGCATCGCGCGCTTGTTCTACGAGGTCGTGTTGGCTAAATGCAGTGAGGATCAATACTGCCGACAGCCGTTCGTCGGTGATGGCCTTGGCCGCGCTCAAGCCATCGAGGCCCGGCATTTTGATATCGAGGATTGCCAGGTCCGGTCGAAGCTGGCGCACCAAATCCACCGCTTCATCGCCGCGACCGGTTTGGCCCACAACCTCGTAGCCCTCTTCAGCGAGAATTTCAGTGAGGTCGAGCCGAATAATCGCCTCATCTTCTGCAACAACAACGCGGACGGGATTGGACACGATGGCAGGTCTTTCAGGTTCGGGATCGCTTGAATACGGATGACGGGGCGATCACGACGGCCGTCACTGCAGTGCCGCCGACATCTGATCGAGGACCTCATCTTGCTCGCGTTCGAGTGCAGCGATCGAACGCAGCATCTCCTCATGCACCGACCGCATCGCGTCCGCGTGCCGTTGTGTAGATCGTGCTTCCGAGGCGGCCAACGGGGTCTCCGAGACGATGGCCCGCAAGCGAGCGTCGTCAGCTTCCGCCGAGAAATGTGCCAATTGCTCTTCTGCTATTGCAGCTTCGGCACGCATCGCCTTCAAACGTTGCGCAATGTCGCTTAACCGACGTTCAAGCTTGCGACTGGGCATGCGAAGGAGTCTATTGGCGACTCAGCGCTGCAGCGATGTGCATTGCTGCAGCAAGCTCCGCACTGGCCGCGGACCACACGATCGTCCGCGCACGGTCTCGCGTCGCGCCACGCTCAGCGAAGCACCATCGACATCCTCGCCGTAGAAGAATGCGCTGGTTCCGCCAGGTTGGGAATCGTGAAAGATCACGTCGAGAGGTTCATCGGACCCGAAATACCCCAGCAATGGCGCATGCGTGTCGAAGTCGTAGTGGGTCAAACCAACCATACTGACCGATGCGAAGCTCGAGCTTCCTGTGCCTCTCCAAAACGAGTCACCGCCAGCGGGCAGATAACCCCACCACAAGACGTCGTCGTATCCGTTGTTGTCGCCATCAAAGTTGCCCCATAACGGGGCATATCGACCAGATATCTGTGTCGATATTCGAGCAAATGACGGACCGTAGGCAACCGCATCGGGAATGCCGCCTTCGCCGTACCACAGCAAGTCATCTTGTGCATCCGAGTTGATTTTCATCACCATCGGGATGGCACCGATGCCAGGAGAATCAACTACGGAGTTCGAATACGTACGGGTCGAACCGCCGTTGTAGTTCCAGACAGCATGTCGAGTGACATTCACGCGCCACCAGATCAAGTCGAGGTCACCGGTGCCCTGAAAGTCGCCACCGGTGACGTAGTCATAATCGCCGTTGATCGCAGTGGCTCGAGACGTGAACCCGGATCGATTGCGCCCATACCAAAACGCATCAGGCACGCCTCCAGGTGCATACCAGAGAATGTCGCTCTTATTATCGCCATCGAAATCCGCCAACAACGGTCGGTACGATCCATTCACCGCCATGGGCGCGGCATCAAACCAATCGGACAGCGGCACCGTGGTGCTTCCAGCATCCCCGCTCCCCCACCAGATGTAATCGGCGCCGGTGCCGGCGGTGTACCAGAAAATATCGAGATTTCCATCGCCGTCGAAATCGCCCGTAAGGGGTTCGTACCTACCACGAATGGCAATCGCGGACCCAGTGAATGATCCTCCCGCCTTGCCCTTCCAATAACGATCGATAATCCCGCCGTAGCCGTACCACAAGACGTCATCAATCAAATCGTTGTCAAAGTCTCCGACGATCGCGATCGTGTCACGTGGGATGTTGTTTGACAGCGTCGTATTCGATGTAAACGGCGGGGCCGCGGCGGTCGCCGGACTTTGCTGCGCCGATACCAAACCTGCACCCACGCAAGCAACGACGAGCGCGCCAACGATGACGGACCGCTGATGGAATTTCATAACAACACCTCTCGAATGGGTTCCTTAGCGTAGCTAGCTCAGTGCCGCGCTTCGTGGCAGCGACGGGAACACCACCCTCGGATGGAATCGACAGAATCGAAACTCAAGGTTCCGAGGGAATTGTGACGTTGCGACTGAACTCGCTGGTGCTCTTCGCGCCATTGGTTGCCAATGCCGTCATCGTGCGAGTCGTCGGACTCGCGGGGAATGAGATATTGATGATCCCCGATGAATTTGCGACACCACTCGCTACAAGCGAGATCGCGCCGCCGTATGTGAGCGTCGCGCTTGCTGCAAACAATTCGACCTGGCAGCCCCCACAGGTCGACACCCGAACTGACGTGGCCGACCCGTTCGATAGCAACGGGATGCGGATGTCGTTGTTGACGCCTGCGTTGCCGCGGCTCGCATCATTGGGCAAACCAAATGGCGCGAGATCAATTTGGTAAGAGCCGCCATTTCCGTAGACAAGATTGCCGATCATTTCAATGCCGAAAACAGGAGACGACGTAGTGTTGGAAGGCATTGAACCGTACGGCGTGAGCTGAATTCCTTTTCCGTTGTACGCGATCGTGTTGCCGCTGATGGAAATCCTTTGTACACCGGACTCAATTTTGATTCCAGAGCTCAGGTTTGCGGCCGCCCCTCCGCCGGGCAAGACACCAATCAAATTACGTTCGATCCGCGAATCGCGGAACCCTTTGTCGACGAAGATGCCTGCAATCGTTGAGTTCACGATGACGTTGTCGGCAATGGTGGCCCATCCTGCGTCGAGACCGCAGACTCCGCTGCAACTCGCCTTGCCTTCCAACCGAATCCCGATCTGGCCGTTCACAGTCTGCGGATTCGCTCCCGTTCCTGCGAGATCTGTTCCTATCGAATTACCAATGACTTGGTTGTACTTCGTTGTCGAACCGTGGGATATCTCGACGCCCGACTGGAAATTGCCCGAAATGACGTTGCGCTCCTGCCAACCCACACCACCAACCACATTGTTTGATGCACCCGAATTGAAATCGACACCATGCGATTTTGTGCCGCGTCGCTGCGTGCCGGACGGGTCCAGGCCAATGATGCTGTTTTGAATTGTGTTGAAGTCCGTGCCCGAGTGGTACAGCGCAATTCCTTTTTGATCGCAACCAGAAATCACGTTGCGGTTCGCGTCGCCCGGCAAGCCGAGTCGGTTGTGATGTGCCCCGTTGATTAGCTCGATACAGGAACTTCCGCCGCGCAGGGCATACTGCGGGTCGTAGGCGCCAGTTGGCGTCAAGCCAATACTCACGCCCACAATCTCGTTGTATGCAGCGCCAGGACCGTCCAAAAGTATTGCCTTCTTGAAGCTATGCAGGTTGAGACCACGCACGGTGTTGTGCGCCGACTTGATGACGATTCCATGAAACGCTGACCCGCCACCACCAACCAGTTCGATACCGAACTGCGTGGTAACCGCCAGCGGGTCAGAATTCACTACGTAACCCGGTTGGGTTGTGCCGTCGATGCTGACGGTCGCGTACGGGTTGTCGATGTGCGGCAGCGTCGAATACGTGCGGATTCTTTGAGGGCTTGCACCAGGGATATCGAAGCTGATCCTGACGTCGGTGACTGCGTTGTTCGCCTCAAACAAGGCCGCGCGCAACGTGCACTCTCCCACAATCGTGGTTTCGCAGACACCATCTGCACTCGCATCTGGCGCATCCGCCACGCTGTTCACAGTGAAGATGGTTTCGAATGCTGCATGCGACGGCGAGACCACGCCGACTGCGGCACCGGCAATGATGCAACACCACGCCGCCGCCACTTCCTTGCGGAATTTCCACCACATGAACTACTTCTCTCCGCTCATAACGATGTCTAGTTGAGAAGAGTTGTGCCCACCAGCTCTTGAGCAAACAGTAGCGCCCACTGCGCCACGACTGCTGGCAAAAGCCAACGCTCGCGACGGTGTATCCGCGTGAAGCATTTCGTTGGTGACCAGGGTGTGCCCCAAGCAGTGTTTACAAGCACGTTTGCCATGCTCTGACCTGCGAAAATGAGTACCCGAGGTGGGACTTGAACCCACACGCCTTGCGGCAACGGATTTTGAATCCGTCGTGTCTGCCATTCCACCACTCGGGCGAGCGGAACCATGTTGCCATAACGCGGCGCCGAATGCCGAACCTACCCGACGCTGAGTACGCTTGCCGCAGTGTTTGGGTTCATTGTCGGAATCGTGGTGGGCACCGCGCTCACGCTGCTGATCGCAATCGTCGTCGCCCCGTCGCGCCGGATACGCGACGAACCACCGCTCGAACTCGAAACTCAGTTGCGACTCCTCCTCGGGCTTGATCCCGACGAACCCTTGCCGCCACTGCCAATCAACCGAGTCGACACAAGCTGGCAATTCAATACAGCCCAGATGCAAACATTGCGTGAGCTAGATCGCCCCGACGATGGCAAAGCCCCGAACGAGATCCCCCAACACGATCACCCACTGAGTTGAAGCACGATTCGCCCTCGATGCGCGCTCCTCTCAGGCAATCGCGAACAGGAGCCGCGCTCGAACCGACGTGTCACCCGAAACCGAAGCCACGGCGGTCGCCCAGCCCCCGCGTGCGCTGAGCTGTTCAACTTCGACCCGTAGCAGCAGTTCGTCGCCCGGACGCACGATGCGTTTCCAACGCACTGCATCCACTCCGCCAAAGAGCGGCAATTTTCCGGCATATCGCTCGTCGCTGAGCAGCGCAATCGCTCCCACCTGCGCGAGTGCTTCGAGTTGCAACACGCCAGGCACGATCGGGTTCTCCGGAAAGTGCCCAGCGAGCCACGCTTCATCGCCGGTTATCTGCCAACGCGCCACACACAGTTGCCCAGGAATCAGTTCGTCCACAACATCCACGAATCGAAATGGGGGTCGGTGCGCAAGCAGGCCAATTGGGTCGTTGCTCATCGTCCGAACGTAGCTGTTCATTGAATACCTGACGGTAACCATCCTCGACTGAGATACTGATGTGAATATCTTCGAAACCAAGTAACCCTCGTTGACTCCAAGAGTCGTACGAACCACTTCCCCACCATCCAAAGGATTGTTACTCCGCGTGCGTATCGCCATCGTGTTTCCCGGTCAAGGTACGCAATCTCCCGGAATGGGCACCCCTTGGAAGGGCCACCGTTGCTGGGACACCGTCGAAGCAGCGATCGATGCGAATTCAATCTCGCTGACCCATCTGCTGTGCGAAGCAACGGCTGCCGAGCTCTCGAGCACCCGTCTCGCCCAACTCTCAGTACTTTGCAATTCACTGATTGCCTGGGGAGCGATTTCAGAAGCACTCGAGGATTCTTCGCATGAGATCGTCGGTTTTGCTGGTCACTCTCTCGGGCAAGTGACCGCACTGATAGCCGCCGGATCAATATCACTCAATCAAGGGATCGGCTTCGCCGAAGTTCGTGCTACGGCGACACAACACGAAGCGTCGCGGCACCCAGGGCGCATGGCTGCGTTCGTTGGTGCGAGTCTGGAGCAAGCTGAAGCGGCATGTGACTCTGCAGGCGATGTCTGGGTTGCCAACGACAATGCTCCTGGACAAATCGTCATCGCTGGCACGCCTGAGGGGGTGACGGCAGCTATCGAGCGTGGCAAAGAACTCGGAATCCGCAAGGCACTACCACTCGCGGTCGACGGCGCCTTTCACACCCCTTTGATGCAAGGCGCCGTCGCAACCCTGAGACAGTCGCTCGAATCGACAGAGCTCAAAGATACGCACCATTGCGTCGTGTCCAATGCAGACGCGACGCAATATCGGGATGGTTCCGGATGGCGCGATCGGCTCGCCGTGCACCCAACACAACGCGTGCGGTGGCGTTCGTCCATGGAGGCGTTGATACGTGAGCAACACGCCGACGCGATGCTCGAAGTCGGTCACGGATCCATGGTCGCAGGCGTAGCGAAGCGTACCGTGCCTGGCATAGCCGTGCTCGGGATTTCGTCACCCGAGACGGCCACATCTGCGCTGACAATGCTCGACACTCTCGCAACTCAATCCAACCGAGGAACCCCATGACCAGCGCCGCCGCGAATATTCGCTCGCGAACATCTGGTAGCGACGTGGATGCGGCAGTGAGGTACCGCGGCGAAACTAGTGGCATCGCTGAACGCTTGATCGTTGCACCGGTAACGGGAACGTTCCACCTCACCGCCATGGCATTCCGTGGCGCCTACGTTGAGGAGGGCCAAAGTGTCGGCGTTGTGCGAACCACCCAGGGTGTACGGCCCGTACGCAGCGCGTTCGCGGGTCGGTTCATGGGAGTCATGGCGCAAGATGGCGAACGTGTCCGCAAAGGCCAACCGGTCGCTTGGATCCGTTCATGACACAGCCCGGTTCCAACAGCCACTGTGCCATCACTGGCTGGGGCGTCGCGCTGCCCACCACGATTGTGACCAATGACGATCTATCACGGCGCCTTGAAACCACTGACGCGTGGATATACGAACGCACAGGCATTCGCCAGCGGTTCTTCGCCAATGATGACGAAACAACTGCGACCCTCGCAGCACAAGCGGCCCGCGCCGCAATCGCGCGCGCGGGATTATTCCCCAACGACATTGGCCTCATGATCGTTGCAACGTGCACCCCAGAGCAGTTGATGCCACACACCGGCGCTTTCGTAGGCCACGAACTCGGCCTGAGCTGTGGCAGCTTCGACATCAACGCCGCGTGTTCCGGCTTCGTGTATGCGCTCGAAGTCGCGGTCGGTATGGCACGCAATGGCATTCCCAACGTACTTGTCGTGGGATCGGAGACGATGAGCCGGATCGTCGATCCTGACGATCGCGCTACGGCAATCTTGTTCGGCGATGGCGCGGGTGCAGCGGTCGTATCCGCACATGCAAGTGAATTCGAATCGTTCTTGTCCAACGATCTCGGATGCGACGGCTCCGCGACAGCAATTCTCGGAGTGCTTGCCGGGGGCTCGAAGCTTCCGTCGTCGCAAAAGACTTTGGATTCAGGGGATCACTTCATCAGCATGAACGGCCAAGAGGTCTTCAAACGAGCGGTCTTGGCAGTAGTGGAGTCCTGCCAGCGAGCACTCAACCGCGCGTCTTTGACCTGCGACGACGTTGACTGGTTCATCCCCCATCAAGCCAACATTCGAATCATCACAGCAGCAGCCAGCCGACTCAACATTGCAATGAGCAGAACTGTCGTCAATCTCGATCGCTACGGCAACACATCTTCGGCATCGATCCCGTTAGCATTATTCGAAGCAGTCGACGACGGTCGCATACGCCCGGGTGACACGGTCTTGGCGTGTGGGTTCGGAGCTGGACTCACCACGGCTACATCAGTACTGCGATGGCCAGCGACCACGAAAGAATCCCGATGAGTGTCCGGCGAACTGCGATTGTGACAGGAGCTTCGAAGGGCATCGGTGCCGCAACTGCGATTCGCCTGGGTGCGTCCGGGTTTCACGTTGGCGTCGGTTATGTGAGCGATGCCGACGGAGCCAATGCGGTCGTTGCCGCGATTCTGCAGGCGTCGGGGTCGGCGCTACCCGTGTGCATCGATGTCGCCGAACCGTCATCGATTGAGGCCGCGTGCACATCGGTGGAATCGGAATTTGGCGCGATAACAGTGCTCGTGAACAATGCAGGAATAACACGAGATGGCCTCTCGATGCGCATGAGCGAAGAAAACTGGAATGCGGTGATCAACACCAATCTCACCGGAGCCTTTTCAATGATCAAACGGTGCTCGCCGGCCATGATGAAAGCCCGATACGGGCGAATCATCAATGTCGCGTCCGCGAGTGGCCAACTCGGCAGCGCCGGGCAAGCGAACTATGCCGCGGCGAAAGCAGGACTGGTTGGATTGACCCGCAGCGTGGCAAGAGAACTCGGATCGCGCGGCATTACCGCCAACATTGTCGCCCCAGGCCCGATACGTACCGCGATGACGGCCGAAATGCCCCAAGCTTGGATCGACAAGCTTGAGGCCCAAGTGCCGCTCGGGCGATTCGGTACCGTCGATGAGGTGGCAACGACCATCGACTTCTTATGCTCTGAGGCTGCGGCCTACATCACTGGAGCAATCATCCCCGTCGACGGTGGCCTCGCGATGGGCCACTGAAAGCTGTTCGTCAAATTCGCCCTACGTTGTCGTTACCCAATTCGCACATCCCCTACCAAAGGAAATCATGGACCGATCTCATGCACTTGAAGCAGTACGCGAAGTCGCCACCGAAGTGCTCTCCGTCGAAGCCGATCAAATAGTCGAGTCCGCACGCTTCAAAGAAGATCTCGATGCCGACAGTCTCGATCTTGTTGAGCTCGTAATGGGTCTCGAAGAACGTTTCGACATCCAGGTCCCAGAAGAAGACCTCGATGGCGTTACCACTATTGGGCACGCGGTCGACCTTGTGTTGAGCAAGCTGTCCTAGTCAACGATGTTGATCTCCAGTCATCTCGACCATCGCGGGCGTCACCGAGTGGCGATCACTGGTCTCGGCGTCATGTCTCCTGCGGGCAACGACCTTGCAACATTTTGGTCGCGCCTCAATAGTGGCGAGTCATGCGCCAAGCGCATCGAGCGATTCGACCCGTCCGAGTTGACTGTGCAGATTGGGTGTGAGGTCCCAGATTTCGATGTCAGTGCCTATGTCACACCGAAGGAGGCACGGCGTCTCGACCGCGTTTCGATCCTGGGTTTCGCCGCCGCCGCCGACGCTCTCGCTGACGCCAACGCGCACGGCACTCCAATCGAAGCCGATCCGTCGCGGTGCGGAATCATTGCCGGCGTTGGGATCGGCGGGCTCATCACCTTGGAAGAACAAATCGGGGTGATGATCGAAAAGGGACCGAACCGAGTTAGCCCGTTTCTTGTGCCAATGATGATGACGAACGCAACACCTGCGCTGGTATCGCTGCAGTTTGGATGGACGGGACCAAATATTGCAGTTGCTACTGCCTGTGCTGCGGGCACCAATGCTATCGGCGATGCCGCCAACCTAATTCGCTACGGTGAATCCGACGTTGCTATTGGAATGGGCGCGGAGTCGTGTATGACGCCAGTGGCGATCAGTGCATTCGGTCGCATGACTGCGCTCTCGGGTCGAACCGACGACCCGTCGCGGGCCTCGCGGCCGTTCGACGAAGGCAGAGACGGATTCGTCATGGGCGAAGGTGCCGGGGCGCTCATCCTCGAACGTTGGGACCTGGCCGTCGCGCGCGGGGCGAGAATCTATGGCGAGATCGTTGGCTACGGCCGCAACTCAGACTCGCATCACATCACCGCTCCTTCACCGGGCGGAGCGGGCGCCGCCGCATGCATCGAACTCGCGTTGCAAGACGCCGCGATTGCAGCCAACGCTATTGGACATGTCAACGCGCATGGCACTTCGACTCCACTCAATGATGCGGCCGAGGCCGAGGCAGTAACGAAGGTCTTTGGACCGCGAGCGGTGCCAGTGACTTCAACCAAAGGCATCACAGGGCACCTGATCGGCGCCGCCGGTGCCGTGGAAGCCGTCGCCGCGGTGCTGTCCATGGCGAAGCAACAGGTCCCGCCCACCGCGAATCTCGATCAGGTCGACCCTGCGTTCGAACTCGATGTCGTCGCTGGAGCAACCCGTGCGATCCCATCGGCGTGTGCGCTTTCTAACTCGTTTGGATTCGGCGGACATAACGCTTCGCTCATCGTTTCGCCCGCGCAATGATCCAGCGATGAACAACTACAAATGATGGGAGGCCAGTGTCGGCATCACGTTCGGTGAGTATCGCACGGTTTGGCGACGCGGCGGTCCGCGCCGAGATTCAGATCGTCGATGGGCGCAGAGTCGTGTGGATCGACATTGCTGGAGGTCGCCGCCACGGCGCGATTGGGCTACGCGGTGCCGAAACTGCGATTCGAGGGGTTCGGCTCGCGACTCGTCACCAAATTCCGATTGTCATTGTGCTCGATTCCGGAGGTGCGGATGTCTCGGAAGGCATCAGTGCACTTCATGGATGGGGACTCCTGGCCAAAGCCATCGTCGACGCGTCCGGTGCGGTTCCGATTCTGTTCGGAGTCGCGGGCGCATGCGTCTCGGGTCCGTCACTACTCCTGGGCATCGCGGACATTGCTGTCATGGCCACCAACGCATTCGCATACGTCAGTGGCCCCGGAGACACTGCCGCCGTTACTGGCGAGATTGTGAATCGCACCGAACTCGGTGGTGCTGTCGTTCATAGTCGAGATTCCGGAGTTACTTGCGCCATTGTTGACAGCCCCGAAGACCTCCACACGTTTATCGAATTGGTGTTGTCGTATCTCCCATCGAATTCACTCTCCGAACCACCGGTAGTCCTCGTCGCGGATCCGCGGGCTCGTGCGAACGAACCGATCTTGCAAATCATCCCAACCAACATGAATACGCCGTACGACGTGCGAAACATCATCGCGGATATAGCCGACGCGGACTCAGTTCTCGAGCTTCGAGAGACATACGCACCGAATCTGGTGACGGCGCTCGTGCGATTACAAGGCCGCACCGTTGGCGTTGTTGCGAATCAGCCCCAGTGGAGAGCTGGCACACTCGACATCGAGGCTTCTCGTAAGGCGGCTCGCTTCGTGACATGGTGCGATGCTTTCAATATCGCCATCCTGACGTTGGTCGACACGCCCGGATTCGAGCCCGGTCGTGATCTTGAGTGGCGGGGCATGATCCGACATGGCGCTCAGCTTGTGCACGCGTATTGCGATGCCACCGTGCCGAGAGTCAGTGTGATCATGCGCAAGGCCTTCGGCGGCGCGTACATCGTGATGGATTCACGCGGAATTGGAAACGACATCTGTTTTGCTTGGCCCGGGGCGCAAATTGCAGTCATGGGCACCGACGGCGCCACCCAGATTCTCGGATCCAAAGGACTCACCGCCGATGAATACGAACTTCGATTCCTGAACCCTTGGCAGGCCGCCGATCGGGGTTTCGTCGACGATGTGATCAACCCTGCGACAACTCGCAGCGCAGTGATCGAGGCATTCGAAACATTGGCGTTGAAGACTCGAAACAGCCGGCGGCGGCGCCACTCCAACTCCCCCCTCTAGGACAACCAGGAGACCAACATGTTGCTTGAAGGCAAGCGAATTCTGATCACCGGCGTGTTGAACGATGCGTCCATCGCCTTCTCGGTGGCACGTCAAGCCCAAAACGAAGGTGCCGAAATCGTGCTCACATCGTTCGGTCGTGCATTATCGCTCACGACGCGCGCGGCCCGCAGGCTTCCCAATCCCGATGCTCAAATCGTCGAACTCGATATCACCAATGAAGCCGATCTTGCTGCACTTGCATCGCGCATCGGCGCACCGCTCGACGGAGTGCTGCACGCGATCGGTTACGCGCCAGACTCTTGCCTCGGCGGAGGATTTCTGACTGCACCGTGGGATGATGTGGCCATTGCTATGCAGGTGAGCGCGTTCTCGTTGAAGTCGCTCGCAGTCGCCTGTCAACCGCTGATGACACCCGGGAGTGCGATCGTGGGACTCGACTTCGACAACTCGACAGTGGCTTGGCCGGTCTACGACTGGATGGGGGTGGCGAAAGCCGCGTTCGAATCCGTAGCGAGGTACCTGGCTCGAGACCTCGGCCCTCACGGGATTCGTGTCAACCTCGTTGCGGCGGGCCCGATCAGAACCATCGCGGCAAAGTCAATTCCCGGATTCGAACAATTCGAAGACGCGTGGACGCTTCGAGCACCGCTCGGTTGGGATGTTCGCAATGCCGATCCCGTGGCGCGGGCCTGCGTGGCGCTGATGAGCGACTGGTTCCCCGCAACAACAGGAGAGGTCATCCACGTCGACGGCGGCTACCACGCGATCGGATAGGCACGCTCAACCTGAGATAGCTGAGGTTGCTTTCGGGACGGTGTCTTTGGGGCTGACCTTGTACATCACGCCAACGAGTTTCCCTTTGGGATCTACTACGAACGCGCTGCGGACAATCCCCATGTATTTCTTGCCGTAGTTCATCTTCTCGGCCCAGACTCCAAACGAATCCGCCATCTCGTGGTCTACATCGGCCAGCAGCGGAAAGCCAAGGCTGTACTTCTCGTCGAATTTCAACTGTTTGGCTGGAGTATCGGGGGAAACGCCCAACACTGCGGCGTTCAACGCCTTGAGATCGGGAAAGGCGTCGCGTACCGCGCAAGACTGGGTTGTGCACCCGGGCGTGTCGGCACGAGGATAGAAATAGATCACCAAAAACCGCCCTTTGAATTGCGTGGACTTGACGATATTGCCGTGCTGATCGCTCAATGCGAACTTGGGTACAGCGTCGCCAATCTTGAGTTGCGTCATGGGGTACCTCCGAAGTGAGTTGCCACTGCTTAGCATGCCGCCCGTGCAGCATTCGATCGTCGTTGAACTTGAATCATCGCGTGAGGCCGTTGAGGAGTTACTCGTCGCCCGATTCAACGCGGTGCTGGATTCGACGAGCGAAGATGACGGGTTCGAGGTCCGAACCTTTCGGGCAATAATCGACGACGATCCGAGTGACGACGGAACGATGCGCTTCACGTGCGTGCCGAGCGAAACCGGTCAAGGCACCGCGCTCACCATTGCGGCCAGTAACGACCTCAGACTTCCCTATTTCAATGGCATCGTCACTTCGATGTTGATGTTGCACTACGAAAAGGCTTGCGTATTCGCCGGTGCCGCGATCGCTTCCGACTTGGCCGGCGCCGCCGAGCCGAAACGTCCGAAGCCGACGCCGTTGTTGCCCCCGGTCGCGTATTCGAAAGAACAAGCGACGTACCTCGCCACTGCAGGGTTCGCGATTGCGGTGGGCGTATTTGGCCAATCGATCGTTGGGCAATACGGGAGCCCGATCAAAAAGAGCTTCGATCTTACCGATGCGCGATGGACGGACATGTTGTCGTTCATGCGAGCAGGTGCGCTCGTTGCCCTGGTTGCGGGCGGCCTCGCCGATCGATTCGGACGCCGTCGCGTCATCTTGTATTCACTCCTCGCAATGGCTGGAGCGAACCTGCTCAGCGCATTTGCGCCGGACCCTGCAACCCTCACGGTACTGCAAACCTTCGCACGCGGTTTCGCGACTGCGGCGGGCATTGTGGCAGCGGTCGGCGCCTTGGAGGAAGCGCCGGAACGTGCTCGAGCGTTCGCAACCACGATGATCGCGCTCGCAGGCGGAGTCGGTTTTTCGCTGAACGTCATATTGTTGCCGCTTTCGGATTTCGCGCCATGGGCGTGGCGAGGAATGCTCTTCGTCAGTGCGGCGAGCGCACTCATGATCCGCCGGATCGGCTCACATCTCGAAGAGTCCAAGCGATACGAACGCATTGCACGAGCCCCCATTCAACGGGGACGACTAGGTGAGGTTTTTGGTGCGCAATACCGGCGTCGCTTCATCTTGATGGCCCTCATTGGGTTCTTCATGAATGTGCTGTCTGCACCATCGGCACAACTCACCAATACGTATCTCACCGACGTCCACGACTACTCCAACCGCTTCATCCTGCTGTTTCGTTTCGCCACGACTACTGCGCCCGGGTTCCTTGCGATTGCAGTCTCGGGTCGGTTACTCGAACGGTATGGACGACGCCCAGTTGCGATCGTCGCTCTGAGTGTCGGTTCCGCGATCCGCGCACTGTTCTTTTTGAGCGGTGGGCCGATCTTGTGGTTTGCCTCCGGCATCGGAGACGCTGCCCTCGCTATCGGCGCACTGGCTATCGGCACACAGAATGTTGAGCTATTCCCAACCGAAACGCGGGGTACATCGAATGGTCTTGTCACGGTGATCAGCGTGATGGGCTCTGTTGTGGGGTTGCAGATCGCCGGACGACTGCGCGATCCCTTTGGTGGAATCGGAAGATCCATCGCGTTGTGTGCCCTCGGCACGTTCATTGCGGCTGTGTTGGTTGTACCGTTTCTTCCCGAAACCAATCAACGCGATCTCGACGAGATCAGCCCTTCCGAATTGGAGCCCGACCCATGAGCGACTGCACAACAGTGCTCGACGGTATCGCGTTTGGCGAAGGACCTCGCTGGCGCGACGGCCGCCTGTACTTCTCTGACATGCACCGCGGTCTCGTACTCGCCTTGAACCCCGACAGCACCACCGAAACGATCTGCAGCGTGCCGGAACAGCCAAGTGGCTTGGGGTGGGACCCCAACGGAAATCTCATGGTCGTTTCGATGAGAGATCGACGACTACTGCGCCAAGAGCCCGACGGCCGGTTGACCACGGTCGCGGATCTCCGCGCACTCGCTTCATGGCATTGCAATGACATGGTCGTTGATCAGCTCGGTCGCGCGTACGTGGGCAACTTCGGCTTCGATCTGGATGGCGGTGGCGAGCCGTGCCTCACGAACCTCATCATGGTCGACACGGACGGCGCTGTCATCGAGGTCGCGTCGGAATTGGGGTTTCCTAATGGCATGGCGATTACCCCAGACGGCAGCACATTGATCGTCGGCGAATCGTGGAAGGGACGTTTAACCGCGTTCGACATCGATGCCCGCGGCCACCTCAGCAATCGTCGCGTATGGGCGAAACTCCAAGGCGCGGTGCCCGACGGGATTTGCCTCGACGATGACGGAGCGATCTGGAGCGCCTGCCCATTGTCTGGTCGCGTTATTCGTGTTCGTGAAGGTGGCGAGGTGCTGCAGGTTGTCGATACTGGTCGACCGGCATATGCCTGCATGCTCGGAGGCGACAACGGCACGACACTGTTTGTGTGTACCGCGGACTCGTCGCATCCCGATGAAACCGTGGTGACCCTCTCGGGAAGAATTGAAACCATCGAGGTGGAGCACGCCAGAGCTGGATTGCCGTAGGCGGTCTGTCGTAGCGGGCTTGTCATAGCTCGCTGTGAGCGCCTTGAGCGCGTCCGCTCAGGCGATCAAATGCGCGAATCTTTGCGCGCGCACCGCGCGATTACCTTCAAGTTTCAACACCCCAAGCGCCGATATAGATCAGGAACTAGGGGGAATACCGATGGCAGCACCAGACGATGTAGCCCATTTGATGCGTCGAGCAGGCTTTGGTGCGACCCAAGCCGAAGTCACGACGCTCAGCGCAATGACAATCACCGAGATTGTCGATTTGCTTGTCGATGACGTCGTCACGCCAGACGACTCCAACCCACCAGCGTTCTTCAACGACCCCAACGTGAACGATTGGGAGTGGGAGTACCTCCTGCAACAGTGGTGGCTGGACCGCATGGCAACCGCACCGAAACCGTTGCAAGAACGCATGACCCTGTTTTGGCACGGCCTGCTCTGCAGCGAAAATGCCAAGGTCGGCAACATGGTATTGATGTATGACCAAAACAAGTTGTTTCGCGATACCGGCATGGGCAATTTCCGCACACTCATCCACACCATGTCGCTACAGCCTGCAATGTTGCACTACCTCGACAACTCCTATAACTACAAGGGCAACGCAAACGAAAACTTCGCGCGTGAACTCATGGAGTTGTTTACCCTCGGGGTAAACCAATACACCCAGGGCGACATACTCGCGGCCGCGAAAGCATGGACCGGCTACAACATTCACGACAACGACTCGACCCAATACATCTACTACGACAGTCGTCATGACCACTCACAAAAGACCTTCATGGGCCAGACCCGAAATTGGAATGGTCCTGGGATTATCGACTTTCTTCTGCAAGAGAATCTTGCCAAAAAGACCGTCTCAGCCAAATACATCGTCAACAAGCTCTGGACGTTCTTCGCATACCCAAACCCCAGCGCGAACATCGTCGACGAACTGGCGCAAGTGTTTCTCGACAACGACCTGGAAATGCAGCCGCTGCTCCGAGCGCTCTTTGTGCGACCGGAGTTCTACACGACGACGGCGAAGCAGGGGCTCGTGCGCAGCCCGGTCGAGTGGGTTGCGGCCATATTGAAATACACCGGTCTCACTGCCGACAACATCAACCCACAGTGGTACATGGGTGACATGGGCCAGACGTTGTTCGAGCCACCAAACGTGGCTGGGTGGAAAAACAATCAGTATTGGCTGAATGCATCGGCAATGTGGCAGCGGGCCGATTTCACCGGCAATGTCATCAACCAGCTCTTCAACTGGAGCGATGATCCCAACATCGACACTTCGGTTCGCGATTCGATCATCACCATCCTCGATGGCGGCGGCGCAAATCGCTTCGTCGACGCAGTCGATTACGCCTTGACCGCGTTCGGAATATTCAACCCCTCAGCCAACACGCGACGGCAGCTCATCGCCGCCGTAACCCGCCAATCGCATACCGGGAGTTGGGACCAACGCACATGGTCGAACTTGGTGGTGTTGGTACTGCTCTCGCCCGAATTCAACCTCGCCTGATCCCTGGGGGAACCAATGACACTCACACGTGAACCTGAAACTGCAGAGGTGCTCGCGGCGCTTTCGGTGCCCGAGACGAACCCAGGATTCTCGCGGCGCAGGTTTATTCAAGCCTCCGCGATAGCTGGTGGCGGTGTGGCATTCGCACCCATGCTTTCGCACCTCGAAGCTTTCGCGGCTCCGCCACTGAAGTCGACCGATGCCATCTTGGTGCTCATCACCCTTGGAGGCGGCAACGACTCCCTCAACATGGTGGTTCCACACAACGACAGCAACTACCACGCATTGCGCCCCAATCTTGGCTTCGATGCCGGCCAAACGCTCAATATCAATAGCGCGGTCGGACTCCATCCTTCGCTGGTGAAGTTGAAGCAGCGATACGACGCAGGTGATGTCGCGCTGATTCAAGGCGTTGGGTACAACCCACCCGATTTCAGCCACTTCACGTCGATGGCCTACTGGATGCAAGGCTGGGGCGGCACTTCGCAAAGCGTGCCGACCGGATGGATTGGGCGTTACCTCGACGACCTGCCAAACGCGGCAATTGAATCTTTGTACGCCGTGACGTTGAACACGAATGGAGTGCCATTGCACCTCGTCGGTTCACAAGGCCGCGGTTCGGCGTTGCCGATGTCGGTCGGTGGCCGATTCGGTATCAATCGAAGTAACCAAGACGACGCCCGCTTGTACGACGACGTAGCGGCGATTGCTCGTGCCGGTCGCACCGGCCTCGGGCAATGGGGCGACACCATCGCCCGCACGAACGCGAACGTGCTTCGACTCACTGGTCGTATCGCGCCTGCCTACCCCGCGAACCCCAACAACAATTGGTTCGTGCGACAAATGGAACTCGTCGCTGGTCTCGTCAATCGCAATCTCGGAATTCGAGTGTTCAACGTCTCGCTTGATGGCTTCGATACCCACACTGGACAACTTGCGGGCCATGCCGGCCTCATGGACTCCCTCGACAAAGGAATCGATGCGCTCTTCACGAAACTGAATCCGAGTTGGGCCGATAACGTCATGAGCTTGACGTTCAGTGAATTTGGGCGTCGCCCTGAAGAAAACGACGGGGCTGGAACCGACCACGGAACGTCTGGAGCAGCCATCGCAGTGGGCCCGCGGGTGAAAGGCGGGCTCTACGGGCAAATGCCTTCGCTCGCCAACGCACAGCTAGTCGACTATGGCAATTTACGCAGCCACGTTGATTACCGCAGCGTGTACGCGACGGTGCTCGACAAGTGGATGAATGCTGACGACCATGAGATCCTCGGCAAGACGTACTCGCAGGTGGGTTTCGTCAATTCCCATCCGTGAGGCGACGTCGTTATGTATTGATCAGCCGATTTGCACCCAACCCACACTGCCTTTGCAGAACCACAATCGCCCGCCCGCATCGCAATACAAATCGCCACGCGCCCCACCGTTCGGACGGGTAGATAGCGCGCCCGGCACCAAACGAACCTGGGCGAGCTTCCCAGTGAATTGCGCCCCTCGACCGTTCAGGCTCTTGCCTTCGACGCCAGCGCCCGTGCCGAGAGTGTTGCCGTATATGCACGCCGAAGCACTCGACACATTCGAGATGTAGCCCGCAACCGCACGTCCGGTTCCGAAACCACGACCGAACAGCGCGGTTCCCGTGCCCGACGAGCTGCCATAGACACCAACGCTGGACGTTGTCGACACACCTTCAACACCCGCCTTGCCAGTGGTTGTAGTACCCAGCACTCCTACATTCGAACCCGAAGTGCCTGTGACGCCGATTGCACTCCCGGACGTGCCACTAACCCCGACGCCGGTCGCCGACTCGGCCTGCACCGCCACCCCAGCATCGGCAGTAGCTGTCACCGCGTTGCCCGCACTCGATGTCGCTTCGATAACGGAGCCGCTTCCGTCGTGCGTCGCCCTGATTACCGCGGTCGTGCCATCACCCGTTTGGTTCGTGGCCAGGATCGCGACCGGACCTGAAGTAGTGGAGACTGTTAGGCCGACGTATGTAACGCTCTCGGCAATGACGCCTGACGACGAGTCCGAGGTGCCCCGAACGCCAGCACCTGTGGTCGATATACCCACAACGCCGATGCCCGCGGACGACGTACCCTGAAGCCCGCTGCCAGTCGTCTGCGCAGTACCAGATATTGCGGGTGAGTCGAGCGAATATGCGTCGATCGCGACTGTGGTGGCCTGACCGCCTGTGTCGACATTCAGCACTGCATCGGTGATGCCACTGCCGAGCAAAAATGTGGTCGCGTCGGCGTCATTCGTCACTCCGAGCACGAAGTTGTCACCCGTGTCCGCCGCGGCAGGGTGGGTTGTTGCAACCACGGATCCTGCGATCGCGGCGCCTGCGCCCACTGCCGCGTAGCGCAACATGCCCCGGCGGCTGACCGTGTGTGGTTCTTGGTTGTTACCTCGCCTGCTCTCGCGTTCTTCGAGGAGATCTAAGCGATCAGTCAGTTCAGCGATACGCGCTAGGAGCGATTCGGTTTCCGCAGTCATGATGGATCCTTTCGTCGGAGTCCGTGCCCAAAAAAGCCGCCTTTGGGACGGGCATGGGCGTGGTAATGGTCAGGGATGTTGCGCATGTGATCGTCGACATAGTGCTCAAATTCGAAGAACTTCGTTACGACGGCACTGAGATTCGAATGCATGTGGTCCATGTGCTGTAGTGGGGGTTCGACTCCGTGATGGCGCCACACGACCATCGGCGTAGAGCAGATTTCGCACTCGGCGATCCAGCAGATTTCATCTTCGTGAAACCACTCCGTGATCCTTGCAGCTTCGCAGAGATCGCAGTTGTCGCTGTGGGGCCACTCTGTTGGCGTATTAGTCACCACCGGAACCCTAGACTCGCCAACCACATGAAGGGTCTCATTCTCTCAGGCGGCGCTGGCACACGGTTACGACCAATTACCCATACCAGCGCAAAACAGCTCGTACCAATTGCCAACAAACCTATTCTCTTTTACGGAATTGAGGCCATGGCCGAAGCCGGGATCCGCGAGATTGGGATCGTTATCGGCGAAACCGGCGACGAGATCATGAATGCTGTGGGCGACGGGTGGCAGTTTGGCGTCAACGTCACCTATATCCAACAGGATGCTCCACTGGGCCTGGCGCATTGTGTTCTGATCGCCCGTCCGTTCCTAGGCGACGAAGATTTTGTGATGTACCTAGGCGACAACATGCTCCAGCAGGGTCTTACCGACTTCGTCGAACGCTTCGAAGCGAGCCACGCCGCCCACCCACAACTCGGAACCGCCAACGAACAGGCTGGTCCACCTTCGGCACAGGTATTGCTGACGCACGTCGACAACCCAAGTTCGTTCGGGGTCGCCGCGCTCGACGAATTCGGCGAGATCATTCGTCTCGTTGAAAAGCCCAAAGATCCGCCATCGGACCTCGCACTAGTTGGCGTGTACTTATTCACGCCCCACATTCATACCGCAGTTGATTCGATAGCGCCGTCGCCACGCGGCGAGTTGGAGATCACCGACGCGATTCAGTGGTTAGTTGACAACGGGCATCGAGTGACCCACGACATCCTGACCGGGTGGTGGATCGACACCGGCAAGAAAGACCCGCTGCTCGACTGCAACCGCCTCGTACTCGAAACCCTTGAAGCACGCATCGAAGGCGAAGTCGACGATGTCTCACAAGTGATCGGAAGAGTTGTCGTCGAGGCAGGGGCACAACTCATCAATTCAACTGTGCGCGGGCCGGTCGTTATCGGCGCCGATACAGTCATCGATAGCAGCTACGTGGGGCCGTTCACTTCCATCGCTTCAGGTTGCATCATCACCGACGCCGAAATTGAACATTCGGTCGTGCTTGAACGTTGCCAAATCACCGGCGTGCCGCGACTCCAAGATTCGCTGCTTGGTCGAGACACGATTGTCACCCGTTCAACAGGGATACCCAACGCCACTCGGTTGCTGTTGGGCGACCATTCACACGTCGAAATCCAGTAACCCCTTAACCATGAGGTTGATGTGAAGCTCCTTGTTACCGGCGGCGCCGGATTCATTGGTTCGAACTACGTGCGCTATGTGCTCGCGAACACCGACCACGAGGTCGTCGTATACGACGCGTTGACGTACGCTGGCAATCGTTCCACGCTGCGCGATGTCGACGACGATCCCCGCACATCGTTTGTTCATGGCAACATTTGTGATCCCGGCACGCTAGAAGCTGCTATGCGTGGCTGCGATGGAGTGGTGCACTTCGCCGCTGAGAGCCACGTCGACCGCTCGATCGTCGGATCCGATGATTTCATCAATACCAACTGCTTTGGTACCAACGTTGTCATGGATACCGCGCGTCGCCTCGAGATCGGTCGAGTGCTGCACATCGGCACCGACGAGGTCTACGGATCAGTCGAAGTTGGCTCGTCGAAAGAGGGCGATCCACTCGAACCGCGTTCGCCGTATTCCGCATCGAAAGCAGGATCCGACCTCATCGCATTGTCGTATCACGCCACTCATGGTCTCAACGTCGTGGTCACCCGATGCACCAATAATTTCGGTCCGTTTCAGTATCCTGAAAAAGCGATTCCGCTCTTCACCACCAACTTGCTCGATGGCAAACAAATTCCGTTGTACGGCGACGGCCTCAATGAACGCGATTGGATATATGTCGACGATCATTGCTCGGGTGTACATCTCGTATTCGAACAGGGCACACCAGGAGAGATCTACAACATTGGCGCCGGAAACGAGACTACGAATCGAGTGCTCGTCGACAAGCTGCTTGCGTTGCAAGGCAACGATGAAAGCAGCGTGCGATATGTCGAAGACCGCCTCGGTCATGACCGCCGATACTCAGTCGACATCGCGAAAGTCACCGCGCTCGGCTGGAAACGGCAACGCTCACTCGATGAAGCGCTCGAAGCAACTGTTGCGTGGTACCGGGACAACCGTTGGTGGTGGGAACCATTACGGGCGCGCACATGAAATTCGCGATAACCGGGGCCGCAGGGATGTTGGGTACCGATACCACCCAGACGTTGCAGCGGCTCGGTCACGATGTTGTCGCTTGGACTCGACACGATCTTGACGCGACCGACGGCACCGCTGCCCATGCCATGATCACCGCCATTGCCCCCGATGTTGTAGTGAATTGCGCAGCATTCACGGCCGTGGATGCCTGCGAAACAGATCGCAGCAGTGCCTTCGCTGGCAATGAAACTGCGGCTCGCAACGTCGCTGCAGCCTGCCTCGCTTCCCGCTCTCGCCTCATCCATATCAGCACTGATTACGTCTTCGACGGCACCAAGATCGAGCCGTACACAGAAACCGACCCGACGAATCCGCTGTCCGTCTACGGTGAGTCGAAACTCGCGGGTGAAACCGCCGTTCTAGAAACCCTCGGCCCCGACGCCACCGTGATTCGCACTTCGTGGCTCTGCGGACAGCACGGTCCCAATATGGTCAATACTGTGTTGCGGTTGGTAGACGCAACCGGCCCGCTTCGCTTTGTTTCCGATCAACGGGGCTGCCCCACCTTTTCAGCTGATCTCGCTGAAACCATCGAATTGCTAGCAACGACGCAGGCCGCTGGAATCTTTCATGTGACCAACCAAGGCGCTGTGAGCTGGTACGAATTCGTGGCCGAAATCGTGGCGCAGGCGGGCGGCGACGTGTCGCGTGTCGAACCAATACCAACATCAGCTTTGCAGCCGCCACGCCCGGCCCCGCGGCCACGGAATTCCGTATTGGATAACGCCGCGATGCGCAGCGCTGGATTGCCGATGCTCGACGACTATCGCTTGGCACTTTCGCGACTCATCGCAACGTTGCAGTAGCTCACAATCCACCGGTCGCGGCGATCGCGCCGAGTCGGAAGCTGATCCGAGGGAGATCCTCAAAGTCGTCAAGCAGGACGCCGATCTGTCGCTTGGCTTCGCCGTCGCGCTGCGAACAATTCTCTAACCACCGCAGGCTCGCCGAAGCGTCCTCGCTCGGTGGCGGCTGCGTGCCGTTGGCGAGAACACACCGACGTGTCACCGACTGCGCCAACCCTTCACGGTCGCCACGAGTGGACCCAAGTGGATCGACGACCGTGAGCTCACGAAACCCCTTTGGCATCGGATCCTTGTGGTTCATTAATCGAAGTTCGTACTGTGCGAGCTCCGGATGCGCACGCTGCGGCCCGAAACGATTCCGCGAGTCAACGTCCACGACCACCGCAACGCCGTTCAACAACAACGCCACGGCGGTCTCGTCACGGGCGTAACCCGAGGGCGTCAACAACTGACCACCGACTTCCGACCTCACCAGGATCGGAGCATCGAGAGCCCGTAATTCCGCGGACACGCGCGCCGCCGCAGCGTCAAACGCCGCCGGGCCGCTATCCGCTCCGAGGTGCGCCCGGGCTGCATCCGCCGTAGAAAGCGCACCGACGCCAACGAGCACCGCTATCGCCACCGCACAACCAAGATTTCTTGCCCTCGGTACGGTCGCGAACAGCACAACGAACGACGCGAGCCACAGCAAGAGCCCAAATGCTCGATAGGGCATGAGGATCCACACGAAGAACGGTCGCGTCAAAGTACGCAGCGACAGTAATCCGACGATGCCAAACGCTGCGACGAGCGTGACGAGCTGTAAAGCCAACCACTCGCGACGACGCCACGCAACGACACCCGCAACTGCAAACAGGATGAATGCGATTGGCAATACCGGGCCAGCTCCGACATCGACGAATGGCGAAAATGTTTCCTTCGGAACCGAGTTTGTAATCCACGGAGCATGCAGGCCGCTCTCAATTCGCAGCGCACCGAGCGCATCGCGGCCACCCAGGGTTTCACGGTTCTCACCGAAATACGACAACGCGGCTCGCACGTTTCCAGGCGAATTCGAGAGCTGTTCGATGATCGACGGCGACCACAGCAGTATTGCGAGCGCTACAAGCGCTAAGACCGGCTTCGCGATCGACTGCGCAACCTCAGTTCGTCGCAGACGAACGATGCCTATCGCTATTCCAATAACGGCAAGCGCGATCGCAATGGTCGTCACTGATGCGTACGCCTGCGCCAGCAGGGACGCGACCAGCACTGTGGCGAACCAACTCCGCACGTTGCCAGTGGATGCCTCGTAGGCAACCACAGCGAGCATCACCAACAGCATGACAGAAATGCTGGGCTCCCACGGATCCGTCAACGTGCGCATTGACAGCGCGTGGAAAGCGACCGCGATCAGCGCGGCAGCCACGGCGGCCGCAGCGTCGCCGTGCAGCCGGCGCATAATCAGAATCGTCGCGATTGCCGCGGCGCAATTCATCACCACAACACTGATTTGAATCGTCGTGAATGACTGCCCGAAGAGACGATACGGAATCGCTAGGAGATAAAAATACAGCGGGCCTGCTTGATTCCAGCCGTACCGCTGATAGCTCCCCAACAATGGAGTATTGCGAGTGAACACGTCCCGGGTGCGAAGTTCGATCAGTGCGTCGTCGCCGTTCATTGCGGGATGATCACGGCCAATAAGGCGCACAATGACAACCGCCACCGGAAGCAGTAGCAGGCCAAGCACCACGGGCATGCACCAACGCCTCGTTTGCCCCGGCGTCACGGTCTCGGATTCCTCCGCCGTGGATTGCGAGGGCATGCGTGCATCCCAATGAATCTAGAGGAGATGCGCCCATCCTCAACTCATCTAGTGGGGTGCGATGTCTCCCGGCTTTTCGATCTCGTCGAGGTTGGGTTTTGCGGGATCAGATTTGGGCAGTGATTTCGTGCCGAGGTCGTTCTCCGCTAAGAGTTGATCAATGATCAAGGATTGCACGACGATTTCGACTCGTCGGTTGGTGGCTTTGCCGGCTTCGGTATCGTTGCTTGCGATTGGGTGGGTATCCGACCAGCCGGTCGGTCGTAAACGTCCCTGGTCGATGCCGCTGACATCGCGGAGAAACAACAGCACCTCTTCGGCCCGAGCCGTCGACAACCCCCAGTTTGATTTGAAGACCGAGTTTGGGCCGACGGGATCAGTGTCTGTGTGACCTTCGATGTAGAGCGGGTTTTCGAGATCCTTCAATACCGCGCCCACAAGTTGCAATAGCTCTCGGCCTTGGGCCTGAAGCGTTGCATCACCGGAACGAAACACCAACTTGTCGGTAAGTACGCGCACAACAAGTCCGCGTTCCTGCAACTCAAACGTCAGCTTGTCGGAGAGACCAGCCTTCGCGGCCTCACCCTCAATGAGGTCTTTGACCTCCTCAAGCGTGTCCTGCTCCGCATTTTTACGCTGCTCAAGTGCGACTTGTTGGTCGGCAATCTTTTCGAAGAACTCTGTGCCCCGTTCCTTTCCTTCTTGCAAGTCGTTGCTGGATCCGCCTTTCCCATTGCCGCCGTTGACGGAGTCTGCTTTTGATCCAGCGAATACACCGCTCGTCAACTTCTCGCCGCCAAGCGCATCGTTGAAGCCAAGAGCAACCTTTTTGAACTTAGCTTGATCCACCGAAGACATCGCGAACAGCGCAATGAACATAGCCATGAGCAGTGTCAACAAGTCGGCGTACGGGATAACCCAAGCCTCGTGGTTGACGTGTTCTTCATGTTCTTCATGCGGTTCATCGTCGGCGTCGTGGCTCATCGCTAGGCAGCCTTGTCAACACGGGCCGACGGCGGAATGTGGGCGCTCAAGATTTCCTCGACGACCCGAGGGCTCGTGCCCGCTTGGATCGCCATGATCCCCTCCATCACAAGCTCCATGTGCGCTACTTCATACACGTCGAAACGCTTGAGTTTGTTCGCAAACGGCAAGTAGATGGCGTTCGCCAAGAACACACCCCAGAACGTGGCAACGAATGCCGCGGTAATACCGTGACCGATCAATGCAGGATCATCGAGGTGGCTCATTGTGGCCATCAGACCGAACACAGCACCAATAATTCCGAAAGTCGGTGCGAACACGCCTGCGTTGGTGAAGAAGGCCTGACCCGCTTTGTGTCGTTCTTTCATTTGGGTGATTTCGGCGCGTAGCGTCTTTTTCAGCGCGTCATGATCGGTGCCATCCACCGCGAGTTGCAAGCCCTTTTTCAAGAAGGGGTCATCAATGGTCTTCGCGGCTTCTTCGAGCGCGAGGAGGCCTTCAGCGCGGGCACGGTTCGTGAGATCAACGATGGTGTCAATCGTCTGTTGCGTGTTGTGTTCGGGAATGCCCTTCATCGCGATAGAGAAGTACTTCCCCACGTTCTGGGTCTCGCCAAATGGGTGCGACATAATCGCAGCGCCTAGGCCTGCCACGAACACAATCAGAATGGCCGGCACGTTGGTAAAGAGCATCACGACGTCGGCGCCCTTGAGCACAGCGCCGACAAAGACCCCCACCACGGCCATTGCAAGGCCGACCATCGTTCCTTTTTCCATCTTGTTCCCGCCTCCGTGTGGGATTACCGCCGTGAGTGGTATCGACACCCAAACGGATCACCTGGAGATGAGATTCGCACCGATATCTGCGAGGCGTGCCCTAACTGTGGGGACTCACGCGTCGAGCGCGGCCCGAAGTTCAGCAACGAAGGCGCCAGCCTCATCGGGGCCGCCCGACTGCAGCAACCGGCGCACCAACGCCGAACCAACAATGACGCCGTCGGCGTACTGCGCAGCCTCATGGGCCTGCTCGGGAGTCGAAATCCCGACACCAAGCAACGCAGGGCGATCCGTGACGGCCTTCATCCGCTCCCCCATGATCTTGGCGCTGCCCGCCAACGAGGTGCGCTCGCCGGTGATACCCATCAAGGAAACGCCATAAACAAACCCCCGCGCACTCCGGCAAATATCGAGCAGCCGAGCGTCGGTGGTGGTGGGCGACGCGAGGAGCACGCACTCGACGTTGTGTTCCGCGGCGGCTGTATCAAAGCCACCTCGCTGCAGTTCATCGAGGGGTAGATCCGGCAGAATGCACCCAGAAATACCACTGGCTTCCAGCGACGCTGCGAAACGATCATGGCCCATGCGATACACAAGGTTGTAGTAGGTCATCACGGCGAGCGGAATTCCCACGTCGATATCCGCGGCCTGGCTGATGACGCTCTCCGGCGTCGCGCCGAGGTCGAGGGCGCGTTGCGACGCCTCTTGGATTGTCTTGCCGTCCATCATCGGATCCGAGAACGGAATCCCGATTTCTACAGCATCGGCTCCATTGGCAGCGCAGGCGCGCACCACATCGATCCAATCTTTACCAAGACCACCCGTGACGTAGGGAACCAAGAGCTTGCGCCCAGTGGCGCGCTGCGCCCGCAAGTGGGCTTCGAGGTGGACTGTCATAGTTCCCCCAGCCGGTCCATCAGCTGGGCCGCGTCTTTGTCGCCGCGTCCCGACAGCGTCAATAACACCGTCGACCCGCTCGGAATCGATCGTCCGGCCTCACGTGCGAGCCATCCAATCGCGTGCGCCGGCTCCAGTGCCGGCACGATGCCTTCGGTTTCGGCGAGTAGTTGAAAACCGGCGACCGCTTCATCGTCGGTGGCGTATTCGTACCGCGCCATACCGAGCTCCGCGAGGTGCGCATGTTCCGGGCCGATCCCGGGATAATCGAGCCCTGCGCTAATCGACGTCGCTTCCACTACCTGGCCGTGCTCATCTTGAAGAAACAAGCTACGCATACCGTGCACGATGCCGGGCACGCCCCGATTCACCGCAGCCCCGTGGTGGCCCGATTCGAGACCGAGACCACCCGCTTCGACACCGATCAACACTGAATCGGGGCACTGGGTCACGAACCCGGCGAAGGTGCCCATCGCGTTCGATCCCCCGCCAATGCAGGCAACCACGTACTGGGGATCTTTGCCGTTGAGAATTGCGCGACATTGTTTGCGGGCCTCGTCGCCGACCACCCGTTGAAATTCACGGACCAACCAGGGAAACGGATGCGGCCCCATGACCGAGCCCAAGCAGTAGTGCGTGGTTTCGACGGAGGCAACCCACTCACGCATTGCATCATTCACGGCGTCCTTGAGCGTTGCGCTGCCGCTCGTGACCGGCACGACCTCAGCGCCCAACAACTTCATTCGCCAAACATTGAGAGCTTGTCGTTCAACGTCGACCGCACCCATGTAAACCGTGCAATCAAGCCCGAAGAGTGCTGCTGCGGTCGCAGTCGCGACACCATGTTGACCGGCGCCGGTTTCAGCAATGACGCGCTGTTTCCCCATACGCCGAGTGAGCAGAGCCTGACCCAACACGTTGTTGATTTTGTGCGATCCGGTATGGGTCAGATCTTCTCGCTTCAACAGAACTCGCACGCCCAGCCGATCCGACAGGCGGTGGCACTCGGTAACCGGCGTTGGACGTCCGGCGTATTCACTCAGCAGCGTGGCGTATTGCAGTCGAAATTCATCGTCATGCCACGAGGTACGAAACGCCGACTCAAGCTCTTCAAGCGCCGGAATGATCGATTCCGGCACGTAGCGACCCCCAAAATCACCAAAGCGACCGTCGGTCGTTGGTTCAGGTCCTGGAGGATCGAGTTCTACGGCAGTGCCGCGAGATGGAGCGTTCATCACAATTCCCTCAGTAGCGAAGGCGACACTCTACCGACCACAACGTTGCATGCCCCGGCGCAATAGCCGGGGCATGCAACGTTGTCTCGTGGCCCAGTCGCCCTAGATCAGAAGCCAAGAGCCAGGAACCACTGGAGTATGGAATTCAGGCTTTGGTCTCGGTGAACGGATTGCTCGTCGGGTGGGTTTCGCCAGACCCGAGCACAATTCGGTTCAGCGCAACCCTGTGTCCGTTGACAGTTACGCCAAATTTCACTGACGCGCTGCACGGCACTCGGATGTCGAGACCGTCGAGATGACCGCGGTTCGTCATCTTGAAAACGATCTTGTGTGGTGAGACCTGTCGGATCACATCGCCGCGTTCGGTACGAATCGCTCGGTAGCTGATGGCACCTTCGGTGACGGAAATCGAACCGACGTACACAGCTCCCGGTCGAGCGGTGCTCATACGCAGGCTAAATACATCGTTGTCAGTCTTGCGAAACACCGCGACGCCGCTCATGCCTGGTTTCGCACCCGCTGGCACACCAAGGGTCCGGCTATTCCACGTACCCGACGGGCATTGCGTTGCTGACGCAGGCGACGCGGAAGCAGTCGTTCCGACGAGTGTCGTACCTGATACCAAGGTTGCACCGAGGATGGTTGTAGTGACGAGACGTTTCAACATGACAGGTTCCTTTGTGGGATCGGTGAGTTCGTCGTCGTGTGGCGACAACAGAACTATCGAAGAACCATGTGGTGATCAGATCAGCGCCGCATGAAGATCTCATCAGCCATTGTGAGCATTTTGTGATCTCCGCGGCCAAACCGAGGCCGGAACCCGCTACGAATCAATCTCCCAATTAAAGGGCCGGGGTTCATCGTCGAGGTCGGCGAAGCTGCTGCCTGCGCCATCGTCGGGCCGATGCGTGGCACGTGGCTCCACGTATTCGTCTTCGGTCTCAGTAGCTTTCGCAGCTTCAATGAACAGTCGTAACTTGCGAGGGTCTTTACGGCCGGGCCCAGCTTCTACGCCAGTAGAAACGTCGACGCCCCAGGGCCTCACCTTGTGAATCGCATCCTCGACATTGTCGTGCGTGAGACCTCCGGCGAGCAGGAGCCGCACTCCGCCGGGCACACTTTCAGCGAGGTGCCAATCGAACACCTTGCCGCCACCTGGATTCACACCGTCGAGCAGGAGAATGTCGGCGGGGCCATTCGCAGCAGCTTGAATCGTGGGGTCGCCCGCTGCGAAGGCCTGGATCACAAACTGCACCCGTTGACGGATCCAACGCACCTCGCGCAGCGGTTCATGTCCGTGAAGCTGCGCGCCGTGGAGGCCAAGCTTGTTGACGATTTCCGACACGCGCTCTGGGCGTTCGTTACGAAACACTCCGACGGTCACGATCTCGTTTGGAAGACGCTTCACAATGTCACGCACCGTGTCGAGATCGACTTGGCGACGACTCGGTGCGAAGACGAAACCCAGCGCATCGGCTCCCAAGGCCGTAGCCAAGAGCGCGTCGTCTTCATTGGTGATGCCGCAAATTTTGACCCACATGTTCGTTACCTCCGCACCGTGCAGCTTGCCATGTCGCGGCACAGCAACTCCGGATGGTCATTGCGTACGAAAGCTTCGCCCACCAAGACCGCATCGAATCCGGCATCAGCCATGCGTTGTGCGTCGGCAATCGAGCGAACTGCAGATTCTGCGACGGCGACACAGTCCGAAGGAATCAGACTCCTCAACGCTTCTGCAATCGAAAGGTCTTCACCGAAGGTCTGCAAACTTCGACTATTGACGCCAATAACTTCGGCTCCGCAAGCCAACGCTCGATCAAGTTCGGATTCGTCGTGGGTCTCGACCAGCACACCAAGACCTAGCTCTCGACCTAGCGTGTGCAGGTCGTGCAATGCGGCATCGTCAAGGGCAGCAACGATCAACAGCATGGCATCGGCACCAACCGCGCGGGTTTCGTACACCTGGATTTCATCGATAACAAAGTCTTTGCGCAGCACTGGAAGCCCGCAATGCGCACGTGCCAACTGCAAATCCTCAATGCTGCCGCCGAAGTACGGTGCATCGGTGAGCACGCTCATGGCACTCGCTAGCCCTCGTTCGTACATCTGTGCAGTGACCTCAGCGTTGAGATCCGGCGACAATTCCCCTTTACTCGGGGACCGGCGTTTGCACTCGGCAATGACGGCTAACGAACCGTCTTCGTGGCGCAAGCTTTGTGCAAAATCTCGAGGTTGCGATGCCGCGAGCGCGGTGCGCTGCAATAACTTCCGAGTCGCAGGGTGACGCAACACGGTGACCTCATCACGTTTCGTGGCGAGAATTTCGTCGAGAATGCCCATGATTCGTCGAGGATACTGGCCCAGGCTAGACACAAGACCTTCAATACTTCACAAATCCCTCACACATACATCACTGCTTCGACAATAAGGATTTGGGACGATAGAGAGGTATGGAACGGGGCACAATTCTGGTGGTCGACGACGAGGCGAACATCGCCGATCTCGTCGAGCTCTATATCGCTCGCGAGGGCTACCGCGTGCTGAAGGCCAACTGCGGCGCCGGTGCCTTGGCGGCGGTTGATCGCGATCGCCCCCGCTTGGTCATCCTCGACGTGGGGTTGCCAGACTTTGATGGTCTTGAAGTATGTCGCCGCCTCCGCGCCCATTCTCCGATCCCTATCATTTTTCTGACCGCCCGCGACAGCGAGGTAGACCGAGTGCTCGGCCTCGAACTTGGTGCCGACGACTACATCACCAAGCCATTCTCGCCGGCGGAACTTGTTGCGCGCGTGAAGGCTGTGCTGCGCCGGACCGACGGGGCAGGAGGCTCAACCGCTGAACTCTTGCAGGTTGGCGAGGTGATCGTAGATATCGGACGACGCGAGGTACGCGTACGCGACGCGGTTGTGGCGTTCACTACGAAAGAGTTTGAACTTTTGCACTTTCTCGCGGAGCGTCCTGGTCGGGCACTTTCACGCCAACAGCTGCTCGATGGTATTTGGGGCTACGACTGGTTTGGAGATCCCCGCACCGTTGATGTGCACATTGCGCAAATACGAAAAAAGATCAACACGGCAGTGGAAATCGCGACGGTTCGAGGCATTGGCTACCGGCTCGAACATCGACGATGAAGCCCTTGCAAGCGCGGCGCGGCACGCTTCGCAATCGGTTACTCTTCAGCTTCGTACTTGTAGCGGCCGGCGCACTGACCCTCGCAGGCACATCGACCGCGTACTTCATCAATCGCGGCGCAGAACAGTCGGCGACCGACGAGATCCGCCATAAGGCCGATAACATCGCCGCCGTTTCGGCCAACATCGTTGAACGGATGCAAGCCCCTGGCTCTGCCAAGGCGACGAGGCAAACGCTGGGGATCGCCGCATTTCTGAACCAACTTCGCGCTACGGCTCGGGTTGCCGACGCTCGCGTGGTCTTCATGAGTAACGGCAAGGTCCTGACCTACGCGGAACTCAACGCGGTCGGGCGGCGCGACCCGCGGCGAGAGCAAGTTCTCGTGGGCGCTGAAATCGGCGCCGAAGCACTCGTCGCACTTCCCGATGGGATCACCGCCGCTGATCTCCAACTTCGCGAAGTGGCAAAAGGGGCAACCAGCACGCTGAGACGCAACGACACCGCATACCTCGCAGCTTCGATCGATATCCCCGCTTTGCGCTTCGCAGTTCCGATCGTCATTCTAAGCGAACCCATCGATCGTGCCGGCGTTCGCAGGGCAACTACGGCCTTTCTCTTTTCAGCAGTCGTAGCACTAGGTGCTTGCGTGATGATCGCGGCGTGGTTGAGTCGACGCCTTACTCGCCCGTTGCTCGCTATTGAAGCCGCTGCATATTCCCTCGCGGCCGGGGATCTTTCGGCTCGGGTTCACGTTGATGCCGATGCCGACCGAGAGTTAGCCGACGTTGCCATGACGATGAACCGCCTCGCCCACGACTTGGATGTTGCTCGCAATGCTGAACGCAGCTTCCTTCAGGCTGTGAGTCACGATCTCCGAACGCCGCTCACATCGATTCGCGGATACTCAGAAGCTTTGGCCGATGGCACGATTGACACTACCGATCCTGTAGCAAGCAAACGAGCGGCCGAAGTCATCACGGCGGAAGCCAATCGCCTTGAACGACTCGTGCGTGATCTCCTCGATCTATCGAGGCTTGAGAGCCGCGAATTCACCTTGCGTGCTCAACCGTGTGATGCTGTTGAAGTCGTCTCCACAATTGTGGAAGCGTTCCAACCGCGGGCTGAGGCCAGCAGCCTCGTGCTCGATTTCAACGCAACGCACACCACCGTGGCGTGCGACCTCGACCCCGAACGCCTCGGCCAGGCAGTCGCCAACCTGGTTGAAAACGCTTTGAAGTATGCGCAACACCACGTAAATGTCACCTTGACACATCGCGCAGACCTCGTCGTCGTCGATGTAGTCGACGATGGCCCTGGCATCGAGGAACGCGAGCGCGTCAAGGTGTTCGAACGTCTCTACACCTCTCGCAAAACCCCTGGAAGAGCCGTCGGGACGGGCCTCGGTTTGACGATCGTCGCCGAACTCGCCAACGCAATGGGCGGAACGTGCACGCTCCTCGATGACCACGAGAAAGGTGCGGCATTTCGACTGCAGGTGCGCACTGGCACCGCGGCGGTCAAATCCAGCTAGAAGGTTCCGAATTTGTCGTTGGCTTCAACGGTGTCGGGTACACCCGTCGTGTCTTGCACCCACACCGCGGCACCGGAACCCGCAGGATCAAGTCGATTGCCATCGGTGTTGAGTATCGTCACTGCACCCGAATTGGTAGCAGCTGATCCGTCCTCGTAGGGAGCGCCTACGGCCAAATCGTTCGCTCCGGTCCCTCGGTAGTCGCCGGAAGACAACGCGTACCCAAACAGATCTCCCGTCTCTGCGCTCCCCGGCGCTGCACCGATACCTTGGCAAAATAGTTGCGGATTGAACGAGGTCAACGAACCACTTGAGCTACGCATGACTACGACACAGCCCGCGTCGGTGATGCCCGCTGCATCCTCATTGGCGACACCGATCGCCAGATCCACATCCACTGCGTCCGTCGAAAAATTCGCCGCAACGAGCGAGCGTCCGAATTTGTCACCAGTCTCGGATGTATCGGGGACTCCAGCAGCGCCTTGATACAGCGTGCGGGCGGGCGGCGCGACCACATCGACCAACCCTTGCGCGGAACCGCCCAAGACGATCACGTTGCCAGAGTCGATCTTGGAACCGACGTCTTCGTTGGGAACGCCGACTGCGAGGTCGTCGGCATCATCGTTGCCAAGGAGGCCGCCCGACGTGAGGGCGAAGCCGAAGCCATCGCCGACCTCCGAGCTGCCCGGAACACCGACCGAATTCTGGGTGAGAACCACCGAGCCACCCGCGATCAATCCCACACTGTTGTTGGCAAGCACTGTGACTGCTCCGGAATCGCGCATGCCGTCGGCATTCAGGCCCGGCGAACCGATCGCAAGCTCTTGGGCAAAGTCTGTGTCGCTTGTCTTGTTGAAATTGCCAAAACTCAATGCCGAACCGAATGCGGCATTCGTTTCGGGCGTACCCGCGACGTTGCCCAGCCCCATCCGAAACCACGCGGCGTCGTAGGTTCCGCCGCCAGTTTCGCCAGGTTCGTAGAGCACAGTCACTGATCCTGAGTTCGTCGTCGTTGGTCCGTCGTCGCTCGGTGCACCTATGGCAAGATCTTCGATGAAGTTGCCGTTCGCATCTCCGATTGCAAGCGCAGTCCCAAACAATGCTCCAGCTTGGTTGTTCGAAGGAACACCTTTGGAGCCCCGCGTAATACGCGACGTGCGATTGGTTGTGAATCCGCCGGCAGAACCGTAGAACACGTACACCACACCAGCATCGACCAAATTCGAAAGGTCCACTCCGGGGGCCCCGACTGCCAAATCATCACAGGTGTCGTCATCAAGGCTGCCAGATTTTACGATGGCTCCGAAGCGATCGCCGTTTGCGCCCGTCCCTGTTGCCCCCATTGCACCGATCCGCAGCACCGTCGCATCGGGTTGAAGGCCTGCATCCGAACCCCAAAACACTTGGACGATGCCGCTCGCGACAACACCAACGGTCTCTCCCGGCACTCCCACAGCCAAGTCCGAGTATCCATCGCAGTTGAAATCGGATGTGGCGCCAAGCGCCGCGTAAGCAGGAGCAGTACGCAGGTTGGCCGCGGCGAAGCTCGTCGCGCCGAGCGCTGCAACCAGTGCAACTGCGGTGGTTCGTCGCATGTCAACCCCCCGTTGGGTTACCGCACTCGGGCGAGTACAGACACCCATTGTCGGCAAATGCGACCTGGATCCTTAATCGGCAGATGCCGAGTTCGTGGGCTCTGAAGGAAATCTTTGCTCTACGGCGGCCGACGAGCCACCCACACTCACTTCAGTCCCCACGTCGACAGTGCGGCGAATCGTCGCCAACGCAACGCCATCGAACGCGGCCACGCTCGTGACTTCGCCTACGACCGTGCCTTGACACTCGACCGAGTCGCCGACGGTGAACCGAGCGGAGCTATCGCTAGCTCGCAGCAGCCGCACAAAACGATTGACATGGCCACGACTGTCGATGCGGCATACAAGCTCTTGGCCCACAAAACAGCCCTTGGTAAAACTGACCGCGTTGACTTCTAGTTGCGCTTCTTGCGCAATGGTGCGATCGTTGATGTCGACGCCTTGGGTCACAACGCCGTAGCTGACGCGTGCGGTTTCATACACACCTTTGGTCACCGCAAGGGCACCGTTCGCGACCATTTCGTCGACGGCCGCAGTGAGCTTCACGCGTGGTCCTACCCAATCGACGCCAGCGACGATATCCCAGCTATTGGGAACGAGTACGCCGTCATCAAGGGCCATCACCGACCGCGAAGCGTCGTAACCTGTGACCTCGACTGCTCGAGGCCCCCGCACGCAAGCGACCACGAGATCCGTGGAAATTTCGAGGTCGACTTTAACTCGAATCTTGAACCGGGCGAGGCCGTCGTGCAATGCAGTGCCCACTCCCGCGTCTACCAGCAGAAGCCAATGCTCCTCTGAGATTACAAACATCCGCATCAAGGCAATGAGCTTCCCTTGCGGTTGCAGAAGCAACGCGTCAGTTGCCTCGCCGGGTGCCAAGTTCGCGACGTCTTGAGATACAAGGCTTTGCAGGAAACTCCGAGCGTCGATACCACGCACGCTCACAACCTCTTTCAGGGTTGTAAAGACTGCAGCACCTGTGCGAAACGCTGCGAGTTGTGCCTGCTCTGTTGCGGTGGCAGCGATTGGCGTGCCATCAAATGTTTCTGGCATCAGATCCCGTCTAGTGGAAAGAGGTGTTGCGCCGCCGCGGCAGCATTGAGCAACGCCCGTGCTTTGTTGTTGCATTCAAGATCCTCGTCGGCAGGATCCGAATCGACGACGATGCCCGCACCGGCTGAAACCGAACCCTGTGTCCCGTCAAAAAACATCGTTCGAATCGCGATTGCGGTATCCAGGTTGCCGGAGAAGTCAAAGTATCCAACCACTCCTGCGTACGGTCCACGTTTCGTTGGTTCGAGCTCATCGATGAGTTGCATGGCGCGAACCTTCGGGGCGCCGCTGACGGTGCCCGCAGGAAACGTCGCGCGCAGCACATCGACGGCGGTCTTGCCTTCAGCCAGCGTGCCTGACACCTGGCTTGTCATATGCATCACGTGGGAGTACCGCTCCAACGTCATCATTTCATCAATCTTTTCAGTGCCGAACTTAACGACGCGACCAACGTCGTTGCGCGCCAGATCGACCAGCATCACATGTTCTGCGCGTTCCTTAGGATGCTCCAACAGTTCCGACGCAAGCCGTTTGTCGTGCTCTTCGTCGCGACCGCGCTTTCGCGTTCCGGCGATTGGCCGACTCACGACATGACCATCTCGTACTTGCACGAGCGCCTCGGGTGAGCTCCCGACGACCGCGGTAGTGCCTGCGCGCACAAAGTACATATATGGAGAGGGATTCACCACCCGCAACACCCGATAGAGACCGAACGGATCGCAGGGTTTATCAAGGTCGAAACGTTGAGCAAGTACCACCTGAAAAATGTCGCCTGCCAGTATGTACTCCTTCGCGGCTTCTACGCTGCGCGAATACTCATCGAACGAAGTGCGCCGTGTATGGGACGGCAACGCATCGTCGCGCTGAGGCGGACACACGCTCGCCATTGGGGCAAGTGGTTCGGCGAGCCGGTCTACATTGGCGTGTAGCCGTGCACGAGCTGCGAAGTACTGCGCCGCGAGTTCGTCGGAATCAGTCGTGTCAGCCACGTAGACGTTTTCGATGAGAAACAGTCGCTGACCGAAGTGATCAAACGCGGCAACGCTTGCCGTGAGGAATAGCACCGCGTCCGCGTGTCCAAGGTCATCAGACGGCACCGCGGGCAGCCGCTCGATCTCGCGGACCAGGTCGTATCCCATGTATCCGACGATGCCGCCGTGAAACGGCGGAAGTCCATCGATGACCGGCGATCGGTACTTCGCGATTGCCGCATCGAGTATCCCGAGGCTCCCGCGGTCAGTCGGGATGTCGTCGAGTACCGCGCCATGGACTTCTACGTGTTGCCCGCGTACAGTGAGCGTCGAAATTGGGTCCCACCCAAGAAATGAAAACCGGCCCCATTGCTGGGCATGTTCCACCGATTCCAGCAAGAAGCCATCGCCGGAACCTGCGAGTTTGGTGAATGCCGACAACGGAGTCTCAAAATCTGCGAGGACTTCGCACCACACCGGAACAACGGTGTGCTCGCGGCAATAGGTGAGAAAATCATCGAGCGACGGGCTTGCATCGCGCGTGGACACTTGGACGTTGCCGCGATGGGTCATCGTCGGCCAGGTTCGTCGCCGCCGCCGAACGAACGAAAGAAGCAGCTACGTTGGCCGGTGTGGCACGCGCCCGCACCAACCTGATCGACCTCAAGCAAGATCACGTCCATGTCACAGTCATAGGCCGCGGCGCGAATGAACTGGCGATCTCCAGACGTTTCGCCCTTACACCAGTACTCCTGGCGACTCCGGCTCCAAAACCACGTTCGACCAGTTTCTAAGGACGTTCTGAGCGCGTCACGGTTCATCCAAGCCATCATCAGCACGGCTCGCGAGTCGACGTCTTGCACGATCGCTGGCACAAGCCCATCGCGATCAAACGAAACCGCGTCCAGTTCGGCAGGAGTAAACGAGATCGGTGTTGCTTGCGGATCAGTCACGACGCCTATCGTACCGGTGAGCAACCTCGGACTCACGAGCGAATACCAGTGATGCGCGAGACTCCAAGGATGCCCACGTTTCCTTCACCCCAAGCCCCGCGACATCCAACGACGCTTTCGGCCCATGGGCATGATCGCCAAGATGACTGGTTTTGGCTTCGGGATCGTGATTCACCGGAGGTGCTCGCGTATCTCACTGCCGAAAACAACTACGCCCAACAACGCCTCGCCGAAGCAGTACCTCTCCAAGAAACGCTCTTCGACGAATTGCGCAGCCATGTACAGGAAGACGATGTATCGGAGCCCGTGACTTGGGGTTCGTGGATCTACTCGACCCGCACGGTCAAGGGCCAGGAGTACGCGGTGCACGAACGGACATCACTCGCCGGAGGCGCGCCCGCCATCATTCTCGACGAGAACCTCGAAGCTGGCGACAATGACTACTTCTCGGTCGGCGATATCGCGATCGACCCACGACATAATCTGATGGCGTACACGACCGATGTCACCGGCGGAGAGCTCTACACACTCGCAATACGGGACCTGGCCGATGGTGCCAATGGTCAAAATCTGGTTGATCGAATCGACAACGTGTACTACTCGCTGGCATGGTCGGCCGACAGCCGCATTCTGTTCTACACACGCACCGACGATGCCATGCGGCCGCACCAAGTCTGGCGGCACGAGCTCGGCACCGACCAGGAGAACGACATCTTGGTCTATGAGGAAGACGATGAACGTTTCGACGTTGGAGTAGGTCGGAGTCGTAGCGGTAAATACATCTTCATATCCGCGAGTTCGCGTATTACGTCTGAAGTTCATTTTCTCCTCGCCAGCGAGCCAAACCATGAACTACAGCGCATCGCTGAGCGCGTTGATGGAGTCGAGTACCACGTAGATCACTATCGCGATCAGTTCGTGGTCTGGACGAATGCCGGCGGGTGCACAAATTTCGAGGTCTACCTCGCCCCGACCAACCGCGACTCCCGTAGCCAATGGACCAAACTCATCGATCACGACCCTGAGGTCAGGATCGTCAACGTCAGTGCATTCGCGAATTTCCTTGTGTTGTATGAACGTGTCAACGGCCTCGAACGGCTCAGAGTGCGGCACCACAACGACGCAGAGTTGGTCACAATCGACCTCCCTGATCCGGTCTATACGGCTTGGCCCGGATCAAATCGCGAATACACAACATCGACCTTTCGCTACTTGTATTCATCGCTCGTGTGCCCCCGTACCGCGTTCGACTACGACGTTGCGACTCGCCAAAGCACGGTGGTGAAGCAGCAGCCTGTTCCCAATTTCGATGCATCAAACTATTGCACGACGCGCGAATGGGCTCGGGCGCTCGATGGCACGTTGGTTCCAATCTCGATCGTACATCGCACCGACGTTGCCGTAGATGGAACTGCTCCCCTGTTCCTGTACGGATACGGCAGCTACGAGTCGTCGGTCGATCCCGCCTTTAGCAGTGACATTCTTCCGCTTCTCGACCGCGGATGGATCTATGCGATTGCGCACCCACGCGGCGGTGGAGAGATGGGGCGCGGCTGGTATGAGACAGGCAAACTCGGCTACAAGATGAATACCTTCACCGACTTTTGTGCTTGTGCTGAACATCTCATCGCCAAGCAGTTCTGCGATCCGACCCGCATCGTGGCCCGCGGAGCGAGCGCGGGCGGGCTCTTGATGGGTGCAGTCGCGAACCTCAGGCCCGATCTCTGGAGCGGCATTATTGCAGAGGTCCCGTTTCTCGATGTTGTGTCAACGATGTCAGACGCGACCATCCCCTTGACCGTCAACGAGTGGGAGGAATGGGGCAACCCCACAGTTGAGTCCGACTATTGGACGATGCTGGCGTATTCACCGTACGACAACATTGCCGCTGGCGTGAGCTATCCACGGCTTCACATCACTGCTGGATTGAATGATCCTCGCGTGCAATATTGGGAACCCGCGAAGTTCACAGCCAAGATGCGTGAACTTTGTCCGGATGTCAATGTGGTGCTGCGCACTGAGATGGGAGCCGGCCACGGCGGCCCGTCAGGACGCTACGAGCAATGGCGAGAGGAAGCTCTGCTCCTAGCGTGGACGTTCGATACAGCCGACGCGGCGAGGATGCAAGCCAAACCGAAATGATTTGGCCTGGCCGTGCCTGACCTACGGGCGACCACTACGGGGCAAAAGGCATCGCCACCGCAAGCTGGCGCGAATGCGCCAGCAGCCGGCCGTCGCGACTCCAGATCTCACCGTCTTCTTCCAGGAAGCCCTCTTGCACCACGGTGGTGCGAAACATACAGAGCAGCCAATCGTCGGCTCCAGCATCGAGCAACGGTAATCGCGATCGGAAATGCACAGTCAGATCGATTGTTGGCACCACCATTGGCTGTTGCACCCGGCTGAAAATCGGCGGAATCCAAGCATCAGAAACTGCGGCCGCGGCACATGCATCCATCACGTGAGCATCGCTAAATCGAATCCACCCGCCCGCAAGTGCCTGGTCTCCATCGGTGCGGGGCGGCGAGCCGATCGCCCAACGCATGTCATAACGATCGATCAACGGCGGTGGCGTGAAAGACGGCGCATTCACAGAACCCTCCGCAGACTGATTTGGCGGCGTCGGTGGATGTTCGGAGCACTGTTCGGGCGGTGGCGCGACGGGCCGCGAGCGGTCTTGTACTTCAGGTCCGGGCCAGGCATCGGAAAACGCACCGATGGCGAACGCACATACGCGATCGTTTTGCATGAGTCGGGCGGTGACTGTTGTGATTGATCGTCCCGCACGTTCGATCGTTGTGTGCACGACAACCGGGCCCTCCGCGGGTGGAGCAGTGAAATGCACCGTCAGTGAACGCGGATGGCGAGATTCGTCGGCGACCGCTGATTGCATGGCTCGCAACACGATTGCCGCGACGTAACCGCCGTTCGGCCCGCGCACGATCCACCAACCACGGTCAATCGTGGCGCCGAAACGTCCCTCGCCAAGACCGGTAACGGCAGTGTCGCGAGCGAATCGACTTGTCATGGGCAATGAACCTACAACCTGCCCCTAGCCTCCGCGCATGGGAGAACACGGCACCTTTGTTACGAGCGACGGGATCACCATCGAATATGAGCGCGGGCGGCCACCAGCGGAGGTCGAAGTGCGAGCCGGCGCGGTGCTGTGCCACCCGCACCCAGCGCATGGAGGCACGATGCAATCGGTCGTAATTTCACCGCTATTCGAACAATTGCCAGCTCTTGGCATCGACACCTTGCGGTTCAACTTTCGAGGGGTCGGCGCTTCGCAGGGTTCTTTTGATCATGGCATCGGCGAACAACTCGACGTCGCCGATGCAGTAGCGAGCCATCGAGATTCGGTGCGCCCGAATACCCCGCTTGTGCTGATCGGATTCTCATTTGGTGCCGACCTTGCAATGTCATGCGTCGGCGCTCAGGTCGACGCGTACTGCATGATTGCGCCGCCGTTTCGCTTTGCGGACTCAAGTTCCGAGTCGCATGCACTCGCCCAGGACAACCGACCGAAACAAATCATCTTGGCGGCAAGAGACGACTTTCGAGATCCCGAATGGGTGTTGAACCACACGGCGCAGTGGCGGAACTTGCGCAGCCAATCAGTTGCGGGAGCGAATCATTTCTTTGTCGCCCGCACTGAAATCATGATGGCCGTCGTGGCCGATTTCATCAATGAACTCACCACAGCTTGAGCCGCGCGACAACGATCGGCGCAACTGGGTCAATGAGGCAACCAGCGTCTGCGACCGACAGCTATGTCACGGGTTCAGCTACCACCGGCCGTACAACGATGCCACGGTCCGCTAGGTAGTGCTTCGCGTCAGCGATGGTGTGCTGACCGAAATGAAAAATCGACGCGGCCAAAACGGCTTGTGCTCCACCATCGGTCACTCCGGCGCACAGATGTTCCAAGGTACCGACGCCTCCGCTCGCAATGACGGGCACCGGCACCGCGGCTCCAAGTTGCTGCAGCAGCTCGATGTCATACCCAGCGTGGGTGCCATCGCGATCCATGCTGGTGAGCAAGATTTCCCCTGCGCCAAGACGACACACTTCGCTCGCCCATTCAATGGCGTCGAGCCCCGTCGCTGTACGCCCGCCGTGAATCACAACTTCCCAACCGTATTCGGGCCGACTGGCGTCACGGCGACGGGCATCAATCGCCACGACGATGCATTGATTTCCGAATTCGCTCGCGCATTCGTCGATGAGTTCGGGCCGTTGCACAGCAGCGGTATTGAGACTCGCCTTGTCTGCCCCGGCCCGCAACATCTTGCGAACGTCGGCGACACTTCTAATCCCTCCACCGACAGTGAACGGAATGAAAACCTGTTCTGCGACCCGTTCGACCACGTGCACCATTGTCTCTCGGTCGTCGCTTGATGCGGTGATATCAAGAAACACCAACTCGTCGGCGCCCTCGGCGTCGTAACGGGCCGCCAACTCGACGGGGTCGCCAGCGTCGCGAATCTCAACGAATTTGATGCCCTTGACGACTCGTCCGGCGTCGACATCCAAACACGGAATTATTCGGGTCGCGAGCATGCCGCCACTCCTTGCGCGGTCGTGAATCGTCCTTCATAGATCGCCTTACCCGCGATGGCTCCTACAAGGCCACGGCCGTTGACCTTGATCGTTCGCAATGCCTCGAGATCGTCGAGGCTCCCAACACCACCACTGGCGACCAACGGAATCGCGGTTGCGGCCAGCAACTCAACGTACAGGCCAATATCGGCGCCTGTCAGCAACCCATCAACGTTGATCTGAGTCACAACGCATGCACCCACTCCTGCACCATCGAAGGCCTGCAGCATTGCGCCCACGTCGCAACCGGCGCCCTTGGTCCAGCCGTGAGTGCTCACTTCTCGTCCTCTGACATCGAGCCCAACGACCACCCGGCCCGGTCGGGCAGCGGCTATCTCCGCGACCACTTCAGGATGTTCCACTGCTGCGCTCCCAACGATGACGCGCGCTACGCCGAGCGCAAAACGAGATTCGGCGTCGGCAAACGATCGCACGCCTCCTCCCGTTTGCACGTCGCACAGCGGGGCCGCGCTGCAAATTGCTTCGATCGCGGCGAGGTTCGGACTCCCGCCATCGCGCGCTGCCTCAAGATCAACAACGTGTATCCACCGAGCACCAGCATCCTGGAAGCCGCGCGCAACTACAGCAGGATTATCTGAGTACTGCGTCTCATCCGCGTAGTCGCCTTGACGCAATCGCACCACATTGCCGCCCCGTAAATCGATTGCGGGAAATAACTCAAACGTCATGGTGAGACTCCGCAATGCGTTGCGAAATTGCGCAATATATGCAGCCCGGCCGCTGCGCTCTTTTCCGGATGGAATTGAGTTGCCCATAACGTGTCTCGTTCGACCGCACATGCGAAGCGAGTGCCATAGTCGCACCATCCGCTGACAACATCGAGATCTGTATCGAAGGCCGCAAACGTGTGAACAAAATAGAGCCACGGTGCCGCGTTCAGACCCTGAAACATCAACGAGTCGACCCGAGTTTCCACGGTGTTCCAGCCGATCTGTGGGAGTTTCACTGTGTCAGGAAGACTTCGTACCCAACCTGGCACAACACCTAAACCAACGATGTCAGGCGACTCATCGCTGCCCCCGAACAACATCTGCATCCCCACGCAAATCCCAAGAAACGGACGCTCATCCATTGCACACTCTGTCGCGACCGTTTCGAGATCGGCAGCGCGCAGCGCTCGCATGCAAGCGCCAAAGTTGCCAACTCCGGGTAAGACCACGCCGTCCGCGCCCGCGATTTCGCGCGCGTCGTTGGTCAATACTGCGTCCACTCCAAGATGAATAAACGCCTTCTGCGCGCTCGCCAGATTGCCGATGCCGTAGTCAATGACTGCAATGCGAGGCGACCCCCGGCTCACAACACGCCTTTGGTCGATGGAACACTTGTGCCTTCGAGCCGTACCGCATCCCTGAGTGCGCGAGCGAAACCCTTGCACGACGCTTCGATAACATGATGGCCGTTCTTGCCTGCGAGTGAGCGAATGTGCAACGTCATGCGGGATCCGTCGACGAGACCCTTCCAAAACTCTTCCATGAGTTGTGGGTCGAACGTACCAATCCATTCCGCTACCGGGTCTACGTCGTACGCGAGAAACGGGCGACCAGAAAGATCGATCGCGGTCTGAATCAATGCTTCATCGAGAGGTACCAACGAATTCGCGAAACGGCGAACGCCGGCCTTGTCACCCAATGCCTCACGGATCGCAACGCCAAGCGAGATCCCCACGTCTTCAACCGTGTGGTGTAGGTCGACCTCAACGTCACCGGTAGCTTGAATGTCGAGATCGAGGCCTCCGTGTTTGCCGATCTGTTCGAGCATGTGGTCGAAAAACGGTATTCCAGTAGACACCGTGATGCGGTTTCCTTCACCGTCAAGATCGACCTCGACGTGAACGTTCGTCTCTTTGGTAACCCGATCTTGTGTGCTCGCGCGCCGACTCATGTGTTGCCAACCTTTGTAAGTGCCGCGCGCAGCGCGACAAGACAGTCGTCATTTTCTTGCGAAGTACCAATCGTGATCCGCAAACATCCTTCGACACCCGGCCACGTAGAAAAATCGCGAATCAATACTCCCTGATTCACCATCGCTTGCCACACTGCCCGAGCGTCGTGATGGACGCGAATCAGCAAGAAGTTCGCGCCCGAAGGAACCACAGAAACGCCATCGAGTGCATCCAGTGCAACGAACATCCTGCCCCGCTCCTCGACCAGCGCAGCAACTCGCTCCAGCATCTCTTGTCGGTATTCAAGTGCCAGCGTGCCCGCGATCTGCGTCGGAGTTGATAGGTGATACGGCAGCACAACTTTTTCCAGTTCGTGCACCACCCATTGCGGTCCGATGCAGAAACCCAGACGGGCGCCAGCCAGCGACCAGACCTTCGAATAGGTACGCACCACAACCAGTGCGCGTTCGTCAGAGACCAATTCGAGTGCGCTTCGAGGCGCGAATTCTCCATACGCCTCGTCGACCACGACGAGCGCACCAACGGTCGCACACGCATCCGCGATTGAGGTCACGGTCGCGTGCGGCTCCACCGTACCCGTCGGATTGTTTGGGCTGCATACAAACACGATGCTGGGGCGATCGCGCAGAACGCGCGAGCATGCGTCATCCACATCTATTGAGAAGTCGTGGTTGCGCGCTCCAACGAATACAGCCGTCGACGTAATCCGAGCAATGTGCGAGTGCAGCGCGTACGTCGGCTCGAAGATCAGCGCCGATCGCCCCGGTCCGCCGTAGGTGAGAAGCAACGTCTGCAACACTTCGTTGCTCCCATTGGCAGCGAACACTCGCTCGCTCGGCTGACCTAATGCTTTGCCGATCGCAGACCGCAACACCGTGGCGGAGCGGTCGGGGTATCGGTGGTAGTCGCCGCTGGCAACTTCAGCGCCCAAACGGTCGAGAAACGCTTGCGGCGCCGCATACGGCGACTCGTTGGTATTCAGCCGGACGGTGACATCGAGTTGGGGTGAGTGATAGCCCTCAAGTGCTCTCAGATCGTCGCGCGGCTGCGGCCTCATATTCATCGAGGGAGCCGCCGAAGCCGAACGGACTGAGCATGGGCATAGAGACCTTCGGCGTCGGCGATCGTCGCCGCATAGGGGCCGACGCGATCAAGGGCCGCTTCATCCATCGTTACGACGTGCACCATCTTTTGAAACGTCGCGACTCGCAACGCACTTGAGAACCGAGCCGTCCCACCGGTTGGCAACACATGATTCACACCCGCGACGTAGTCGCCAATCGCAGCAGGAGCCCATTCCCCGACGAATACGGCACCCGCGTTGCGAACCATTGAAACCGCGTGCGCGGCATTCGAGCACATCAGTTGCAAGTGCTCAGGAGCAATTGTGTTGCTCACATCGAGTGCCTGGCGTATGTCTTGAACAATCACGCACCGTCCGCCCACGCCGAGGGTGCTCTCGATTTCATCTCGGCGTGGCGCGCTGCGTGTCAGCGATTTCAGCTGGAGATCGACTTCATCGGCGAGCGCCGCATTCCACGTAATCAGGATGGCGCTGCCCCCCGGTCCGTGTTCCGATTGCGCCAGCAGGTCGGCGGCAACAAACTGCGCGTCCCGCAACCCGTCAGCAATAATCACAACCTCGGAGGGACCCGCAATTGAGTCGATTCCAACGGCACCGATCACTTGGCGCTTCGCCTCGGCAACGTACGCATTGCCTGGCCCAACGATCACGTCGACTGCCGCAATCGATTCCGTGCCGTACGCGAGCGCAGCGATTGCCTGTGCTCCACCGACGCTGTACACCTCGTTAACGCCCGCAATCGCCGCCGCGGCGAGTGTGGACGCCGGAATTGCGCCGGAACTATCTGGAGGGACGCACAACACGACCGCGGGCACACCAGCGATCTTGGCGGGAATCGCCGTCATCAACACCGTCGACGGATACGCCGCACGCCCGCCCGGAACGTACAGTCCAGCCCGCTCGACCGGAAGCACGAGTTCCTGCACGTGCACGCCGTTGCGCTCGTGGCGACCCGAGTGCTCACGTTGGCCTTCGTGATACGCCAGTATCTGATCGCGAGCGAACTCCAATGCGATCCTCAGATCCGGATCAATCGAATCGAGGGCAGTTTGCAACTCGTCGGCGTGCACCTTCAAATCCTCGACTGCGACACCGTCGAATCGCTTGGTGTACTCGCGCAATGCCGCGTCCCCGCCAAATCGCACCGTGTCGATAATCGCGGTCACATCGGTTACAAGCTCAGCCTGTGCCGCGTCCGACTTCGGCGCGTGCATCAGCGCCACATTGAGGTCACCTTCGTATCCTCGGAGATCAAGTCGAGCCAACATCCGTTCGATGCTACGCGCCGGGGTCGAACCGGGCGATTGGATTGTCGCGGCCTTGGTTTGCGTTACGGCCAAAACGCGACCAATCTTGCTCGCAATGACTGCCGCATCCGACCTCGCATTGCTTTCAAGCCTCCGCTCCCAACTCGACGAACTCCAGCTCCGGGTCACGACAATGGCAGACAGCTACGCCAGTACCCCCGATTCGCAGATTGCCGCCGAACTCTTTTCAGGAGAGCGAGCCTTGCGAACCGCAGGCCGGACGCTCGACCGGGCCAGCGATCTGCTGCGCCGCACGAGCTAACGAATCCCGTTAAAAATCGTCGACCATGGCCGGCCGAGGTCCACTGAAGGCAGCATCCAGCAGCGCAACTTGTTCAGGCGTCGCGCCGTCAAGCAAACCGCTCGCCGCCAACGTGCGGGCCGAATGCAATCCGCTGTACATCGCCGCAAGTCCATTGGCGCTGATTTCGATCGGCCCTGCACCGCCGGCCGTTGCTTGCCCTCGGCCCTCGGCGAAATCCAGCGTCCATGCGCCGTTGTTGGCGGGAACGAGCGGATCGTTCACGTGTAGCGATACCGAGCCTTGCACCCCAAAATTGAAACCGCGGGCCGCGATGGCGCCGCGAACATCGAGTATGCGCAGCATCCATTGGTGTTGGTGCACCAACGATACGCTCGCCTCCTCCAGGTGCAGAAGCAACGAGTCCGGCACCAGGCCTTGCGTCACGACTGTGGCTGCTTGCGCTCGATGGGCGCCGAGATGTCGCCACAAACACCGTTGAGCATCCCAGTCGAGCGCCGCAAAATCGTCGACAGTGATCGCGTAGCCGACCCGCCCTCTGCGCTGTGTATAGATCACATAGCCCACGATCGCATCGTTTCTCGTCGCGACGTAGCAGTACGAACCGACATCGAGTTCAAGGCGTTGATCCCACAGGTATGCCGGGCGAGCCAATGAACCCGGTCGCGCCGATGCCCACCGCAAATAAACCCGCTTCATTGCATCGTGATCGCCACGCACAGATCGTCGTTCCTGGCTCTGCGAAATTTCGAGCGCCGCAAGCGAACTCGTTGAGAGTGAGTACCAACAGCGATCGCCTGCGAGCTCCCAGCCCGCTCGGCGATATACCCCAATCGTCGCGGGCCCGAGCGAGGATACGACTTCACCGTGTTCGCGCATCTCGCCAATTGCATGGCCCAACAAACTCGCGGCGATTCCCCGTCCCCGATGTTCGGGCAACACAACTACCGCGCCGATGCCCCCCATCGGGACTGGCCGACCACCAAAGAACTGACCGAAGGGATACTGCGTGATCGTCGCCATCAACCGTCCGCGCTCGTAGGCTCCAAAGACGCGATGCGTGAGGTTGGCGCCACGAATGAGATCCGCGTGCCGGGCGCCGTAAGGAGGCGCGAATCCGTACCCCTGTTCTAGGAGCCGAGCGTGATCGTCGAGATCGCCATCCGTGGCACAGCGAATTTCGAAGCCCGGCGTGGTTTGGATAGACGATTCGCTCATAAGGCCCCGCGTCGATGCTGTGTCGCCGATGATTTCTTCGCTGGCTTCGTCACAGCTGTCGTTTTGGTTGCGACTCGCTGTTTAGCGAGCTTGGCCGATTTCGCCACGGTACCGAATGTCGTCGCGGACGGACAGATCGCGGCGAGGGTGCAATCGTGGCACCTAGGCTTGCGAGCATCGCACACTTGGCGACCGTGTTCGATGAGGCGCAACGAAAAGTTGCCACGATCCTGCGGTTCGACCATGTCGTTGAGTTCCATCTCAATTTTGACGGCGTCGGTTTCGCGAGTGAGGCCCAGACGCCGCGACAAGCGCGTGACGTGCGTGTCCACGGGAAGCCCAGGGAGATCGAACACCACCGCCCGTACGACGTTGCCCGTCTTGCGTCCCACGCCGGGAACCGTGACCAAATCTTCGAGTGCCTCCGGCACTTTGCCATCGAAGCGTTGCTCTATCGCTTGTGCCATCCCGATCAGGCTCCTGGTCTTATTGCGATAAAAGCCAGTCGATTTCACCAACGTTTCGACTCGATCGGGGTCCGCGGCCGCCAAATCTCCGGGTGTCGGAAACTCAGCGAAAAGCGCTGGCGTCACCATGTTGACGCGTTCGTCGGTGCATTGCGCCGACAATATGGTCGCCGCGAGCAGTTCATACGCGTTGCGGTGGTGCAGCGCGCACACAACATTTGGATATAGCTCAGCCAGCAGTGTTTGAACAGATTCGCCACGTTGGCGTGCTCCACGGGGTCGGGCCATGGTTCCGGACAGTACCGTGGAGGCGTGCCGCATTCCACCACCCCTCCGCAACTTCGGCGCGACCGCGCTCTCGCCAGCGCCGATGCCGCCCTTGTGGGCGCCGAGTTCGTCCGAGATGCTCCCTCACAATTCAATGACTCCTTGATGGGCGACCGGCGTAACCCGACCCCGGAATCATTCGACGTCCTTGCCCCCGATGGGTACCTCCACGCGATGCTGGTGCGCACCAACCGACCAGTCGCACCCAATAGTGGCGATACACCGGCCGAGACTGTGCGTCTCGAATGGAACATCGGCGTTGAAGCCCCGCACACAACCCTGTCAGAGCTTCTCATGGGCGCGTCCAGCGAAATCGCGGCTCGCGGCGGCGGGCTCGTGACGTGGTGGCGGGCTGGTGCGACCCGAGCCGATGATCACATCGCCGCTCGTGCCGGTTTTACGCGCGATCGGGAGCAATACCAACTTCGGGTATCGCTCCCGATCTCCTTCGACCCTCAGCACGCACCTATGCCGAACATCACCACGTTTTCTAGCGACACCGACGCCGAAGCATGGCTTGTGGCCAACAACGCCGCATTTCGGACCCACCCTGAACAGTCGGGCTGGGACATGTTGGCATTGCGACAACGCATGGAAGAGCCTTGGTTTGACCCAGAGTTGTTTCTCGTCGCACGCGACGAACCCGACGGCCCGATCATTGCGTTCAATTGGCTCAAGATTCACGACGCGAATACCTACATCGGCGAACCGAGACTCGGCGAGATATACGTGATCGGCGTGACGCCTGAAGCACAAGGCCGGGGCCTCGGATACTCACTCGCCGGCCTGGGACTGCGCGCACTTCATGTGCGTGGAATTTCTACCGCGATGCTCTATGTGGCGGCCGACAATCACAATGCCATCGCTTTGTATCGGCGACTCGGCTTTACGGTGCATCGCACCGACGCCGCATATTGCGCAACCGTGACAGCGATATGACGAGTCGCTACAACATCACCGCTGAAGATCTGGCAACCCACCTTGTCGCGCTCGGCGAACGTCCGTTTCGAGCGAAGCAGGTGTGGGAGGGCCTCTACGAACAGCGCAAACCGCTCGAAGACTTGACCAACATCGGTGCGGATCTCCGAACGCACCTCGACGCATTCCTACCGCACTCGTTGACCGAACTGACGCGACGCGAGGGCGACAACGGCACGACCGTCAAGTGGCTCTGGCGAACCCAGGACGGCGCTCAGATCGAAACTGTGCTTATGCGTTATCGCGATCGCGCAACTGTATGCGTATCATCGCAAGCTGGATGTGCCATGGCGTGCACGTTTTGCGCGACCGGTCAGGCAGGGTTCGAACGACATCTCGACGTTGGCGAGATCGTGGAACAAGTATTGCGTGCGCAGCATGCCTCGCCACAACGAGTCAGCAACGTGGTGTTCATGGGGATGGGCGAGCCTCTCGCCAACCTCGACGCAGTTTGGGGTGCGACGCAACGATTGCATCAGGACATGGGCATGTCGGCACGCCACATCACGATCTCAACCGTTGGCATCGTGCCAGGTATGCGGAAACTGGCAGATCTTGCGCTGCCCGTCACACTCGCGGTGTCGCTGCACGCTCCCGACGACGAGTTGCGTAGCGAACTGGTGCCGATCAACAAGCGCTACCCAATCGCAAGTGTCATGGAGGCGGCTCGGGAGTATGTCGCGCGCAAGGGACGGCGAGTCACATTCGAGTATGCGTGCATTGAAAGAGTCAATGACCAGCTTCAGCGAGCCGAAGCCCTCGCGGACCTCCTTCGCGGATTTCCCGGCGGCGCGCATGTCAATCTGATCCCGCTCAACAGCACCGACGGCTACGGCGGCACACCGGCAGGAGCGATGCGCATTCAGAATTTCGCCAACGCGCTCACCGATCGAGGAGTCAACGCCACCGTACGGCGTAATCGTGGCACGCAGATTGACGCCGCATGTGGCCAACTTCGGTCGCGAAATCTGGGATAATGGCGCCGTGAATACTTCCTGGCAATGGTTCAACAAGACACTTCCGGTCACGCTCGTGAACGCACAACTGCTGTGTTACATCACCGCAGTCTTGAATCTGATTCAGGGCGGAGCGTTGAGTGGAGCATTACCGCTCTTGTTCACATTGGGGCTCATTGGTGGTGCGGCTGGTATCGCCAACGAACAAAAGTGGGGCTACGGGCTGGCCCTCGTTGTTTCGGTCAGCATTGTGGCACTCCAATTGATCCTGTTACAGCTTGAAGTACTGCGGTTTCCTTGGATTTTGAACTTCATGTTCGATGTCGCAATCGTGGCGCTGTTGGTTCACCCAATGAGCCGAAACCACCAACGAATCTGGTTCAAGTAGCCCGACGTGTGCGACACGCTGTGTTCGATTCGACCGCACGCAACGTACTTCGCCAAGAACAGCGACCGGCCCGTGGGCGAGCCGCAATTACTGCACTGGTTTTCGCCGCGGAGCGCTTCAGCTACCCGACGGCTACGGACGCAATACCTTGACCTTGGACCCGACCCTGGGGCGTACGGCTTTTTGGGTTCGCAGCCCACATGGCTTTGGGGCGTCGAACACGGAGTCAATGAACACGGTGTCGCCGTCGGCAACGAAAAGATCTGGACGACCACCGACCCACGGACGAAACCCGAAGCGCTGCTAGGGATGGACATTGTGCGGCTCGCGTTGGAGCGGGCCTGCACGGCCGCTGAGGCACGCGAGATCATTTGCGCGCTCGTCGCGAGCCACGGCCAAGGAGGCAGTGGTGAGCCTCACCACAACGTCCCCTACGACAGCAGCTTCTTGGTCGCCGACGCGGAGTCGGCATGGACAATCGAAACCAACCATCGAGCTTGGGCCGCTCGGCGTGTTGATGGACACGGCGCAATCAGCAACCGGATCTCTCTTGCGCGCGATTGGGATCTTTGTAGCATCGATGATGCTTCAGGATCGCCGATCGACATCCAGACCTGGAGGCCCGACAACGTCCCAACCCATCACGCTGATCATCGTCTGTTGGTGACGCGACAGGCAGCACTACTGGCTCGGAACCCTGGCGACATTGCGGTGGCAATGCGCGACCACGGCGGGCCGAGTTGGGGGAATCCGCTACAGCCCGCAGATGTGCCCACGCCAATTCCCGCCGAAGTCGGCGCCAGCGCCGAAGGCGTCACGGTGTGCATGCATGTGCGCGATTACCAAACGACTGCGGCGTCGATGATTGTTGAACTCCCGCGCGATTCGACCTCTGATCCGCGCAAGCTACAGGTGTGGGCAGCGCTCGGCAGCCCCTGCGTGAGCATTTACGTACCGGTCATCGGTCCACAGGTACCGATCGAGTTCAGCGATCTTGCCGTCTGGCAACGATTCGACCAGCTGCGCGTCATCGCCGAAGCCTCGTCGGGCGCCGCCGGGGATATTCGGGCCGCCTGGGCGCCGATTGAGGCCAATTGGTGGCTCGCGGCGGAGGCTCATCGCGCTGCCCATGGCACGGCGTGGCAACCAGACGCGATCGAGATTCGTGCTTCGTTCGCCTCGGTGTTCACAAAATTTGCAGTCGGTGCTCAGCAATAGTCGCGGGCGAAGCGGCAAGATTCCCCTGACGGCCGATAGCACCGATACGTTCGCCTCCGCATGGAGTTCAACCTGGCCGACCTTTGGGAACTCGTGGTCGACTCGATCCCAGACCACGAGGCAGTCGTCGACGGCCATCGCCGGTTCACCTATTTGGAGTTGGACCGTCGAGCCAATCGATTGGCGCACCAACTTGCAAATCTTGGTGTAGGCCCTGGCGACCACATCGCGCTCTATCTCCACAACTGTGTCGAATACCTCGAAGCAATGATCGCGTCGTTCAAACTGCGCGCCGTACCGATCAATGTCAATTATCGATACGTCGCTGATGAATTGCTGTATCTACTTGACGACGCCGACGCTGTTGCGATCATTTACCATCCCGAGTTCGCGACCCAGGTCGAACAGGTCATGCCTGCATTGCCTTTGCTGCTGCACACCATTGTCGTCGATAGCGGCTATGACGCGCAGTTGCGTCATCTCGATGATGGTCGCGGCTTCGCACCGAGGTCGGGCAACGACCACTACGTGTTGTACACCGGCGGCACTACTGGGATGCCAAAGGGAATCGTCTGGCGCCACGTCGACTTGTTCTTCGCGGCCCTGGGAGGCGCAGGCAACGGCCGAACACCTATTTCTTCGCCAACGGATATTTCTCAACGGTGCATGCACGGTCGCATTCGAGTCGTCACGGCCTGCCCGCTGATGCACGGCAGTGCACACTGGATGGCTTGGTCGACGCTGTTGACCGGAGGATGCGTCGTGTTGACCGACACCCGTCACTTCGATGCCGCGACGGTGTTCGCACTCACCGTTGCTGAACAGGCAAATTTCATAGTGATTGTCGGCGACGCTTTCGCGATTCCGATGGTCGATGTGCTGCGAGCAACCGATTCGCCTCTTACTTGCCTCAACGTAATCGTGTCTGGCGGTGCCGTACTGTCGCCTGCTGTCAAACACGCCTTGATCAAGGAACTCCCACAAACCATCGTCGTCGATGGCTACGGCGCGTCCGAGACTGGCGGGCAAGGCCAGGCAGTGACTGCGCTTGGGTCGCCCGCCGAGGCCACCATGTTTCTACTTGACGAAACCACCGAAGTTCTCGACGAAATGACGCTGCAAGTTGCCGAAGTCGGTACCAGCGGGCTCCTCGCTCGACGCGGACACATACCGGTCGGCTACTACAAGGACGCGGACAAGACTGCCGCCACGTTCCGCACCGTCGCAGGCGTGCGCTGGTCGGTGCCGGGAGATCACGCGATACGCAATGAGAACGGGACTGTGACGCTGCTCGGACGCGGATCTCTCTGCATCAACACGGGTGGCGAGAAGGTCTACCCCGACGAGGTTGAATCTCAATTGAAGGCCCACCCGTCGGTGTTCGATGCCGTGGTGGTCGGCGTGGCGCACGCTCGCTTTGGTGAGCGAGTCGTCGCGCTGTTTCAGCCGAGAGCGACGTCGACCATCGCAGATCTCGATACTGAAATGGCACTATGCGCCGATATTCTCGACAGCTTGCGATTGCACCTCGCGGGCTACAAAATTCCCAAGACTCTGTATCGTGTTGATGCAATCCAACGTTCGCCCTCGGGCAAACCCGACTACCGGTGGGCCTGCGAAACCGCCACCCGCCTCGCGAGCGAAGCGTCCCCGCCAGGGGCGGCGTCGCGGAGCAGCCGAGCCGAGCGAGCAATAGACGCGAGCGAAGCGTCCCCGTTGTGAATCGTCTGGCGGCGGAAACAAGCCCCTATTTGCGCCAACACGCCGACAATCCAATCGATTGGTATCCCTGGGGCGATGAGGCGTTCGCCGCTGCTCGCGACCGTGGTGTGCCGGTCTTTTTGTCGGTTGGCTACTCCGCTTGCCATTGGTGTCACGTCATGGCTCACGAGAGTTTCGAGTCGACCACCACGGCCGCAATCATGAATCGGTTGTTTGTCAATATCAAGGTCGACCGCGAGGAACGCCCTGACATCGATGCCATCTATATGCAGGCAACCCAGACGATGACTGGTAGCGGGGGTTGGCCGATGAGTGTGTGGCTCACACCCGACGGCGCCCCGTTCCATGCGGGCACGTATTTTCCTGCGCAGGATCGCCACGGTTTGCCGTCATTTACTCGCGTCGCAGAAGCCATCTCGCAAGCCTGGCATGAACGACGTGATGAGGTAGATGAACTCGCGACGAACCTGACAGCGGCAATCACAGTTGAATTGCCGCAGACGCCGCACGAATCGGTCACAGCCGAAACATTCGACAACGCAATCGCGACGTTGCGCAGGGATTTCGACGTGGAATGGGGTGGCTTTGGGCGCGCACCGAAATTCCCGCAAGCTGCAACCCTGTCTCTGCTCGCGCGCCACGACCCCGACACCGCGATGCTCACTACAACCTTGGACGCGATGGCGTGCGGGGGTATCTACGACCAAGTTGGCGGCGGATTTGCTCGATACTCGACAGACAACGAGTGGTGTATTCCGCATTTCGAAAAGATGCTGTACGACAACGCTCTGTTGATTCGTGCCTACACCGACGGATGGCTTCGCACGCGCAACGATCGTTACCGTCGCATCGTTGCCGAGACGATCGAGTGGGCCATGCACGAACTCCGCCATCCTGATGGAGGTTTCTTCAGCGCGTTCGACGCAGATAGCGAGGGAATCGAAGGCAAGTACTACGCGTGGAGTGACGCCGAACTTCGCGAAGCCTTGGGTGAGCAATATTTCGAGTTTTCCAAATTTTACGGGGTGAGTGAGCGGGGCAACTTCGTTGATCCGCACTCGAACTTTTCTGGCAACGTGCTGCATCTCGCGGACCGAGAGCACGAGCCTTCGCCCGCACTCCTAGAGGCTCTTGGTCAACTGCGCGAACGTCGAGCGTTACGGGTGACCCCAGGCTGTGACGACAAGGTCCTGCTGGCGTGGAATGCGATGATGGTCCGTGCTCTCTGCGAGGCGGGTGCGGCATTTGCAGAGCCGCGATGGATTCACGAAGCCCGCCGCACCACCGAGTTCCTGATGACGAACCTGCGCCGCGCCGACGGTCGCTTCCTGCGCACGTGGCAAGCAGATGCCGCGCCGACCGACGGTTGGGGCCTCAACGGCAAGGCCCGGCTGCTGGCGTACGCGCAGGACTACGCCGCGCTCGCAGAGGCGCTCGCATCATTGTGCGAATATGACTGCATCGAATGGCTCCCAGCCGCATGTGAGGTAGCCGATGAATTGATCGAGCTCTTTCACGATGATGTGAATGGTGGCTTTTTCACTACTGGGAGCGATGCCGAGCGGCTCATCGTGCGGGCAAAGGATCAGATGGACAGTGCGACGCCTGCGGAGAACTCGCTCGCGGCCAATGCGTTGTTGCGTCTCTCCACCATCACAGACAACGCCCGATACCTACGAATTGGTTCGGAATGTATTGCGAGTGTCGCGACACTGTTCGTTCGGCATCCGACCGGCTTTGGGTACGCGCTCGAAGCAGCAGCGCGGATCGCCTTTCCGTCAGTCGAAGTCGTGATCGCAGGTGACCCCGACGAAATATCGACGCGGAAGCTGTTCGAGGTCGTCTACACGCGATTGTCCCGCAATCGCGTTGTGCTCCATACGAATCCAGACATGGCGTCCCAAGTGGCTTCGACCGTCTACTTGTTGTCGGGTCGCGGCCTCGTGGACAGCAACTCAACTGCATACGTGTGCCAGCACTCGACATGCCAACTTCCAGTCACGAACGCCGGTGCGCTGATTGCCCAGCTCAAGCGAGTCGATCCTGGTTACGAGCTCACGTCTCGGTAGCTGCGAGCGCCGGACGACTAGGGAGCTGAGTAGGTCCCGGCTTCGAGCGCCTCGGCGACCGCCCACGCGAAAGAGATCATTGCCTCACCCTTAATGGGGTCGTGCGTGCCTACTAGGGTTGCGATCTTTGCTCCGCCAGTTGCTTTGATACCCGTTGCATCCAGGATCGGCACTGGTGTTGGTTTGCGGCTCTTGATCCGCACGCTAAACGCGCGATCGTCGTAGGAACTCTCGCAGCGGAATCGCTTCGCCAATCGACGGCCCCAAGCTCGTTCTTCACCATTGGGCGAATAGCCAGGGCGAGGAACCACGTTCGTGTAGCAGTTGAGCATCATGTAAATCGCAGGATGCGAATACCGAGAACCGACCAGGACGTCTTCGTCAGGAAAGGAAATCGCCGCACGACGAGCAAGTTCTGCAGTCATGACGTTGAGGACTGAAGCGGTGATCTTCTTACGGGACGCGCCCATGCCCCACAGAATCGCTGGAGTCCCACCGATGCGTTCTAACGACCCGAACATGAAACCTGCGAGACCGTCATCGTCGTGAGCAAGCACCACCAAGGGAAACGACTCAATGTGCTGATCGAGCACTTCGTCTTTGAGCGGGAGGCCCACGCCGACAAGCAATTGCGAGAACTCATCGAGTTCGGCGGGCTTAAGAGAAACTGAGTCACGCGATTCGACCTTCATCGGCCATCTATTGTGGCCGAAGTGGACCCCTAATTCAAAGTCGAGGCTCGCGAAACGTGACCCAGCAACCGTCTTGGCCCTCTGACCTGCGTATTACTGCACCACTGTACGCAAAGTTTGGGTTAAGCCGGCCGGGCTTGCGCCATGTCCCAATACGCTTTGCCGACCACGATGTGGGCGTCGTCGTCAAAGGTGAAGATGTCGACACCGTCCATAATCATCGTCGCGCCCCCAACCGAGGCATGGATCTCGACGGGCATGGCGACTTCGTTGCCACAGATATGAGCGCCCTTTTTGACGATGACAATCGAGTCGGCCAACGCACGCGCTTGATCCCAAAACGCCGCGACCCCATCGCGTCCGTAGTGCGTTGGCGTACCAACCGGATCAGTCCATTCACAGTTTTCGGCATACAACGCGACAAGCGCGCTCTTGTCGTTGTTGCGATAGGCCGCGGTGTAGGCGTCAAGGGTGGCATTAATGGCATCAGGGGTAGCAGTCATGATGGCAACATAGTGCCACGAGGAGACCATGCGCTCGTCAAACGCGTGAGCCCTGGCTGGCTAGGTGCGCCACCGTCGCGCTCGCACTCCGCCGCGCCCGAGCGCACAGGCGACACACTCAACTGCTCGCTTGTCAACGATGATCAAGCACAAGCTACAAAACGGCTTATGGCATCGAGGGCAAGCCAATCGGGTGGCTGAGCCGGCGTGGTTTACACAGACTCCGATGTGATCAACCACCGTATTTGACGCCACGATCGACGCACCTCGTACCGCCGGGTCGTCACTCCACTCGACACGATCGGCGTGTAACAGGTGGAGGTGTCCGCTCGACCACAGCATGGCGCGCGGAATCGAGTCGACAAACGAGTCCAGGATCGTTTCATCTGACACGAGCACCACGCGCCGTTCCATCGCAATGTCACGCAGTCGATTGAGGAGCGCTTCACGTGCGTCATAGGAACACGCCCACAACAAATCGCCGTCAATCACCAGCGTTTCGCAGTTGGTTGAGAACAACACGTCGAGCACTAAAGCAGTCGATGGTTCCGCACTCTCGAATGGGTTGGCAAGGCTGTCGGCCAGAACTTGACCTTGGGCGTCAATTTCGTCGAGTTCCAGCACCAACGCGTCTCGAGTCTCGGGGTCAATATCAACTGCTCGCGAGTTTTGCGTGCTCAAGCAGCGCCGCGCGTGGTCGCGCAACTCGGCAATAGCGTCAGGTCCAGGCAGTCGACCAAGCACCACGGCGGCTCGCGCTCGCAGCGCGATGAGCACGGAATTCTCGACCGCGGTACTTCTGGATTCGTCGCCCACTGACCCCGCCTCTGGCACTTGCGCAACGAACGAAACTGATAGAGCCGGGGCCGACATCAGATACTCGGTGTACGACGACACTCCAGCGTGCTGGAGCGCAGCGTTTTCGACCCCCCGCGCCCGATCGAGACGTTGTTGCGCCACCTTGCGATCGGCGCGTTTCGTGGAGTTCAAGGCAGCTTTGGCAGCATCAACTTCCGAGTGAGCCGCTACGACGGGGTCCTGCGTCAGCGGGATCGGTTCACCCGACGATGGTGCCTCAAGTACTTGTTCCTGCCGATCGGCTCCGGAACCACCACCAGACGAAATTGCGGTCTCCCACTCAAGCGCCAGTGCCATTGCTTCGGCGGCCGTGACGGTGTCAGGGCCAGTAATTTCCTCACCGTTATCAATTGCATTGATTTGGCGTTCGAGCCATTCCGCACGGCCCTCGAGTTGGTCGAGTTTTGCTTCGATCTCATGGCGGGGGTCGAAGTTGGCGGCCGCGACGGCCGCTGCTTCATCAAATGCATCGGGTGTGATGACGACCGCAGGAGTGACCATTGCATCGCGGATCCACGATGCGACATCTGCGGTCGGACCGAACCCCATCACTTGGGTCAGCGTCGGACCGATGCGAAAGACGGCAGACGGCGCGTGCGGGCTCCGTATCTCTAGCGGGGCTGCAAATTCTGGTTCTATCGGTTCTGCGCTCATGTGGGAATACCGTCGTCTGGATCGTCGAGACCGTGGCTCGTACGTATCGTCGGCACCATTTCGAATCAACCTAAGCATCACTGCGTCCTCCGCCCGGGGCTCTCATCTGTTTGTCCGGTGCCGAGTGCATCCCTCGTGAACACTGCACCACCACAGGCACCTCGCATACCAACCTCGCGGCCAGAATTCAGGAACCCGAACAGAAGCGTATATACCTTTTGTACCGAATTCATTGCTCCTCGGGGCCGGGTTTCGTAAGGTGACACGTGTCTCAGCGTTTTAGCCCGAAAGGCCTACATCGATGGCTGTCACAACCCCATCTCACCCGCTGAACGCGGCGCGAGTGCTCGCGGCCGCGCTCGAGCCAACAATCGGGCAGGTATATTTCGCGCCAGAGGCCCACGCCGCCTATGCCGCGCTCGGATTCAATGGGAGTCCCGCCTCGATCGGTAATTTGCAGATGCCCGACGGCGCCGCATATTTCACAAGTCGAGGCGCACTGATGGGCCAAGTCGCGCCGACGGTAATTACCGCGGCATTCGCGGTGTTCAATCCGGCAGCAGTCCTGCCGGCAGTCGAATACGGATGGACGCTCACCGATGCCACCACGATCCGCACCGCACGCCAGCATTCTGGTGCCGCGTTGCTACGACGATGCATCGGCGCCGACAGCACTGCAAATCTCCTGCGCGCCAGTGACCTGCTGGCACGTGCCGTCGAGCCGCTACAGCCAGAAGGCAGACCGCTCTTCGCTGGCGCGCGTTATCACTTCACGAACGACAGCGACACTTGGAGCCGCTACTTTCAACTTGGGGACATGCTGCGCGAATTTCGGGGGGATTCCCATACTGCAGCCTGGATTTCGGCGGGACTCACGGCGCAGGAAATCAACTTGGCGTCCGAACTCTTTATGGGAATCCCTCCCCGCACTTACTCGCGAAGTCGAGCTTGGTCCGACGCCGAATTTGATGCCGCAGCGCAACGATTAATGCAGCGCGGTTGGTTTGCTGCCGACCACACGCTGACCGAACAAGGATACGCAGAACGCGAGCTCATCGAGACAGTGACCGACACGCAATTGGCTCCTGCACTGGCCGCACTGGGTGACGACTTCGAAGAATTGATTTCGCTGTTGCACCCATGGGGTGTCGCCATTCGTGCCGCGGGTGGCTACCCAGACAGCAAGGCGCAATTCAACCCAACTCGATAGTGCACGTCACCCTCGGCGCGCAACGTTCACCTGCTGCTAGGGCACGACCGCATCGGGACCGAGGTGCTCCTCGATCCATGCGCGGAGCGGAACGTCGTCGGGCTGCGGATCAAAATAGCCATTCGCGCTCGTTGCCGCCCCGAGTAGCTGGCGCAGCAATGGATCGAACGAATCCAATTCGGTCCCGAAATGCATCGCAGACTTCGTTCGCAACCAACGATAAGAGTAGCCAAAGGTGACGAACACGCGCGTGGTCTCGGAGATATTCGTGCTCGCACTGTGCCACAAGCGCCGATCGAAAACGATTGCATCACCAGCTTGTGCGATGACCTCAACGTGTTCAGGTGATACGTCACCGGGCCAGCTCGCCGAACCTCGAAACGTTGCAAGACTTCCTTCTCTTGTGCTTTCCATCAAATGCGACCCAGGCACGACACAGAGGTTGCCCATACCGGATGTAGGAAGTGCCGTTAGGAAGTAGCCGACTTTCAACGAGACCATTGGGTGCAACCCCGTGCCGAGGTCGCGATTCATCCGGTTGTTGTCCTGATGCCAACCGTACGGCCCCGGTTCGCTTCCTTGCGGTGCAGGCGGTGTGACTAGTAGCTGGGTGTGAAACAACTGAATGTTCCAGCCCATCAGACCGAGCACCTTGACGAAGACCTTCGGCAACGACACCGTGTCGAACCACACCTGATCTTTACCCACGAGGTCGTGTTCGTTGAGAACGTGGTGCGGGCCGACGTTCGGCTCCATACGAAACCGACGATCACGTTCGAGCGAAACGGCCAGCATTTCGGCGCGTTGGCGTTCGCTGAGTGCCGCGGGGATCAGCACATAACCATCGCGCGCAAACTGTGATCGCTCGGCCGAGGTGAGCACGTGCGCGGCGGCTGTGGCATCAAGCATTACGCATCAGCGTCAATAATTCCCGACGGCTCTGCTTCGTCGTCGGGCCATTGGGTCGAGGCGTCTGCCACCGTGTTGGCGCGATCGAAGTCGTCGCTCAGCTGTGCGTTGCGTAAGTCTGCGCCGCGGAGATCGGTGGCGCTCATGCGCACGCCGCGGAGATCCGCAAAACGGAGATTCGCATGTTGCAGCAAGGCCCCACGTAAATCTGCTCGAAACAATCGCGCGGCGCTGAGATTTGCTTCGCGGAGGTCGGCGCGCACCAAGATGGCATCAGTGAGATCAGCGCCTTCCAGGTTGGCTCGAAATAGCAAAGCGCTCGACAAGTCTGCTTCGCCGAGAAACGCTCGATCGAGCTGGGCACGCCGCATCCAGAATCCGGAGAGATTCTTGCCGCCAAGGTCGTACATGTGGAGCTTCGCTTTATCCATCCGCATCACCAGCGCTGCGCGCCGATGCCGGTGTTGTCGAAACGGTTGACCGTGACGCGACACGCTGACCAGCAACCACCGGCCCCAGGTCTGCGGAACATGAACGGTGCGTTCGCTCTCAATTGCGTCCGAATGCAACACGAACGGATGAGAGTGTCGTGCCATATGCCGCGTCATCAACTCGCCGAACGATACCGGCATCAGTTGCGCCCCGACCCCATGTCGCGCGCGGCCGCCATACGTTGCACCGCGAGTGCACCGACCACACCAACCAGTAACGCGCCCAATGGCCCAACCTCGTCGAGCGCCCCAAGGACGCCAGCGAGCACCCCGCCGGCACCAACCCGAATCGCCGTCGCTGCCACAAACGGCCCCGACTTCCATTCCGCGGGCACGTCCTTGCGTCGCGCTCGTACAACCTCTGTCAATTCGTAGGCATCATGCAGCGCCGCCCCGAGCACGCCTAGCAATGCAGCCAAAACCCAATTCATAACACCACCATAAAGCAACCGGACGTGAACTCGGCACGATCCAGGTCCAGCATTTCCCGATCGAGCTACAGCCAATCAAACTTCATATCGAGCAGGGTCTCGAGCTTCGCGTTGTGGGGCGCGAAATAGTCGCATAACGCCGATCGTGTTTCGCTTGAGATTGGAGTTTCATAGCCACCGACATTTTGCGCGTTGAACTCGATCGTCTCAACCTCGGGCGCGATGCCGAGAAATGGGAATACTTCTTTCGTCAGCACATGCTGCGGATTGGCAAAGAGCCGTTCGCTTTGCACAACGAGGAGTTGTTCGCGAGGGAACGCCGCAAGCCACAATTCAAGGTGTTCCGCGTACCGGCCACGAAGCTTGTAGGAGAAGTCGCCGTACGCTCGCGGAAAGTACACAGGGTTAGTGAATATTTTCTCCCGATCGCTGGCAATACGTTCTTCCTCCACGGCGAGCGCCCTCTCGAAATCAGTGATCGTCTCGCCTCCTTTTCTCAGTGAATGTTGCCAATGCGAATAGGCCCGCTCAATGGGGTTGCGTAGCACAGCAATCAGTCGAGCGTTGGGCACAAGCGCGGCTGCTCGTGGCGGAGCGGTTGGGTGGGAAAGGTACGACGGACTGACCTCGCCACAGATGACAGGGAGGCCGAGCCGAGCCGACAACGCATCTCTTTCGGCGACCGTTGGCAAATTCGTTCGATACCACGCAGGGCCTCGATACGAGAAGTAATCGAAATATCGGACTTGTTTTACGCGCGCAGGAAGCACCTGGGGATGTTGAGCCACGTAGTGCCACAGCGAAGTCGAACCGCCTTTGATGGTTCCGATACCGATGTAGTCGGGCAGACATCGTGTTTCGCCAAATCGTTCGCGCACCGCGAAGTTGGCGAACGCAGCCCGACCTCGGATTGGGTCTGGGACGATTTTGCGAAAGATCGTGCGAAGTGATTCAGGCATTCAAAAACGCTAGCTCTCTACCCCCCTGCACATTGCGATACGGACGGATGCGCTCGCCGCGGGGCAAACTCTTGGGATGGCTGGGATAACCGTCAGAGCTGTTGCATCGATACCGGACGATCTTCGCATCGAGTACCTAGCGGCACTCGCTGAACCTCAAGAGCTTCACGTCGAACAGCTAGTCGCAGCTGGTCATGGCTATACGTTCGGCACTACGGACGAAGTCCACGGCTACGCGATTGTCACGGACGAGGCAATCGTCGAATTCCACGTTCGCGGTGCAGAACAGCATTCGTTGTCCGAGCACTTCGGTGCGGTGCTCGCTGAAGCAGGCGCGCACCGAGCACTGTGCAAATCGTTCGACGCTCACATGATGACGGCGGCTACGAGCTGGCCAGCAATAACAACGACCGCCGGGTTCCTATTTCGCGATATCGGCCCGACAAACTGCGCTGGCAGCCCGGAGCTTCGGCCGCGTGTGGCCGAAGTCGCCGACGCCGATTTGGTGTGGAAGATTCACGACGGGTTCTTCGAGGACCGCGAAGAGATCCAGCGCTACACGGCCAGCAACAACTTGTACCTTTACGAGACAAGTTCCGGCGAGTTGGTCGGCTGCGGAATTCTCACGCGTGTCATCGCCGGCACCGCGGCCGTCGACATCGGCATGGTGGTGGCCAGCGCGCATCGGAGAATGGGTATCGGCGCGTCCATCGCGTCGCACCTCAAGAACCTCGTTGTGGCTCGCGGCGATCGACCGATATGTGGCTGCAGCGCCGAGAACCAGAATTCGCGGCGGGCGTTGGAGAATGCTGGTTTCGTCATGACGCACCACCTCGTCGAATTCACCTACTGAACCGCAAACGATGAATGAGAAAAAGAAGCTAGCAAATCGGCTGTTCTGCGTGGTTCGCTGCGCTACGTCGCTTCGACTGCTCGCAGCGCGGCGGTGTCGACCTTTTCGCGGTACGCATTCCAGTACGTGTCATCGACCTGCGGGACGCTGGGCCACCGTCGGTCGCTACCAACCGCACCATCAATTAGTTCGCGAAGCACATCAGCGTGCCCGGCGTGACGGTAGATGTCGGTCATGACGTGCACCATTGCTTGATGGAGTGAAATGTCTTGGTTGCCCTCTGGCCACCACGGGACCACACCGATTTCATTCAGAGCGAGCGCGGCGATCGTCGCGTCGGAATGACTCCACACTCGGCGGTACAGATCGACGACGCTGTCGGTCGACTCATATGACCGCACCCACATGTCGCCATTCGGCTCGCCATCAGCCCTCCAAGGCAGCAGCTCGTTGAACGACCGACCGAACACCAATCCGAAATAGCCGATCTCAGAGCACGTGACGTGTCGGACCAGTCCAAGCAAGTTCGTTGCCGTCGGCACCAACGGACGACGCATGTCGTACTCCGATAGTCCCTCAAGCTTCCAGAGCATGACCTCTCGCGCCGATTGGAGATACTCATGCAGCACTGCTTTGGGATCGAACTCCACGCCCAACAGTCTGACACAGTGACCATGACCAATCGAACCACTTTGCGTCCAGCTCAATGGGTCAACAGCGCTTCGTGGAGGGCCATGACGCAACCTTGTCGCCCGTCGCCCTGGCCCCGTTCCGATTGCCCGGACTGTGCTCGTTATTGCAAGTACTAGAGACAGACTCACGCTGACTGGTCCCGTCAACGCCGCGCGACCACATGCAGTTGCGACGCGAGCCATCGGTATGGATCACGTCGCCCAGCCGCATCCTCCGCCTCAAGCATCGCAGCTAGATCTTCGCCTTCGGGGACCTGCATGTCGGCCGCGATCGCATCGTTGAAAACCCGAACGCCGTACCAGGACTCGATCTCGAAGCCAGATTCGACAAGCGCCGTTTCGACATTCTCCAAACGATCAGAGCGAGCCGCAACCCCAAGTTCATTGACATATTCCTTCGCCTCCATCGCCGCCAACGCACCAGCCCAGTCTCGGCGCATCGCAGGCCGAAACGCGAGCGCATGTCCATTGCGAAAGGTGACAGAAAGCAAACCCCGAAGAGCCACTCGGCGCGACAGCGCGGTGATCGCTCCGGTCATACTCGGCATGTACATCAGGACGCCGTGCGCGCATACAACGTCGAAGTGTCGCCCGACCATAATCTCGTCGAGTTGGTCCACCGCGCCGTCGATCAGCTCGATGGCGCAACCCGACGACGACGCCGACCGTTCGCACCGGAGACGAAGTTCCTTTGATGGCTCAACTCCGGTAACGACACAACCCGCCCGCGCCAACTCGATCGCCTGCGTTCCCTGGCCACAACCGACGTCGAGCACCGTCATCCCTGCTGTGACATGACGCGACAACTGACGTCGGATTACCTCCTGGCGGATCACATTGCGAAGATTGTCGAGCCGCTCGATCCAGACTGCTTCGCCACCTCGAAAATCTGCCATGGCCTCTGCTTTGCATATGTCGGCAACCCGCTCAGAATTGCCGAAGTGAAAGTATTATGGCAAGTGCGAAACGGCGATGCCTCCAACCGCGAGGCCCATTGCGCGCTCGGCGCTCGTCGCGGCACGTTGTCCGCGGCCTGATACAAAGGAGCAATGGATCTTCCGAATCTCTTTGTCGTGACGGGGATCATGGCAGCGGGAAAGTCGACCGTCGCGGAAGCGCTCGCCATGAGATTTCCGCGCTCGGCCCACGTCCGTGGCGACTCATTTCGACGAAGTGTCGTGAACGGTTACACGCCAATGACTCCAAATCCCTCGTCGGAAGCCCTTGGCGATTTACGTTTGCGGTACAAGCTTGCTGCTAAGGCGGCTGACGCCTACGCCGAATCCGGCTACGTTGCAGTTGTCCAGGACATCATCATCGCTGGCGAACTCCCTCGATTCATCAACCTGCTTCAGACTCGACCCGTCGGAGTCGTGGTGCTGGCGCCGTCGGCCGAGGTCGTGGCTCAGCGAGAATTAGAGAGGCCGAAGAAGGGCTACACGACCTTTACTCCGGCGACGCTGGATGCCGAACTACGCGCGAACACTGAGCGCATTGGATTGTGGATCGATACGAGCGCCCTAACCGTTGACGAGACAGTCGACATGATTTTGGAACGCATTCCAGCAACACTCGTGTACTAGATATCGCTCCGACTGCCCGGCCCGCGCTCGTTATTGCAAGTTCACGGAAGGTCTGGTGCTCGCTGACCGATCAGCGGGCTCGAACCGTTGCGATCCAAAGCACCACGTTTCGTAAGAAGTTGTCATGCGGCCGTGTGGGAATTGTTCGTCTACGAGGTCCTCGATGTGCGAGAGCAGGTCCGTTACTTCGGGCTCCAGAAGAGCTGCCACGTAGCTGTAGCTGCGGTCGCTTGAAATTTCTTTGCGATGTGTGGGAATAGTGCCTGATTTTGTTGGTTGAATGTCGTACCCTCGTGTTTCAATGGTGGTAGATGTTGACTGAGATTCAAGGCCTTCGAGACGAACTGCGTACCTGTGTGGTGGTTCTCGATGTCGATCGTATTGATGGGGTATCGGCTCGGAATCTTGTGGTGGTTTTCGCAGAGATCGAACGGATCGCGGCGGCGGGCAAGATGCTGGCGATGGGGCGGGTAGATGCGACGGGGTCGTGGGCCAATACGAGTGCGAAATCGCCAGCGGATTGGTTATCGAACGTCGCGGGCACTGGGATCGGCTCCGCGATTGAGACGGTCGCAGTGGCGCGTTCGATAGAGAAACTCCCCGAGACAGCATCATCGATCCGTCAAGGAATCCTCTCGTTGCCGCAAGCATCGGCAGTAACCCGCGCTGCAATCAAAGCACCTGGGAAAGAACAGCACCTGTTGCGTGCCGCGCACCGTGGCGGCCTGACTGAAGTGAAACGCGAATCGGCGCGGGTCCTCGCGGCGGCACGTAGCAGTGAGGAAGAAGCTGCGC